>Ga0310690_10003372_pt1 | contig 24089 bp, 21 predicted proteins | sample AusTroGonzalo_MG_2_FD_207661 | JGI IMG/M metagenome (GOLD analysis project Ga0310690, IMG submission 207661) | Bovine rumen microbial communities from tropical cattle in Woodstock, Queensland, Australia - Gonzalo_04 (v2) (version 2) | ecosystem: Host-associated > Mammals > Digestive system >... | reverse complement strand
AGTTTGTTCAAGGTGAAACTGTCCTTATCCATTCTGAAAAAGGCTAATCCGAATGGGTCATCTTCATTATATAAACAGCTGATATAGGTTTCATCAAAGTTTATCATAGTGTTCTTTGCGATTTCTGTACTGCTATCGACTACATGACCTATTTCGCTTTCGCCCTCATAGAGCATCAGATTATTCATAGTGAGTTCAGTAATATCAGATGGCAATATTATAGTGAAATCAACATATTTAACAGACTGTGGAACATCATCAAGGAACAGTCTTCCAGTTTGGGTCTGTCCTAACATAATCGGCACTTGTATGGTCTTTTCCCATAAACCATATTGGATTGAATTATCACAATAGACCACTCCTCTCTCATCAAATCCACGAACCTTGATATAGATGTCAGTACCAGTACCATTTACTTTAAGGTTTTCAATGAGTAATGAGAATTTGTCATTTGGTTTCTTGACAAGGTATGGACTTGCAGAGAAGTTTACACCTATTCTCTTGGTTTCTGTCTTTGCTATGTGTATGCTTGACTTATTCTTATTCAGTACAATTTCCATTGTACTTGTCTGATCTTCATCATTGAAACGATTGGTTTCAGACATTTCATAGAGTTTGAAATTATCAGTACGAATATTCTCTCCGATGTGGAGTTCATGTGGGAAGAGTTGTAATCCTTTGTATACATTGAATATTGAACTGTTGTTGTTCTGTTTCTCTATGAAGCCCAGTTCCATCTGATTTGGTAAGGTTTCGCAGTATACATGGTCTACAAGGTTGAGTATCCTTAAATCATCATCTTTATGCTTTAATACTATGAATGGTCTGCCTCTCCATAGTTTCCATGTTGTACTGCCGAATTTGATTTCAATACTGTCATCGGTGTAGTTGCTTTCCAATTCTAACTTTGGAGAGCCATCAAGTTTCAGAGTATTACAATTGTACCATTCACCAGTTCTTTCATCATATCTTGATAAGCGAATGTATCCACTTCTACGATGGAATTCTGCACCGACTAATCCATTGTTTACGAATACTGGTGAATATCCATTATCTAAATTGAATATACTGATACCATCGATGGTAGTCATCTCTGTACCACCCTTATATTGAATATATGGGTTGCAGATGTAGGATTTCTTCTCATCATCATTGACTCTGACATAGTACATTGTACCCTCATCAGTATGTCTTGTGAACCTTGTAATGCCCTCTGATAATGGCATTGGTGAAACGATAAGGTTTCCATATTCCTTTGCACCATCGGAGTTGTTTACATCTTCTGATATGCCGATTTGGATATGCCCAGTTAAATCATTGAGTCGGTTTAACTGTGTATTCTTGTAATCAATGGCTAATTCAAGATAATATTCGCCTAATGGCAATTCCCTATCTGGTATGGTGATTATACCACCACTACCCTCTGCATCTTTCACCATTCCATAATCGGAGAAATCTAAAATGTTTCCACGAAGTTGCAAGTAAATGTTACTACCAAATACTTCATTTGTTGGGTTTGATGGCATAACTGCTATTTCAGAGAAGTCCAAATCACCAGTAGTGTCAGATGGTGGCTCTATATCGGTTTCAGTAGTAATTGTTACTGATTCTAAAAATGTAGTCCATGAAGATACGCCATTTTTGTTTTTCCCTTTACCCACTATGGAATAAACCCAATCACCTAAAGGCAAATAAGCATCGATTTCAGACTCATTTAAATCATTGAAATATCCATAAAACTGTAATAAATCATTAGTATCTTCTTTGACACAATTGACAATAATATAATCATTATCTTCAGAATTAACAATTAAATGGTTAAATGTTTCAGTAATATCCCAATCATTGTTTTCTAAATCGTTTGTTTGTGTACCACTTATATTCCAACTAATACTACTTAAATCTCTTGAATTTCTTCCAAAGAATGGAGAGAATCCTATTATTTTATATCCCCACATTCCATAATCATTAAGAGTTAATTCAAATTCTAAATCATATCTTTCTCCAAATGAATTAATTTTAGTATTTGAAATTGCAATGTTTAAATCATCTTCGGGGTGGTCTAATGGTTGGTTAGACCCATTAAGAGCATAATAATTATGATTATAATTAGTAGCAATTCTTAATTTAATAGTTCCCTTATAATCTAAAGGTATTGCTCTATCAGTCCTATGGTATTCAACACCATTATAGACATAACTTACAATTTGTGCAAAATTGACATTAGAATAAGAAACAGTGGCTGTTTTTTCCACTTCAATAGTAACTGCTTTTGAATAATAAGTATCATTCCCATAAGCCAATATTGTAACTTCATAAGTGTTTACTAACATGAATGGATTTTGTATTCCACTATATCCTTCTAATGAAGCATATTCATTGTCTTGGATAGTTGTAATATAATCATAGTCTAATGTAACATCAACACCATTATATTGGATAACTGGTTTTGGATTTTTACCATCTATCAAATCAATACTAATATCCACATCACTTTTTTCACTTACATTTTTAAAGACAATATTCTCATTAAATTCGCAAGGCTTATTGAAACTATCACCTAAAAATTTCAAATTAACTTTTACTTGCTCATTATGGCTAATATAAGGCACTTCAACCTTACCATCAATATCAGTAAACCTTATTGTATCAATAAGCAATGTATCATCAGTATCATACACTTTAATCTGTACTGACTTGTCAGATAATGTCTTATCTTCAAAATCTTTAAGAGTTACTGTGTATAATTCACTATCTCCACTTAATATTTCTTCCTCATCGAAGATTGCCTTATTGGACACCATATAGGTATCTCTCTGCACTAAATTGGTTACTGTAACAGTCTTTTCTAAACTGCAACATTTATAGTCAGTATCTCCACTATATAGGATATGTGCAGTCCATACACCTCTGTTCAAGTATAATGGTACACTTGCAACACCATACTCATTAGTGGTTTTATTGAATGAGAAAGTGTTCTCCATATTGCTAAATGTTATCATTACAGTCTTGTTAGCCATCACTTGACCCTTACTGTCCTTTAATGTTACATAGTAATCGTGTGCATACTCTCCTTGCATAAAGGTGATGTCATCTGCTTCCAATGTGGTATCTTCACCAGTTACTGCAAATTCGATAACATCTTCAAAGAATGTCGGTTGATGTATATGTTCCTCATCATCTATAAATCCTTTAAAGATGACTTTAAGCAATGTAGAGCCGTTTGTATACTCCAATGGGATTTGTATCTTACCATTACTGTCTGTTACCAATGATTTCTCACCAGTATAGTTTTCACTACCAACATTTCTGAAACTATAATGTACTGTATAGCCACTTGCGACATCATCATTCATATCTAATAATTGGACTTCGTATGTATCATTCAAGGAAGAAATAGTGCTTACTCCATCATATTCAAAGTGATAAGCGATTTCATCATAATCAACAGTCATACTGACTTGATATTCGCAAGAACGATAAGTATCATCGCCTTTGAATTTAAAGGTTACAATATACTCGCCATTAGACAGTTTTACTGGGAAATCACATCTGCCATAAAGGTCTGTCATATCATAAAAGGTTTCATTATATGTATTATCCTCTGAAGAGAATGTTACTTCAATTGATTTATCCCTTAACTGATTATTATCCTTATCCAGTAAAAATATTTCAATATTATCGGTTTCATAATCATCAAAGGTTATATCGCCAATACGATTGAAGTATGTCGGTATCTTACCAACCTCATCATCGACTGTATCCATCTTCAATTGATGAGTATCGTGATGTATCAAGTCATATACTCCATCAGACTTGCCTACTGCTCTTGTTGTTACATCACATTGATTTAAGCAGACTTCATTCTTAAAATCATAATGTTTGAAGTTATTATACAAATGCTCAAAGACTATGTTATCTGTTTTACTATCTCTCAATCTGATAGCCATTTCCCAGTTACCATCATAATCTTCGGAAGTATACATCGGCAGAGTATTACTGAACAGTATATTATAATCAGAATAACTATTCAATGGCTCTTTACTCTTGAATACAAGATTACTGACTGGTGGTATCTCATAAGCACCAACCAAATCACCATTAGTATTTTCCTCATTCCAAAACAACTGACTATAATTCAAATCAAACCTTTCAGTTAAATTACTACCTAATGGTAAGGTTTCATCTAATAAGAAGTCAATAGTCTTATCAGTCAATGGTTTACCTTTATTCACTCTGAAACGAGTTAATAATTCGTGAGTCAAGTAAGCGACATCAACATCACATTCATAGAGCATATCATTGATTTTATGAATGTTCTTTACTCCATAAATCTCTGCCCAACCTCTGTGATTAAGTGGATCTCCATCAAGCATTGATGGAATAAGGTCAATCGGTATCGGCTTATCCATAGCGACTAAACCTTGAAGTGTAGCGACATCTTGCTTCTTGATACGAAGAGTCATCGGTATATCTTCCTTGTAATCGCCTTGTTTACCCATATATCTGCGATTAAGATAGTTAGTATCAATCAAGGAATTTGTAGTGTTCGCTTTCACATCTCTACTATGACATCTCTGTACTGGTACACAACCGATATAAGCGATTGGTTCTTCAATATTAATCTCCAATTCATTCGGTTTCTCTTCAAAGAAGTTAGTCTTACTGCTTTCAAGGTTAATAGTCCATACCTCTGGGCTTCCTATGTTTACTGATTGTTGAACATGAGATATATCTCTACTGTATTCTGCAATGGTTTTAACATTCATCTTCGGTTGTGGCAATATTGGGAAGAAATCATATGTGAGATTATCATCACTATCCACTACATTAATCCTACCTACATCACCAGTACACTTCATATGAAACCTTAATACTGCAACAAAGTTCTCATTAGGTTCAACATTCAAACATAACCGATTACCAGTAGTAGTGTTGTCTATACTGTACACATTACTATCTGATGAGAAATTGTAGACATTATCATCATGGAATGGTGTATCCAATATTACATTATCACTTGCAGTAATAGTGTAACAAGCTTTTCCATTACTGTGGTTAGCTCCAAATCCATTGATTGTTATTTCAAAGTATTGTCTATTCTTATTCGCTTCAACATCATAGAAATTGAAGAGTATAGCATCTTTACCGACTGCTTTCGGTTTAGTATTGTTGAATTGCACATACACTTCCCTTTCAAGTGTATCTGCAATTAATACCTTTCTACCAACAGTAAGACATCGTAAACCGAATGTAATGGTTTTCATTCCACTATCGCCGAAAGTCCATACTCCATCTTCAAATGTACCATCACCATCGTGTCCGATTACTTCAAATCCACTTGGGATAGTGATATGGACTGATTTAGTACCATTCGCTCCAGTATTCTTTGCAATAACAGTCCAACGAATATCTTGCCCATTAATCGGACTGTCATCAGAAATATCATCGTATAAAGTCCATATCGGTGCGATTGGACTGTACATTGCCTTGAAATAGGCTCTATTGATTGATATAGTGGACTTTGCAGTAGTCTTTGTTTTAGTCCAATCCACTTCTATGATGACATTCTTTAACTGGTTAACTGTTAAGCCTTTTATTTCATATTCAAGAGTATAACTGTCATTTGGTAATGGATTAGCGAGTTTCTTATAATTCTTGATAGTCTGCAATGGAGTAGTGTTTACAGAGCCACTATACACTTTGATAGTCGGTAAATCATTCTCTTTGATGTTGAATTTACCTAAAATCAGTATAAACTTCGCAGTATCAATCTTATGAGTAGTTGCATTAATCCCAGTAACCTTGTAATGATAATAGATGGTCTTTGGCTTGTACTGGCTCTTATGGTTCTTTCCTAAAGGATAGCAATAACTTGCATGATTATCTCCAGTATTGGCATATTCAATATGTTGCCAACTTGCACCAGTACCATTCTGCCATAATTTACTTGCATCATTTAAAGTCTTTGTAGTCAAAATAACCACCTATACAGTATAATACAGTTCATCAAGGTTAGTATTTGAGAGATTTCTACCACAATAGCCGACTCCTAACACCATACCATTGTATGGTACATTTATGAAGTTTCTGATATTAATCGGTGAATGTATAGTCGCATAAGCCACTACGAAGTTCTTATCACCAGTTTCAGAACCCTCTCTTTTACAAAGGAATATGCCTTGCAGATAAATATTCTGTGCATCACCGACTTGTATCTGTACAGAGGAGTCATCTCCACTATCCAATTCAAGAGTAAATCCCCCACCATTGTCAAGATATGTTCTCTTCAACTTGAAGTATGGCATATCAATATCAAGGTCAGTATAGACATCAGATAAGTCCAATATGCTTAATCCATCAAGTGTTTCAATAAGGCAACCAGTATTACTGTCTATGCAATCTACTGGATTGGTCGGTACACTTTCACATAATACGAAAGTGTAATCGCCCTCTCCCATCGCTTCCATAAATATATCATTAGGATTATCCAGTATTAACTGCCTATTCAGAAACTTCCAAATATAAGGATTTTTATAAAACTTAAAAGTTGTTTCACTCATCTGCTCAACTCCCTACAACTTGAATGACCCACAAACTCACTCTCTGCCAATAAACTGATAGTATCCTCACAATACTGTTTAGTGGAGAGTCTACTATAAGCCACTACATAATTAGACCCAGTAACATCGCCACTAACCTTAACCAATGCGACTGCTTGGAGATAGAAAGGTGTAGAGATGGTTATATCAGTTACAGAACTTGTATCCATTCTTAAACTGAAACCATTCTCACCATTATCGATATAGGTTCGTTTCAAATCGAACACCACTTGATTATAATAAGTAGTATTAACCAAATGATTAGTAATATCAGATTTCAGACAACCATTATTGTCAATCATCTCATTAAAATCCTCATCACTCATACTTTTGAAAAACACTAACTTGTATTTCCCATTACCATTCAAATCTTCCAAATCCATCTGTTTATTAAGGAATTTCCAAAAATGTTGTGGTTTTCGGAAAGTCCAACTTGTATCATAATCTGCCAATCATATCACTCCTTAATATCCAACTGCTCCATCACTACTGTGCCATTTTACCATAGCATTGTCTACACCTTGTTCAATCCTTGCATTAAGGTCATCTATGCCAATAATAGTTGCACCACTCATATCAAAGTTAAATATTGGCATTAAAACCTTGCTTTTACTATTCGCATTGTTTGGCACAATCTTTTTAGTATTCTGTGTCAGTTCACTACCAGTTACACCTTTTCTTGCAAGTGTTGAAATGTCTGTCCTAATGTTTCCACTACTGTTGTAGCCACTAACCAATGCTTGACCTAAACTGTAACCACCAAGATACATTGCTCTCTTGTTGTTATCAATTGCTTGAAGAGTATATTGCATTTCCATTGCAGTTGCTCTTGCTATGCGACCTGGACTGTGCATATCTAATCCATCTTCATAACCACGAGTTGCCTCTTGTCCTAATAGTTTTCCCTTGTTGTAGAACTGGTCTTTTCTCTTTTCAAGTTCTTGAAGTGCATAATATACTTCATTTGCAGTAGCAGTTTTCAGTTTTGGAGTATGTGCATTCCAACCACTCACCAATTTGTTGCCTAAAGCCTTACCACCACTCATCATAGTGTTGTATCGTTTCTGAACCTCTGTAACTCCACTTGCAATGGTCTTGATGACTTCTGCACCGAAATTAACACTACCCTCTCTGAAACCTTGAGTAATGGCATTTCCCATCGCTTTGCTTGAAGTTCTGATGTTTCTACTTGCAGTAGAGATGGTCGCACTCATAAGTTTCAGTTTAGCATTCAATTGAGTAATGACTTGACTGACTTGTTGTACTGCTCCAAGTTGCACATCTCCACCAGTATTCAAACCACTCACTTTTGTTGCAAAGTCCATCACATCTTTAACATCATTATACAACTGATTAAGTTTGCCTTTCAATCCCATACCGATAGAGCCACTTACAGATCCACCGACTGCTCCACCGATATTGCCAAGCATATCGGAAGTTCCAAGAGTCTGATTGACTTTCTGAATTGCATTGAATAATGGTGGCATCTGATTTGCAAAGTTCACTATCTGTTGTATCTTCTCTGTCTTGACATCTTCAAAAGTTAACTGATTGAAACTTGTTAGGAAACTTGACAATGTTGGTAAGATGTCTTGCACAAGTGCAGTCAGTCCATCTTTTCCACCACTTAAAAGCTTATTACCCCAATCTACAAGTTGTATTCCAAAGACTGCCAAGTCTACCATCAGTAAACTTGAAACAGCTGGTTGTAAGGCTATTAAACATCTTGCAATGAGTTCTATGGTCTGCACTCCCTTGTTAATACTATCTTCACCGATAGCATTACTCATAACTCCAAGACTTGCAATAGCCAGTAATGGTGCATTAAGTAAGAATATCGCTTCTGTTACCAATGCGATAGACAATGCCATTCCAACTGCCAATGGTAAAAATGCTTCTGGCACTAATCCAAGAATAACTGAAGCTCCGATGAATGCAATGATAAAGAAACCTAATGTGTCATTTATATCAGATGATAAGATGTTTCCCATCTCTCTGATAACTTCAAGTCCACTATCAATGTTTTCCCTTTGCCAGTTTCTGACTGCTCCAAGCGAAGCGATGGCAAGTAATGGTGCATTTAATAAAAATATGGCTTCTGCTACAAGAGCCATAGCCAATGCAAGTCCAACTGCAACTTTAGTGAAGCCTTGAGTAATCATACTTGTATCAACTGGTATTCTACTCATTATAGCCATAGCACCGATTAATACTGCACTTGCTCCCCAAATCCATACACCAAATTCTTGTATGAACTCAACACCACTATCAAATTGTGGCTTTAAGGCATCATAAGTGTATCCGACTGCACTAATCAGTAATATAGCTTCTTCAATGATTGCAAAAGCCATAGCGATTGCAGTTGCAACTTCAAGGAAGATTTTAGCCATTTTTCCTAAATTCTCACCAGTTCCTTGAAAACCTTTCTTAAACTCTTCTTTGAAACCACCACCTTTGGTATCTCCCATAGTTCCACCAGTAGTGGTCTTTTCAAAGTTACCTACAGACTCTGTTGCTTTGTCTATCGATTCTGTTTTACCCAATACTCTCATTAGGTTGCCCCAAGCACCAATAAGACTTGTTGCAATCTTTTTAACAACTACAAAACCAATTATTGCAGTTATTAAAGCTCCTAATCCTTTTGTGGTATGTGCAACAAGCTTGTCTGTTGAGCCTTTACCAAATGTATCGTTAAGCCAGTAACCGAAATCGCTCCAACCTTTCTTGATTACATCAGATAACTTCTCAAACAATTCAAGAAGCTTGACTAAATCTTTTCCGACTTCCACAAGGATAGGTTCTAAAAACTTGAAAGCTTGAGCCAAATCTATAGCTAATTTAACTTCCAATGTGGTTATTGCATCAGATAAGTTAGTTATGTCCTTTGCAGTCTGACTGTAACCTCTATCTTCTGCAATCTTCAGTAATGCAAGTAGCATTCCAGTCTTATCAGACTCATCACCATTCCACAAACCAGTATCCTTTAATTCTTGTTGTCCGATACCGACTTCTTTTAATCTTCTTAATTCGCCATCAAGAGCATCATTGATTGCTAATATACTATCTTCTTGAGTTCTGCCTTGTTTTACGAACTCTGAACCATAGATAGCCATTACTTCGGTTAATTCATCAAGGTTATCGGTTGAAACCTTATATTTACTTGCAGTTTCAAGAGCATTTGCACCGACTACAGTCATATCAAGTTTCTGATATTGTTTCTGATAACCTGCGATTGCACTTTTAAAATTATTCAATGCTTTGGTATCCATTCCTATACGATCTGCGAAATAATCTCTCTGACTTACTGCATTGATATGACCCATTGTTTTCTCATAAATATCCATTATTTCATTGTAACCGAACATTGTGAGAGCCATTGAGCCTATTCTTCTTGGAAGATTGCTTCCTCTGTCTAATTGATTTACTCTTGAACTGGTTGTAGTGTTTTTCTTTTGGATTGCTCCTTGCTCATTCAGTAAGACATTTTCCTCTTCAATCAAGGATAATCGTTCCTTTTCCATTGCAATCTCTTCTTCAAGGACTGTTGCTATCTCTGTACCACCCTCTACTTGTTTCATTAAGGCTTCTGCTTGTTTTATGCTTTCGGCAGTACCCTCACGAGTCAATGCGATGATTTCCTCTCTTAAAGCAAGTTGCTCATCAAGGATTGCAATATCTCTTTCATCTTGAGCATTAATCTGTTCTAATTGTAATAGTTGCTCTGCTACAGTAGTGGCTAATTGTCCTTGAGCTTCATATCTTCTTACAATGTCATCATAAAGTTGCACTTCTGCTTGGTGCATTTGTTCAAGATAAGTTAAGCCTAACTGATAACCCTCTATGGTTTCTTGTCTTAACTTCTCTCTCATTCGTGTTTCTCTTTCAATCCTTGCGATAATCTCTTCTTGAATAGTTGCATTTGCTTCAAGTTGTTGCTCTTTCATTCGCAGAATATCCACTTGTTGATTTATCCGATTGGTTTCCTCTACAAGAGCAATACCCTCATCTACAATCTTCTGTTGGTTGATTTGATGGATTTGAGCAAGTCCTTGAGCTTCTGCTTTAGCTAAATCAATGTAATATCGCATAGAGTTAAATTCATTGTTTACTTGAGAAACTGCACTAACTGTCTGCTCAACTTCTCCTTTCAATGATGAAACATTAGAAGATAAGACTCCAGTTTCGTTTTGCAATACAGATGTGGAGCTTACTGCTTCATTAATCATTTGATTAAGGCTTCCCATTTCATTATTAAGTACACCAGTTTCGGAAGTTACATTACCTAATCTTTCACTAAAAGTGGTGGTGTCATTAGCCAAATCTTCCATTTCCTTATCTGCAACCGATAATTCATTGGTGAAATTTTGAGTATTAATCCCTAATCCTTTAAGTCCATTCTGTAAGTTTTCCAGTTTTTCAACAAGTTTTCCGATGGCACTATCGAATGGAGCAGTATCTAATGTAACCTCACCATCTATTGTATATACACTTACCATTATGTTCCAACTCCTCTTTTTACTGCATTTGTGATAATTCTTTCAACATAGCCATGATTTTCTTCCAAACTGCGATAGAACCACCCACTCTTTGATGGGTCTTTGGTTTCTCGATGTCTTAAATAGGCATAATGGAAACCAGTTCGTGGATTAAAGGCATCATAGGTAAGTTCAAGTCTTATCTTATGCTCTGTTATCTGTTTAAATGGTTTGCTTTCGGTAAGAATGGTGTGTCTTAATACATCGTTCCATACTGGTGCATCATCGAGAGTTCTCATGTACACATCGGTGATTATCTGACTGGACTCTCTTTCAACACTCCTTTTAACCTTTTGTGGCTTCTCTTCAAGAGTTTTAATCGCTTTCTTTGTGTTGAATTTAATATCAACCATCTTATTATGCCTCCTCTATTAGAGATTCGTAAATGTCTAAATATTCTTCACTATCTTCAAATTTCGGAGTAGTCATCTTTCCAGTCTTTGATGTTGATTTGGACTCTAATCGTTGCTTTTCATATTGTTTCTGCTCTTCCTTGATGATTTCTCTTTCGTTGTTGAGTATCTGTGAGAAAGTGTCAATATCCATATTCCAAAAATCGTTAAGTGAGAGTCCTATTCCTTGAACTCTCCTTACCACAAGAAAATATTCATCAATGAACTGTTTTTCGATGATTTCAGATGGTTTTGATACCAGTACATCAGTATCTTCTTCAATAGTGTTATTGAAAGGATTGTTTGGCTTCTTCAAGAATGTTCTGTTTGATAAACTTCTCAACATCTTTGGTGGAAGCACCTAATGATAGCATTTTGCGAATAGAACCTAACAGTCTTACTATAGTCATATCTGCACTTGTACTGTTCTTTACAAACTCTTCCTTTGTCATTCCATCAAGTTGGAGAGAAGCCAGTTCACCATACTGCTCAACGATGTAGTCTTGTATCTCATCAAGTTCCTTTTTGTGTTTCTTATCCATCTCTTCGACTTTGTTAAGGATTGCTCTTCTTTCCTTGAATAACTGGACTTGCTCATTTGATTTCTCAATCATAAGATTAAGCTCATCATCGGTTGGCTCATCTTTCTTTTCAATAGCCTTGATGACATTTCCACAAGCCTCAAGTTGAGCATCGATGAGTTCAACATCTTTCTCAAATGATTTACTCTTATCGAAAATCTTCTGATATTTCTCTTGTTGAGCCTCAATACTCTTCTGATGTTCAAGGATTTGAGCATTAGTGCATTTTTTAAACTTGTATTTCTTACCACAGAGTTCTAAACCATTCTTTGTAATTTCCATCTCATACATCTCCTACATAAAAATTATCATAAAAATAGTGAAAAAAATTTAAAAAAAATTAAATAAAAATTTAGCTTGAGTCTGGCACGAAGTAGTATGGCATACTTGAATCATTGTTTGAAGATCCAGTACCAGTTACCTCATTAGTTCCAGTTACACTTTCGGTGGACTGTGCAGTTCCGAAGTGTAATGCAGAAAGTTCTGAAACGATGTCAATATTGACTGGGGAAACTGTACCATTGTTTACCAAGTTGTACTCAAGGTTAATGGTCTTGTTTTCATCTCCACTTAAGTCAGACCAAGCCTTTGTAACTTCTACTTTTGGCAAGTACATTGCAAATGATTCGTACAATGGTTCTTCATCTACAGTTCCTAATAATCTGTTAGTTCCAGTTATAAGGATTTCTGCAAAGTATGATTCTTGTGATATGTTTGTGGCATTTGCAGAGCCACCATACCATTTGTCAATGAGAGTCTGTGAAGTGGTGTTCCATTGGATTTCGATTTCACCATCATTTTCGAACACTCCCTCATCTTTGGTTACCTTTCCGAATTCGGAACGAAGACATAAGAAGTCTTCAAGATTGGTGTTGAAAGTGTTGTTTGCACTTAAGACACAACCATAATCATAACTTTCCAACTGTTGCTCTGTGAGTTCGTTGAGTCCAGTTCCGAAGTCTGCAATGTATACATGAATGTTGTTAGTTCCCAATTTGGATAAGGAAGCTCCAACTGTCCTTACTGGGTTTCTCTGATTGAGCAATGGTGCATTACTTCCGAAAGTGTATGTCATATTGACACCACTATCATCAATCTGCATCTGCAATTCGGACATCTTTGCATTATCGTAAGTGATTGCATCGTTGGTTACTGCACTATAACCATTGATAATGGTCGCTACTGGTAATTCTACTGGTGTTACAAGGTCTTGATAGAATTTCCATTCGTATACATTGGTTGATGGTGTTCCATCAAGTGCTATGGTCTGTTTGTCATATGAACCAAGAAGCATATACCAAGCATCTTCAAAGAACTCTCCAAACATTGCTTTCTGCTCCCATTGTGGCTCTGCAGAAGCTTTAGTCCTATCGTTTGCGAGTTTTATACTTTTAGAACCATCATGACCTTCCCATTCTTCTGTATCGACTGTTGGTTCGCCCTCAAAGGCAGTTCCACGAGCCATTACTCCTCCACGAACTGGTAAAGAGGTTCTGTCAGATTTTAAGGCTATACTCCAAAAGTGAAAGCTTTCGTTATATCCAGTCATTCTTATTTACTCTCCTTTTCTTTCTTTTCTTTCTTTTCCACAACTTTGTCAAAAAATCCAGTTTCAAGACAAGCTTCCACATATTCTTGTGGTATATCGTAGACTTTTCCTTTCTCCAATACTTCATCTACTCTTATTACTCCACAATGGATTAGTTCAAGGATTTTCTGTGGTTGTGCATTATATTTAAGCTTCATTCTGTTATCTCCTATCTATTATAACACATATTCCATTTCGTATCTGACTGTGATGACATTTGCAACCCATTCATCTTCGTAATCATCACGAAAGGCTTGTTTGTACACACTTACTATAGGCATAGCACCGACAAATTTGACATTTAATAGGTTGCTATGAATATCTTGCCAAGACCTTTGAATATTCAGACACTTGAGGACTGACTCTTCAAAATCCCAAAGCTCCTCTATCAGAATATCGGTGTCTTTGGTGATGGTGTAAAGTTTAATATCAAAATTTCGGTAGTAGCTTTTGCAATCACCAAGAGTCTGATGACCTTTCTGTTCTGCATTATCATCTCCATATTTCACATCAAAGCAGATACAAGGCACTTCGGTGTTTGCATTGATGGTGTAGATGTCATAGTAATAATCCAATCCTTTGTAATCGGTGAAATTCGGATTATTATCAAGGTATTCGGCGATGTTTTCCAGTATCTCTCTCAAGACACTCATACTAACCGACTCCCTTTATAGTATTTCGGTTTCTTACAAGGTTTGCATTTACTACTGACTCCACAAAATTCACCGAAACCGACAAGTTTCATATTAACCTTATCACTCAAATCTTCTTCTTCAGTCATAGTCTTGTAGTTTTCAATGAACTTATCTATTTCTTCCAATAGTCTTGTCGCATAGTTTCTGCCTTGCTTTGTACCATCGTCCATTGTTTTGCCCTCATTCTCCCACCAAATTAACCAACTATAAGCACCAGCTCCTTTCCAACATAGAAATTCAAGTTGTGGTGGAATATCATCAAAGGACTCAACCAACAGTTGATTAGCGACATAATTCTTGCCCATTATTATCTGCTCATCAAGGTCTTCAAGAGTAATGGTGAACTGGTCTACTCTTGCAACAAGATTGGATAGGTAAAATTCTGAAATGTCAGTATTGAACTCAATGTTTACACTTGCAACATTTCCGATTTTTCGGTTCTTTTTCTGCATTTTGGTATTGGTGTTTCTTATCCTATACTTGAAAAGATAGTATCCATTCTCATTAATGAAAGAACCATCATCGTAAATGTCCTCTTTGGTGAGTTCTATCTGATTTACTACACCATTCCTTAAATTTGATAAGCCGATTGTGATGTCATCTGTGGTGATTGTATCTTCTGAATAGAACAGTATCTCAAAGTAGTCTATATCGACATAATCTCTCTGTGATGGCAACTGAATGGTAATCCTATCACCATCAGAGATGTCTGTAATCTTCAAGGAATTATCGAAATCTGAATTATGCAACTCTACAAGTTCGCAATCATCATTATTCAAGATATAATCGGTTGATGTGAACTCATAAGGATATTGTCTGTCTATATGTGTTTCACGAAGATATTGGAGAACTTTATAATAGTCTTCCATCGTATTATCCATAAATTGTCCTCCAATCATTTAAAAAAATAATGTATATGATTTATTGAGTATCATATACATTAGGAACTCTGACTAATCTCTTACCATTCTCAACTGCATAAGTACCTACACCAGTAGTGAACTGCATGGTGATGGTTGGTTCGCTCTGTCTGTCAGAGTCATCATATTTCAATACATTGATTAATGGGTAGAATTTATCGTAGATTCCAGTCTTTGGAACTCTCTGAACATGAGGATTGAGGTAGTTTAAGTAGAATATCTGTAAAGATGGCATATCGGTACAGAATGCGATTAATTCTTTTTCAGACATTGTCTTTCCACCCCAACTGAAAGTCATTCCACTTAATTCAAAAGCATTTTCAACATTGAGTCCAGTTTTTGGGAACTCATATTTCATTCCTTGAACTTCAGACTTAATCTGCAATTCAGTAAGTGCTTTGATACCTAAAACACAGTTAGACATATTGAAACCATCAACCATCTTGTTGTTACGGATCTTGGTGATGTCTGCGATGATGTCCTTGATTTCCTTGTTAGACCAGTTGTTGGTTAATTCATATGCGACTGTTTCATCGGTTGCAGAAGCAACTGCACTTTGGTATACATTGTTGTCGATTTCTTCTGCAAGGTAATTGGAAATAGGAGTCATTAAGTCCACGATTGATAAGTTTCTTTCAAGCATATCTTTCATTTCGACTTCTAATTCAATACCATACTGTTCAAGTTTGAAACCTTGTGGAGTTACTTCAGAATATCTGACTTTCCTTAATCCAGTTCCTTTTGGCATTAATTTTTTCTTTCTACCTTTGACTTGTTGTTCTGCTTCTTCTCCTTTCCATATATCAGTAACAGTTACTTGTTTGGAGTCTACTTGCTCAACTGGGAAAAATCCCGCAAGATTGAACTTCCCAAAGGTATCTCTTCTAATTTTCGCAGTATATAAACCTGCATGAAATTCATCATTTACTTTAGTTAAAGCATTATTAACCATAAATATTATTCTCCTTTTTTCTTAAAATTCGGTAATATATGTGTAAAATTTAAATATAGTTTTATTCGGCAGTCATAGTTACTGTAAAGGTTGTATGAGTTGCATCTACAGTAATGCTTTCAGTAGCATCATTGTAACCAGTTGCCTCTACTCCAACACTATATGTGTCGGCAGTTAAGGTGTATTCGACAACACCATTCTCATCAGATGTTTCCTCATCAGTTCCAATGGTTACTGTTGCACCACTAATCGCATTTTCACCATCAGTTACAGTAATGGTGATGTCATAGGTGGTTTCAGTCATTGCAATGGATAATGTGGTGTCTGCACTTACAGTTACCTTACTGGAATGAGTATAATCATCATAACCATCTAAAGTTGCAGTTACAACATATTTCTCATTTGGAACTTCAATAGTTACCTTACCACTTGCATTGGTTTTGCCAGTAAAGGAAACTTGTGGGTCATTGTCATCGGTAAAGGTTACTTCTGCATTCTGCAATGGGTTTGCACCATCTGTTACAGTTACTTCGACTTCTGAAGTTGGGTCATTAGCCGAGAAAGGGTATCGCATCTTCGCTTAAGTAACAAAGAATGTATCCACCACTATTTGCAGATTTGCTTTCAAGTGCTTGACATACTTTCATACTTGCAGTAGAACCAGTATATTTGTCTAATCCAGTATTGTAAGCATGAAGACAAAGGTAATCTCCACTTGTAATTGCAACATTGGTTGATTTTAGTGGTAAGATTAATTCACCAGTTTTAAGTTTGAAAGCAGTTACAAATCTCTTGTAAGAACCATCTTCTACTGCACTTTGTGGGTATTCGCCTTTAGGTAACTCTGGCTCATACATAGTGATATGGGTTGCTTTGGTGGTTGCTTTAGTCATTTGTAAGTCTTTGCCACTTCCTAAATCAAATTCAAGGAAGTTTTCTGCTCCAATAGGATTTGCAAAAGCGAAAAATTTCTGTTTAATACCATTAATGCAAGAATGACCAGTAGAAACTGATACATTTCCCTCATTTACTTCATATGCTCTTCCCTCATCTTTGCTAAAGAAAGTTCCGATTATATTTTCAGTCATATCTTTCTAATCTCCTTTTGATTTAAAATAAAATGGTGTTTTGGTGGGTATTTTTACCAATGGGTATTTTCCTTTTCCCATTTTTCAAAATATTCTGCAGAATATTTGTCCTCTTCTTCAGTCGGATTGTCATCTGCATCACCATCTTCGATAGTGTTTACATTTGCTCCACCGACTCCCTTATTCGGTTCTGTGATGATTTTGGTTTCTTTCATATATTGCAGTTCTTCAATGGAATGCTTTTTAAACATTTCTCTGCCTTTTTCATCATCACCACAGATTTCCTTGATAAGTTCTTCCTTTTGAGCCTCTTCTTGCTCCTTGAACTTATCTGCGATTGCTTTGTATTCGTTGGATTTGTTTTCCAATTCTGCAAAGTCTTTCTGTAGTTTTTCAAACTCTTTGGAAACATCTTCACCCTTGTTTGCTTTAGTGCGAAGTTCTTCCATTTGTTTTTTGAGTATTCCTATCTCTTCTCTCTGTTCTGCGATAGTTTCCTCTTTCTTGTCAAGCATTGCCCTTAATTCATCACTCACATCATCATCTCCTTTCGCAATACTGTTATAGATAACCCTATTTCTTGGATTATCGGTTAGTCCAACAACTTTCATACTGAAATTGACTGGCTCATAATAAGTTCCCTTATCCACTAAGTCGCAATCAAAGACTGGACTTAACCCTTTCCCACTAATATCAAGTTCTGATGGTTCTTCACAGTATAATGTGCCACCTTTGAATGTGATATTAGATAACGAACCTATTACCTTGTCAGTATGTTCATCAGTTACATCTACCTTGTCGGTTTCATCTGCAACTCTTCGTAAAAATTCTTGATTATAAATGATAGGCTTGTCTAATCCTTGATCCTTGTAGTCATATTGTCCTATCTTCCACAATTCTATCATATTATCTATGACCTCCCATTACAACCATTACATAGTCATCGGTTGCCTCTGCATTCGCAGGTTTAAAGGAGCATCTGCCGAACATATGGTCTAATTCCCAATCTTCCATCTTTCGTGGTGGTGATTTCTCTTGTTGTCTGCACCAAGCACAGACTTTCTCATCACCTCTTGTAACCCAGTAGTATTTGGAGTTCTTTCCATAATGGTATTCGTATGATGCTCTTCGTATCTTCTGTAATGATACATTTGTGCCATATGATACAGTATTCTTGATTTTCTTTACTGCATCTTTCATCTTTGGTGTTAGGTTAAAATCTTCTTCGTTGTTTCTGTCTTTAACTACTTGTTGGTTGAGTTTCACTTCATTTCGTAATTGTGTAATGGCATTCTTTATGGTGGTTTCCATCACTTGCTTTGTAGTCTTAATATCATAATCGAGTTTAACCTTTTTATGCAGATTGGTGGGAATGTCTTGATTTAACAGTTCCTTTCGGATTGTGGCTTCTTCGTATTTCTCAAACTGCTTGTCATTGATTTGCAAGAGTTTATCTTGCAGTTTTATGCAATCTTCATCGAAATGTTTCTCAATATATGAATATGATTTACTATTGTACTTTTTGCAGAAATCTTGTAAGCACATAAGGATTGCAAGACCATATTCTTTCTCTTCAAGGTCAGAATCGTACTCTTTATAGTTAAACAAGTCTGCCAGTTGAGTTAAAAGGTCAGTAGCCATCTAACCACTTCCCCTTTTATATCTGTTCTGCTCACGAGTAATATTAGGTACATCGTGAGATTTATTACCACTATTATCACTCTGTTTACTTATACTGGTCGAATCAGTCCTATCAAAGTTCTCTTGTCCTTTCTTCACTATTGGTTTATGCAGACTTTCATCATCTGTCTGCTCTGCTTCTATCTCTTCATCAGTTAGCTCTTGTCTTTCAAACTCAAGCCAAACTTCTCCTTTGATGTTCTGTAAGTCCAGTTCCATTGCAAACATCTTATTTACATATTTCGCTACCCAATCCTCGTTGTATTGGAGAAACAATACTCTACCAGTAGTTGAACTGTCTAACTGAATATCTGCAGTTGCACGATTACTGGACTCACTTGAAAATACTGCTTCGGGAGTATTGAGTCCAATATAGACTTCTTTCTCAAAATACTTGATGTAATCTTGTATTTGTGGTAAAGTACCACCTTTCAATACTTCAACATCGATTCCATAAGGTAAGATTAGGCAACCTTTCATATGATAATCGCTTAAGTTTTTTGCAACCTCATCTCTCTGTTCTTCATCAAGGTCGGAAGTCATTCGATGCTCATTACCCATTGTAACAGAGATGATGTTACTGTTCTTATATACGGTCAGAGGCATCTGCTCTCTCAATACTCTCTTATAGTAGACTGGTTCTAACACTCCACTTACAAGAGCGTGAGCCTTGCCATCTCTTTCCATATATTTCAAGTGTATAATCTCTGATGGTTCAAAGCTTTCTTCTGCTTCGGTCATATCCTCATCAAGCTCATCAAACTTCTTCTTCAACCAACCCTTATTGGTTCTTGCATTCTTCTGAATGACTTGTTTATAACCAAGCAAATCACCATTCTCATCATACACTTCCTTAATCTTGAAATCCACTCCATCAAAAGCAAGGAATCGTGGCTTGACATGATTTTCAACAATCCTTGTGTAAAGGAAAGCATCACCATCAACGAAACCTTTCCAAAGTGCATCATCGATAAGGTTATCCAAATCCCATTCATCACACATCTTCTCAATATGCTCAACTGCTTTCTGATTATCTCCATCGATGAACCATTTAGTATTGGTTTTCACCATCAAATCCATTAGGATACCTTGCACTTGAGAGTCATGTGTTGAAGCAAATCGCCTATTCTTTACTGTATCGTTCACACGAGATGGTGTTGAGTCATACAAATCGACTGCATCGCAGTTTCGCCTTTCTGCCTTGTTTACATCGATTTCGTGGACTTCGTTCGGATAAGCATTCAACAATACTTTACTTGCTTTACTGATTCTCTGAAAAATATTCGCTATCTTATCACCTCCATCTCTGTTCTAATACATATAAATCTTAACTTTTTCCTTATAATCTCTGCTTGGGCTTAAAATCCCCACAGTTCCATAGATACCATATGCAAGGCTATCCATCGCATGGTCATTGACTTTTACTGGCTTATCCAAGTCATTGCCATCTTTATCCTTTTGCCAAGAATAGCTTTCAATCTCCTTAATGGTGTTTTCACAATTCGGTGCAATATGTAGTTTGCAACCTTTTACTGCATTGATTTTAGCTTCAACATTCTTAATACTACCTACTGCATTGAAACCATACTCTACAAACTCTTCTATCCTATCAGGCTCTGCACTATCGCAGTATACTGCATTCAAGTCTTTAGGAGAGAGTCCATGATTTCGCAACAGTTTGGTAATCTTGCCGATGAACTGGTAGTTAATCAGATGTGATTCGTAGATTTCATCAACTACATAACATTCATTATCAACCCAACCTAATAATAGGAAACAACTTGGATTGTTGAATCCGAAGTCGCAACAACCAGTATAATATTCATAACCTTTATGGCTTATTGAAATATCATAATGAGTATAAATGAGTCCACCAGTATCTTGCCATCGACCTAATGTAAGTCGCAAGTAGTTATCGTAGTCATATTTCTTACGATCCTCTGCAAGTTTGATGTACTCTTCACCAACAAATGTGTTGTCGGTGTAATGGAATCTGACTATCTGCACATCATCTTCATCTTTATGCAGATGGAATCGTTGATAAATCCAATGAGCCTTTGTTGATGGTGTAACAACCAACATTATCTGCCCATAATCTTTCATACTGGCTTTTCCACGAACCCTTGACTCCAATTCTTGAAATACTTCCTTGCTCATCTCTTCTGCTTGTTCACAGTACACGAAATCTAAATTAAGGCTTCGTAATTTCTGCATATCATCAGTGGACTTGAATGTGATGGTAGATTTGTTTGGGAAGGTCATTACTCCATCGGATTTGTTTTCCTTATATGGAATGCCATAATTGTCAAGAGCTTCCCTTATTTCAAGCCAAGCAGTCTGCTTTAATGATGGTAAGGTTTGTCTGAAAACACCTATCCTTGCTCCTTTATGGGTTAAAGCATAGATTAAAACCTTATGCACGGCAAAAATAGTCTTACCACTTCCAGCTGAACCCTCAATGAGCAGATATTTGTGTTTATCCCAAATAAACTGCTCTTGTTTCTCCGTTAACTTCCATTGAATCGTAGCCAAGAGAACCACCTATCCATCTTCTTCAAGTAATCTTCTCTCTTCATCTGCCATCTTATAAGGTGATTTCTTACTCTTTATTTCAATCTTGAAATCATCATCAGAGCCTATATCCATTCGCTCTCTCTTACCAAATCGTTGTGGATATTTTCTTTCAAGTTTCCAAGCAGATGCCAACCAGTTTCCTCCACTTGCAACATCATCGATAACTTCCATACAACGAAGCTCCCCAATAGCCTCTGCTTCCTCCACTCTCTCAAGGAAAGTCTTGTATGGTTCAATGCCTTGCTTACCTTTCCTCTTCCAGTTCGCAAAGGTGCTTCTGCTAATACCGACTGCCTTGCAACAAGTGGAAATATAATTACCTCTGCGAAGATTCTCACAGATGAAATCGCATCGGTCTTTCGTTAATTTAGATTTACTCATCTCCTACACTCCTTATTTCATCTTATATCAGATGGATTAACCCATCTACAAACATAACCACTATTCCAACTGCAACACCAGTAATGATTGCATTCCTTGTTGCAGAATCCTTGCTCTGCTCTTTCAGTATCTCATCATGCCGAATCATAGTCTTGCACAATTCATTAATACTGTGAGTATTCTCTTTCAAGGCATCGTAGTAGTTATTCATATCATCTTTCAGTAAATCATGTTCTGCTTCCAGTTTGACTATTCGTGATTCCATACAACACTCATTCGGTTCGGTCATATGCCATCACTCTCATATTCATCATTCAGTACCTTATCTTCGTTCACTATACAGTCGCAAGTGTCATCGTTGCCGAAAATCTTCATAGTGTTAGGATTCCTTGCAGAAAAAATAACCAATGCTATACTGATTATTGCAAGACCCAATGCACTAAACTGTTCTTGTGAAAGATATTGGGCGATGTATGGTGATATAATCCCATATACAAGCACAAGGACTGTACTTATATTATTCTTCAAATCGTTTTCCATGTAGCTACACTCCAGTATATGTTTGTTTCATATACTGCCATACCAAATGGTGAGAGATGAAATCAAGGTAGGAGATGTGAAAATAAAATGAAATGTGGCATAGCAGTATATGAAAGAAAAATATAATTATAATGGTCTTAAGTGTCTGCCACGACCCCATTTCATCAGTTCCTCATTAGACATATTGTGTCGGTAATTGGTGGTTTCGGAATTGTTGTATCTTCCTTTGTCCTCATGTCTGATCCAAGTCTTGTGGACTCCATTCCTTGCTTCGGCACTTGGTGAATGTGGGATTATGTGGTGGTTGGTGAGTATGGTGTCTGACAGTATTAGCCCACAATTGTTGCAGTAGATTTCCTCTCTTTCATAATCCTTGATTAAATCCTTACTTTCACACAATGGGCAAGTGGTGATTATCTCTCTGCTTCGTTCCATCTTCGGTGATGGGAGTTTGTCTTTCATTATATCATCTCCTATTCTCAATTATATTAGGTAGACACATAGGTCTGCGATTTGCGAAAAAATTTCAGAGATGTGGTGGTTGTTAATATTACTCTCTAATTTGAGTTATTTAAATGTTCGCTATGGTACGAACAGTATCGATATGCAAGAACTTTCACACTAAAATGTAAAAAATATATTACATTTTTCCCCAAAAATGTACAAGTTTCGCAAACTTTTGACACAAAATCCAAACTTTTTGACACAAAATCGAAGAAAACTGACAGAAAATTGCAAAAAATGTACAAGATTTTCAAAAAAATGACAAGCAAAAATGATGGAGAACACTCCAAATCGGAAAAGAAGGTCAGAATGGCAAAATCGCCATTTTGAGTTCAACATAGAGCATAAGAGGGAACACGAATGAAACACACCTTGCACATCGATAAGTGCATAGATACGATAGACACAATGTGTCTATCTTCTCTATATATAGTGTCATTACCCATAGGTAGACAGTTAAAGATTGTTTAATAGAAAATATTATAGGTGATGCGATAAGGCATATATTATATTTCATAGAAAGGAGAACCATTATTTCCTTGAAAGAAGCACATAGGAGAGAGCTACGATGGGGCATGATGGCGATGGGATAGTGGAATGATGGACTGCATGGGAACAAGGAGAATAGCTTGAAACCGACAAGATGTTGCAACAGAAAATATCCACATTTCAGTAAAAATAAGAAACTGCTCCACGATAGTGCAATAAGACATAAGAAGATAAAATGAAGAGATAGAATGATAAGAGCGACATATAAAACTGAAAAGTGAAAAAACTGTATGGAGCGACACCACCATACCACTTAAAAAATTTTAGGGACTTATTTTTAATCAAATATTTTTAAAAAAAGTAAGGATATTTTATTAATATATTCTTAAGATATATAAGGAAGTACAGATACAATAAGATATTAATTAATATAATTCTGTAAAGGTTACAGACACACAGACACAGACACACACAAAGGGATCAAACACAGACACAGACACAACAAACATATATTATTTACTTCATTATTGCTTTACTTCTTTTTATGTTTATAGTTATGGATAAATTA
>Ga0310690_10003371_pt1 | contig 24090 bp, 8 predicted proteins | sample AusTroGonzalo_MG_2_FD_207661 | JGI IMG/M metagenome (GOLD analysis project Ga0310690, IMG submission 207661) | Bovine rumen microbial communities from tropical cattle in Woodstock, Queensland, Australia - Gonzalo_04 (v2) (version 2) | ecosystem: Host-associated > Mammals > Digestive system >... | reverse complement strand
GGTGTTTCGTGTTACGACCCTCATACCGATAATTTCCGTTCCCAGGGTTGGAACTCACAACTCGATGGAATCGTATGTTTTGACGTAACTGAGTTGCATCTTGGCTCTCTGGCCGACGGTAGGCCTTTGGAAGGTTGCATCGCCGTAGGTACTGAGGTGGGACTATTCCTTTATGACCGCCAGACGCAGCGTGTGGAGCGCTTCCCTGGCAGTGAACAGCTGGAAAACAAGAATGTGTGCTATATTGTGCAGTCGGACAATGGAGATATCTGGTGTTCTACGTCGCAAGGCATCTGGCAGTATCAACAGTCAAATCACACCTTTATAGGACACATCAGCGGCAACGGACTGGCGCAGAAGGAGTTCTTGTATGGTATTGGCATGCACACTGCCGATGATATGGTGCTCTTCGGACATAACGATGGTTTTACGGCCTTCCTGCCACGAAGAATCAGTGAGGACCATACCATACCTGACTCATTGCACCTGACAGCCCTTCTTGTGAGTGGACAGGCTGTGAACACCCGTACCGAACTGAACAACGTAAAGATTACAGATAAACCCGTAAGCGAGTCAGATCATTTCACACTGAGTTACCTGGATCACACCATTACGTTGTGCTTTTCCCAGATGAATTTCTACAACCCATCGAACGTATTCCTGGAGTACAGGGTGAACGATGGAGATTGGATTCGGAATGCAGCAGGCGTCAACGACTTTACGCTGAGTCACCTGCAGCCAGGGACATACCGCATTGAGGTGAGGGCTCAGCAGGGCAATGATTATACACCTGTGAAGACGGTAACTGTCACTGTGAAGGCACCGTGGTATCGTACCACGCTGGCTTACTGCATCTATCTGGCGGTGATTATTTCGCTGGTGGTATTCGTGCTGTTGAACTACCGACGCAGAGCCTATGAGCATCTGAACGAGGAAAAGATGAAGTTCCTGATAAATGCCACGCACGACATTCGCTCACCGCTGACGCTGATCATGAGTCCGTTGGCTAACCTGAAGCGCCATATAGGTGCTGACCATCCTGAAGCACAGCGCGACATTGACACCATTGACCATAATGCCAAGCGTATATTGAACCTGGTAAACCAGATTCTCGACGTACGTAAGATTGACAAGCAGCAGATGCAGCTGCACTGTCAGCAGACTGACCTGGTGAGCTTCACGCAGGGCGTTTGTAAGATGTTTGAGTATGGCGCCAAGGAGCGAGGCATCACGTTCGAGTTCCACCACGATGTCGATACGCTCGACATCTGGATTGACCGCAACCAATTTGATAAGGTTATCACCAACCTGTTGTCGAACGCCTTCAAATATAACTTTGACGGCGGTGCTGTTGAGGTGAACCTCACCCACGACGAGAGCTACGCCACATTACAGGTGATTGATAATGGCGTGGGACTGGATGCCGATAACCTGAAGCATATCTTCGAGCGCTTCTATCAGGGCGGCAACTCGCGCAGACTGCATGTGGCAGGCACGGGCATCGGCCTGAACCTGTGTAAGATGATTGTCGATATGCATCATGGCACCATCGAGGCCCGTAACCGTAAGGACCAGCAGGGCTCGATATTTGAAGTGAAGCTGCCGCTGGGCAACGACCACCTGCAGCCCGAGGAGATAGAGGAGACCGAGGCTCCCACCACGCCTACTGTCAAGGTGGCATCGGTGTCGAAGCGTCGTGTGCTCATCGTCGATGACGATGTGGAGATAGGCCGTTACATCTCAACCGAGTTGGGACGCTACTATAAGTTCGGCATCTGCAATAACGGTAAGGACGGACTGAAGGAACTGCTGCTTCACGCGCAGGATGACAGCGAATATGACGTAGTCGTGAGCGATGTGATGATGCCCGAGATGGACGGCTTCACAATGCTTAGGATGATCAAGACCAATACGAATGTGGCCCATGTGCCTGTGATAATGCTGACCTCGAAAACCGACGTAGCCAACCGACTGGAGGGCTTGGAACGTGGTGCTGACGCGTTCCTGGCTAAGCCCTTCGACATGGAAGAGCTACACATGGTGATAGAAAATCTGATTCAGGGTCGCCAGCGACTGAAAGGTAAGTACAGCGGCGCACAGAAGCAGGTTGACAAGGTGGTACAGCCAGAGGTAAAGGGCAACGATGAGTTGTTAATGGAACGTATCATGAAAGCCGTGAATAAGAATATCTCGAACAGCGACTTCAATGTAGATATGCTGACACAAGAAGTGGGTATCAGCCGTGCTCAGCTGCATCGTAAGATGAAAGAGATGACAGGCATTTCAACCAGCGAGTTCATCAGGAATATCCGTTTGGAACAGGCTGCCCGACTGCTGAAGGAACAGAAAATCAATGTCACACAGGTGGCTTATACTGTGGGCTTCTCTAACCTGGCTCACTTCTCTACAATCTTTAGAAAATACTTTGGTGTAGCACCTTCAGAATATGGCGAGAAAGGCAGTGGGGACAATCGAGAAACACAATGAGACGTTATATGAACAACGTTTTGAGTAATACCACTATCTTTGCAGCCGAAATTTCACGAAATCTAAATTTAAATTATTTTCTAACTAACTAAATGCTTATGAAGAAATTTTTTCTCATGACGCTTGCACTCGTGCTGACAGCAGTGGGTGCAACAACGGCAAGCGCAGCTAAAGTGTCTCTTGATGAGGTACCTTTCTGCTCTTGGGACGGCTGGACTGCCGATGCTAGAAGCACTGGCACTGCCGATTGTGCCTGGGTCTTGGACGAGCCTACTGGCTTGCCTTATGGCGATGGCAGTGTTATTAACTATGCAGACCTGTCTGGTTACACCAAACTGATCGTTAAGGTAACTTCAGGTACTCCTCGTTTCCTCCTCAACCGTGATGTTGATGAAGGTCAGTGGAATTCTGATGAATCACAGTCTCATCTGATTGAATATCCTAAGGATGGTGGATGGTCACAGAAGTATTTTACGAAAGAGGGCGACGATGAGAACGCTACTTATATTGTTGACGTGAAGGCCATCGTTAAGGATAAGGGTTTCTGTCACCTGCACTGTATCAAGGGTGCCAACTGGACCGATGTGACAGTGACAAGCATGGAAGTTGAGAAGGCTGAAAATGCACCTACTGTCGGTTGGACCAACCTTATTATTAATAGTGACATGGAAGGTGATGATGTTAGCAGCTTCTTCACCAAGGTCGCTCAGGGTGACCCTGCTCCTTCTGTCATCTTAGAAGGTGAAGGTGTTGACGGAAGTCGTGGTATTAAGGTTGCGGCAACCTCGAAGGTAGCTGACGCTTGGGACAATCAGTTCTGGTTCCGCTTTACAGAGGTTGTACCTGCTGGAACAAAGTACCGTGTGTCTTTTGACTATAAAGCTGATGCCGATGCAAAGGCTTCTACTCAGGCACATGCCGAGCCCGGAGATTATATCTACTGGGATATGTTAGGTGATGTTAATTTCACTACTGATTGGCAGACCTTCACTAAAGAAGGTACTATCACTGCTGATCAGGCAGGTCCGAATCAGACAGGTGGCTTGTACCAGTCAATTGCTTTCAACCTGAATGAGTTGGCTGATGCTAATAACTATTATTTTGATAATATTAGTTTTGAAGTTTTCAAGCTTGGTACACTTGTTGAGTATGGACAGGACGTTATCAAGATTGACTTTGGTTTCGATACTAACATTCCTGCTCTGGTGGCAGCTTCAGGCAGACCTCGTCTGATGTTCCCCAAGAGCTGTGTAAAAGTGACGATTGACGGTGAGACTCTGGAAGAAACCGATATTACTTCTGTTGAGGCTTTTGCTGACGGTCGTTTCTTCATCTTCCTTGAGAACATGGTTGACGGCGATGAGGTTAACGTGAAGTTCACCAATCCTACCGATGCTGCTTATCATCTGGTTTATACCTCTGCTGCTGTTGAGGGTCAGAGTGTGGCAAACTATGATGGTCCTGCTAATGAAAATGAGGATGTGGCTATGGAGGAAGGTGCATTTGCATATATCTATCTCGAGCCCGTTATCATCGAGTCTGATCCTGAGAATGGTTCATTCAACCTGCCCAATAGCATCAAGGAGTTCCATGTTACTTTCGACAAACTTGTTGACTGTAAGGATATCGTAGCTACTCTGAATGGAAAGAAGATCACTGTTTCACCTGCCGACGGTTTCGCTGAGAAGATCGTTCTGAAGCGTGATGGCAGTGCCAATCTGACTACTGGTGAGTATACCATCAAGCTGGATAATGTTTATCCTGAAGCTCGTCTGGATAAGAATTTTGCTTCATTTGAGTATTCATTCTTTGTTGGTAAGGTGGATGTTGATCCCAGTGATACCATCAAGAACGTAATGCCTACCGAGTATTTCGCTAACTGCGCTGCTGGTGGTATTCCTGCTGGTTTCGTTGTTGACTTCAATGGAGAGACCCGTACCTCTGAGAGCTCTTATGGCTCAGGTTCTCGTATGTTTGACTTTGCTGCAGGTGGTGACTTCACCAAGGCTCTCTATTTCCGTGAGGGTTATGCCCAGTACGGTAGTGAGGAAGGTTACTATCTGGAGCTTGAGGCTGGTAAGAAGTATGTTGTTAAGTTTAACTCTGCTATGTGGAAGGACAATGGTTCACAGATGACCTTTGCCATCATGAGCCCCGATGAGGCAGAAACATACCTTACTGAGACTATCCAGAATACTCCTAACGTGAATGGTAACACTGGTTCTCCTGTTACAGGTTCTACCGCTTCTGAGTTTACCTTCGTTCCTGATTTCTCAGGTTATTACATGCTGCGCTGGTCTGTTGGTGGTTTCAACGAAGTACTGTTGGCTAACCCAAGCGTGAAGTACATGCCTAACACCATGGGTGTTGAGGAGACCGCTCTGCTGAATACAGCTATTGAGAATGCTAAGAAGGCTCTTGAGGATAATGGTGCTGAACGTTATCTCGGTCCAGACTATGACGCTCTGAAAGATGCCGTTGCTAAGTACGTGGCCGAGAAGGATGGCTATACTGCTCCTTCTAAGTTCAAGGCTGCTGCTGCTGAACTCGATGCAAAGACCGCAGCCCTGAAGGATCACCGTGCAAATTGCGATAACTACGATGCTCAGATTAAGAAGTCACTCGACGTGGAGCGTCAGAATGCTAACAATAAGTTTGCTAAGACTGCTCTCTATGATGAGGTGAAGGCTATTAACGCTAAGTATCATGGTTCTTCTGAGTGGGTTAACGTTAGCGAAGATCCTGAGGTAGAGGACATGCAGCTCATCTATGATTTTGACAAACTGACTGACAATGATGCTCTGCTTGTAGCTATCAATGAGCTGAACGAGTATGCTAATCTTGCTTCTCTGCTCTTCACTGAGGGCGTTTCTGCTCCTGAGAATGCTAATGGTGGTAAGGCTACTGGTGTTGCAGTACTCTTTGATCGTATGCGTCTGGGTCTTGCTACCCTGAACACACTGAGCAAGAAACTCGGTGTTACTGTTGACAGTACATACGTTGCTGGTCTCAACAACGCACTGACCGACGATGATGATCTGGTTGAAGGTCTGAAGCTCCACGTTAAGAAGCTGTTGTATCAGGGTATTGCCGATGCAAGCAATCCTCTGTTCCAGGCAACCGTTGACGATGAGACCTTGGAAGAGGTTGTTCCTTCTTACGACATGACAGTGTTCGTGAAGAACCCGAATACCTACAAGCAGCAGACCAACATGAACTTCACTCCTGAAAACGTTCCTGGATGGATTACTCCTGAGGATTACAACGCTCCTGGCCTTACCGTTGGTTGGGGACAGCCCAAGAATGTTGAGGGTGTTGCTGAGGACTGCATGTTCCAGACTTGGGGTGCCGCTTATCGCGTACAGCAGACCATTGAGGACCTGCCTGCAGGTATCTACAATATCCGCTTCGCCTTCGGTGACCGCGACAACCAGGAAATCGAGGATAGCTATAGCTTCGCTATCGACAGCAATGAGCAGGAGTACTATGGTGGATGCCCGGGCATCGGTCAGGCCTTCCCATTCTGCAGTAACGACTCTCAGACCAGTATCATCGAGGATGAAGTAATTGTTACTGACGGTATTCTCACCATCGGTGTCAATGGTGGTGAGGGTTCTCATACCTTCTTCAACGAGGTTCGTCTGTTGCTCGTATCTCCTGCTAATGGTTTCGACTATGCAGGCGAATATGCTAAGCTGAATGAGCAGATTGAGACTGGCGTGGAGGCTCCCGCTGCTGCACGTGTTCGTGGCATCGAGCTCTACGATCTGAACGGACGTCGCATCATCGCTGCCCAGAAGGGTATCCAGATTGTGAAGAAGTACATGAGCGACGGTACAGTACGCATCGAAAAGGTTATCAAGAAATAATCTTTCTCGAAGACCATAACTAAGGTGGGCAGGCATACACACGTATGCTTGCCCACCTTCATTTTACATATTGAAAAACAAATGAGACGTGAAATGTGTATAATTTACAATTTTATTTGTATCTTTGCAGCGTTTTTATATAAAAACCTAAAAGAAGGATATGAAAAAGTTTATGATTTTGGCGATTGCCGTCTGCGCTTATACGGGAATATGGGCTCAGGGCGTCAAACCGCTGCCATCGCTGCATGTGGAAGGACGATGGCTGGTGGACACACACGGCAATCATGTGGTGCTGCATGGCGTGATGGACACGCCCAGCATGTGGTTTAATGCGTATGATGACGACAGTGGTCATCATAGTTACTGGAGTGGCGGCTATAACGACCAAGGTGCCACGAACTGTCAGGCGTATTTCGAGAAAGTGTTCAAAGGACTGGAGCAGGCTAAGTGTAACGTGTTCCGTCTGCACTTGGACCCAGCATGGACCAATGACGACAGCTACACCTATCCGGTGGCTGTGAACCAGGACACGAGTATCGGCGGTGAGGCGAACATCAGGCATTTCAACCCCACACGTCTGACTAATTTCCTGAAGAAGATTTACTACCCGCTGATGCAGAGGGCCATGAAGCATGGCATGTATGTGGTGGTGCGTCCCCCAGGCGTATGTCCTGGTACCATCAAGGTGAGCGACTACTACCAGCAGTACTTGCTGCAGGTGTGGGACATCGTTACCCAGAACGACTCTATCCGTAAGTACTCGGGTCAGATTAGTCTGGAGCTGGCCAACGAACCCGTCAATGTGAAGGATGCTATGGGTGCTGATAACAAGAAGGCGCTGCATGACTTCTTCCAGCCCATCGTGGATAAGATTCGTGCCAACGGTTTTACGGGTATCATCTGGGTGCCGGGTGCTGGTTATCAGTCAAGCTATGCTGACTATAAGACCTATCCCATTACGGGTTACAACATCGGTTATGCTGTTCATGACTATGACGGCTGGTATGGCTGCGAGGATAAGAAGAACTCGGCCAGCACAGTGCCTACCGCTACACAGAACAAGATTAACAAGTTTCACGAGATGGTGCCGGTGGTGGACACCAACCCCGTTATCATTACCGAGATTGACTGGAGTCCGAAGAAGCCTGGAACGGGTCATTATAATGAGCATGATGAGTGGGTGGAGTCGAACTATGGCACATGGGCTACTGGACGTACCTCAGTGTGGGGACAGATTACGAAGAACGTGCACGACCACTTCGGTAATATCTCGATGACACTCTCGGGCACACACTGTCTGCTGGATATCCGGACGCTGCTGAAGGACGGTAGCGTGGTGCCTGCCTTCGACGGAGAGCCCGAGGCATGCGGAAAGGCCTGCATGGACTGGTATGCGGAATACTACAACGTGAACTATCCCAAGGCCGACTTCACCAGCGTGCCGGTGAGCGATTTCGGACGTCAGTTCCAGAACCCCATTGTGCGTGCCGACTTCCCCGATCCAGACGTGATTCGTGTGGGCGACACCTACTACATGGTCTCGACCACCATGCATCACTTCCCTGGTGCCACCATCCTGAAGTCGCAGGACCTGGTGAACTGGGAATACTGCGCACAGCCGCTGAAGCAGTTGCTCAACAACGCCAACTATAAATTGGAGAACGACAAGAACGCCTATGCCTCGGGCATGTGGGCTTGCTCGATGAAATATCACGACGGAAAGTTCTATATCCTGATCAACGGCAACGACTCCAAGGCTTGGCTGCTGTCGGCCGCCAACCCCGAGGGCCAGTGGGACGTGAAACGCTTGGGACGCAACTACTATGACCCAGGCATGCTGTTCGATAATGGCAAGGTGTATATCGTCTGCGGCATCAACCGCCTGATGATGTGCGAGCTTGACAAGAATTTCAACTTCAAACGCGAGAAGGAAGTCGTACTGCGAGAGGGTACCGGTCTGGAGGGCTGTCACCTCTACAAGCATGGCGACTATTACTATATCTATGCCACCTATGGCGGCTGGCCCTCAGGTCAGGTGGCCTTCCGCTCAACGAATATCTTCGGTCCCTATGAGGAGAAGATGCTGGTGGAGAAATCATACGGCGGCGTGCCCAACACCATTCACCAGGGAGCACTTGTTGAAGATGTGGCAGGTAAGTGGTGGACCATCATGCAGGAAGACCTTGGTGCGCTGGGACGATTCCCCAACCTGCAGCCGGTGACGTGGAAGAACGACTGGCCCATCGTGGGTAATAACGGCACTCCCTATAAGTCCTTCGATAGCAGGGTGCTGAAGCCCACAGCAGTAGGTAACACCCGTGTAAAGCGTCTGCCTACCACCGATGCCTTCCGTACCTTCCCGCTGGGCATGCAGTGGGAGTGGAACCATCTGTCCAACGATACCGCTTGGAGTCTGATGGATCGTCCAGGATGGTTGCGCTTGAAGACCTCGAACGTCACGACGAAGTTGCCACAGGCCAGAAACATGCTGACGCAGCGCATCTTCGCCAAGAAGAACCAATATACTAACGGCACTGTGCGTATCGACGTGAGACACCTGACGGAGGGCGACCGCGCTGGTATCTGTATCCTGCAGGACCCCTACGGCATGATCTGCGTAGAGAAAAAGGACGGTGCCTACCAGCTGCTGTGGCAGAAGGAACAGGTGCGCAATGCCGGTGATAACTTCTCGCCAGCAGAGAAGACCAGAGCCATTGAACTGCCCGACAGCATCATCTACCTGAGGGCCTCGATGAAATATGAGGAGAACAAGCCGAAGTTCTACTACTCGCTGGACAACACCACATGGACACAGCTGGGCAGTGAGTTCTCGCAGTCGTTCAACCTCTCGGTGTTCGTTGGCTCGCGCTTCGGCATCTTCTGTTATGCCACAAAGGCCAAGGGCGGTTATGCCGACTTCGACTGGTTCTCGACGGAGGATAACTTCGATGAGGAAGAGATGTTCCCAGAGGAATTCACGGCTCCCACAGAGAATATGTTTACTGTGAAGAGTATTACACAGTCACCTGCAACGTTGGAGACGATGGTGGGCCAAAAGGCAGTGCCTACGGTGACCGCTACCTTTGGCAACAACAGCAAGGCGGTTGTCAACGACTTCGTGACCTTCGTGCCTGAGAGCGACAGTATTGTCTCGTTCTACCGTGGACAGATGCTGGGCATAGGACAGGGTAGTACCAATGTGAACATGTCATATACAGATGCATTTGGTAATAAGGTGGAAGGCTCATTCACTGCCAAGTCAAGTTTCTTCCCCTTCGACTATCGTTATGTGAGAAACGACATTGTGGGTACAGGAACCTATAAGAACAACAACACCTCGGCAGTGTTTAAGTTTACCGAGGCCAACAGCGAGCTGGGCTGGTACTACAGCAGCGATATGGATATGACGGGCTATAAGTATCTGGTGATTGAACTGATGCAGGCTCAGACAGCTGGTGCTAATGTGAACATTTACACCACTGAGAACCTGAAGGGTGCCTGCTACTCGTCACCGAAGTTCGGTTCTGCAGCGACGCAGATTATTATCGACCTGGACACCTGTAAGTACACTTCAACCGCCAGCAAGGGTAAGGACCTGAACCGTTCGACTGTGCGTATGGTGACCTTAAAGGGTACTGTGGCCAATAAGCAGGTTGCTATCAAGAATATGTTCCTGAGCAACGATGAGAAGTATAACACCACAGGTATCTCTACAGTGAATAATGCGAAGCCTGCCGAACGTCAGGGCATCTTCGACCTGCAGGGCCGTCGTATGGTACTTCCCACGAAGCCCGGTCTTTATATTGTGAATGGAAAGAAAGTCATTATCAAATAACAAAAACAAAACTATGTACCGTAAAGTCTTAACTTTATTCATTGCGATGCTGCTGGGCGGCAATGCGATGGCTGTGATTAAGAACCCCATGTTGTGGGCTGATTGTCCCGATCCGGATGTCATCCGTGTGGGCGACACTTTTTATCTTGTCTCAACAACTATGCATCTGATGCCTGGTGCTCCTGTCATGGCATCGAAGGATTTGCAGAACTGGGAGACAGTAGGTTATATCTTCGACAAACTGACCGACTCGCCTAAGTACGACTTGCAGGAGGGTACGGTCTATGGTCGTGGACAGTGGGCTACCTCGCTGAAGTATCATGATGGTAAGTTCTGGGCACTGCTGGCTCCCAACGAGGCCGGTGCCATGGGCGATACCTATATCTTCACTGCTCCGAAGGCCGAGGGCCCCTGGACCATTCACTCGCGTCTGCGCCATTTCCACGATGCAACACTGTTCTTCGATGAGGATGGCACGCCGTATGTGTTCTTCGGCACGGGTGAGATGTGTCAGCTGACACGCGACCTGAAAGGTGTGGTCGAAGGTTCACTGCGTCATTACTTCCAGCGCGAGGCCGACGAGCGTGGCCTGTTAGAGGGTACACGTGTCATCAAGCACAATGGCACCTACTATGCTCTGCTCATCTCTCATGTCTATGCGCCTGGTCGTCATCGTCGTGAGGTCTGCTACCGCACGAAGGACCTCAATGGCGTGTGGGAGAAGAATACCATATTGGAGAGCGACTTCGGTGGCTTCTCGTATCTGGCACAGGGTACCATTGTCGATACCGAGGAGGGCGACTGGTATGGTATTATGTTCCAGGATCGTGGCGGCGTGGGTCGTGTGCTGACGCTGTCGCCTGTCCGCTGGCTCGACGGCTGGCCTATGCTGGGTGATGAGTATAATAAGGTGCCCGAGGTGATGCGTCCGTACAAGAGCGGTCAGCCTGAGACGGCTATCGTAAAGAGCGATGATTTCTCTGAGGAGAAACTCGGACTCCACTGGCAGTGGAACCATAACCCCGTTGACAACGCCTGGAGCCTGAAGGAGCGTCCCGGATTCCTGCGTCTGAAGACCAACCGCGTGGTGGCTAACCTCTATCTGGCTCCCAATACGCTGACACAGCGTATGGAGGGTCCCACCTGTAGTGGTTATATCCGCATGGACCTGACTAAGATGCAGGATGGCGACTGTGCCGGACTGGCCGCTTTCAATGGCGACTCTGGTGTGCTGACCATCAAGAAAGAAGGTAAGAAGCTGGTGCTCCAGATGAGTGAGCAGAAGGTGAGCCTCACAGACCGTGAGAAGGCTGTGACGAATGTGGATGAGAAAGTGGTGGAGACTGTCGATCTGTCTGCCGCCTTTAAATCTCAATCCCCCAAACAGAAGTCTCAGGTCATCTATCTGCGTCTGGACGGTGACTTCCAGCCTGGTCATAATGATGTGGCAAACTTCTACTATAGCCTCGACGGTGAGGAGTGGAAAAAGATTGGTACTGAGAACTATCGTATGATCTTCGACTATCGTCGTTTCTTCATGGGTTCAAAGTTCGGTATCTTCAACTATGCTACGAAGAAGGTCGGTGGCTATGTCGATGTGGATGAGTTTTGTTATTCGAAAACAGAAAAATAAATAGACTTAAAGATATGAATATGCGTAAGATTGTTTTGGCCATGATGGCCTTGGGCTGTCTGACTACCGTGCAGGCTGCTGAGAAAATAACCAGTCCTGATGGTAACCTGACTGTCATCGTTGACAACGAGAATGGTAGTCCCACTTATCAGATTAATGTTGGTGAGGTGGTATTTGTAGAGAAATCACCCTTGGGTCTGAAGCTCAACTTCGAGGACCTGACTCAGGGACTGACATTGAAGGAGTGTCAGGTGACTCCCGTCAAAGAGACCTATAGCTTGAAGACTATTAAGCAGAGCAACGTCACCTACGAGGCTAACGTGGCCGTATGCCAGTTTGAGAAAGGTAATACGAAGATGGATATCATCTTCAGCGTAAGCAACCGTGATGTGGCTTATCGTTATAAGCTCTATCCCCGTCGTGCTCGTGGCGGCGAGACGCTGGCAGCTATCGTAGAGAGTGAGGCCAGCGGCTTCGTATTCCCAGAGGGAACGACCACATTCCTGTGTCCGCAGTCAACCCCTATGGGTGGCTTTGCCCGTACATCACCCAGTTACGAGACCTCTTATTCACTCGATGACCAGATGGGTAAGAACGGCTGGGGTCAGGGCTATAGCTTCCCCTGCTTGTTTAAGGTGGCCGGAGGGTCTGGCTGGGTGCTCATCTCTGAGACGGGTACCGATGGCAACTATGTGGCCTGCCGACTGCTGAATGATGGCGGTGCACGCTATAAGATTGGTTTCCCCCAGCAGGGCGAGATGAACGGCTGGGGCACCACTACTGCCTCTGTCAGCCTGCCTACTGAGACGCCTTGGCGCACCATCACCTTGGGCACCACGTTGCAGAACATCGTGGAGACCACCGTACCTTTCGACCTCGTGAAGCCGAAGTATGCTCCCAGTCGTAACTATACCTACGGTGCCGGCTCTTGGTCATGGATCATTGGCATGGACTCCAGCTGTAACTTCGATGAGCAGAAGCGTTATATCGACTTCTCGGCTGCAATGGGCTGGCGCACCGTGCTGATTGATGCCCTGTGGGACAAGCAGATTGGCTATGAGAAGATGGCCGAGTTGTCTCGCTATGCCCAGTCTAAGGGCGTAGGCATCTTCCTTTGGTATAACTCCAACGGCTCTTGGAACGATGCACCTCAGTCGCCTCTGAACAAGATGAACCGCTCGGCTGCCCGTCGTCAGGAGATGAAGTGGATGCATGATAATGGTATCCTGGGTATCAAGGTTGACTTCTTCGGTGGCGACAAGCAGGCTATGATGCAGCTCTACGAGGATATCCTCATTGATGCTAATGACTTCGGCATCCAGTGTATCTTCCACGGTTGCACCCTGCCTCGTGGTTGGGAGCGTATGTATCCTAACTATGTGGCCAGCGAGGCTGTGTTGGCATCAGAGAACCTGCACTTCGGTCAGGGCTCTTGCGATGCTGAGGCACAGAACGGCTGTATCCATCCGTTTATCCGCAATACTGTCGGTTCTATGGACTTCGGCGGTTCTACATTGAACAAGTACTATAATGCAGACAACAAGCGTGGCACACACCGTGTTACCAGCGATGTCTATGCATTGGCTGCTGCCGTCCTCTTCCAGAGCAGCGTGCAGCACTTCGCCATGGCTCCCAACAACCTGACGGATGCTCCCGCTTGGGCTGTTGACTTCATGAAGAAGGTGCCTACCACATGGGATGAGGTGAAGTTCATAGACGGCTATCCCGGTAAGTATGTCATCCTGGCTCGTCGTTCTGGCGATAAGTGGTTCGTTGTCGGTGCCAATGCCGAGAAACAGCCGCTGACCAAGACCATCACCCTGCCAATGTTCGACAAGGGTGCAGAACTGACTGTCTATAGCGATGATGCTCAGTTGAATGGTAGCGTAAAGACCGTGAAGCAGAACAAGAAGCAGCAAATGGCGGTGACCATTCCCTGTAACGGTGGATTGGTTATCGAGAACTAATTGTTGAGATATGATAAAACGATTGTTTTATCTTGGTATGACCATCTTGCTTGCCATCCCCGCGATGGCAGGCGAGGTGGCTTTTGGTAAAGGCACGCTGAGTATACGTCAGGTTGCCCGCAATGCTGTGAGGATTCAGTATTGGGAACAGAAAACAACATCCGACCTGCCCGACTGGCTCTATGTCAAACATGATGAGGTCAGCAGTCGTGACATATCGGTCGATGTGGATGAAGCCCGCCAGACGGTGACTGTCAAAGACCGTCAGGGAACGCCGGTCTTTACGGCCACGCTCCATCAGATGCAGGGTAGGGAGGCCACGCTGGCTTTCCGTTCCGACAAGGACGAGCGGCAGTATGGCTTGGGACAGTTCCAGGATGGCTATAGTAATGTGCGAGGGCTGTCGCGTCGTCTGACGCAGGTGAACACGCAGATCAGCATCCCCATGCTGTTGTCGAGTAAGGGCTACGGTGTGCTGTGGAACAACTACGGCCTTGTTGACTTCAACCCTGGTGATCAGAAGGTGGTTCTTACACCCCAATCCTCAAACCTTCAATCTCAAACCACCGAGGTGGTGAATGTCACTACCACCGAAGGCGGACGTCGTGAGGTGCGCCAGCGTAATGTTTTCGAAGCCACGATAGATATTGCTGAGGAGGGCGACTATTCCCTGTTGCTGGATGTAGGTCAGCAGATGGCCCGTCGCCATAATCTCTCGATAGACGGACAGAATGTCATTGAGATGCAGAATATGTGGTTGCCGCCTACCGCCTCGACGATAATTCATCTGAAGGCTGGCCGTCATGAGTTGAAGGCCGAGCTCTCAAGAGGCGATGCCCCGATTATTTATTATAGTAAGGTGAAGGACGAGACCGTGTTCCGTTCGCCGGTAGCCGATGCCGTCGATTATACCGTGTTCATCGGTTCCGCCGATGAGATCATCGCGGCTTATCGTGAACTGACGGGCGAGGCACCGCTGATGCCTCGTTGGGCTTTAGGCTATATCCACTGTCGTGAACGTTTCCATTCGTCTGACGAGATTCTGCAGACGGCTAATCGCTTCCGTAGTGAGCAGCTGCCTGTCAGCGTCTTGGTGCAGGACTGGCAGTACTGGGGAAAGTACGGCTGGAATGCCATGCGCTTCGACGAGGAACACTATCCCGATCCCAAGGCCCTGACCGACAGCCTCCATACCATGGATATGCGTCTGATGGTCAGCGTGTGGTCGAAAATCGACAAGAGCTCTGAGGTGGGCAAGCAGATGCTGGCCGACAACTACTATATCCCTGGCACTGACTGGATTGACTTCTTCAATCCCGAAGCTGCTGCTGCCTATTGGAAGAACTTTTCTTCCCGACTGGTGCCGCTGGGCATCGATGCCTGGTGGCAGGATGCTACCGAGCCTGAGAACGATGACCTCGTCGGACGTCGTGTGAACAACGGCCAGTGGGCTGGTGAAGAGGTGCGTAATGTCTATCCCCTGTTGGTGAACAAGACAGTTTATGAGGGTCTCATAAACCTCAAATCTCAAACCTCAAACTCCAAATCAGGCTCCCGTCCTATGATCCTTACCCGTTGTGCCTTCCCCGGCATCCAGCGTTATGGCTCAGCCATGTGGAGCGGTGATGTGGGCAACGACTGGGAGACCTTCCGTAGGCAGCTGACGGCAGGTCTCGGCATGCAGGCGGCAGGTATCCCTTGGTGGACCTACGATGCCGGCGGTTTCTTCCGTCCTGGCAATCAGTACACCGACCAGGCTTATATCGAGCGTATGCTGCGTTGGATAGAGACCAGCGTGTTCCTGCCTCTGATGCGTGTTCATGGCTATATGAGTAACACCGAGCCCTGGAACTATGGTGCCGAGGCCCAGAAGGCCATCGCCTGTTCCTTGAACGAACGCTATCGCCTGCTGCCATATATCTACAGCCATGCCGCCGAGATTACTTCCGACGGTTCTACGCTGATGCGTCCGTTGGTCTTCGATTTCGCCAGCGACGAAAAAGCCCTCGACCAGAAGTATGAGTATATGTTCGGTCGCTCATTGCTCGTCAGCCCTGTGACGGAGCCTGGTATGACCTCATGGACATCCTATCTGCCAAAGAACGAGGGTGGATGGTACGACTATTACACCGGTCGTCATTACGACGGCGGTCAGTCGGTGACCACCGCTGTCGCTGCCGACTTTATCCCTGTCTTTGTAAGGGCAGGCAGTATCATTCCTGTCAAGGATGATGAGGTGCTGCTCTATCCAGGTGCTGACGGCACCTTTACGCTCTACGAAGACGATGGCGTGACGAGAGACTATGAGAAAGGACAGTGCTCACGCATCACGTTCCAATGGGATGATGCCCGCCATAGCCTCACCGTTGGCAAGCGCTCGGGACAATATCAGGAGATGCCTGTCCGTCGCACCTTCCGCGTCAAGGTGGCTGGTGGCGCTCAGAAAACCATTAACTATCAAGGAAAGAAGATAACTATCGCTATTCAATAAGATATGAAGACCTATTTACTAACTCTGTTTATGACCATCTGTGCAGGCACATCCGTCTCTGCTCAGACATATCCCTATCAGAACCCTAACCTCAGCGCCCGCGAGCGAGCCGTTGATCTGTGCTCACGCTTGACGCTGGATGAGAAAGCCAAGCTGATGCTCGACGAGAGTCCCGCTATCCCTCGTCTGGGCATTAAGAAGTTCTTCTGGTGGAGCGAGGCGCTGCATGGCGCTGCCAACATGGGAAATGTGACGGTGTTCCCCGAGCCTGTCGCCATGGCTTCATCGTGGAACCCCGACCTGCTCTATAAGTGCTTCGACGTAGCCTCTACGGAGTTCCGTGCGCAGTACAACCACCGCATGCAGAATGGTGGCGAGGACGAGAAGTTCCATAGCCTCTCCGTGTGGACCCCCAATGTAAACATCTTCCGTGACCCACGATGGGGCAGGGGACAAGAGACCTATGGTGAGGACCCCTACCTGACCTCCGTGATGGGTGTGCAGGTCGTCAAAGGCCTGCAGGGTCCTGAGGATGCGAAATACCGTAAGCTGTGGGCCTGTGCCAAGCACTATGCCGTACACAGCGGTCCGGAATATACCCGCCACTCGGCCAACCTCACCAACGTGTCGCCGCGTGATATGTGGGAAACCTATATGCCTGCCTTCAAGACCTTGGTACAGGATGCCAAAGTGCGCGAGGTGATGTGTGCCTACCAGCGTCTCGATGACGACCCCTGCTGTGGCTCTCAGCGTCTGCTCCAGACCATCCTCCGCGATGAGTGGGGCTTCGAGTACCTCGTTGTCAGCGACTGTGGTGCCGTCAGCGACTTCTACGAGTCTCACAAGTCCTCCAGCGACGCTACCCATGCCTCTGCCAAGGCTACCATTGCCGGTACCGATGTGGAGTGCGGCTATGGCTATGCCTACCGTAGCATCCCCGAGGCCGTGAAGCGTGGCTTTATCACCGAGGCCGAGGTTGACAAGCACGTCATCCGTCTGCTTGAAGGACGTTTCGACCTGGGTGAGATGGACGACCCCTCGTTGGTGGAATGGTCTAAGATTCCTTATTCTGCCATGTCCACCAAGGCCTCTGCCGACATCTCCCTTGAGATGGCTCGTCAGAGTATCGTCCTGCTTCAGAATAACGGGAATATCCTGCCCCTGCAGAAAGGGAAGGAAAAGATTGCTGTCATCGGTCCCAATGCCGATAACACCCCGATGATGTGGGGCAATTATAACGGTACCCCCAATCATACCGTGACCATCCTCGATGGTATTTGTGAGAAGTTGAAGGTAAAACGCTCAAACCTCAAATCTCAAACCTCAAACCTCAAATACCTCCAGGGCTGCGATCTCACCTATGACAAGGTGCTGGAGAGCCTGCTGGCCTCACAGTGCAGCTTCGAGGGTAAGAAAGGTATGAAGGGTACGTTCTGGAACAACCGCCGCATGGAGGGTACTCCCGTCACCACGCAGTACTACACCCAGCCGCTGGCTGTGACTACCTTCGGTATGCATAACTTCGCTCCCGGCGTGCAGCTCGAGGACTTCTCGGCGAAGTACGAGACCGTCTTTACGCCTCTTGAGGCTGGTGAGTATGTGGTCGATGTGGATGGCTGCGGACAGTTCGAGCTCTACATCGACGGTGAGCGTAAGTTCCGCCACCGTATCTGGCGCACCACCCCCAATCATATCGTCATCCAGGCCGAGAAGGGCAAGAGCTATAATATCGAGGTGCGTTTCTCGCATGTTCCTACCTATAATGCCAACCTGGCCATCAACATTGCCAAGGAGTATCCCATCGACTATCAGGCCATCATCAATCAACTGAAGGGCATCGACAAGGTCATCTTCGTAGGTGGTATCTCAGCAGCCTTGGAAGGTGAGGAGATGCCCGTAGATATCGATGGCTTCAAGGGTGGCGACCGCACGCATATAGAACTGCCTAAGGTGCAGCGCGACTTCCTCAAGGCGCTGAAGGCTGCCGGCAAGCAGGTCATCTTTGTCAACTGCTCCGGCTCATGTATCGCCCTGCAGCCCGAGACCGAGACCTGCGACGCCATCGTCCAGGCGTGGTATCCCGGTCAGGAAGGTGGCACCGCCGTGGCCGACGTGCTCTTCGGCGACTGCGACCCCAGTGGCAAGCTGCCCATCACGTTCTATAAGAACAGCAGTCAGCTGCCCGACTACGAGGATTACTCTATGAAGGGTCGCACCTATCGTTATTTCAACGATGCCCTGTTCCCCTTCGGCTATGGCCTGAGCTATACTGAGTGGAAAGTGGAAGGTGGAAAGTGGAAAGAGAATACCAATGGCGGTGGAACCGTCACGGTAGATGTCACCAATGCCGGTACTCGCGACGGCTCAGAGATTGTGCAGGCTTATATCCGTAACCTGCAAGACCCTGACGGTCCTCTGAAGTCGCTCCGTGCCTTCCAGCGTGTCAGCGTGAAGGCTGGTCAGACGGTTACCGCCGAGCTGAAGTTCGACCGTAAGAGCTTCGAGTTCTGGGACCCTGAGACCAACACCATGCGTGTGAAGCCCGGCAAGTACGAGATTCTTGTTGGCACAAGCTCAGCCGACAAAGACCTGAAGAAACAAACAATAACTATCCAATAACAACAATGAAGAAACTCTTTTTATCTCTTTCGTTGCTGGCAGGCATCACTGCCACAGCACAGAATCCTTTCGTGCAGACCTGGTTTACCAGCGACCCTGCTCCTATGGTGCACGATGGTCGTATGTATGTCTATACGGGTCACGATGAGGATGGTGCCGACTTCTTCTGGATGCAGGAGTGGCGCGTATATTCTACCACCGACATGGTGAACTGGACCGACCACGGTTCTCCCTTGGCGCTCGAGAGCTTCACCTGGGCCGATGACCGTGCCTGGGCCTCGCAGACCATCGAGCGCGACGGTAAGTTCTATTGGTACATCTGTGCCCACAGCAAGATCTCTGGCGGCATGGCCATCGGCGTGGCTGTGAGCGACACGCCCGTAGGTCCTTTCAAGGATGCCATCGGAAAGCCTCTCTTTGAGAATGGCTCATGGGATCATATCGACCCCACCGTGTTGATTGATGATGATGGTCAGGCCTGGCTCATGTGGGGTAACCCCCAGGTTTACTACCTGAAGCTCAACCGCGATATGATTTCCTATAGCGGAGAGCTGGGACGCCTCGACATGACTGAGGAGGGCTTCGGCGCTCCTGCCATGAACAAGCGCGAACGTGGCAAGAAGTATAAGGATAACTATACCGAGGGCCCTTGGCTCAGAAAGGTGGATGCCACCAAGTATAAGGTTGACAAGAACAAGGTCTATCAGCTGCTCTATGCTGCCGGCGGCGTGCCCGAGCATATCAGCTATAGCACCGCTCCCTCGCCCACAGGTCCTTGGACCTATGCCGGTGAGATTATGCCGCTGTGCGACACTAAGTCGTTTACCAACCACTGTGGTGTGGCCGACTTCAAGGGACATTCTTATTTCTTCTATCACACCGGCAAACTGCCCCATGGTGGTGGCTTTGGCCGTAGTGTGGCTGTAGAGGAGTTCCAGTACAATGCCGACGGCAGTTTCCCCACCATCATGCCTACCGACGAGGGTGTGAAGCCCCTCGCCACCTTCAATCCCTATCAGAAGGTGCAGGCCGAGACCATGGCCTTCTCTCGTGGCGTGAAGACCGAGCAGAACGATGAGGTGGGCGTCTATGTCAGCGACATCCACAATGGCGACTATATCAAGCTGCAGAACGTGAAGTTCGACGGCAACACCCCCAAGCAGTTCTCAGCCCGTGTGGCCAGCGGTCTGCGTGGCGGTCAGATTGAGGTGCGCATCGACAGCGTGAAGGGTCAGCTGCTGGCCCGTCTGGAAGTGCCTGCTACCGGTGGCTGGGAGAAATGGCAGACCCTCTCTGTCGATTTCCAGAAGCAGATCAACACCACCCACGACCTCTACCTCGTCTTCACCGGCCGCAAGGGTCCGAAGCTCTTCAACTTCGACTGGTGGCAGATTGAAGGCACGCTGAAGTCACTCGTCGTCGAGGACGGCGGCCTGGGTCAGTACAAGGCCATCATGAAGGAAGAGGCCACCCTCGCTGCCCATACCGTCTTCGTGCCTCAGGACCTCTCAGCCTTTAACGAGAAGAACCGCCTGCCCGTGCTCGTCTGGGGCAATGGTGCCTGCACCAACTCACCTTGGGAGCACTTCAAGTTCCTCAACGAGATTGCCTCTCACGGCTACCTCGTGCTGGCTACCGGTTATATCCCCATGGAGGAGAAAGCCTATAATGGTCCGATGTCAACCACCCAGCAGCAGATTGAGTCTATCGACTGGGCCATCGCTCAGAATGCTGACCCGAAGTCACCTTATTATAATAAGATTGACGTGAAGAATATCTGCGTGGCAGGCATGTCGTGTGGCGGTCTGCAGACCCTCTTCAACTGCGCCGACCCGCGTATCAAGGCCCTCATGATCTGCAATAGCGGACTCTTCAAGGAAAGCAACCGCGCCCAGGCTGTGGGTGGCATGCCCATGCCTCCGAAGTCGAAGCTGAAGGAGATCCACACCCCGATTATGTATCTCCTCGGCGGCGAGACCGACATTGCCTATGAGAACGGCATGGACGACTTCCATCAGATTAAGCATGTGCCAGCCTGCGCCACCAACTTCCCCGTGGGCCATGGCGGCACCTATCGTCAGCCTCACGGTGGCGAGTTCACCGTGGTAGCCCTCGGCTGGCTTAACTGGCAACTCAAGGGCGACAAGCAGGCCGCCAAGCTCTTCAAGGGCAAGGACTGCGAGCTGTCGAAGCGCCAGGGCTGGACGATTGAGAAGAATGCCAAGTTCGATAAACTGAAGTAATGACAATCACAGAAAAAACAAAATAAACTGAAGGATATGAAGAAAACAATAATTCCCGCCGTCCTCTGTGCAGCCATGTCGCTGCCCGTGATGGCTCAAGAGCAGGACCACCAGATGCCCATGCCCGACCTCAACGAGGTCAACATGCCGCTGTTCCAGACCAAGTACACCGCCGACCCGTCACCCCTGGTGATTGGCGACACGCTGTTCCTCTATACCTCTCACGACTCGTCACCCGAGGATATCCCCGATGAGAATGAGAAGAACTCTGCCGGCTTCTTCATGTACGACTGGCTGCTGTGGAGCACCACCGATATGGCCAACTGGACCGAGTATGGTGCCTGTGCCTCGCTGAAGGAGTTCAAATGGCGCAGCCGTGAGAACGGCGCCTGGGCCATCCAGACCGTCGAGCGCAATGGTAAGTACTACCTCTATGCCCCGCTCCATGGTCATGGCATCGGCGTGCTCGTGGCCGACACCCCTTACGGTCCCTTCCGCGACCCGCTGGGCAAGCCCCTGGTATGGCAGAAGGAGCACTGGGACGACATTGACCCATCGGTCTTTGTCGATGACGACGGACAGGCCTATATGTACTGGGGCAACCCCCATGTCTATTGCATCAAGCTCAACGAGGATATGATCTCTACCGAGGGCGACATCCTCGTGCTGAACCCTGCCGATGGCGTGATGCGTCCCGTCAAGCAGGAGGGCGCAAAGATCAACCTCCGCGTACCCGGCAGTCAGAAGGCTAACTGGAAGGTGAAGAACTACCAGGAGGGTCCTTGGTTCTACAAGCGCAACGGCAAGTACTACCTGGCCTATGCCACCACCTGCTGTCCCGAGGCGCTGGGCTATGCCATGAGCGACAGCCCCACCGGTCCTTGGGAGTGGAAGAACTACATCATGCGTCCCACCGAGCGCGACCGTGGCAACCATCCTGGCATCTGCGACTTCAAGGGCCGTTCTTACATCTTCGGACAGGACTACGACCTGATGCACCTCGACACCTATATCCACCACGAGCGTCGCAGCGTCAGCGCCAACGAGATTGTCTATCTCGAGGACGGCACCATTCCTGAGATACCCTACTGGCTCGACCAGAAGCCCATGAAGCAGCTCCACTGGCTGAATCCCTACCAGCGTGTAGAGGCCGAGACCATGGCGTGGGGCAAGGGCCTGAAGAGTGCCAAGATGGGCATCCCCAATACCGGCGTGGTAAACGATATGCCGGAGTCTCTGGGCAAGCGCAACATGTATATCTACGATATCGACAATGGTGAGTATATCCGCCTGCGTGGCGTGGACTTCGGTGCCGGTGCCAAGGTGTTCAGCATTGCTGCCGCCTCTATGGGACGCTGCACCATCACCCTGCGTCTCGACTCAGAGACAGGTCCCGTCATCGGTACCGTCAACATGGGTGTTACAGGTTCGCTCGATACCTACAAGCAGTTCTCGGCAAAGGTGCGTGGTGCCAACAGCGTGCACGACCTGTACCTCTGCTTCAGCAATGTAGAGGGCGACATACATTTGGATTATTGGACTTTTAAACAATAAACACGATGAAACTTAAAACCTTATTCCTTTCAGCAGCCATGCTGCTCGGAGCCGGCAGCGCCAATGCGGCCGTCGACCCCAATTTCTACATTTTCCTTTGTTTCGGACAGTCTAACATGGAAGGCAACGCACGCCCTGAGGCAGCCGATCTGGCCAGCCCCGGTCCACGCTTCCTGTTGATGCCCGCAGTTGATTTCCCAGCCACCGACCAGCGTCCCGCCCGTAAGAAGGGCGAGTGGTGCGAGGCCTCGGCACCTCTGTGCCGTCCTAACACCGGTCTGACGCCTGCCGACTGGTTCGGTCGTACCCTCGTGGCCTCGCTGCCCGACAATATCAAGATTGGTGTCATCCACGTCGCCATCGGTGGTATCGACATCAAGGGCTTCCTGCCCGACAGCATCCCCAACTACGTGGAGAAGAAAGCTCCAGGATGGATGAAGGGCATGCTCCAGGCTTACGACAACAACCCCTATCAGCGTCTGGTTGAGTTGGCCAAGAAGGCACAGCAGGATGGTGTCATCAAGGGTATCCTCATGCACCAGGGCGAGACCAATACCGGCGACCCCAAGTGGGCCGGCATGGTGAAGCAGGTGTATGACAACCTCTGTGGCGACCTGCAGCTGAAGCCCGAGGAGGTGAACCTCTATGTGGGTAACATCGTACAGGCCGACGGCAAGGGCGTCTGCATCGGTTGTAAGAAGCAGATTGACGAGCTGCCCCAGACCATCCACACCTCACAGGTCATCTCTTCCGACGGCTGCACCAACGGTCCCGACCGTCTGCACTTCGATGCTGCCGGCTATCGTGAGCTGGGTTGCCGCTATGGTGAGGCCGTAGCCCGTCATCTGGGCTTCGAACCCAAGCGTCCGGCCAATATGCCCGTTGCCATCAAGAAGATCAACGTGCCCGCCGATGCTGTCACCGCCGAGAACGCCATCCCAGGCAACGAGTTCCCCAAGGTGGACAAACAGCACCGTGCCTACTTCCGCATCAATGCGCCCCAGGCTAAGAAGGTGGTGGTTGACATCTGCAGCAAGAAGTACGACATGGAGCCCGACGGTAAGGGTAACTTCATGGCCGTTACAGACCCGCTGCCCGTGGGCTTCCACTATTATTTCATGAATATCGACGGTGTCAACTTCATCGACCCCGCCTCTGAGACCTACTTCGGTTGCAATCGTGAGTGTGGCGGCCTCGAGGTGCCCGAAGGTCCCGAGGGCGACTACTACCGTCCGCAGCAGGGCATCGCCCACGGTCAGGTGCGCAGCATCTACTACCACAGCCCCAACTCAAAGTTCGGCGAGTGGCGTCATGCCTTAGTCTATACCCCTGCCGAGTACGAGACCGGCAAGAAGCGCTATCCCGTGCTCTATCTGCAGCACGGCATGGGCG
>Ga0310690_10003370_pt1 | contig 24092 bp, 23 predicted proteins | sample AusTroGonzalo_MG_2_FD_207661 | JGI IMG/M metagenome (GOLD analysis project Ga0310690, IMG submission 207661) | Bovine rumen microbial communities from tropical cattle in Woodstock, Queensland, Australia - Gonzalo_04 (v2) (version 2) | ecosystem: Host-associated > Mammals > Digestive system >... | reverse complement strand
GTATTTGAACTGCCTTTTTCACCATCTTCTCAGATACTGAAATGGCAAAATAACCGGGCCTTACTTGTTCAGCCAACTTCGATCCGAAATTATAGTCCCTGATTGCACAAGAACGTGCATGCTTTTCACTGCTGCTTAAAGCAAGTTTCAGTTGCTCCTTTGTATGTATGGTTGTCATCATAATATACAAAGGTAAGCAATCTGTTCAGAAGGGGTAGCGATGGGGGAACCACCCGGGGGCGTTCCGGGAACGCGCCAGCGCATACGTCGCAGCCGGCCGCGTCGGATGTCGGGAATTGTGTCAGTCGGTGCTGCAGAGTTTCACGTATTCCTTGATGCCCTGGATGTGGAGGTCCACAATCGCTTGCTTGCCTTCGTCTGTGAGCAGGAATTCCAAGGATTCTTTGCAGTCCATGAAGCCGTTCTCCGTCAGGCAGGCTGCGCAGGCGGTTTTGTGGAGGATGGCGAAATCTGCTTCCTGGTCCGGATCTCCGTCGGAATAATCGAAGCGCATCCGATGACCGGGCAGGATCTGGAGGGCGGCGGCACAAAGACAGTTGGCCAGCTTGTCTCCTTCCGTCTGGCCTTTGCTCGTGTAGCAGCACCAGCCGGTGGCGTTATACCATTTGTCGCCTCGGCCGGCAGCGTTCACGTGGATGGAAATGAGACAGACGTTCTGGCGGCCCAGCTCGGAGCAAACGCGGCCCACTCTCTTACAGCGCTCGGCCAGAGAAATGTCTTCATCTTCCGGAACCAGCAGGGAAGCGTAGAAGTGTTCAGATTGGAGGGCGGCCACAACGCGGCGGGCAATTTCCCGGTTGTAGGACCATTCAAGGAGACGGCCGTCAGGGGAGCGCTTTCCTGCAGTTTCTTGGCCGTGTCCGTTGTCAATCAAGATTTTCATAGGACAAGGTTTTAGGTTTGCAGGTCGGCAGACCAAAGATAGTCAAAATTGTCGGGAAGGGAAAACTTTTGTACCTTTGCCTTTGAAGTTGCAGCCAAACGCTGTACTTTAAAAATGCTTTGGCCCGGAAAAACGCTGTGAGAGCGCCTCCGGGCCTTTTACATCCAGCCCTCAAAATGTAGCCAATATGTAGCCAACTTTTAATAGCAAACCGCCTTCTACACACGTAGGAGGCGGTTTTCCGTGGAGCATAGGAGAATCGAACTCCTGACCTTTTGAATGCCATTCAAACGCTCTACCAACTGAGCTAATACCCCATTGGGACTGCAAATATAATACTTTTTTTTAATTTGCAATCCTTGCACCGTGGTTTTTTATTAAGGAGCCCAGATGTAACCGCTCTGAAGGTGAAGGACATGCCATCCGGAAGGGATGTGGCCGTCCCTTCGCCCTGCTGCAACTTTTGCGTCTGTGGGTATTTCTGGAGAGCTTAAATTGATTATTCCTTCATGCGAGACTCCACTTACCCAGTCTGTGCCTCCGGCATCGCAGTCGTAAACTGTAATGTTGCTGAGTTTGGGGCAGTTCTTGAAGATATTGTTACATGCGCTGTAATATCTCATGGCAATGTTTGCTGTTCTTGTGAGTTGAGAACAGTTTTCAAACATTCCGCTGTAACATTCTGCATAACTGTCCAGTGCCGACAAAGAACCTTCTGCAGGTAGTTCCGGCGTCACCGTCACCTTGCTTCCGTAGAACATTTGTTGGTAGCATCTCAAACTCAGCTGCGTGGCAGGCAGAACAGCAGGGGGATTCTGCAAACCGGAGTTGTAATAGGTTCTGTAACAGCAGTACGGGGCCGTAACGTTTATAGGCAGGGCCTCCGCAGTGTTTAAATTGACGCAGTTCTGAAATGTACTCTCGTAGCACCTTTCGCTTACTTCTGTAGCAGAAAGGACAGGCTGCTCAATAATGCCCGTATTGTGGAATGTCTTGTACATGCATCCGATTGCGTTAATCTTATTCACCCTCAGGTCTGGAGCCTTGACTATGTTGACGAACCTTTTTGTATTGCCTCCGAAGAGCATCGCAAAGCAGAACAGATTATCTGGAATTTCCTCGATAGGTTCGTCATAGCTTAGCAGGTATTTAAGATCTCCGTCAATGCTGATGGTTTTGCCCGGATCGTTGACGTTGCATTCTTTGAACCAGATCTGGGTAAGGGCCGCATATTTTCCAGAGGAGGAAGCGGACGATAGACCGTTAGGGTTGTTTCCTCTCAGATAAATTACCGAGTCAAAATAAATCAAGTATTTTTCTTTTCCTGTAATGTATCCCTGCTTGATGTTATTGGCGATGTTTACGTCCAAGACATCGTAGCTGTATTTACCTACGTTTGAGCCCAGGCTGCCGTAAGGTCCGGTGTACCATGGTACTTGTTGCCAGGTCTCCGCATCCAGGGAGTATTCAATATAAGGTGCATCGGCTTTGGTGTAATCAGGGTTTGAAATGGCAAGGCAGTTGGGTATGGATGATGTGATTGTAAGGTAGTGAGGGGCCAGTTCCAGCAATAGTGATTCGCCGTCGAAAGCAAGCTTGTACACATACATTTCGTTCGCTTCCCAATCATCCTGAACATTGTATTCCAGGCTATGCTGTAATGATCGGCATCCGTCCCAGGTAGTGTATGTTATGGTAATGCTGGTGCCGGCTTGCGGTGGGACCAGAAGACCGTTCGTACGCAGGCTGTCGATACCATTAAGAACTGGGTAACCAGTTAGTTCGGCAACAGAAAGCTGTCTGGAGGACAGCTCCGGAGAGTCGGCCTCGAACGAGACCTCTCCGGAGCCGAACAACCGCAGTTGCCCCTTTATCAGTACATTGTTTACGGTGATGTCGTCAATAACGACGCCCTGGTTGTGCTCCTCGTCCCAGGCAACGTTACTTTCTGCCTCGAAGACAAGTCGCGCCATCGCATGCTTGAAACTGAGTGTCGGGGGAACGTTTTTTGCGCTGAAACTTGCTTCGGCGCAGTTTCCGTACAGAAACAGTATATCCACCTGCTGTTCTGAGTAATCTTCCGGAATCATCATCTCCCAGCAGTTGAATTCCTCAGATGTGACGGGCCTGGTCTCGAAGTCCATTCCTTGTGCGGAATAGGCCATGAAGCTTAATTCTCCTTCCATAGGCCAGTATTTGTCTGCCGACCAGAAATCCCCGTTTCTGGAGAACCTGACCGTGTCGAACCATGAACAAGCGGGCTGTCCTTCAACGTGTAACCGGGCAGACAGGATAATATCGTTTCCGGCAGGGAAGGCGGCTCCGGATATGGCACTTCTGCTAAGTTCCGCCCTATCTGTCGCCGCCTGGAGCCGTATGAGCCCGTCTTCCGTTTTGATCCCTCCGTATGGAGAGTCGCGTATGTATTCTTTCCCGCAGGCTGCGATGGCGAAGGCAGCAATCAGCAGGAATACAAACCTACTTCTCATATTAAGGGATAATTACTTCCTCCGGCTCCTCCTGTACCCAATCGGTTACTACCGGACTGATACTTACTTCGTGCTGATTGATGCTGACTTCGTAGCAGTAATACTTGCCTGCCTCCCAGTTGCCGTTGCCGGAACTTAGAGAGACGGTACGCAGCAGCCCGGTGTTGTCGAGGTTGACCCCGCCCTGTTTCCCATTGTGAAGGGTATATGTAATCGTCGCTGTAGTGCATGCTTGCTCCGGCACCAGAATCCCTGTTCCGAGCTGCCCGCTCAACGTGGTGGTCAGATTGGCCGGAGAAAGGTCCGGAACCGCCAGGTTGGTCTGGCTGCCAAGGGATGACCAGATGCAGCGTCCGTCATTTTGCATCAGGCAAGTACCGCTGTATTTGGCGTCGTTAAGAGTGATAGCGGTGATCGTAATGCCTACATTGTTTGTAGCATTGTATTCCACGTCGCTCCTGACTTTGAATCCAATCATGGCTTGGGCATGCTTGAAAACCAGCCCTATGTTGTTCACCCTATCAGTAGGGGTTGCATAAGCATAAAGAATGTCTTCCTGGACAGAAGAATTGTCGCCTACGCTGATAGTCACTTCATCTGTAACCTTGTCTCCGGTGTAGGACGGAGTTGGGTTGAGTTGGGGGCAACTGTATGCCAGTATGTCCAGTTGTCCTCCGAGCGGCCAGTACTTATCCGCAGTCCAGACGCTGCCGTTTTTACTGAATGTGAGGTTGGAGAAATAGTTCCCGCTGGTGCCTCCTTCAGGTGCATAATAGTAGGCGGCGGCAACTATGTTCCTGTCTGGAAACGTAGTCCCGGAGATTGGGGCTTTAGTGTCGGGCCCTGTGCTTGGACTCAGAACGATGGCGTAATTATCGGAATAGATGTTGTCGTTCTGCAGCTTCTGAGTGCAGGAAACAAGGCTTGCGGCCGCAAGGCCAGCGAGGAGAATTGTTTTGTTTTTCATTGTGTTAAGTTGTTTTGTTAATAAATATTAGTGCAGTTTCTCTTCGTTGAAACTGTAGTAGTGTTCATCAGCTACGATAATGTGGTCCAATAAAAGAATTGAGCATGATGCTGCGGCATCCCTGAGCGCTCCGGTTTCCCGTATGTCCGCTGCGCTTGGTCTGGGATCGCCGCCTGGATGATTGTGGACAAGGATTATCCCGCTGGCGGAGTGAGCCATTGCATTGCGTATCAAGGCAGGGATATCTATAACGGTCCCCCTGCTGCCGCCGGTCGTTACCCGTATTGTCTTTATTATCCTCGACTTCCTGTCTAGCAGCAATTCCCAGCATTCCTCGTGGCCAAGACCTTTCATACGCGGCAGCATAAGATCATATATCATTCCTGAGTTGGACACTGGTTCTCCTGAGCTTCTCTGTTCCAGCATGAAGCGGCGTCCCAGTTCGAAAGCTGCCAGCAGGCTTGCCGCTTTAGGTATCCCGACGCCTTCAATAGAAGACAGGTATTCGGCATCGCATTCAAACAAACCTGTCAGTTTTCCGTCAGTAAGGGTCAGCAACCGACGGGCCAGGTCGAGAGCACTCTCGCCACGCCTTCCGTTACGCAGGAGAATTGCAAGCAACTCTCCGTCAGCAAGAGCCTGTGCGCCCTTTGTCATCATTTTTTCCCGAGGCCGTTCCGCCTCACTCATATCCATCATTCGCATAAGTCAAAACGATTTCTGGGGCAAAGTTACGGCACTATTCTACATGAAAGCCAAAAAACGTCACAGGAGCTGCAGATATTTACGATTTTTTAAGAATCCGCCAATAATTGTTATATTTGTGAATCGAATTATTTTGATTTCTATGGCCAAAGAAATAAAATTTTCTCTCGTTTACCGGGATATGTGGCAGTCATCGGGGAAATATCAGCCCCGGGCAGACCAACTTGTCCGCGTTGCGCCTGCCATTATCGATATGGGCTGCTTTGACCGTGTGGAAACAAATGGCGGAGCTTTCGAACAGGTTAACCTGCTTTATGGAGAGAATCCAAACAAGTCTGTGCGAGTTTGGACGGCCCCGTTCCACAAGGCGGGTATTCAGACGCACATGCTTGAGCGCGGTTTGAATGCACTTAGGATGAATCCGGTTCCCGCCGATGTCCGCGAGCTCATGTTCAAAGTAAAGAAAGCCCAGGGAACCGATATCGCCCGCTCTTTCTGCGGCCTGAATGACCATCGTAACCTGCGTCTTAGCGTGGAATACGCCAAGAAGGCAGGGATGATTTCCCAGGGAGCCTTATCCATTACCAATTCTCCCGTGCACACGGTTGAATACTATATGAAGGTGGTTGACCACCTGGTAGAATATGGCACAGACGAGATTTGTCTGAAGGATATGGCCGGAGTGGGACGCCCCAGCTTCCTCGGAAAACTGACTAAAGAGATTAAAAGCAAATACCCCCATATTAAGGTTCAATACCATGGTCACAGCGGCCCTGGCTTCAGTCCAGCCTCCATGCTTGAAGTCGCAAGGGCTGGCGCGGATTACCTGGATGTGGCAGTCGAGCCGCTTTCCTGGGGGAAGGTGCACCCGGATGTAATCACTATCCAGCAGATGCTCAGGTCGGACGGCTTCCTTGTCAAGGACATCAATATGGACGCTTATATGCAGGTTCGTGCTCTGACTCAAGAGTTTATCGATGATTTCCTGGGTTATTGGATTAATCCGGGCAATGCCAGAATGACTTCTCTCCTTGTGGGGTGCGGTCTGCCTGGCGGAATGATGGGATCCATGATGGCCGATCTCAAGGGGTTCCAGTCTGCCATAAATGCCGCAGAAAAGGCTGCAGGCGGGCCTGAGAGCGACCTGGATTCCCTTATGGTCAAGTTGTTTGAGGAAGTGGAGTACGTGTGGCCGCGTCTTGGATATCCGCCCCTCGTGACCCCGTTCAGCCAGTATGTGAAGAATACTGCCCTGATGAACCTTTTCGCAATGGCTCAGGGGAAGCCGCGATTCAGCACAATAGATAAGGATACCTGGGGAATGATATTAGGCCGAATGGGCAAACTCCCCGGTCCTCTCGCCCCGGAAATTATTGAGCTGGCAAAAGAAAAGGGTATGGAATTCTATTCCGGCAACCCTCAGGACGAGTATCCGGACGAACTGCCTAAGTTCCGCAAGATGATGGAAGAAGAGGGCTGGGACTGTGGGGAGGATGACGAGGAGCTTTTTGAGCTGGCAATGCATGAGCGTCAGTATCGCGATTTCCGCAGCGGCATTGCCAAAGAGCGCTTTGAGCACGACTTGGAGGAGCTTAAGACTAAGGCAGGCGCGCCGGTTACGGTAAAGCGTCCCGTTGTGGAAATGCCAGAATTTGACATAGAAAAGCTGACACAGAAGTATCCTGCAGCAACTCCTCTGCAGGCCCCCGCAAGGGGTAAACTGCTTTGGCAGATTGATGTTGAAGATGATTCCAGGGCCCCTGTCACCGGAACTCCGGTGAAGGCCGGTGTCCCGTGCGGTTACGTTCAGACGTGGTACGGGATGGAGGAAATCGTACCGGCTTGCGACGGGCGCATTGTTGCAGTGACAGGATCGCAGGGTAAAGATGTAGTCAAGGGTGAAATTGTGGCTCTTACTGAATAGCTGATGTACGGAGAAAACGACTTTTCACGGCTGGAACTGAGCCTTCCTGCGGCCCGGCGGAATTATCGTTATTTTCGCGGCCTGCTCAAGCCTGCAACTAAACTGCTGGTATTGGTAAAAGCCAATGCTTACGGTCATGGAGCCGTGGAATTCGCTTCCATGATTCAGGCGGAAGGTGCTGATTATCTTGCTGTAGCCCTTCCTGTCGAGGGTATGGAACTGCGCCGCGCCGGTATCTCCCTGCCCATACTCGTCTTGACAGCCGGAACCGATTTCTTCCCGGAAATAATTGACTCCAAGTTGGAGCCGGGTATCCCTAATATCTATACATTGAGCGCATTGTGCGATATCTTGGAGGCGCGCGGCATAAAGGATTTCCCGGTGCATATCAAACTGGATACAGGAATGCACCGGCTGGGCTTCGTTCCGGAAGAGTTGGCGGAACTCAAAGGCTTCCTGAAAACTCATCCGCAAGTGCGTGTACGTTCTATTTATTCGCATCTTGCAGTTGCGGAAGACCCTTCTCAGGATGAGTTTACGCTCGGCCAGTTGAAGCTTTTCGAGAAAGGTGCAGCAGATTTGACCGCATCCCTTGGCTACAAGCCTATGTGGCATGTTCTCAACTCGGCAGGCATCGAGAGGTTCCCCCAGTTCCAGCACGACATGGTACGTTTGGGAATAGGCATTTACGGCATCAGCGCACTACCTGACGTGCATCTCTCCCCGGTTGCGAGCCTTAAGGTGAAAGTGCTGCAGATCAAGACTTTGACTGACGGTACAATAGGTTATGGCCGCCACGGTCATGTATCTCCGGAGGGCACACGTATAGCTACGATACCTGTTGGATACGCAGACGGTATCAATCGTCACCTGGGATGCGGACATGCCAGTTTTTCTATCAAGGGGCATCGTGCACCAACCATAGGTAATATTTGCATGGACATGTGTATGCTTGACGTTAGCGCTATACCATGCGAGGCGGGGGATACCGTCACCATTTTCGGCAAAGACCCAACTGTCAGCGAGTTGGCGGAGATTCTCGGAACCATTCCCTATGAAATATTGACATCTGTGCCTCGTCGCATCGAAAGAATAATCATACGAAAATGAAAAGAACATTACTGATTGCCATGGTGCTCTGCTGCTTTGCTGCCGGAGCACAGAACAACGGTGGCATTAGCCCCGAAATGCTCGAACAAATTAGTCAAGGATGGAGCGGCTCGGCAGCGGATAAGGCCATACGTAATGCCATCTGCACAACTCCTATCAACACACTTGCCCTAAATGCTGAAAACGCCGGCATGATAAACACCGACTTCAGCGACAGGGTGAAGACCAAGGGCATTACGGACCAGAAATCCAGCGGCCGCTGCTGGCTTTTTACAGGGCTAAATATTTTGCGCGCCGCAGCAATCGATAAGTATGATCTCGGCGATTTCCGTTTTAGCCAGTGTTACTGCTTTTTCTGGGACCAGCTGGAGAAGTCCAACCTGTTTCTTCAGGCGATTATCGATACGCGCGACAAGCCCATCGATGACCGTGAGCTGGATTGGCTGTTCTCACATCCAATAGGGGACGGAGGTACTTTTACCGGTGTGGCAAATCTGGTGACCAAGTATGGCCTGGTGCCATCCGATGTTATGCCGGAGACTGCCATGGCAAACGCGACCTCACAAATGAGAATGCACCTTGGTACTCTGCTTAGGCAGGACGGTATCAGGCTGCGCGAGATGTGGGAGCAGGGGATGCTGAACGCCCCCAGGAATGCTGCCAAGGCTAAAAGGCATTCGGCCGAAATCCTTTCCATGCTGCAGCAGGAGAAGGTTTCCATGTTGAAGGACGTGTATCATCTGCTGACGCTTTGTCTGGGCGTTCCCCCGAAGGAATTTGAGTGGAAGGGCAGAACCGTCACTCCTGTGCAGTTCTACCAGGAACTACTTGGTTACGATCTTGAAAATAACTATGTCATGCTCATGAACGACCCATCCCGCGAGTATGGAAAGGTTTATGAGATTCAGTACGACCGTCACGTCTATGACGGTCAGAACTGGCTATACGTCAATCTTCCGGCAGACCGAATCAAGGAGATGGCCATAGCCTCCATCAAGGCCAATACGGCGATGTATTTCAGTTGCGACGTAGCTAAGTTCCTGGATCGCCAGAAAGGCGTTCTGGATCTTGCCAACTATGATTACGAATCACTTCTGGGAGTACGTTTCGACATGGACAAGAGGGAGCGGATTCTCTCTCACGCCAGCGGTTCCAGCCATGCAATGACCCTTATTGCCGTCGATATCAAGGACGGAAAACCGGTCAAATGGATGGTGGAGAACAGCTGGGGCGCCGCCTCCGGATATAAGGGCTGCCTGATAATGACTGACGAGTGGTTTGACGAATATATGTTCCGTCTTGTGGTAGAAAAACGTTTCGTGCCCTCGGATGTACTGGAAATATTAAGCCAGGAGCCTGTTCAGCTCCCGGCTTGGGATCCAATGTATTTGGCCGATTCGGCTTTTACCGATTAGTTTCGGGCAAGTTTTTTCTCACTCGGAATAAGGAGCGCGCAGAGGCCAACGCCGATGAGCGCTCCTATTGCTACGGAGAGCATTGCGGCGTCCCAGGAGCTTCCGTTGGCGATACCGCCCACTACAATCTTGGAGCATACTGCATCACCTACAAGATAGCCGAACAGGCCGACGAAACCTGCTGCAGTACCGGCGGCGTTCTTGGGTACCAGGTTGAGAGCCTGTACGCCGGTGAGCGCCACGGGACCGTAGATGAAGAATCCGATGAGGCAGAGGGCGACGTATACCAGCACCTTCTGCATACCGGGTTCCACCTGAATTATTCCTGCACCTACCATCCAGTACAGCAGTACGCCGAGGGCGCAAAGGAACATGCAGATAACGTTCATCGGAGCGCAGCGGCCTTTGAATATCTTGGATGTGGCCCATCCGCAGGCAATGGTTCCCACTGCACCCACAATATTGTGGACGGAAAACGCCACCTTGCTTTCGGCTGCTGTCATTATGCCCTTGGTCTGCAGATAGGTGGGTGCCCAGTCGCCTATACCGTAGCGTACCATATAAACGGCTACGTTGGAGATGGCTACCACCCAGAGGAGCTTATTCTTAAGTACGTAATCGACGAAAAGCGTCTTGAAGGGGAGTTTCTCGCCCGCTACGCCTTTGGACTTGATGCCGCTGTGGTCGTTACGCCAGTCGGCTGCGGAAGGGAGGCCGCAGGATTCAGGAGTGTCGCGTATGGCCCACCAGCAGAAGAGTGCTATTGCCAAGGCGACCAGGGCAGGGAAGACAAAGTTGCCCCTCCAGGTCTGCGCTATGCCGAAATCTGCAGCCAGGGAAACTCCGGCAATTGCCAGGAAACCCAGGGAGAAACTTCCTATAGTATGGGAGACGTTCCAGATACTCATCTTGAAGCTTCGCTCGTTCTGGCTGAACCAATGTGCCATGATACGCCCGCAAGGAGGCCATCCGAAGCCGCTGAGCCATCCCACTAGCAGCATGAGTACAAAAATGATAGCTGTGTTGACGGCGGTGTTCGGCCCGAATGGGATAAGGCCGACAGCCATCATCGTAAGGGCAGAAAGGACAAGACCTACGCAAAGGAACTTCCTCGCGTCCGAGCGGTCTGAAACGCTGCCCATGACAAATTTGCTAAACGCGTAGGCTATTGAGACTGCTGACATTGCAAGGCCCACCTTGCCAGCATCCAGAATGCCGTCGTTGATCATGTCAGGAGCGGCGAGAGACAGGTTCTTGCGAACCAAATAATACGCGGCGTATCCCAGGAAAGCTCCAAGGAACACCTTGAGTCTCATGGCTTTATACTCTTTGTCAATTTTTTCTGCCGGGATTTGCGCCTTCGGCTTGGGCGGGTCAAGAAATCTAGCCATTTGCTGTCAGTTTAGAATTATCGTGTAAATATAGGCATTTGTTTCGTATAATGACAATGTGGCAGTGGCAAAAAAATTGATACCTTTGCAGGAAAAGATGAGATTATGGCAGAAAAAGAGATAAAGAACGAGGCTCAGGAGCCAGAAGAGAAGGTCTCCAAGAAGAAAAAGGACAACCCGCTGCAAAAGCAGGTGGAAGAATTGAGTGACAAATTGTCCGTAGAGCACGACAAGTATGTGCGTCTTTATGCTGAATTCGAGACTTTCCGTCGCCGCAGTTCGGAGGAGAAGCTCGCCCTTGTCTCTACGGCAGCTGCGGATACTATAAAGGGACTGCTTCCCGTCCTGGACGACTGTGAGCGTGCAATGCAGATGCTGGCAGAGTCTTCCGATGATGCTGCGCGCGAGGGAACTACCTTGATTTATAATAAGCTGATGGAATACCTGAAGAGTCGTGGCCTGACTGTTATCGAAGCCAAAGGTCAGTCATTCGATACCGACTATCATGAGGCTCTTACACAGGTTCCCGCCCCAAGCGAAGATCTCAAAGGCAAGGTGATAGATGTCTATCAGACCGGCTATATGCTGAACGGCAAGATACTTAGGTATGCAAAGGTAATAGTTGGCGCATAGTTGCTATGGCGGAGAAAAGAGATTATTATGAGGTGCTGGGGCTCGAAAAGAACGCTTCGGCAGACGATATAAAGGGAGCGTACCGAAAGGCTGCGCTCAAATGGCATCCCGACCGCTGGGTGAGTGGAACCGACGCAGAAAAGAAGACTGCCGAGGAGAAGTTCAAAGAGGCCTCGGAGGCATATTCCGTATTAAGCGATCCCGACAAGAAGTCCAAGTATGACCAATTCGGCTTTGCCGGAGTAGAAGGTGCCGGCGCACAGGACTGGAGCCAGGGATTCGGCAGCCTGAATGATTTATTGAACAACCTTTTCGGCGGTGCGTTCGGCGGCTTTGGAGGGTTTGGCGGTTTCGGTGGATTCGGTGGCGCCCAGCAGGGGCCTCGTACCATGCGAGGTAGAGACATTCGCACAAGGGTGCGTCTCAGCCTGGAAGAGATAGCCACAGGTTGTACCAAAGACGTTACTATAGAACGTAACAGACCTTGCCCGGAATGTGGGGGCAAGGGTACAAAGAACAGTTCCGATATAAAGACCTGTCCCACCTGCAAAGGCTCCGGACAGGTGCAGAATGTAGTTAATTCATTATTTGGCCGCACCATGACCTATTCCACCTGTCCTCAGTGCGGCGGAGAAGGGAAGATTGTATCGAATCCTTGCGGACATTGCAAGGGAACCGGTCTTGAACGCAAACGCGAGACCGTTAAGGTTAAGGTACCCGCAGGAGTGGAGGACGGCATGCAGCTGACTGTAAGGGGCGAGGGACATGGTGCAGCTCGCGGGGGAGTGCCCGGCGACCTTCTGGTCATCATAGAAGAGCAGCCGCATCCTCAGCTTAAGCGTCAGGGTAACGACCTTTTCTATACGCGGGTTATCAGCACTCCGGACGCAATACTCGGCACGGAAATTCAGATTCCTACCCTTGATGGCGCGCAGAAGCTTAAAATAGACTCGGGAACACAGTCCGGAACGGTGGTCCGTCTGCGTGGAAAAGGCTTGCCGGATGTTAACGGGTATGGCAAGGGGGACCTGTACGTGAAAATATTGGTTTGGATTCCACGTAAGCTCAGCAGGAGCGAAAAGGAAGCTTTTGAGAATATGCGCAGCAATTCCAGCTTCAAGCCGGACCCTAACCGGGACGATAGGGAACTATTTGAAAAAGAGAGCAAATATTTTTAAAAAATTATTTGAGAACTAAAAAAAAGTTTCTACATTTGCAGTCCAATTTCTGCAGCCTCTCGTTGAACGGTTCAGTGACGCTGCGAATTATTTTGAAATATTGTTATGGATTTAATTAAATTGGTGGAGGATTCCTTCTCGCAGAACAAAGCAGCCTCCTATCCTGCATTCAAGGCCGGTGATACCATCACCGTTACCTACAGGATTAAAGAAGGTGATAAGGACAGACTTCAGAACTTCCGCGGAGTGGTCATCCAGATTTGTGGAGCTACCCCTTATACCAGAACTTTTACAGTCCGCAAGATCTCCAACGGTATCGGTGTTGAAAGGATTTTCCCTTACGAGAGCCCGTTCATCGATAAAATCGAGGTCAACAAGGTTGGTAAGGTTCGCAGGGCACGCATCTTCTATCTCCGCAAGCTTTCCGGTAAGAAGGCTCGCATCAAGGAGGCCAAGCGTGTTGTGAAGGAAACTTCCGCCGAATAGGTCTAAACCCGGGCTCCGGCCCGGTAAACACTGGCTCCTTAGCTCAATTGAATAGAGCATTTGACTACGGATCAAAAGGTTACAGGTTTGAGTCCTGTAGGAGTCACTTCAAAACCCCGTCTGACACACGTCAGATGGGGTTTTTCATATAAAATGCACAACAAATGCACAACAGATTATAGGCAAGCCACCCAAAAATAGTTTTGAATCTGTTGTTCTCCGTTAGGATTTTCTCAAATATCTTGTTTCATTCATTGTTAAGGTAACGTTCCCGGAGGATACGGATATCATCTTCCGTCAGGCCCATTGGGCCTTTAAAATAGGCTTCCATGGAACCATACTGCCGGTCAACAGCGTCCATGGCCTTGATGAAGTTCTCTGTATTGGCTCCAAGGAAGGCTTTCACTACGGCTATCTCTTCTTCCTTGCCGCCCCAGAATTTTACGCGTCGGACGTACTTCATTACGTCCTTTTCGTAGACCTTGTTAGTGGCGTCATAATCGGCCACGATGGTCTCCCGGCTGGCGCCGAGTGCGGACAATAGCAGGGCAGATGCGATGCCAGTTCGGTCCTTACCCTGGGTGCAATGATAAAGGATGGCGCCGTTTTCCGTCTCCACCACAATGCGCAGGAAGCGGGCGAACTGATGCTGGCACTGAGGATCAAACAGCAGCGTTGCATACATCTCCCGGGCGATGGCCTTTGCCTTTTCGTTGAAGGCGGCGAACAAGATTACCTTCTTTACCTCGAACTTCTTCCGGCCAGTAACCTTCCTCATTTCCTTCTCTGTGGCATTTGCCGCAGCATTGCCGCTGGCGTCAATGGGAATGCTCACATACCTCGCACCTGGGACGTCCTTATTCGCCTTGCCTTTCAAGTCCACTTCCGTCCGGAAATCCACTACCAGGGTGGTGGGAAGGCTTTTCAGATAGGCGATGTCTGCGTCCGTGGCATCGGCTAGATGGGCTGACCGCAAGAGCATCCCGCTTTTAACAGTCTTGCCGTTTGGCAAAGCATAGCCTCCCAGGTCCCGCAGATTCACAATCATAAATAGTGTTCCTTTACTAGTTTTCTGACGTGCATACTGAAGAATAACTTCTCTAGGAATGTGGGCTTGACAAAGTAGGTTCGGACGATGACGTCCAGACAGGCGAACTTGCCGGAGACTCTGTCAAACTCTGAATGGTCTTCCTTGCCGGTGTATTCTTTGGCAAAGGTGTCCCAGAAGCGGAAGAACTGGTCCTGAGTCATATGGAAGATGTCCTGCACCTGCTTCATCGGGGCATAGACTTTACAAATCTGGAACAGGTGACCGATGTCGAACATCGGGTCGCCATACGCAAAGCGGTCCAGGTCTATCCAGTAGAAACGGTCGCCGGACTGGATGATGTTCCCCGTCTGGAAATCTCCGTGCACGCAGGTGGTTCTCTCCGGGATGGATTCTGCGAAGGCACGGATGATTCTTCTGCTTTTTTTGCTCACAAAGTCTGCATGGTCGATAGCCCAGAGTACCTGTTCCTTCCGGCTGGGAAAATTGCTGGTGTTGCAGGGCGTTGCAAAGAATTCCTTGCCTTTTTGGCACAGAAGCCGGGCCATTTCTTCCGTACGCTCCGGCTCGTCGTGGCAGATACGTGACAGGGATTTCTTGTCTTTCACAAGCTGAGAGATAGTTGCATAGGCCTCTCCTACGCGTACTATCTCATAAACTTGAGGCACTGAAAGTCCTAATGCCTCAACGGCTTTGGATACGTCGAACTCGTGCTTGACGGCATCAAATGTGCTTAAGCGGGCGTTGTTCACTTTGAGGATTTTTCCGGGTGCCGCGGGGCTCACATAAGTTCTTCCGTTGCCTCCTTCACCTACCTGCTGCCACTGCGACAGGTCTATTTGTGGATAGTTTTCGTTTATCATGGGGGGCTATTTAAAAGTAGGTCTGAACGGCGAAAGCAAATTGGTCGATGAATATCTTCTTGAAAGCAGAGATGTTGTTCTGCTCATAGAAGATGAGCATGGCCTTCTTATAGTCCACGGAATCCACTGTACGGAAGGAGATGGGGCAATACTTGTTGGCGATGAGGATGGCATTGCTGGTGATGCGGGCTGTCCGTTTATTGCCGTCGGAGAATGCTTGGATATAGGACAGCAGCACCAGAGCCAGTAAGGCTTTCTCAAAGACGTTCTCTTTTCCGTTGATAAGGCGACAACTGTCTTCGAGAGCTTCTCGGATCTGGTATTCGTTGTCCAGGGGGTAGTAGTTGGTGCCGGTAATACCGACGCGGCGCTTGCGTATACCTTTATCCACATCTGATTCCTTGGTGAGGAGGGAATGGAGTTCTTCTATACGCCAGAGGGAGATTACCTTGAGGTACTCCGGATCGGCCAGGACAAAGTCTAGGGCATCTTTGTGATTGAGGAGCATTACGGCTTCTTCCTTCGTCTTGCCGGAGGCGGTCTGCTTCTCTTTCAGGAGTTTTTCGGTCTCCAGAAGGGAGTAGGTGTTCCCTTCGATCTGGGATGACTTCCAGCTGAGGTCGATGCCCAGACGCTCCATCTCTTTGCGGTACTCATTAGGAGTAATACCTTCCAGGTTTCGGGTAAACTGGGCCTGCAGGGCATCAAGACGATCTTTCTCCTCAGCCGAGAAAAGATTTACTTTGGGGAGGATGTTGTTGATCAGGTCGAAGTTGAAGCTGGTTTGAACTGTGCGTTCATCCGTTTCCTTCTGGAAATATGAATCAATGTCCAGAGGCATTGTTACATGAGCCTGCGGGGACACGCTGTATCGCGTGGCGCGACCCTGGCCGGAGACAATGGCGGAGCCTGCCTCCACCAGCGAGGCAAGGATGCGCTTGACCGTGGCAGGGCTTTCCGTAAGGTTCATTCCGGTCTCAATCTCGCTTCTGGAGGAGGCAGGATGATAGTGCAGGAACTGGAGTATTTCGTTTTCTCTGGTCATGGTTCTTTAGATTTACGGCTCAAATATAAGAAAAATACGGCTCATTTTCCAAATATTTGAGCCGAAAAAATGCAATATTGGCGAAGTATTGAGCCGAAAACGGTATAATAATGCGCTTCTATTCAATTAGATGCAATGTGCTAAATGGCTATTATGCAACTATTTGCAAGGTGGCTTGCTGTTGGATTCACCACCTAAGGAACGCAATTGTTTGAATTTCAAGCAGTTGCGTTTTTCTTTTGAGTAAGTTGCACCACCAATGCACCACCGTTGTGTATTTACCGTTTTGAATTTGGAAGACTCCATGAAAAAGCGTATCTTGCGTAAAATTAGGAAATGATATGAAACAGCGTATATCACTTTGGTGGGAAGCTTTGATTGGCGGAATCCTCACTTTGCTGGGATTCTCCGGCTGCAATGCCATTCATAACATTATCGACCCTCCGGCAGAATACGGTATGCCGCATGCCAACTATAAACTTCTTGGGGATGTCTCGGACACAAAGGGGAAACCCATAAAGGGCATTCGCGTTATATTTGCGCCTTATGGAAATCCCTCCCAGGAGCACTGGGAGAATGATACGCTGTATACAGATGACAAGGGCCATTTTGAACTTGCCCAGGCCAGGTTCATGTTCGGGTGGGTTGATGATAATATTTCCTTCTTGGCGGAAGATATCGACGAAAAGGAAAACGGCTCTTTCAAGAGTAAGGAGGTCGTTGGTAAAGACAATGTCACCATCACTAAGCTGAAAGAGGGCGATGGCCATTGGTATACAGGCGATTTTGAGATCAGCACCAAGATTACGCTGGAAGAAAACGCCGAATAATGCCAGGGCTGGATTTCAGGCGCCGCTTGGCGCTCTCACTCATTAAGAATCAACAGAACAAAGCCATTCAGGAGCATCCGCTCCGGCAGTTGTTTTGGGAATGCACCCTACGCTGCAACCTCGCCTGCCGTCACTGCGGAAGCGACTGTCGTGTCACCGCCACCACGAAGGATATGCCGATGGCGGATTTTGGGAAGGTCCTGGACAGCGTCGCCCGCTCCACTGATCCGCATCACGTGATGGTAAACATAACCGGCGGTGAGCCCCTGATGAGAGCGGATCTTGAAGCCTGCGGCCGTATGATTTACGATAAGGGCTTTCCCTGGGGCATTGTCACCAACGGTTTGGCCCTTACACAAGCGCGCTACAAAAGTCTGCTTGCGAGCGGTCTTCGCTCTATGACCATATCATTAGATGGTCTGGAAGAAAATCACGACTGGATGCGTGGCCGAAAAGGTTCCTTCAAAAAGGCAACCGAAGCCATCAAAATGGTCATCGACAGTGGAGAAATCGAGTTTGATGTAGTGACCTGCGTAAACAAGAGAAGCTTCAGGCAGCTTCCGGAAATCAAGCAATTTCTGATCGGCCTTGGGCTCAAACATTGGCGTCTCTTTACGGTCTTCCCTGCCGGGCGAGCGCTGAATGACCCGGAAATGCGGCTGGACAAGGAAGAATTCCGCGCCATGATGGAGTTCATCCGGAGCACGCGTAAAGAAGGTCTTATCAAGGCCTCCTATGGTTGTGAGGGCTTCCTTGGAAACTTCGAAGGTGAAGTACGGGATCAGTTTTTCTTCTGCCGTGCCGGAGTCAGCATTGGTTCTGTCTTGGCTGACGGTTCCATATCGGCCTGCCCCAGCATCCGGGCGGATTACCACCAGGGGAACATCTATCAAGACGACTTCATGGATGTGTGGAATACGCGGTTCGAAGTCTTCCGCGACCGCAGTTGGATGAAAAAGACGGAGCCGTGCAGCAGTTGCAGGCAGTTCAAGTTCTGTCTGGGAGGCGGAATGCACCTCCGGGACTGTGAAGGACATCTTCTTATATGCCGCATTAACGATTGCCTTTGAATCCTCGATAATGGAGGTTTCTCTACCACTATAATCTGCGAAAACATTCAAAATTTTGAAGTTTTCGCAGATTATACTGATTGGATCTAGCTTTCCCTGACTACAGCAACCAACTATAGGTCAGACAATCTCCGGTGATATCACTGTAGGAGTCACCACGTTTGCCCCACGTTTGCCCCACGGAATCGAAAGCAAGATACGGCTCAATGCAAAAAAATCCTTTAGTCTGATTCTTTGGTGAATCTCGCTATTCGTTCGTAGACTATTCTTAAGTAGTAGCGCTTCATCTTGTCATTTAGGAAGCTTCTCCCGACAAGCGCAATAGCCGATTCCGGCAATTGCATATACTTGTCGAGTATCCTTCCCCTACGGGACTGCACAAGACCGATGTGCTCTCCGAAACGCTCAAAGTCCTGGCGACAAGGATGCCCGGTATTCGCATATGCATCACTCTTGATTATGTTTGGAGAAAGCCCTCCGTAAAGACCGAAATCATCGCCTCGCACGTGTAAGCTAGTATTCAGAAGATCGTATGCCGGAGCAAGACGATAATCCTGTCCCCGCAAAATCAAGGAGAAGTTCTTAAGGTGGTCATCGCCATTAGCGTAGATGTAGTTAAACACAACGAGTTCGAAGAATCTTTCCATATCAACCATCCAGGCAGAGACATTATTCCGAATGGCTATGGCAATATCCTCATAGCAACCACTGTATTTGAATTCCTTTCCATCGTCCTGCTCGTTCCTTCCGATAACTGCCGCAAAATCTTCCATAAGCATCTTTGACCCATCTGGAAGGACATCGAATCGTTTGGTAATATATACCATCTGGCCTTTTTGGGAAAAGCAAATGCCATTTGCAGCCGTAAGGATCCCATATACTTGCGCCGCAATTTGCATTGTTAGATTCTCATTAGCAGGAATCTGCTTGCGCTCCCGAAGTGTTTCATCCCAAGGTGCGGGCTTCAAAATATAAGTGGACTGCTGCTCTTCCTTGGCGATACGGATGCTACCCTTCTCTATGACGGCCGGAAACTTCTCTTGAACACCAGATACGGATATCCTGTGCATCGCTTGGGCAATTTCCGGTCCGTCAAGATCGAAATCCAATTGATGGTTCACCTTATGGCCATCAAATAGAGCACGGGCAGCCTTCGGGCTATATGTTGAAAAGCCCTCGTCAAGACAAGAAGGGCAATGCTTGATGTCAATCATTTAGCTGTCGTTTTAATGTGTACTCCTCCTATGAAATCTTTTCCTGCCATGGCGACAAGAATCCCAAATAAATCGTGCTCATCAATCCTGCGTGTGCGACAAATAACTTTACGGTTGGCTCCTTCTGGTAACATATTTGCGAAGAAAGGGAACAGAGAAGCGGATTCATAGGACACATTCTTTTTGGACAATGATACGGATACTGATGGGGCATCCGACAAAAGATACTCTGGATCATACTTGAAAGAATAACCTGTACCAGGATGCATTTCTGTCAGCACCCCGGCCTTCCGATCATTCACATATACATTCACTTGTCTCATATTTTAAGGAATTATATCGTCTGACGAACTTTATACACGATTTCCATCCCGAGGACCTCCATAATCTTAGAAACAGTCCCAATAGACGGATTTCCTTTCCCCCGCTCAATATCCTTAACAGTTGCGAGTCCAATTCCAGCCATCTCAGCAAGATCCTGCTGCGATATAGCGAGCGTTTTCCTACGATTTTTTATTACTTCCGCAAGGTTCATAAGTCCAATAAAATATACTTTTGCCGCAAATATATGCAATTATCATTTAAATCGCAAGCAAAAGTCTAATAAAATATACTTTCGGCAAATGAGACGATTATGGCGCAATTAGGAACCACTTAAGAACGATATATTAGACTTATGTACACCAATCAACTACACTAAAAACTACACCAGAACTACACCAAAAAGAAGCTTTATCAAATTGCATCACAATCGCATAGAATTGCAAGGTATCTCTGTAGGAGTCACGTCAAAACCCCGTCTGTATTTCAGATGGGGTTTTTCTATTCCCGAAATAAAGTGTAACTTTGCCTTGGAAGGCATTATGGAAGTGCAAGAGATACTACAAGATATCGTCTTTCTCGTCCTATACGGGATTGTAATGGGGCTGAGCGTCGCGGCGGCGATCTATTTTCTGCTACGGCGCAGCAATGCCATTGCGCCGGGAGTGACGCCACCCAGGCGCCTGCGCCTATGGGCGGCGGCCATTATGCTGGAGAACGTGTTCAGCCATGTTATATGGCTATTGTACTTCTGCAGTCCTTCAATCCCCGGTTACATACTTGTCTGTACCCTGGACATCATGCTGCTCATCCCCATAATAGCCGGCTTTCTGCTGTCTATGCTGCAGGACCGGCATCGGCCCGTATGGCCGATGGCAGTGGCGCTGGTCCCGGTTGTCGTGCTGTCTGCCTTGGGGATCATCTACCAGGACGAGGCATTTATGGGATGGCTGCGCTTTTATGTCATTGCGTTCTTTTCGCTGTTCATGGTGTATATGTTCTTTGCTGTCCGGCGCTATGCTCGCTGGCTCAGGGACAACTACGCCGATCTGGAGAACAAGGAGGTCTGGCAGAGCTTTCTGATACTGGCCATGTTTGTCCTGTTATCAATTGTTTACATCTTCACCTCCGAACAGACCAGGGGCCTGATTTATCTTCTTGAATTTGTCTGTATCATCATTATGGGTCTGTTGCTGTGGCGGGTGGAAACGCTGCAATCCCTGAACGAATGCTCTACGGATGGGGGAGAGGAGCCTGTCGAAGATGCACAGAATGCATCTGCTCAGCCAGCTTTTCCCGTCGATATCGCAGCTCTTCTGAAAAAACACTGCGAGAACAAGCATCTCTATCTACAGCACGACCTTTCCCTAACCCAGCTTGCCCTGGCCACCGGCACAAACCATTATTACCTGAGCTTGTACTTCTCCCAGCAGGGACTCAACTATAATGCTTACATCAACGGTCTGCGCATCCGCCATTTCATTCGTCTGTACGAAAAGGCTGTGGCAGAGAGGCGCGCATTCACAGCTCAGCAGTTAGCATCCGAGAGCGGGTACCGCAGTTACAGCACCTTCAGCGCCGCGTTCAAACAGCACACCGGGAAGACCGTGACGTCGTGGATGCACGACTCCGGCAAGTAGATACCTTCTCCTTTACCTTTCAGAATCTGCAATAGTAGTTTCAGAATCTGCAATATTTGCAGTCCGAGACTCCCGACCTATTGTACTCATAGGCCGGGAGTGAGTATCTTTATATTTCATTTATAAGAAGAACCTCGTTTGAAAGAAATGTATAGTGCGCCTAAGTGCAATATATCCGAGTTCGAACCTGAGGGTATGATTGCCCTTAGCGACCCCGTGTATAACAATCCGTATCAGAATCCGGATACCGGCCTGCCGGAGGAATTAGAGTGGTAAATAGTGGGGACAGAGTCATGAAAAAAGCTATTGTATTTCTGAGCGCTGTTCTTGCCCTGGTGGCTTGCAGCAAAGAGATGCCCGTAACGGACACCTCTGATACTCCTGACGCTCCGAACACCAAAGCCAGCACCATCGACCCCTCGAAGCTGGTGTTTGACATTACTGTCAACTGTGACACCGACACCAAGGGCATTAAAACAGGGTGGGAGGACGGAGACAAGATCTACCTCACCTTCACATATAACCCTAAACAATACGTCATTATGACCTACAAGGGCGGAACGGGATGGACCTATACGGACAAAGACGGGGGCACAGACTACACCGGTCTTGATCTTGACACCACCGGATTATATAATCGTGCAACGGCCATTCATTACCCGTCTTACCTCCACAACGCCCCGCCTGTGATAACGAGTTCTGCTTATTTTGTCTTCCCCGATGCCCAGAAAGGCTACTTCATGTCTTGCGAGGACGTACCTTATACGGTTACGAGCGCAGGCCCCGAAGGCTTGTCCACGTTAAGCGTCACTCTGGATATGAGAGCTCCAGAGGGCCTGGTGCAGTTCTATATTGACCCGGAATCTACATCTCCAAGCCCTTCGGGGGCGTTCGTCATGACCGTCTCCCATGTCGCCCCCGTAGCCTTTCACCACTTTTATCCGGGCGGGAATGTATATTCACGAGTTGCCGGTGAAATAATTGGTACTACTTATGTCCTTTATTATTTTGACCCCGCCGCTGCCGGTCATTTTATCCCCGCTATAGAAACAACCATAGGCGGCAAGCATGGCTATTATTTCTGGGGTATTCTGGATGATGAGTGTCGCAACAAACCTACGGATTTTGAGTTCCAGCTGGTGGAAGTAGACCGTCAATATGGTTATGCCATGAATTCTATAAACAAGACTGTTACCAATAAATCCATTTCCACTACCGCCATCAAATTGGATATGAGCAGTAACGTGCGCAAAGAACAAACAGTCTCTTTGGGTTTTGGCCCCAGGTGGGCTACGGGGAATCTTAATTGGGAAACCGGTGATTTTGGAGGCCGCGTTTTTTATATCGCAGATCCGGATAAACCGGGTAAATATTTCTGCTGGCGCCGAGGCGAAGATAATTCCGCGCTCTTTTCTGATCTTCCGGAGGTGGATGCGGCCACTCATTACCTGGGTTCTCCCTGGAGGACTCCCACCTATCAAGAGTTTATAGATTTGAAAAGTAAAGGAAAGGACCATTGGTGGCTTACTTTTCCTGATGGTTCCCGTGGCCATATGTTTGCCGGTCCCAACGGCATTTCCATTTTCTTCCTTTGTCAAGGTTATAAAGAAAATGGCAGCCTGGTGCATTTTAATGATGTTGAAGTGTCCAATAACTGGGGCTGGTACTGGTCTTCCAGAAGCTGCGACGGAGTGAACGACCAAGCATATTTTTTAAGACTTGATAACACGATTCATACTGTAAACGGTTACGGCGTAGGCATCTACGATATGAAATGTGCCATGGCAATCCGTCCTGTTCATGATTAACAATATGAGAAAAATCCTGCTTATTTCGGCCCTTTTGCTGGGCTCCGTATCTTTGTTTGCTGCCAAACCGTTGAAGGTTAGCAAAGGCAGTCTGAATGTGTTTAAACAGGATGTCACCGCCACTTACGTTATTGACCTGTCCCAGGCCCGGTTCGTCAATAACGGCATCTTCGCCAAAGAGAAGCTGGGTGATTTCCAGACCTGGGCCGGGGACGGTTACGAAGAGCTTGTGCAGCTTATGGAGACCGCCTTCTTTGACACTTTCAACGTGTACAGCCCCGGGATGGAGCTGGTAAGTGAGGGCGAAGCTCCTTACCAGGTCGTTCTCAAGGTGGATACTTTCGAGCGCGCCCAAGGCTCCGGCCCGCTGGGGAGCTGCTATATTAGCATCTTCGGCACCCTTTGTGTCCTGGAGGCCGAAACCGGCGTTATTCTTCTGGAAGTCAATGTAAACGACCAGAAAGGAGAGGAGGATTTTGAAGAGACGCCCCGCTTCCCCAAAAGCATGAAGCGGCTCTGCCGGGACTTATTCAGATTAATAAAATAAAACCACAGATATGCTTAAACACTTTTCATTTTGGATGTCCCTGGCCGGGATTCTGCTCGCGGCAATCGCTGCCGCTTCCTGCGGCGCTTCGTACGCTGCCGGTGGTACAAATGTCTCCAAAATTGATGAACTGGCCCTGATTCAGCTCAAATCCATTATAGCCTATTACGACGCTCCGGGGCATGGATTCGTGGATCCGTCCTTGAGCAATGCATCGGCACAGCTGCTTACCGACCTTGTCGCTTCTTACCGCTATCCCTTCACGGACCCCGTTCCCGTGGACTACAGCGGAGACGGCGCCAGCATCGGCAAATGGATTGACAGCTTCGTAGACCTTGAGTCGTCGGACATTTCCCGCCTGAGGGTGCCCAAAGCCTTGTCGGCCCTGATCAAATCCACCGGGCACCGCTACGGCATTGTGCTGCACGCCAACGGCTATATCGAGAGCATGGAAACCTACAACCAGGAAAAGCTGGCCGAGTTTGTCGATTATGCCGTGAGCAA
>Ga0310690_10003369_pt1 | contig 24101 bp, 21 predicted proteins | sample AusTroGonzalo_MG_2_FD_207661 | JGI IMG/M metagenome (GOLD analysis project Ga0310690, IMG submission 207661) | Bovine rumen microbial communities from tropical cattle in Woodstock, Queensland, Australia - Gonzalo_04 (v2) (version 2) | ecosystem: Host-associated > Mammals > Digestive system >... | reverse complement strand
CGGTTGTACCCGATGTAAAAATGATGTATGCAAGCGAATTCGGATTTTCAACAATTTTAGATTCATCCAGAGGTGAACAAGATAAAGCATCCTCAACAGTCAAGACCTTCCAAACCCCACTGCAAAAAAGCGATCTATGCGTTTCATCCGTTAAAACAGCAGATATTCTTGCCGTTTCAAAAATACTTTTCATCCGTTCAAAAGGCTGATGTACCCCAACCGGAACATAAGCACCGCCAACACATTGGATGCCAACAGTCGCATAAATTTGATTTACGCCCTTCGGCAGGACAATAGCCACTAGCGAACCTTCACCAACACCAAGAATGTCGAGAGCTGATGCAACTTTTAGGGCATTTGCAAACATCTCTTTATACAAAATCTTGGTATAAGTACCATTTTGATTCCTAGCAACAAGCGCAGTTGCGTCAGGAGTTCTTTTTGATTGCGCAATGACAGCAGAGTGAATACATTTAATGGGTTTCATTTTAGATAACCGATGCAAGATATTGCGGATATTGATTTGTGTTCAAAACAAAGAAATGATCACCGACAAAAGTTTTTTCATGAATTTTTTGCGTTGTAACCGCCTGCCATTTTTCCATAATTTCTTGAGTTGCCCCGATATCTTCGGTTCCAGAATTGATGTAAATGGGAGCACGCACTTGTTCACCATGATAAATCAAACTTTCGTTCAACTTGTAATCCTTACGGACTTCTGGTAAAATAAATTGCAAAAGTTCCTTATTTTCAAGAATTTCCCTTGGAGTCGCTTTGTATTTTTCAAGCTCCTGAATCAGACAATTGTCATCCATAAAGCTCTTAAATTCAGAAGGATCCTCATCTTGCGGGGCTTGACGGCCCGCCGCAATTAATTTTTCCGGAACGACATCATATTTTTCTTGCAAATAATTTGCAACATAGAACGCCAACGCAGCTCCCATACTATGGCCAAACAAGCTAAAAGGCTTATCTCCACACACGTTAAGAATACATTCGCAAATAGACGGAAGTAAATCACTAAAATTACTGACAAACGGCTCACGGCGGCGAGTTCCCTTACCAGGGAGTTCAACGCATATAAAATTTACTGCTTCTTTTTCAAGAGTCCATTTACGATAGACGCTTGCCGAACCACCTGCATGATGGAAACAAAACACTTTTTTATGTTCATTATCACTCAGTGGATACGTCGTAAACGGGAACCAGCTCTCTTCAGGGCTTTTTTTCATTTCATCACATCCTATGTTAGTTAAACCTAACTTACAAACAAATTTACAAAGACATTTATTTTATTCAAGAGTTAATCAACAAAAAAAAATTTCAAATTACTCACAAATTCATCCAATCGGAGCTATAGCAACTTTTTGGATTTTTTACTAAAAACAACCGGAGCAAAACAGGTCTATTCGGAGTATAAATTTTCAAGCATATTAACTAGATTCAGCACAAAAAAGAGGAGGTTCTCGATACTCAACGGGAACAACAAAGTGTATGAAAAAGAAATCTCTACTCTCTTGGATTTTCCTGTTTGCCAAAAACAAGAAAAAATATTATTTCGCAAGCATTTTCTTTGCGCTGTTGCGCGTTACTTGCGGAATCGCCCCTTACATCATTATCGCAAACATCGTACGTGAATTGCTCTCGGGCGTGCGCGATTGGGATGTCTATCTAAAAGAATGCCTGATTATTGCAGCGTTCTGGGTCGGTAATGTGCTGTTCCACAGCATTTCGACGACTTTTTCGCATATAGCGACATTCAATGTTCTCGGGAACATTCGCAAGGATCTTTGCGACAAGCTTTCGCGAGTGCCGCTGGGCTCCGTTCTCGACATGCCCTCGGGCGCCCTGAAAAACATCCTGGTCGAGCGCATCGACAGCATGGAAACAACGCTTGCGCACGTGGTCCCTGAATTTACGTCGAATTTGATTCTTCCTGTGCTCATGTTTGTCTATCTGTTCCATATCGATTGGCGCATGGGGCTTGCTTCGCTCGGGACGCTTCCCGTTGGCTTTGTCGCCATGGCGCTTATGTTCGTCGGAGCGGAAAAATGGTTCAACAACACCGTCGAAAAGACGAAGGTATTGAACGATACCGCCGTGGAATATATCAACGGCATCGAGGTCATCAAGGCTTTCGGCAAGTCCAAATCTTCTTACGATAAGTTCGTCGTGGCCGCTCACGACGGCAGCGAATGCTTTGTCGATTGGATGCGCAATTGCATTTGGCCACATGCGGTCGCAATTATGGTCGTTCCGGCCACGCTGTTGACGATTCTCCCGATTGGTGGTTACTTCTATTTCCAGGGATCCATTACCGCGGTTGATTTTATTACTATCATCATCATCTCGGTGAGTATCATGATGCCGCTCCTTACCATCATGAGCTACAGCGACGATATCAGCAAAGCGGGTGTTATTTTCGGCGAAGTCGGCTCCGTTTTAGACATGAACGAACTCGCACGCCCCGCAACCGACAAGCAGAAGCCCGCCGACAATTCAATCACATTGAAAGACGTTCGGTTCAGCTACCACAAAGGCATCGAAGGTGAAGAAAAGAAGGAGATTCTTCACGGCATCAACATGGTCCTCCCCGAAGGGAGCTTTACGGCATTCGTGGGCCCGAGCGGCTCGGGCAAATCGACAATCGCCCGCCTTATTGCCTCGCTTTGGGATGTTGACAGCGGCGATATCGAAATCGGCGGCGTAAACATCAGGGACCTTTCGCTCGAAGAATACAACCGCCGTGTCGCCTACGTTTCGCAGGATAACTTCCTGTTCGACATGTCCGTCCGCGAAAACATCCGGCTCGGGCGACCTTCGGCATCAGATGCCGAAGTCGAAGAGGTGGCGCGCCAGAGCGGCTGTTATGAATTTATCATGAGTCTCGAAAAAGGTTTCGATACGATTGTTGGCGGCAGCGGCGCCCACCTCTCCGGAGGCGAGCGCCAGCGCATCGCCATCGCCCGTGCAATGATGAAAAACTCCCCCATCGTCATTCTCGACGAAGCGACAGCCTATACCGATCCTGAAAACGAAGCCATTATCCAAAAATCCGTGGCAAAACTCGTGCAAGGCAAGACGCTCATCGTGATTGCCCACCGTCTTTCTACCGTCAAGGACGCCGACAAACTCTACGTCATCAAGGACGGCAATATCGACAGCAGTGGCACGCACCAGGAACTGCTCGAAAAGGGCGGTCTCTACCATGACATGTGGCAAGCCCACATCAGTGCCAAGGATTCCGAGGAGGATGCATAAATGTTCGATACGCTCATCAAGTTCTTCAATTTCTGCGATGCCGAGAACCGCCGCAAATTCTATGGTTCCATCATCCTCGGCATTTTCAATTCCTTCTTCATGGCACTCCGCATCGGGGCCATGGCCGTCATGTTGCAGGGCGTCATTCGCCACGTTCAGGGCGTCGCCCCGTTTACCATGGATATTGTCTGGCTTTCGCTCGGAATCATGGTCGCAAGCCTTATCGGAGCGACAATCACCAAGCGATACATGAGCATGTGGCAATGCGAAGGTGGTTATCGTACCTGTGCCCGCAAGCGAATCGAAATCGCCGAACACCTGCGCTACCTGCCCATGGGCTACTTCAATAAGAATAGCCTCGGCTACATCACCTCCGTTACGACGAATACCATGGAACAGCTCGGCGATGTGGCCACCCGCGTCGTCATGATGGTCACGCAGGGCATTCTCGACACGATTCTCATTATCGTAATGATCGCCTTCTTTGAATGGCGAATTGCGATTGTCGCTACCGTGGGCTTTGCACTCTTCCAGTTCATCAACACGCTCATGCGCATGAACGTCCGCGCCGTTTCGCATGTAAAAGTGGAATCCGACAGCAAAGTGGTTGAAAAGGTCTTGGAATACATCCAAGGAATTGCAGAAGTCAAGGCCTACAACATGACGGGTAAGCGCTCCAAGGAACTAAACGAGGTCATTGACAGAAATACCGGCGCCAATATCGGCATGGAACTCAAGTGCGTTCCGCTTTCGAACTTGCAGACCTTGGTCGCCAAGCTTACCGGCGTTGCCATCATGATGTTCTCGATTCATTTCTACTTGAACGGCTCCATGGAACTTGCCAACTGCGCCATCATGCTCGTGTGCTCATTCATGCTTTTTGCTGCTTTGGAACTGGGCGGCAGCTACGCAGCGCTCCTCCGTGCCGTTGACATCTCGGTCAACCGCGCAAACGACATCTTGAACAAGCCGACTATGGATATCGAGGGTGAAGACATCTCCCCCGTCAATCACGACATTAAGGCTGACGGCGTCGATTTCGCCTACGAGAAGCGCAGAATTATCGATAACGTGACACTCCACATTCCCGAAAAAACAACTACAGCCATTGTGGGCCCGAGCGGTTCGGGAAAAACGACACTCTGCCATTTGCTCTCTCGTTTCTGGGATGTCAACTTCGGCGTCGTGACTTTGGGAGGCCACCGTGTGCAAGACTACAGCATGGACAGCCTCATGAAGAATTTCAGTTTCGTATTCCAGAACGTGTACCTATTCCGCGATACGATTGAAAACAATATCAAGTTCGGGAACCCCGGAGCCTCACACGAACAGGTCGTAGAAGCCGCCAAGAAAGCTTGCTGCCACGACTTTATCGAAAAGCTCCCCGATGGCTACAACACGGTTATTGGCGAAGGCGGCGCAAGCCTCAGTGGCGGCGAACGCCAGCGCATTTCGATCGCCCGCGCCATCATGAAGGACTCCCCCGTCATTATCCTGGACGAAGCGACCGCAAACGTAGACCCCGAAAACGAGCGCGACTTGATGGACGCCATCCAAGAACTCACGAAGGAAAAGACCGTCATCATGATTGCCCACCGCTTAAAGACCGTACGCCACGCCGACCAGATTGTCGTCCTGGACAAGGGCCGCATCGTGGAGCAGGGCAAGCACGAAGAACTCGTGAAGAACGGCGGAATCTATGCCCGATTCATCGATTCGCGCAGAGAGGCTGTTAGCTGGAAGCTGTAATGCAAATCCAACTTTCAGACCACTTCACTTACGGGAGGCTTCTTCGCTTCGTCTTTCCGTCTATCTTGACAATGTTTTTTACCACCATCTACAGCATTGTCGATGCTGCATTTGTCTCAAACTTTGTCGGAAAGACTTCTTTTGCTGCCGTAAACCTCGTCATGCCGGTCCTTATGCTTATTGCCGCTCCCGGCGTGATGATGGGGGCCGGCGGCAGCGCGCTCGTCGCAAAATCCCTCGGCGAGGGCGACAACGGAAAGGCGAACAAGGCGTTTTCAACAATCGTGTATGCGACAATCGCTTACGGAATTACCGCAAGTATCACAGCATCCTATTTTATGGAAGGATTAGCCGCATTTCTGGGTGCCGACGGCGAGTTCCTTTTGCAGGCGACCCGTTACGGGCGCATTGCTGCCCTTGGCGGAATCGCCTTCGTGTTGCAGCATCTCTTTTACTGTTTCATGATTGTAGCAGAAAAGCCTAAGCTGGGTTTTGCGCTTACTGTTTTAGCAGGCATCACAAACATTGTACTGGACTTGTTGTTCATTGTCGTTTTGGAATGGGGCATTTCCGGAGCGGCCTTGGCGACCGTTATCGGGCAGTCCGTCGGAGGTTTCACCCCATTCGTATTTTTCCTATTGCGAAACAAGACTCCCCTCCGAATCGTGAGACCCGTTTTCGATGGTCGCGCGTTGTCGAAAGCCATGTCGAACGGAGTCTCCGAGCTGGTTACAAATATCGCCATGTCCATCGTAAGTATGCTATACAATTTCCAGCTCATCAGAATTGCCGGAGATACGGGCGTTGCCGCCTATGGGGCAATCATGTATGTAAGCTACATTTTTTCGACATTCTTTACGGGCTATTCGTTTGGACGTGCTCCCATCATAAGCTACCATTACGGAGCCCGCAACACAAGCGAACTCAAAAATCTATTCCGTATGGATTGCGTGATTGTCGCGGTTGCGGGTGTCGTACTCACGGCCTCATCAGAAGTGTTGGCGTTACCTTTGGCAAAAATTTTCGGCGGCTACGATCCAAACTTGTTCGAAATGATTCGACACGGCATCGTTATCTATTCATTCGCCTACTTGCTGATGGGCGCAAACTACGCAGGTTCCTCTTTCTTTACGGCCCTGAACAACGGCCTGGTTTCGGCACTCATTTCATTCTTGCGGACATTCGTGTTCGAAATCATCGCCGTGCTTGCGCTCCCCATTTTCTTCGGGCTTGATGGCATTTGGAGTTCGTGCGCTGTCGCTGAAATCGCCTCGTTTGTAGTCACCGCAGCCTGCATCGTGGCATTCCGTAAAAAATACGGCTATTGTTGATTTAGTATTCATGCAAAGTTCTACATTTAAATCATGGACAAGAATGTCATTGCGATTGTTTACGCGATAGCGGCTGCCGCATTTTATGCACTGAATGTCCCCTGCTCCAAAATGCTGCTGGCCCACATTTCGCCTGTATTCATGGCGGGGCTACTCTATATTGGCGCGGGGCTCGGCATCGGCATTCTCTATCTGTTCCATATCCGGCGCGAACCCCAATCGGAACGGCTCTGCAAAAAAGATTTCCCCTACACGCTGGGCATGGTCCTGCTCGACATTGTCGCCCCCATACTGCTCATGTTCGGCGTCAAGTACGGAACATCCAGCAACGCCTCCCTGCTCGGGAACTTCGAAATCGTCGCGACAACACTGATTGCGCTTTTCATTTTCAGAGAAAGAGTCTCTTTACGTTTATGGCTTGCCATTTTATTCATTACGGCGTCCAGTTTCATCCTCTCGTTTGAAAACATCCAAGCTTTTAATTTTTCAATTGGTTCCATTTTCGTCCTCGGAGCAACAATCTGCTGGGGATTAGAAAACAACTGCACTCGCAAAATTTCGGACAAAAGTACATACCAGATTGTGACCATAAAAGGCCTCTGTTCCGGAATCGGTTCCATCGTCGTTTCGCTTACTACAGGCGAAATGAACTTCGCCATAAAATACATCCCGCTCGCCCTGCTGCTCGGCTTTGTGGCTTACGGCCTGAGCATATTCACATACATCCGTGCGCAACATTACCTGGGAGCCGCAAAGACCAGCGCCTTTTACGCCTTTGCGCCCTTTATCGGCGTTCTATTTTCCATTTTGCTTTTGGATGAAAAAATTACGCTACAGAACACCATAGCATTCTTAGTCATGATTATCGGAACCATTTTCGTCGTTTACGACACGCTTGACCGCTCGCATTCTACATAAATCAAATCGATTCGGCCTTCGATAACGCGGTCCATCTTAATGGACCAGCCGTTAGATTCCAAGAAGGCCTTAAACTCATTCGCAGTCCATTCGTGCGCAAAGCGGATGCCGATAAGGCTAAGCATCTTCTGCCACAAATTTTTTACGCCGCCTGCACGGAAAAAGAAATTCGGAGCAACCAGTAATCCATCATCCTTTAAAACACGGCGGATTTCCGCAAGTGCCTTTTCTGGATTCGGAATGATGTGGAGCGCATTCGCAATCACGACGACATCAAAGGAATTGTCCTCGAAACGGAGCGATGTTGCATCCGCCACTTCAAAGCTCAAATTTTCGGGATTCTTCGCCTTGAGTGCCGTTTCAATCATCTTAGGGGCCAAATCAGTCGCCACTACAGACTTTGCAGAAGAAGCAATATGCCGAGCAATCATCCCAGGGCCGGTTGCAAGTTCAAGTACGACCTTTCCCTTGGCAACTTCACCGATACGCTCGTACAGATAACTGTAGATATTCTTCTGCACGCGCATGGAAAATTCGTAAACAGGCGCGAAAAAGTTCCAAATATTCTTACTCATAGCAACCTCTACTGAGGTGCAATATAGTAATACGCAACTACAACATTTTTGCGTGCTACGGCATTATCAAGGAATTCAAATAAAGTATGATAGGCATAATCACGAACACTCTTACGTGAAAGGAATAAATCGTGCATTCCGTCTTCAACAGTCACCGTTCTGACATCGGGTCCTAACTTGGGAGCCCATTTTTCAAGAAGGTTCACATCCAACATGCAGTCACAACGCATGTAGTCATCATCCCACTTGACTTTATCAATAGTGCAGCCACTACGCATCATAAGGACGGGTGCCTTTATCTGCATTCCCGCATGAATCCACTTGATTCCCCTTTCTGTCGCACGGAGATAACCGAAGTACTGCTGCGGCCATTCATCGCTCTTTAATTCCGTATTGAATTCCCATTCACCTCTTTCTGATTTCAAAAGAGACATATTGTACTTGGGAGACTCCTGTTTAGGCGCAGGCATATCGGGCATCAGGAGCGCAATATCCGAAAAAACTGGATAAGCTATATTGCGAACGAACCAGCTGTTTTTATAATCAAGGAATGGACTATTCAAGACAAGCGCCGCAAAATCCTCGCTATTGCGCTCGTTCAGGTAATTCGGCGTAATTAAGCCACCCTGGGAATGTCCGATAATAACAAATGGCAGCGTATTCGTCGATCCTGAATTATCCGCAGCAATTTTTTTGCTAAGCGCCACGGCAGCATCTAATTCGGCATAATATTCCTTGACGCTTCTCATATCGGAACGCGGGTCACCTTCGCGATACGAACGGCCATTGTAATGCAGGTCTATCGCAAAGAACGCGAACCCGGCAGAATCAGACTTTTCGGCTAAAGCCGTGGCAGCGATTATTTTTAATTTATTCATGCCAGAACAATAATAAAGCAAGCAAGTTCGCTCTACTCCAATTAGACTAAAAAAAATCCGCTATTTAAAACTGGACCTTGCCAAACGCACTGAAATTGCGTCCCTTCTCGGGCATCACACTTTTTAGGCGAGAAAGGTGGTTACGCACATCGGCATCAAATAGGTTATCGGCTCGGAGCACCAAACTGTATTCCGCAAGCGAAAGTTTCCAGCGAGTCTCTAACGAAAGTCCCGCGGTTACGAACCCAGGAGTACGTTCTTCATAGCGATCCGTCTTGTTTTGCGGAGCCACTAGTGTCACATTCGCTCCCGGTCGGAAATGTTCAAACTCGTAAGCTATTTCGCCATGCGCTCGGAAGGGTGGAATTTGCGGCATATCACGCCAACGACGGTCCTTGTAACGGCCCCTTACATAGCTTGCGATGAGTAGCCCATAAATCCCTCGTTCGCAATCATGTTCAATAGAATAGCTTGTACCCCATAATAGCGCCTCGTCGCCTTGAACACGGTAAATAGGCAGCAACTGAGACCAGTTTGTATCCCCCGTTGCACGAGGAGCAAGATAATTCAAGAACCAAGTTCCGTACATCGAAGCCCGCAGATTCACAGATTCACCATAACTGCGATATTCGAGTTCTCCGCCATAGCCACTTTCTGCATCAATCTTGTGGTTGCCCTGCTCATAAGTGTAGGCTGCAAGATGCGGCCCCTGGTTGTAGAGTTCCTCAATCGTCGGAGCACGCGATGTTCTGTAAGCATCCAATGTAAGGAACTTGCCAATTCCCACGCGCTGCGAAAATTCTGCATCCAACGAGAACAGGGCAAAGTTGCGATTTTCAATAGCATCTTTATCGGCAACTACACTTTCGCGAGGCCTGAACGCCACAGCGCCCATTCTTGAAGATAACGTAATTTCAAGACCTTTCCAACCTTCCGTACTAGCGACTGCGAATACAGCACTTGAATAGGAATAGGTCGGCGGAGTAAACACATATCCACCCATCTTGACAGACCTGTAATTCAATTCACCGCCCAAATGAATTCCATAAAAAAGTCCAAGCAACGAAATAAACTTCTCCATTCGCAAGTTATTCTCGTTTACGAGAAATTCCGCGCCAACACTTTCGACAGTTTCGAATTCCTTGTGGTGATAGCGGTTCTTGCGGAAAGTCACATCCAAGGTATCGGCAGAATTCGAAGCCGGCAGATAAAGCCCACGCAAAGTCAAGTCATATTTGTGGAGTTCAATATCTACGCCGTTGGGGTGCCCACCAATAAATCCACCCGGAATACCATAGTCTGAATCAAACCAGCGATACGATGCACCAAGTCTAAAATTACCTACAGGAACAGCACCGCCCACAGCGCCACTCGATGTCTCGATTTCGGTATTTTCGAGTTCGCCATCGGGGGTATTCATATCGTTCATCTTGCGGGCGGAAAGTTCACCCTTGAGGCTCACGCGATCAACAGGAACATTCACTCCAACTGCTGTTGCATAGCCAGGTTGACCACTTTCGCCATATCCCGCTACATAGCCATGAAAAATCGTATCGCCAAAGGGAATATCTTTGCGATGCACATGCACAACGCCCCCTGCAGTCGAAAAAGAATGTCTCAGAATATTCGGACCGCGCACAATGCGCAATTTACGAGCCGTAATCACTTCGGATGCAACCGCATGGTCAGGCGAAGTTTCACTCATATCACCATTGAACGAGCCATCTTCGGTCACTTCGACATGGCTCCCCGAAAGTCCCTTGATAACGGGTCGTGCCGCCGCGGGCCCCATTGACCGAATCGCAATATCGGGTTCGTTTTTGATTGTCTCTGCTATCGTGGTCGAAAGCTCGCGTTCAAGTTTATCGTCTTTTAAATCGTCGTCTTCACGCAAACCGTCTAAAATCGCCTGCGAAGAAGGTTCTGCCGTAACATTTGTCGCACCCAAGTCTTGAACAAATTCTTGACCATAGGAAAGAAGGAAGCCCCCCAGAAGGAGGCTTCCCATGGCAGCCTTAAAAAGAGAGCTAGTCCTCATCTTCATCCTGGAACGGGCAGGCATCGGCATCAAGCGCCTCATCGACAACAACACGAATTTCCGGTGTACGAGCATCGGAATGGTCATGGTGTTTCACCTTGAGTATCAAAGTCGTTTCACCTTTCTTGACACCCTTCAAGTGGAAACCCCAGCCCCCTTCCCATTCGATGTCAAGAATTTTTTCATCACCAATAGTCCAGCCAAGAGAATGTTCGTCATCCTTCGGTGCAGAAATTTCTTTCTTGTCGTCATCAAGGAATTTGACATTGATGTGTTCGCTCAAGCAGTTCGCATTCACGCGAAGCGGCTTGAGGCTTGAATCGGCCTTGCCCTGATAAACACTATAGGCAAGAGAGCCATCGGGCCAACGAAGGACCCAGCCTTCGGCTTCGAAGTGTTCATGTTGTTCGGTAGAAGTGCTACTGCTATCATCGCTACAAGCAGCAAAGAATACACTAAAAATGACGCTAAGGAATGCAATGGAAAGTGTCTTGATAGATTTCATATTTCTCTCGTTTTTTTCGTCGCAAATGACGGTTTTGAATACAACAATCCTATCCGCGAAAAGACTGGCGGACAACATGCCCAAAACACCCGACAAAAATTACCGGGCAAAAAGCAGGACGTTGCGGTTAAAGTTTTAGCTGATTATGCCAAAAGAGTCGGAGGGGCTCGGGGCCTAGAAAAATGGAAATGCGGATTAGCCCTACAAATGTGAATTTCACTTACCAATTCACAGACAACAACCAAAAACACGCAGACATCCGGAGCATTCTCCCCCATATCGAGACCATTCTGCACTAACGCACAGACCGGACAATCCACATGTTCGTCAAAATCGTCGTGATGATGTTGCGCAACAGCCAAAAGCCCTGCGACAAGCAACACTACAATCAATTTCAATATGTTCGAAGGCAGACGCATCTTAGTAACGCATTTCAGCATTCTTTATGATAGGGAAAGACACTCCGTCTTCTTCTTTTTCGTAATCAAAGGTCCCTTCTATAGTGATTTCGGCACCTTCGGCAGGATATTCCTGGGGGTATTTACGCGGTTTCGAAAGTTCAAAGGCAAGCCCCTGCGAACAACAGGCAAGAGCATCTTGAATCACACAACCATAAAACCGGCGTTTACTTTCGTCATCAAAATAACTGGAGAATATACCCTTCATGCGAATCTGCTTGCCGATGAATTTATGGGGATCCATCACCATCTGGTAAACCTGCGCATAGACCATTGTTCCGCTCATCTTTGCAAGGTCAATATCCACCTTATTGCGAGAACCATCTGGACTATTCGCCACACAAACCGATGTCAAGCAAAAAATTGAAAAAGCAATCCATCGCGCTATTTTCAGAAAAGACTTAGACAATTTAAGCCTACCTGCTACGAATAAAACTTGTGATATAGAAACCCAAGAAAGCGACAATATCCATCGCGACAATCGTTGAGCCGACAGGAGTACCGGCAAGAATGGCCACCAGAATGCCCGCAAGCGAGCATACCACCGAAATCGTCGCTGCAGCGACAGTCACCGTAAAGAAACTCTTGAACACGCGCATTGCCGAAAGTGCCGGAAACACCACCAAGGCAGACACCAGGAGCGCCCCCACCAAGTTCATCGCGAGCACGATGATGACAGCGATGATGATTGCTATCAGCAAGTTAAAAAGCGCAGCGTTCACACCGGTCGCCTGAGCAAATTTTTCGTCGAAGGTAATGGCAAAAATTTTGTTGTAAAAGAGCACAAATACAGCAAGGACCGCAACAGAAAGCCCTGCACAAAGGTAAACGTCCGACGCCTTAAGCGTTAGGATAGACGTAGAGCCAAAAAGCGTAGTGCATACATCACCCGAAATGTTCGCCGAACTCGAGAAAACGTTCATAAGCAAGTAGCCAATCGCGAGCGCACCGACAGACACCATGGCAACAGCAGCATCCCCCTTGATACGCGTATCCTTGCCGGTACAGAGCAAAAGGATGGCAACCACAATCGTGACCGGAAGAATCAGGAGCATGTTATTCGTGAGCTTGAAAATTGAGGCTACCGCAAGCGCACCAAACGCCACATGCGAAAGGCCATCGCCAATGTAGGAATACCGCTTGAGCACAAGCGTCACGCCCAACAGCGAGGAACACAGCGAAATGAGTACGCCCACGATAATCGCGTAGCGCACAAACGGGAATTCCAGGTAGAAAGCAAGTTTCTCGATTATCGGCATCTTTCGTCTCTCGTCTGTAGGACCGAAGGTCCATTCTCTCGTCTAATACTATTGAAATCCATCACGCGGGTAGCGTCGTCCAAGGCGGTATCGACATCGTGAGTCACCATAACAACCGCCATCCCGTTCTTGTGAAGGTCTCGAATAATGCTGTACATGGCATCTGTCGATTCGGGATCGAGACCCGTAACCGGTTCATCGAGCATCAGCAGGCGTTCGGCGGCGCAGAGGGCGCGCGCCAAAAGCACACGCTGCTTTTGGCCCCCCGAAAGCTCGCGGAAGCAGGCTTTCGCAAGGCTTTCGGTACGGGTAAGCGCCATGCATTCCATGGCGCGTTCCCGGCGCGCCCGCCCGTAAAACGGCAGGAAACCTTTTTTGCCTTGGAATGCCGACAGCACAATTTCTTCAACCGATGCAGGGAAATCTTTCTGCACAACCGTAATCTGTGGCAAGTAACCAATCTGGTTCCGCCGAAGACCGTCGCAAAGTTCGATACTCCCCGACCGCGGTTTTAAAAGGCCGGCAAGGCCGCGCAAAAGTGTCGTCTTCCCGCAACCATTGCGTCCAATAATACAGAGGTAGTCACCGACATTGACATCGTAATCAAAATCGCTGACAATGTTCTTGGCACCATACCCGAGAGTCAGTTGCCGACACTTAATCAACGAGGGATTCTTTTTCTGTATATCTTCACTATTCATTGTTCGCCCTAGATTGCTCATTGCCCATTGCTCGTTGCCCATTGCACAATGCCCATAGCTCATCACTGAATCGCTTTCTTCAAGACGTCCAGGTTATCTCGCATAATCGAAAGGTAATCCGCACCGTCTTTAATCTGCTGTTCGGTCACAGACTGCATCGAGTTCAGCGTGAGTTCTTGAGCATTCTTCGATTTCTTACTCGCCTCAAGAACCGTCTTCGCAATCTTGCCGTTGCTATTTTCAATCGTGAAAATGGCGGGCAACGCGAGCGAATCCATCTTGTTTGCGAGGAAGGCGACAGTTTCAAAACTCGCCTCGCTCTCGGCGGAGCAACCCACAAACGCGGCATAATACTTAATACCATAATCGTCCACCAGATAGCGAAACGGGAATCTGTCACCGAAGAGGATAACCTTGCGGGCGGCACTATCAGTTGCACTACGATACTGCGTTTCGAGTTCACGAATCTTGGCGACATAGGCGGTGGCATTTGCCTTGTAGGTTTCGGCATTCGCGGCATCGATACCGGCAAGCGCTTCGGCGATTTTACCCACCAAGGTGGCAGCGTTGTTCAGCGAGAGCCAAACATGCTCATCGTATTCCACTTCTTCGTGATGGTGATGTTCATGTTCTTCTGCATGCTCGTGATGATCGTCTTCGTGGTGGTCATCATCATGTTCTTCACCGTGTTCATGGTGATGTTCCATGCCCTCGACAATTTCCTCTTGCTTGACCTTTTCGCCGAGCATTTCCATCAGGTTTAGCGCCACTCGCTTTCCGTTCGGGGCGGCCTCAAAAGCCTTTTTAATCCATTCGTCAGATTCTCCGCCCACAAAGACCACCAAATCACTCTTGCCAATTGTCGCAATATCCATGGCAGACGGCTGGAAACTATGTAAGTCCACACCACCCTTAATCAGCAGTTTTAAATCGACCGCACCCATACGATTGCCAAGAATTTCCTTGACCCAAGCGTATTCAGGGTAAATCGTCGTTACGATGGTGAGTTTCTTGCCCGCATCTTGGGCTTTTTTCTCAGAATTATCGTTGCAACCCGCAAGCATCAATAGCGATGCGACAAGCAGGCCAAAAAATAATGAAACCTTTTTCATTAATGATCCTTTATGTTGAATTGATTTTAATTGTCTAGACTCCGTTTAAAAGTCAGGCATCAATTCAGCAAAAGGACCTTCTGCGATACAAGCGTGCGGTGACTAGGCGAAAGCGCACGGACAAAAGGCAGGCAAAAAAGAAAACAGCGGTACAGAATTTCTATCGGCGCCGTCACCAGTTCAACGCAGAGCGAAATAAGTTCCAAGCAACGGTGAATATGGTGACAGACGTGGCAATGTTCACCATGACAATGGTGATTCAGATGCCGCGACACATAAAGCGAAGCAAGCGCGACAATCAATCTGTCAAGCAGATACAGCAACGCTACCGTCCCCTTCGAGAACATGCAGAACATAGGCCCAAAAGCACCGACTGTTGCTGATCGAGTTCAAAGCCGTTCAATCGCTGCACCGAATGCACCAGCATTTTAAGGGCAGGGCCAGCAAGATGGAGGAACTTGCCACACCCTTTGCAAACCAAATGCATTTTTGCCTCACAACGGCCAGGTCCCGTGTATCGGTACTGCAATTCATTATTTTTTTCGGCACCCACGACTTGCACCATGCCCGATTCCTGGAGCCGGGAAAGGTTGCGATAGATGGTACTGAGCGACACCTGCGGCAGGCTTTCGGCAATTTCGGACGCCTTGAAAATACGGTCCGGGTTCCCGACCATATAGTCCAGAATCATCTGGCGAGTCTGTGTTTTATATTCCGATTTGGCCATTTTAAATTGCAATCTATTCTCAAATTGAAATATAGTCAATTTGAGAATGATTGTCAACTATTTTGCTAGGCCATCGCACGTTCGTCAAGGCACCTTTCAAGTTCGAAAATAATTTCATCCTTGTTGTAGCCCTTGCCGATGAATACGACCTGATTTTCGCGATCACCAAAGCGCGAATCCCAGTTTTCCCTAATTTCTGGATTATTGGCGATATACGACTGTTTTACGTCTTCGCGCAAGGCATCAATCCAGTAAGACACGGGCATCACCGATGAATTTCGGCCAGCCTGTTCGAACAGTTGCACATCACGACTACAGTCCGAAAACCAGATGTAGCCCTTGGAACGGATTAACTGCGAAGGATAACGGTTATTCACGAAGCTCATGAAACGTTCCCTGTTGAACGGGCGACGAGCCTCAAAGACAAAGGACGATATTCCATATTCATCGACGCATCCATTATTTGCGCGGCCAGGCTGTTTCAAGCTTGCCATCGCCTTCTGAATTGCAGACGAAGAATCAATTTGCTCGTAATTGAAAGGCTTTGTCGTCATAATCTTTTCGATATCAACTTCAGCATTGACCGAGCGGATAATTGGCGCACGCGTCTGGAAATCGCGAACTATTGATTCCACTTCCTTCAGCTGATCTTCGGAAAGCAGGTCGCACTTGTTCAAGACAATAAAATTACAGAACTCGATCTGATCCACGATAAGCGTCGAAATTTCTTCTTGAGACAGATTGAAATCATCAAACTGTTCTTCTTTTTTCAGCCGGAGTTCACTCAGGAACTCGCGGTAGATACGATCTGCATCCACCACCGTGACAATCGAAGTCAAGTAAACATTCGTATCGGGATTATCGTCTTCGTAGGCAAGAAAACTTGCACTGACAGCGCCTGGATCGCTGATGCCCGAAGCCTCCACGAACACAACCTCCACAGAATCCAGATTCGAAATCTTTTCAATCTGCTGAATAAATTCATCGCGGAGTGTGCAGCAGATACAGCCGTTCTGCAGTTCAAACATCGGGCATTCCGTAACGTTCGAACCGTTCTTCTTCAAAATTTCAGCATCGACATTAATACTGCCCATGTCGTTCACGATAAGGGCAACCTTACGCTTTTCCTGACGAAGAATGTTATTTAAAAGCGTTGTCTTGCCCGAGCCCAGATACCCCGTAATAAGCACAACAGGTTTCTTGTTCTTTTTCATAAGAATCCTTTTTTTGTAAAAATTCTACAATTTGCAAATCATTTGCAAATTTAAATATAATCAATTTGCAAATGATTGTCAAGTTACACTTGTACAGGTAAAAAAATAACCCGCCAGCGAAGCCGACGGGTCCTGTTTTCAAAGAAAGATGAATTATACGGATTTTTCCGCTAACTCGAATAATTGAATGAAGTCATTTCTTGAACGAGTTTTTCTTGATTGCCTTGCAAAGGGTACTGTTCGGCAATTTTCCCGTGTTCCATACGAATGATATTGCTACAGCAATTCAAGATGAATTCGGGATCATGTGTAATCACAAGAAGCGTTTTTCCGCTGGCAGCGAGTTTTTGGAGGGTTGCCGACACGGCTAGCATTTGCCTGTAGTCAAGACCGCTAGTGGGTTCATCGAACACGACAATATCGCGACCGCTAGAAACGCCACTGCCAATAGCGACACGCTGTTTTTGCCCACCCGAAAGAGCCATCGGATGTTCGTACGCACACTGTTCCAGGTTCAATCCAGCTAGAATTTCGAGAGCCGCTTTTTCATTTGGCGGGTCCATGCCCAGCAGGACTTCTTCGAGAACACTTTCGGTAAAAAGCTGGTGATTCACATCCTGCATAATCAAGTATGCGCCGTACTTGCGGACCTTGCGTTTTTGCCGCCATGCTCCACACAAACCGCACAGCACCTGCGCAAGTGTCGACTTCCCTGCCCCGTTATGGCCGATAAGGGCTGTAATTTGATTGCGAGGGAGTGAAAGCACCGGGATGTCTAAAACCGGAAATTTGCGGTTGTAGGCAAAATGCAAATCATAGAAGACGAGTATTTCATTGAGAGATTGCTTCGCTGGATCCTTCGAACCTTCCGGCCCTTCGGCAAGCTCAGGGGCCTTATTCTTAAGTTGTTTCAAATTCACGCAGCGCAGGCCGAGGCTTGCCGCATATTTCGGGCCTTTCGCTTCGAGTTCCGCAGGAGTCCATTCGTGCGCAATACAGCCATCTTTTACATAGCAAATCCGGTCTGCAATGTCTCGCAGGTAATGGATGCGGTGCTCCACGATAACAACGGTCTTGCCGCGAGATTTCCAGAACTTGATGATTTCAGCCAAATCCGCAACGCTTTTGAGGTCAAGATTTGCCGAGGGTTCGTCGAGGACGAAAATTTCGGGCCCCGTCGCCGCAACCGACGCACAGGCAATTTTCTGTTTTTCTCCACCGGACAGATGGAAAATATTTCGCCCCATCAAGTGTTCAAGCCGGAACTCCTTTACAACGGCATCCACACGCTGCAAAATTTCTTCGCGAGGCATTCCAAGGTTTTCGCAACCAAACGTAATTTCGCTATCGGTATCAATGTTAAAGAACTGCGAACGCGGATTTTGGAAAACTGAGCCCACAAAGCGAGAAATCTCGGCAAGAGTCATGTCGGCAGTATTCTTCTCACCAAGCAAAACGTCACCACTCATCGTTCCCGAATGATAATGCGGAATTAACCCGTTAATCAATTTTGAGATAGTCGTCTTACCACAGCCCGACTCCCCCGCCAATATCACACACTCCCCCGAACGGATTTCAAGGTTCAAATCCTTGATGACTGCATCGTACAAGGAATCAGTGTAGGAGAAGGAAACGTTTTTTAAGGAGATGTTCATTTTATGAGAAAAGAGCACTTATAATGTCTATAATGGATTGTTTCGCTCTACTCGCAATAACAAAGCAGGTCGCAACAAAAATGCAATACACGAAGACAATCAAATCCTGCACATGGAAACCAATCGTCGCGACACAGGTGCGCTTTGTTTCGGGCGAAAGCCCACGAGTGACAGCAGCAATCGAAAGTTCATCGCCAATTTTCGTGATGGAAACCAGCAACGGAACTAAACGATATTCAAGAATTGAAAACGGATTCCTTAGTGTACGCAGGCTAAACAAGCGGATTCCGCGCATCCGCATAGCATGTCCGATAGCACGAGCCTCGTCAAACACTGTCGGAAAAAAACGAATCATCACCGTAAGGGGTATCGTCAATTTATTCGGCACATGCATCCGGGCCATTGCCGCCAAGAACTCGTTTACCTTGGTCGTCTGCATGACATAGTAAAGCACAATGCCGATGGGCATCATGTGCGAAACAATCATCATCGTCGAAACACCCAAAGTGCCCACCCTCCCGACATCCATCGTCTTCAGGTGTTCAAATCCAAGTGCCGCCGTCAAATAAACCGAAAAGAAAACAAGAACGAATTTCCACTTTCTTTCGAACAAAAGTAAAACCGCCGGAACGGCAAACATCAACGCACTATAAGCAATTGGAGCCGAAAGGATTACGCTATTCGCCACCACGGCTAAAAATAATTTTGTCCGCGGATCTAACGTAAACATAAATTCAGCCCTAGATTGCTTCGTCACTTCGTTCCTCGCAATGACAATTCTATGCAAGTCCGATGCGTTCAAAATGCTTTTTCATTACACGGCGAGCCACAAGCCCACCCACGATTGCACCCAAAATGCCAAAGGCATAAATCGCAACCAGAGGCCATGGGCTTTGAGAAAGTTCCGCCAATTTTGCCACATAACCCGCATCGCACATAGTGCGCGTATATTCCAGGTATTCTTCGGTTGATGTCCAAAGAGGAAGCATCATCGAAGAAGACATGAAGCTCATCACGATATTTGCAGAGAACAGTCCCGCAAAAGATTTACCTATAAACTTGATGCATGAACCTGCAAGCAAACCGACAAGCAAGCTAATGGCAAGCATCAAAATGCCCTGTCCCATAACAAACATGGCCGTGCCGAAAAATCCGCAGAATATAAGGCCGCAAAGAATAGAGCGTTCCACCTTCGAAAAGAACAGGAACAACGGAATACTTGTTACAAGAGCTATGCTACCGGTCGAAAAGACAATCAGCGCTGGAATGTAACCAATGCTCGATGACAAGAACGAAAGTACAATGTATAGAGCAGCAAAAATGCCCACGTTCACCAGGTCGCGGACCAACGTATTCGAAGATTTCTTTCCCGTCGTTCTGATATTACTCATAAAAAACTCCAATTAAATTTACAGGGTTACAGAGCGTAACAAATAGAGTTTTTAAAGCAAATTTTTTCTACTCCAATTAGACAGAAAAAAGGACCGCAGCTTTCGCCACAGTCCCCTTCTGAGCACTTTATGAGATGATTAGAAACTAAACACAGATTCAACACCGAACTTGAGACCTGCATCATCGCCAGCGTCATCCCCAACCGGGATATCCACCATGGCAAAGCCAGTAACTTCAAGCCCTTCCACCGGAGTGAAGTACGCACGGACACCGACATCGAACGTCGAAACATCGTCATTCTTGTCAATAGTATTTGTGTGGTATTCCAGCGGGATTCCCAAGGCAAGCGCATCCATGACACTTACACCCGGTTCTGCGTAGGCAAAGAAGTATTCCGGAATCTCTTCGCCATGAACAGTCGGTTCGTCTTCGTCAAAGTAAGCGTAGAAGGCAGCGCCCTTCACGTTCACATTGCCAATTTCGAGCGAGGGTTCAGCAAGGAAAGCGTGCGTCGCCTTCGGAGAATCTTCGCCGAGGTAATCCGTATGGAGGCCATAGACGGCATGCAAGCCGAAAGCACCGAACTTCAGATTCGCATCGAGACCAGCGTGCAGTTCATTATGCTTTGCTTCCTGATAAGACTTGTAGTCCACATAGGGGCGCAGCACATGTTCGCCGAGGCCGAGTTCGTAAGCAAGGTGGGCATCGTAAGCAACGCCTACACATTCCTCTTCATCTTCTTCTCCGGTGCAAACCTGGTTATCGTTATCACCACGACCAAAGCCGAGGCCGACAATCAAGCCATTGTAATCGACTTCAACGCCGCGGATATCGTGTTCTGCCATGCCAGCCGCATTGTCAGCCGGATCGTCATAACCGTAATAGTTCAGGAATGCGCCTTCCGAGAAGGTCAAATCACCGAACTTCACCGCAGCATTTTCGCCATGCGTATACTGGATAAAAGCTCCGTTGTAAATGGCAGTGGGGTCAGTCGTCTCGCCATCGGCTTCGAGCTGCACCGATGCAGACCACTTTTCATTAAACTGGACATCTACATTAAAGTCAAAGGTCGATGCGTAACTATGGCTCTGTTTATCGTCGTTCAACACATCACCTGTATAGGCATCAAATTCCACTTCACCAGAGAATTTGACTTCGGGGCCCTTAGATTCCGCAGCAGCAGATTCCTGAGCAAGCGCGGGCATTGCGAGGATTGCAGCGGCAGCAAGGCCGAACAAAAGATTAGACGACAAACGGTTTTTCATGATTTACTCCTTTGACGGATTTCTGTTTTTTGTCGTTTTTGTAACACTCCGTCTACTGTTTTACAGTTCATGTTACAAAAACGGTTGGCATTCACTTTTTCACTCATGATGATGCAAAATGCATGCCAATTTTTGTTCATTACATTTATTAGTCTAGTCTAACTTAAACTTTTTAATTAAGGGCAGGCAGGTTTCGGGCCTACCAGCCCTTAATGATTCTTGATTCTAAGAATGATTAATCTTCGAAGCGTTTTTCCTTATTAGCCTTCATACCGAAGAGCTTGAGGAAGATTCCTGTACCCACAAGAGCCACGATAGCAGCAACAATCCACTTGGTATCGCCTCCAACCGGCACCTGATAGAGAAGAACAGCCACAGCCCAGGCAAGAATTGTCTGCACGGTAGCCATGAGAACAGCGAGGCCGAGGCCGATTTCGCGGGCGACGACACCCATCGCAGCAAGGCAAGGCACGTAAAGTAAGATAAAGATGAGGAACGCGAACACCTGCCAGTTGAATCCGTCCACCGGGTTCCCGTTCTTATCCGGATTGTGGAAGTAAGAGCGGAGGTTGGCGTAGATGTCGGCTGTTTCGGAAAGGTCGCCTTCTTCGAGAGCGCCCATTTCGTCTTCGGAGAGTTCGAGGCCAGCGGCAGCGAGCTTTGCGAACACGGCTTCGCGGGTCTTTTCGTCCTCTTCTTCTTCGCCGAAGGTTTCGATGGCTGCATATTCTTCGCAGGTCAGCACCTTGGCGTCGGTAATCTTGTCAAGAGTTTCCTTCTTGAGTTCGGCGGCTTCCTGTTCGCTCAACTTGCCCGAAGTTTCCAGCGGATCGAGAAGGCGTCCAAACACCGCGACCAAGTTCTCAGGAATCGAGCCGAGAGCTTCAAGGAACGCGCCCTTGATATCGGGAGCACCGCCTTCTTCCTCTTCTTCGGCAGGGCATTCGTCGATGCCTACGATAAGGGGCTTTTCTTCTGGAACGGTCACTTCGGCAGGCTCAGTGACCTTGTTCGTGTCAGTAGCAGCAGAGTCAGGAGCAGCAACAGCAGAATCTGTGGTAGCGGCAACTTCACTGGATCCTTCGCTAGCTTCGGGGCGTTGCGGGGTGTCCCCGCTAGAAGGGGTAGCGGATGCCGCGTCAGTGGCAGGAGCGAGGGGAAGGCCTTCCCCTTCCGGTTTCGCAACATCTCTCTCGTCTCTCGTCTGTAGCGAGCTTGCGAGCGTTCTCTCGTCTTCATCCCCCGCCATCGAATACAGCGAGTTCATGGTACCGATAACGGCTTCCTTGGCCAAAAGGCCCGTGAACAGCGACACAGAGGCCGGCCAGTTTTCCTTTTCGACACCGAACGGTTCGAACACCGGCGTAATGGCCTTACCGATTACAGAGAGCAAGCTGTTTTCGGAATCCCCGTTACCGGCTGTAAATTCAAATCCGGCAGGTTCATTGGTCGGAGCATTTTCATCAACAGCCTTCTCCACGATGCCAAAACTATTGAGGAAGCCGAGGATTGCAACGGCAAGCGTAATCACCTTACCGGCACGCCAGATGTAGTCACGCAGACGCTGCCAGCAGTGGATCATCAAGGACTTGACCTTGGGCAAATGATACGGCGGAAGTTCCATCACAAAGTTAGAGGCCTGACCCTGGAACAGGGACTTCTTCAAGAAGAGGCCGTAGGCAACGGCGAACAGCACGCCAGCGAGGTAAAGCAGGAACACGACCGTGCCTGCCATCTTGCCAAAGAATGCCGCCGCGAACAGCGCATACACCGGGAGGCGAGCGCCGCAGCTCATGAACGGCACCAAGAAAATGGTAAGGAAGCGTTCACGCTTGGATTCCAGCACGCGAGAGCCCATAATGCCCGGCACGCCGCAACCGAAGCCCACCATCATCGGCACGAAGGCACGACCCGGGAGCCCGAGGAATCTCATGAAGCGGTCCGCGACGAAAGCCGCGCGGGCCATGTAACCCGAGTCTTCGAGGAACGAAAGGCACAGGAACATGAAGAAGATGACCGGGATAAAGGTCGAAACCGTCTGGATACCGGCACCGATACCGTCAGCGAGAATGGCCGCCACAAAGCCCGGCGCATGGAAGACATCCGTAAGCACGTAGCCGAGGCCATCCACGAAAATCGCACCGAACAGAGTGTCAAAGAAATCAATGAATGCAGAACCGATCGTCACCGCAATCCAGAACACCAGATACATGATGACCAGGAAAATCGGGAGTGCAGCCCAACGGTTCAAAAGTACGGCGTCAAGCTTGTCGGAGAATGTCTTCTTGGCACGCTTCTCCACAACAGCCTTCCCCGCCACTTCATGCGCAATGGAATAGCGGTTTTCGGCCATCGCGAATTCCGGCTCTTCGCCCAGAATCTTCACGACATCGGCCTTATGAAGCGTTACGCCCGCTTCGGCAAACTTGTCCGCATAACTCTTCTGGTTGCCCAAGTACATGAGCGAAACCCAACGGGCATCCGTCGCCAAGAGTTCTGCAACCGGAGCCACCTTCGGCTCCAAGACCTTCACAGCCTCTTCGACCTTATCGGCATAGGCAATCTGCTTCGGGACCGGCATCGGGGATGCAAGCACATGGCCCATCTGGCTGATAAAGTTGGTGACGCTCTTTTCGCTCACAGCAGAAAGCGGAATGCACGGCACGCCATAGAAATCAGAAAGTTCATCGAGGTCCAGCTGGATTCCGCGATTTTCGGCAATGTCCATCATGTTGACGGCAATCACCATCGGAATCTTCATGTCGGCCAGCTGGCTCGTGAGGAACAGGTTACGTTCGAGGTTAGTTGCATCGACGATGTTGATGATCAGGCTTGCTTCGCGGCTGAGCAGGTAGTCGACAGCGGCGCGTTCGTCTTCGGCATTTGCAAACAGGGCGTAAGTACCCGGCAGGTCCACCAGGCGGATCTGGCGGTCACCCAGTTCAAAGTAGCCTTCCTTCTTTTCGACAGTCACGCCGGGCCAGTTACCCACATGCTGGCGGGCACCCGTAAGCGCGTTAAAGAGAGCCGTCTTACCGCAGTTCGGGTTACCGGCAATCGCAA
>Ga0310690_10003368_pt1 | contig 24106 bp, 20 predicted proteins | sample AusTroGonzalo_MG_2_FD_207661 | JGI IMG/M metagenome (GOLD analysis project Ga0310690, IMG submission 207661) | Bovine rumen microbial communities from tropical cattle in Woodstock, Queensland, Australia - Gonzalo_04 (v2) (version 2) | ecosystem: Host-associated > Mammals > Digestive system >... | reverse complement strand
AAAGCTTCTTCGGCGCATCTTGCGCTCTCGACGCTCGGGATTCGCGACACTGGGCAAGACGCGCCGCGGTGCATGCCGCGCTTAGGTCGCTCATCACGTCGCCGAGCCGGCCTCCAGCCCTCCGCCCTATGCACGGCAACGTCACTCTTTGGTATAATGTTCATGTCTCTGCGACAAGCGTCTCGGACGCACCGTCACTTCTGGCTCGAGACCACATCTTAAAGCATCCGTCGTTGCCAACGTAACCGCAAGTTTCCAAGCAGCGACGGGAAGTGGAGGCATTGTACCAAATTCCGACGCAGTTGTGCGCGGCGGCGAAAGGCGAAGTCCGGGCGGTCGCCCTGACGACGTGATGAGCGACCTAAGCGCGGCACGCACCACGACGCGCTTCGGGCAGTGTCGCGAATCCCGAGCGCGAAGAACTCATGAGTTCGCGCGCTCGGCAGGGCGAACTGTCAGGACGAAGCCGATCTCGCCGAATTGCCAACCTTAACGAAACGAGAAGACCTATCGGGCGACTAAACTTTCGTTTAGTCTCTCTAAGTTTCGTTTACTTTGGCAAACGGCCCCTCCTCCGCCGCGACGGGACAAGGGTCCTCGTTGCATGGCCGTTCTTACTCTGCGCTTGCGGACAAATGCCCGCCGCCCGAAACGTCCCCAGGCCACGGACGAAGGGATTTGTGCGACAGCGCGAACTGAACGACGGACTGGATCTCCCCAATGCCCTTTGGCATCGTGCCGACCGCAAATCTCTCGATGCGCCTGTCGCCCGCCCGCATTCGCAGATAGTATGTCGATGCATCCACTGTCGACGCGGCGAGCCTATCGTCAACGCCCGGCCAGGCCTCGGCATTCGCCTTCTGGACATGCTCCACGAGTCTCCCCCACTCGCGCCCTTCCAGCGACAAGTCCAGTCTCATGCCGTCAAACCGGCACGAATCCCAGCCCATGGCGTCATGGAGTCCGCACTTAAACCGAAACTGCCGCGAATCAAAGTCGATCCACATCTCCACCATCACCTCGTCCGGCATGCGGCTTTCGTGGTAGTAGAGCGAATTGACCTTCTCGCCGTTTTCGAGCACAACCGCACCGCGGTAGGCGCATCCGCCCACCGCCAGCAAAACCAAAGCCATCGCAAGGCATTTCATTCTAGGCAATATTCCTTTCTACCCCATACTCGCCGCCCATCCCGAAATCTGACACAGCTGGCGTGGTTTTATTCTACAATTGCACTGGCTTTGTTTTCCTGACGACCTTGCCGTCGGGGGTAATCCATACATCGTACCAAGCGGCTCCAAGCGGCTCCCCTTTTTCATCTTGGAGATAGGTCTTCCTCCCTTTAATCAGAATCGTCCCATCCGGCTGCTCGTCCGCCGTATCTCCATCTCCCAGAACTCTTTCTGACACGCCTTTTTCACGAATCAGAATTGCTGCCTCTCACTCCTTAGGCGAGGGTGCGGCGGACTTCTGAACCCCAGATATCTTGCTGCAATCGTGGGACCCGTTGAGAATCTCGGTTTCCTTTGTCCCAAAGTTGTGGAATCGCCTGCCGTCGGCCCCCCCATAATCCCACAAGGCCAAGAACAGTTCTTTCTCAAGACCTCCCGTCGTCTTGTTCATGACTTCAAGACGGTTGTTCGACGGCTCGAAATAGAAGATGAACTTTCCGTTGTCCCAATCTCCATTCCCTATCTGGCAAACATCGACTAGCCTGCCCTTTCTGAACCTCAGGAACCAGACGCTGCGCAACGCATCGGTCGCACCATAGCAGCAGCCCTTGATTTCGTCCTCGATTATGCCCGCCGCGTCGGAATGGGCAATGGCATAGTCGATTCCATGCGTCGTCCAGACAAATTCCCGGTCTATGCGCAACTTCATCGAAAAACCGTCTTTATCATCCTCTGAATCCCCATAAGTGGCAATGCCGTCTTCGAACTGTATTTGCTGCCCCTCGAACCAGCCGAGACCGCCCTTGATCCTGTTCCAGACATCGATCTTCTCCATCAGCCGAGCGTGAGGAACAAGCGCCTCTTCGAATGTTGGCGCATACTCCTTTATCTGCCGCTGCTCCAGTGGAGAAGCGGCTGTTTCAAGCAGCCACGCTTTCATCATGTCGTGGTACGGCTGCTCGAGGATTTTCCGATGATGACGATCCATGGCCACGCCATACCAGCCTCCCATGCAGACGTTGGAGTGCGCGATGGCGTACTCCTTGCAGTCGTTCTCATAGGAAGCCTTTATGGCGAACAGCTCGGCATCCCGCTGCGCATCCGTGACATCTCGATGCGGCGCGATCCAGCCTGTCGCGGAAGCTGTCTTGCCATGTCCTATCGGCCGCCTTTCAGCGCTCTTGCACCCGTAAGGCGGCAATCCTGCCACAACCACCATGACAATCGAAAGAATCGCAAGCTTCGTTTTCATCGTTTTTTTTCTCCACATTTTCGTTCCTGGACGTTTTGGATTTACCAGTGCTGGCAAGAGTGACGCGATTTCAAGAACGACAAATGTCATTATCAGCATATAGAAAGTTCCTGCGCGGTCGTCAAGAACATTTCGGTCCAGCAATGTGCGACAGGCTTTCGTGAACGTTTCGGCGACATCGCCAAACAATGACATCAAAAGCCATGCAAATGCCGCCGCTAATCGACCTAACCCAAGACGAGACGCAATAGTAAAAGGCAGGACAAGATAACACGGAGACAGAACTTCCCAGAAAGACCAGGCAACAGGACGATATGCGTAGCATTCAGTTATAAAAAATGGCGGTTGGTTTATGTCGCTCATGTATAAAATAGAATAAAACACGAACGAGGCAAGCAACATTAGATAAATATTCGTTGCATAAACCCAAAAACGGGCGCAGACTTTCTTGAATTTAGTATCTCCATCATCAGCAAGAACAAGAAGCCGATTCGTGGCAAAGCTTATTGCCTTTGCTGCCAACAAGTAGATTATTAAACAGATAAAAGCACCGACCATGCGGAACGCCTCTTCTACGCATATGCTATATCAATTACAAGCCTTCGTTTGCTCATATTTGCAAGCAAAGACATTCTTCTTCCTTTGCTATCATCTGGTATTTTCATACGCTACATTTCCTCCCATCACATACTCGCCGCCCGCGGCGAAATCTTACATAATTATATCACAATTCCGAATATGGCAACTTCACAACCTGCCGCCGCCCCTGCGCCGGGCGCTTGATCTTCATCATTCGCTCACACTGGTTATTCACATCCCTAATCTCGCCCAGCTCATTTTACTTTACCCCCTTGACGATCTCATGGAGGGGATCGCCGCCCGCTTTCTTGACTCTTCGCACGGTGTGCTTGAGCTTTCCGATGAGAAAGTTGATCTCCAGCGACGATTCAGTTTCCGCTGTGGTGAGATCAGGCATGACGATGCCTGTCAGCGCCTCGCCAAAATGCCGCATCATTGAGTTGCGCTTCTGGACGTCTGGTTCCTCATGCAACGCCAGCAGCTCGCGCTTCATCGCCCTGACCTCGGCATAGGTTTCTATGATGGAAAGCGTTGTGCGCACCGCCTGTTCGCCCTTCAGGATCGTTGCAAGCATATACAGGCCTCTTTCGGTAAAGACCTTCGGCAACACCCGAGACTTCGAGCTCACGTTTGCGGTCAAAAATTTTGATCGCAAATCCGTCACCTCATCCTGCGTCAGCTCCACGACATATCCTGCCGGGAACTTTTCGGGATTGTTTTTGACTGCCTGATTGATTATGCGAGTCTCAACCCCATACAGCGCCGCAACGTCGCGGTCCAGCAGAACTTGCTGGCCACGAACTTGCAACATACGCGATTTGACGGCGTTGATGTCGATGTTAACGATGTTTGATTGCTGATTCTTCATGTTGACCTCCGGGTACAGTTTTACTGTCTTCAGCAGTAACCCCTCGCGGTGACACCCGCTGGTTGAATTGACCCTGCCACGTCTGCCCGACGGCCAAGCGGATTCACGCCTTCATCGCCTTAGCTCCAGCGCAAGTTGCCCGCAAGTAATCAGCATCATTTCCGATGGTTCCCCTACTGGGCTTCTTGGGCCCCTCTACCTTCGGGTGAACGCGAATATTATATCATATTTCCGAATACGGTAGCATCCGCTACCTCGCTTCGACTTTAAGGTCGCGACTGAACCGTGTATCGGATGATGAGGTCCTGATGGCGGAACTCGCGGAGGAACTCCTTGTCGAGTCCGGCGATCGGGCCAACCGTCCGCACGACCTTAAGCGCAGCGTCGTCGGAAACCTTGTTCCCGCAGCTCTTGCAAATCCTGCAGTCGACCATCCGCCCCACTTCGTCAAAGCGAACGGCGATGTGAACCATGCCATCCGCAGGGATGCGCGGATTCACCTGCGCCCATCGCGCAGTTATCGCCATCTGGATGCGTGCAATGCAATGTTGCATCACACTCGTTCCAAGTTGCGCCCCATGACGCGGCTCGTCTTCGCCAAGTCTTTCGCACACTTCAGCCTCGGTCATCCTCCGTTCCACAGCGCGTTCGCTGACCACCGGCGCTGGCGCCTTTATCTCGACCGGCCTCGCCGTGCGGCGAATCCGCGCAATCTGATCCCTCTCAATTTCAGCCCTTGACTTCTTTGGCCCCTCCGGCCTAGACGGTTTCTGTATGATAGCTACCGCCTTCGTGACATCGTTCTGTCCCTTTGTCGTCTTCAGCGGGTCAGACACGTCTGACGATTGCCTGGGCTCTTCCACGACCGACTTGGGCACCTCAACCGCCGGCGTCGAGAAAGTAAGAGTGATTGGAATTATTGCCTCCTTTGGCTTCATGTGGACATAGGCGAACAAGAAGAAACAGAGAAAACACGCAACATGCAGAACGACCGCACTAACGACGTTCGCCAGACTCATCACCTCCGGGCGACGCTCATTTATCCAGATTTCCATTGCTTGATCCTTTCTATTGCACCGGCACTTTCAGGACCTGACCGACACGCAGCGAGCTGAGCGCCTTGACGTCTGTTCCGTTCATCTTGGCCAGCTTTGCCGGCGTGGTCTTGCACCTCCTGGCGATCGTCCAAAGCGTGTCACCCGCCTGGACGACGAGGTTTGTCGTCGCGCGCTCGCGTTCTTCCGGCTCACTCGGCATGAGCACCCCAGACAACTTGGGAAGCACGCCCGATGCCGACTCCTCTCGATGGCGGTTGTCTTGTTGGACCTTATCGAATTCTTTTGCCTCTGCACTTTCCTTAGGCGCGATGGCGGGCACGGCATTCTTGTTGGACGAGCCCTTGCCGCAGGCGTTGATGCTCAGCAACGCCAGCAGACCAGCCAAATGAATCCCTGCGCTGACCGAATACGCGATCAGGCTCTGCATCTTGCGATTGCGTGGGTCTTGAAGTTCCATGTCAATTACTTACCCCTCCGTTCATCTCCTACTCGCTTCCCACGCCAGAATCTGACACGACATTTCCACAGCTTCACACGGAAACTCCTTCACAAGCAGAAGCGCCATGTTCGCTCACAAATCAGCGCCTCTCAAAGTTATCTGGCCTTTGCGAACGATTTCCCCTTCACGGTTTATCCATACATCGCGCCATATCGCACCACGCCCGTCATCCGGGTCAGGATAAGATTTCTTTTCATGTATTAGAAGAGTGCCGTCCGGTTGCTCTTCAAAGGAGAATCCATCAATCAGGGCGCGGAATTCATCCTTCTGCACATCGTAGGAACAGACAACGTCCCACAAGGGGATGTCTGTATCGCAGACAAGCCACAAATGCCGTCTATCCAATCCAAACTTAGCTTTCCTTATGTAGAAGTTATTTTTCAGGTCGCTAGCTTGGAACGAACACCACTCGGACATTCCGGCGGCCTCTCGCCAAGTTGAGCCAGAAGTCAATATTAACCGCCATTCATCCGTACCGTCAGTCGCACGCCACCTGAGAAAAAGCGAATTGCGGGAATATGGAATGTTTGGATTATTATTGGAAACGGAATCTTCTGCCGTTTCACCCGAGAAAAGCGCGAGCGCACCAGACTCATCGAGAAGCTCCGCGTTAGCAGGTGCCTCCACGCATGGCAATCCCATTAGTGCCAGCCACTCACCGGACACTGGCACGGCGGATTTCACGCCCCGATCATACTTACATCCTGCGACAACGGCCAATGCTGCTGCCAAAAGCAAGCTGATTTTTGTTTTCATCGGCATTCCGCCCTCCTGATTCAGATTCATTCCACTTCCTACATCTCATATTCGCTTCCTACGCCAAAATCTGACACGCATTTTACAATTCTGAATATGGCAGTACTCGCACCCGCCACGCTACTATTTTCTTGTAATATATACCACATTTTGTATGGAAACGCAACATGACGTTTCGTCAAAGATTTCCTATCGCCATCAGCCTCTTTTGCCTATCAACTGCATTAACACTGCAAGATCATTCCATGCCGCAGCTATGTCGGCATTGCTTGGGCCGTCCCCTATCTTCCATCCCTCAGCAAGATACTTTTGGATCAGCGGATACGCTCTCACAGAAGAAATAGAGAATTTATGACTGCAACTTGAACAGACTGGTATCGGCACTTCATAAGTGGAATATGTGACGCCTCGTTGGGCATATCTTTCTGGGTTTGGCATAACCTCACCGTACATCTTTACCTTTTCCCTCGGCGTTCCCTTGCGATACGTCTTGCAAAACCAGCAGGTGTCAGCCTCACGGCGGTTCTTTACGATTTTCTCCAGTTCCACAATATCCTTTTCCAAGGAATTCTTGAGACTTGAGGAAGATGCAAGCTTGAGCAACTCTTTTACAACCAATAGAGTACCCTCAAAATCTTCCGTCTTTTTAGCGTACGGGTAAGTGCGACGGTGGCACGTTTTGGCGATATCGTTCTTCAAGTCTTTGAACATCCTGTTCTCTGGTGGCAACAAGAAACTGAATATGCCAAACAGTTCCTTGGAAGCGTTTAGAACAGATCGAATGTCCTTGAGCCCATCTTCATCTACCTTGGAATCTCGGCAATGTTTAATGTGAATATTGAGTTTGTCTATCTGAGGCTTGAAGGCGTTGTTAAGCGTTTCATCAACATCATCAGAACCCCTCATTGTTTCTGTCATGTACACGAAATGTCGCTTGGCTTCGTGAAGCTTTCCTGCCTTGGCATAGCTGACAAGAAAATCAGCGTTTATATTGTCGAATGAAATTGGAAATTGATTGCGGAAGCCATCAACAAAATTCTGATCTAGCCGTGGATCATCAAAATCACTGACACGCTTCGCGAACACATCCCAGAAATCATCATCATCAATTAGCATTTCCCAGTAATGAAATGCTGTCCGCCAGAAACCTTCGAGCATGCCAAGGTATTCATTCGTCTCAGTTCCCTCTTTCCCCTCTAGCCGTTGGCTTTCAGCGTCTATAGCGTAATAGTGAAACAGAACAGCAAGATTATGCCTTGCAATTATGGCTTCATTGCCAGCTTTTGTCGACAAGCTTCGCCAATTATTGAAGGCCGTTGTCTTATCACCAGCGACAATCGCTTCCAAAGCACTGTCCGCTCCATCTCCTGTAGGCCAAAACCAGAAGAACGATTCACTTATGGCAAACTCAGGGTCCTTGATGCGTTCGGTCAAATCTTCTACAAGTTCATTGTTAGGAGCAGTGACCGAGCCGAGTAACAATTTGTCATAAATAGCATTCCACTCAGATACGCCCATTTCTCTTGCACTCTGCAAATCCTCAATTCTACGCTTTAGTTTGCGTCCAGCCATCCCAACGTATAGCCCCAAAAGGTAATATGCGTTATGATGATAGACCTTTGAATTGCAAATCTCATCAAGAAGCATTATTTACCCCCTTCCTTTAGGCTGTTTTTTATCAACGCAAGCACTTTTTCAACCTTTTCAGGGTCACGTATATCCCCCCAGAAACATCGTTTGCCACCACATCCAGAACATGTAACTTCGTCATATTGGTAGTCAGTGCCTATGCCATTACATGTCGTGCATTTGTACGGATTGCTCCATTGGTATCCTTTCCAATTGCAGGCCGAGCAAGGTGCGCATCTAAGTTTCCGTTGAAGTTTCCCGCTCCCTTTACATGTGCTGCATCGCCACGTAACAGTCTTTCGCATCGTCCGCCCCTTCCCTCCACAGGTCGAGCAGTCCACTATAATCTGCCATTCGCCCGGATGCTTCCCTGATCTTGCCTTCCCATTCAGATAAGTTTTAGCTGGGCGCCATTCCACTTCGCCCAAAGCATCCCCAAATGAACTAGACTTTACATAACCCGGTTCTGGCATCCACTCTCCGTAAGTAGATGATGCCATCCAATGGGGATAAAACGGATTCGCCATTCCCGGAGCCCATGAATCCGGATCAACATATGAGGGGTCTGTACTAACAAACAAACCAACACCCTGGCATCTAGAATAATCAATGCCGCTCACTCTTCTGATAACGCCGTTAGCCATTCGCTCAAAAATCTTTTTGACTTTCAGCCCGTTTCTGGAACCCTCCGAATCGGACGCTTTGGTGATATAGTATATATATGTGGCATTCGTGATAGAGTTGTTTATGAGGGGCACGATGGAACCCTTGTTTTTGGGATTGATTTTTATTAGGCCCACGAATTCAAAAAGCTTCTTGGACGAGAAAAAGCCTTTGTCCTCTACAACTGACATTACTTGCCCATCGCTCAGCATTTTCGTTGGGTCTATCTCCTTGCATTCTGTAAATCTAGAATATTTTTCCAAAATGGTTTTTATCGCTTCACTCAGCGTTTTATAATCTGACGCGCCATTGGCTTTCTCTATTAAAGTCTTAACGGCATTAGATTCTTCAACAAGACTTGTAATTTTAGCCTTGTGTGATTCAATAGCCTTGCAATCCCACGATATTGTCGAGGCATATTTGCCAATCCAGGCGTCCAACTGGCGAATCAGGTCATCACACAGTTCATTTTCATTGGCGTTAAGCACGCGATTCGCTGTGCCATTCTCCATATCAGCACATATCCGAACCAACTCACCTGCACTTGCAATACCGTTCTCATATTCCTCAAGACGTGATGCCAACGCGGGTATCCCCTGCGGGTTTTCACTGCAGAAACGCTCATATGAGGGACATTCCGACAAAGCGTTCAATTCCGCTCTGATTTTTATGAACGAATTATCGTCAAAGGAATTGTCGACCGAATTCAATTGCGCTGTGATTGCAGCGACTTTTTTGGAAATGGCCTCAACTTCCTGCTTTTCACGCTTCTCCTTCTCTGCGGCCAATCTCGCGGCCTCGGCAGCGTATATTTTGGAGATTTTTTCCTTAGCCAAAGCACTAAGCGCATCTGCTTCGCGGTCGTTGTTCTCCGAAACGTAGTTGCTGCCCTGAATTGAGCCAACAACATCCAAGGCTTCTGTGAGTACGCTTTCCGCATCCGCTTGGACGATGATTTCCCGCTGGGCTGCGAGAGTCGATTTATACAGATCGTTGATTCTCGCTTTTGCCAGAGTAATTGCTGAAGAACAAGAAACCATGTTCGTCTCGGATATGTCCGCAATCTCTGAAATTTGAGCCAACTCAGTAATCATCCCCATTAGGGATTCAATAGAAGTGCTTGTCGAGCAATCATCTGCAATTCCCGAAATTTCGGAAGCCAATCTTTCATTTCGCTTTACACGAGCCACTTCTGCTGCTCTCAATGAGTATCCAGAACGATACTTCTTTATCATGAGTGATTCATTGGCCTCTGCGGTATCATTTGCCTCGAGTCGGGCGAATATCCGAGTTGACTCATCAAGACTCTCATCTGGCCAATTAGAGGCAGACAAAGCTTCCAGCCTCTTCAAATCTCTACCCAAGCAATCGCGTTTGTTTTTCCAGTCCGCCAGTCTGTCTAACGAGTTTGCAACTTTGTTGTTTTTAAGCACATCTGCGTCTTCACCTCTCTCCAGCGAATCAACATACTGTTGCAATTGACGGAACTCACCTCTGCGTACCAACTCATTGATGCTAAACGCAATGCTCTGTTTCCGCTCCGCTATAGCTCGCTCTTGGGCGGCAGCATACAATGCTTTTGCGGCAAAGAATGCAATGCAACTGGCAGCAATCAAAAGAATTGACAGTAAAAGCCAATGCCTCCATACAAAAAGCTTGAACTTTCGACCGGTGCGCAGCTCGTCCTCATACACATGATCAGCCGAGGCCAGTTTGTCGATAATGCTCAATTCATAATCTTGCCAGTTTATGAATTTCCTACTGACAGGAAACGCCGTAAGAAGAGAAATCAAGAACTCCTGGCGTAACTTCTGCCACGGCTTGTCGCCAAGCGAGAGCTTTCTGATCGCAGTCGCTTGTGCTTCCTTAACTTGAGGAATACGTTTGCATACCCTTTCAAAGAAACCTACCCCGGACTTGTGAATGCGCGTTACAGAGAGTAATTCAACAACATTTGTAATATTTCCATCGGCGTGTTGGAGGCCTTCAGCAAGAGAGAGGATTATTTCATCCGAAAGTGAACCCTCTCCGTCGGAAAATTTAGAGACAATCGCTTCTGGCCATGAATCGCGGTCAGCGGATTTTCTTACAATGGTCTGAATTTGGGAATCGGTGAACCTGTTGAAATCATAGGACTTCCACAAGGGAGAATCTGGAGTCTGGGTCAAAAAGCCAACCGCCAACTTAGGATCAATGTCCTGTGGACGCATGTACCCAACAAGCTCCCTCCTTTTTGCGAGGAGTAAATTTAGCTTGTCAACACTAACCGTGCCGAATTGATTTTCAAGAAACACCATTCCCGCATCTGGGACAGGGTGATCTGATTGCTCAAGCAGCATGAACCAATCATCGTCCTTGAACAAATCGAATGGGTATGTCTGCCACAAATCTTCCGCATCGCCAGACAAAAGGTATTTGACAATTCGACCACAGGGTATTAACTCCAAAGGCACATAAGTATAATACCTGTAGTCCACGTCAAGTATTCTTGTCACATGACATGTGTCGAGTTGTTTGGCATTGCGCAAATGCTGCAGAAACTTTCCTGGGATCAATGGCTTGCGCTTCTCTATGAGTCCTACCCACTGATCGGCATTCAGTCGTTTGAGATTAGCAGATGTCCAGAGACAATCCGTTTTTGAGCGAACAAGGAGATCGAGAAGCGTTTTGGTATCAATATCTGCAATCGGGAGGAACGGGACAAAACCCTCGTTGTGTCTGGCATAGTCGCAAAGTTCAGACAGCGTGAAAAGCTTTTTCTCAACCGCCACTTTGAAGGCTGGAGGCACTTTGTCGGTCTTTGAAAAAAGTAGCCACCAGTCGGATTTCTCGTATCCTGAGAAATCACACTTGCTCCAAAGGCGTTCATATTTGCCCGTCACCAAGAGTGATATCTGCTTCTCTTTCGAGACTAGGGACAATGGAACGTAGTTGATGTATCTGTCGTCATGTTCCAGAATGCGACCAACAATCAAATTACTCAAGCCTTTTGCAAGAAACAGCAATTCGACATGGGGGACAATGCCGCTTGATTTGCGTTCGCATATCAGCCGCTCCCACGAATTAGCGTTCAAGCGTTTGAAATCGTAGTTTTGCCACAGGAACGTCGCCTCATACTTCAGCAAGTGGCTGACTAGAGATATTTGGCCAACTTTATCCATAGGAATAAATGGATAAATTCTTTGGTTGTGCCCGGCAAGGTCAAGCAGTTCCGACACGCTAAACATCTCGCTTTCGACTGCCGCAGTAAATACGCTAGGAATAGCGATCTTACTGTTGCGGAGAATTATAAGCCACTCATCCTTCTTTAGCGAAGAGAATGGGTACTTCTTCCAGAGGTCGTCTGCGTTGCCATTAACATAAAGTTCGTATGCCTCAATGAACGGCGTGTTGCCCGGGTCAATCCACGGGATTACAAGCGGACATTTCCTGGCAATCGCTATGAGTTCCGCGTTCGAGAATCCTCCTGCCGCTTCGGCTCGGTCCAAGAACTTTTTGCAAGGGTCAATTAATTTTGTGGCCTTTGAAAGATAACAAGCCCAGTCCAACTTTGACGCCTTCTCGAAAGGATAACTCTCAAGAAGTCTGCGGTCATCGTGACTCGCAAGCCTACCAAGCGCCTGGGATGGCGTGGCTCTGAGATAGGCAAGGCGGTCTTGCCCAGGCATGACAGTTCCCGAGAACGACAACAGCGCCTGTAAGGGTCCGGGTAAACCCATAATGAGCAGTGGGCCATTCTTTGTTCCCGCGAATACCCGCAAAGCATCCAATATTTGCTTTTGCTCATTCTCAGACAGCGCTGAAACATCAAGTTGATTTGCCGCCTTTATCTGCGCAGATACAGGAGCCTGCTGCTTGAGGCAGGCAATAAACTGCCTTGCAGATATCGGCGTATCGGTCATCTTTGTACAACTCCTGTCAGCCTTTTATGTCATCCAGCGAGACAAGCTCGAGTTCAAATAGCGACTGAACCAGTGTGCGAAGCGTAAGCGTGTCGCCCTCTGTGAACAGGCATGCATCATGAAAAGCCTTTTTTAGCTCTTCGGAGCGGTGGAGCATCCCTGCCTGTGTTATCGGTGGCCCAACCTGCTTCTCAGCCAGATTCGCACGAAGTCGGCGTCGTTTGCCCGTGACTTTCTCTGGCATGACATCAATGTAGTGGCGGATAGTCTGTGCCTCCTTGCACATCCCAGCCCATTCGTCGGACGATATGTTCAGATTGTCTAACTGCTCAGGGAATTTTGGGTCGATTATCTTCATTACGGCCAAAAGGAAATGTATCGGGAGAATCTCACTTGCCCCGAGATGCTTGGCCTCCTCATTTGCGATGAGCCAGCAAAGTTTAAGCAGCTCATCTGCCTTAATAGCCTTTGCCTCGTTACTCATAATTATATTGCCTGACTGATAATGTTATTGAATCTGACTCTTGATCTGACGCCTGGAGTAGAATTTTAGAAAGGGGAACTTTCGACTCCATTTCAATGCACTCCGCTATGATCGATAGTCGTTTCTGCCTATCAGAAATGTACTTGCCTTTGCCGCCACTCAGGACCAATGCAGTACTGTCAGTCATGTTGGTTAGGATTCCATCTTTCAACGAACGAAGCAACGCACCATTTATCGCCCTGACAGGAATTGATTGCTCCGCAATAACGCCTGTCTTACCCGCTTCTTGTGCAACTTCTGACTGCCCCTTGCTGCCGCATATCGTACCAAAGAAAAATGCCAATCCAAGCAGGCTAACAATCACAACCGCACAAGCATATTTGAATCTACGACAGAGGCAAGCCTCGGCATTCTCCATCGCCGACAAGTCTGTCGGTTGGTCAATCGCAGCCAGCGCATTTCTCACAGATTCATTCGTCGGCTCAATATCACGCAACTCTTCCCAGATGCGTCGCGCTGTCGATTCGTCGCCCTGCTCAAACTTTATACGTGCAAGAATGTCCGCACCGGAGGGCGAGTTCAGCACCTCCGGCACAGATGCCAGCAACTGCTCCGCTTCGGCATACTTGCCTTGCGACGCGAAAGCGTACGCCCGCAATATGGCGACTTCCACCGTCATGATCACCCCCCAACAACAAGTCCGCCATCGCCCGATGCAATGTGCCCACGCTGCGCATCAGCCTTTACGTCTTCCGGCAGAAGGTTCAGAAGCCTGATGCCACATTTGCGCATCATGTCAATGTCATTCATCTCAATCGCTTTTGCGCCCTGCGCAAAGAGGCGGTCTGCCTCGGCCTTGTCAGACATCTCAGCACGATGCTGGAAGACATACTGCAACAATCCCTGCCAATGCTCCGGACGGTCTCGCATTACATCTCGCCACAAGTCAAGCAACTGATCAAGCAGACGATCCAACGATCCAATGTCGTTCTTCCTACTCAAACGTTCCAATTCCATCTTGATAGAGGACAACTCTGAGCGCTGCGCAGAAGTTATGCTTGTCTCGTACTTCTCAACACGACCAATGTAATACTCGATCTCCTCGATCTTCGCGGGAATCTTCGCTCGCTCTTCAATTTCATCAAGCTTCATGCGCAACTCGATAAGACGCTCCTGAATCTGGTTTGCGCCCTCAACACTACCCGCTCCATCCCAATGCGAATTAATATCGTCAATCATTTCATCTATCTTCTGCTCATCTTGGTTCTCTCCCTTATCCTTGGCGGAAGGAATGTCATTTTTAGCCTTGCGGAACTCTTCACGCAAGTCAGATTCGGTCATTGCCGGCGTACCATCGTAATCTATCTTAGCCGTAAATGTCTCATCCAGAAGTGGCACATATGCCTCGACGACCAATGCCCCTGGTTCTTTGGCGGAAAGCGCAACCTCAATTTCACTACCCAGCGGAAGATCACGATGGAGATTGTTGGACGTCAGAACCAGTTTGCCGAGAACCATGTTATGGTCAGCAAGTCGTCCTGCGTCGCCACCCTTTGCCTCAAGAACAGGAATGACAATACGCCCAGGCTGCCCCCTCTTTAACTCACGATCAGAAGTTGTCTTTCGCGTTGTCTTCTTGAACGGATATTCTGTACCTTTAGGAACCAAAGGCGGCAACAACACCTTATTCTCTTTCAATTCGATAGTAATCGCGTTACATGTGATCTGAGCCTTGATGCTGACACCGATCGTATACGGAATTTCAGTCGTGTCACACGAGAGTTTCGTGCCCTGTGCATCAACAAGCGTGATATCAAATATGTTCTGGTCACCACGCTCCGCGCGAAGGCGCAAACTAAACTTTCCCTCGTCATTAATCGGGATCGCTCCGCTGGACCACCGGGTCGTGCGGTTGGTGAACTCGACCGTACATCCCGCAACACTACCACCAGACGGTGGGACGACCTCGCCCGTCACCTTAGGGTCGTCGTCCGGACCAATCGGTTTGTAGTTAACGACCAGTTTGTAAGTTCCTGCCGCTACAGGTGCTGCGCCAGCCGCGCGGATCGCACGATCAATGCGTTGCGTCCCCGCAAACACCGCCGCTCCTTGTGCGACTACTGTCAGAGGATCAACGCTGTGGTCAAGCGGTATTCCAAGCTTGTCGGCGAGAATGTCGCGGAAGTATGGCGCAAGCGTAGGGCCGCCAACAAGTATCGTCTTTTCAATCGCAGATGGTGACAAGTTCTTCTCCGCAAGGACGGCCTTGCATTTATCTGCCGCGCGAACAATCAGCGGTTCGGCAATGTTCGCAAGCTGACTCTGCGTCAACTTAAACCCCTCAAGTTCAACCTCGTTGCCGTCACCGTCCTCAAACACGCATCCTTCAAGATATGCTTCCGACGAACGCGAAAGATCTATCTTTGCCCGTTCTACTGCCGCTTTGATTCTTGCAAGTTCGCAACGCCATCTTTCATTCCCACGTTTGAAGTCTGGCAGATTGTATGATGCCGTTATTTCCGGGATGATAATCTTCTCAATAACGCCCCAGTCAATGTCCGCACCTCCAAGGAAGTTATCGCCTCCGTGATTGACAACCTGAATATCGCCGTCCTCCGCTTTCATGACAGCAGCATCAAACGTTCCTCCACCAAAGTCAAAGACAAGCCAGAAAGCTCGTTTCTCGGAGTCGGACTGAAAACCATACGCGAGGGACGCTGCAACCGGCTCCTGCAAAAGTGGACACTGCACAAAGCCAGCCAGCTCAGCGGCACGCTTGGTGGCGACGCACTGGCGTTGCGCGAACGCCGCTGGAATCGTAATGACTGCGGCCTTGATATCTTCATCCATACGCTGTTGCACATTGCCCTTGAGACTCTTCAAGACCTCAGCAGACAGTTCCTCTGGCGACTTGCGAAGCCCTGACGATTTGAACGTATAGACCGAATCGCCGCCCATACGGCGCTTGAACTCAATCTGAGCGTCATCTACCGATCTCTTTTCTTCAAGTTTCCCCTTTGCCTTAGACCCAACCATAACATTACCCTGCCGCCCGATGAATACGGCCGACGAGATAATATCTGTATCAAGATTGCTCTTCACAATTTCCGGCTTAACACCCTTGAGAACCGCAATAGCGCTATTAGTTGTCCCAAGGTCTATTCCAAAATCTATCGTAGTACGATTCATTTCTTTGTTTCCTTTCGGTGACTATTCTTCAGTTGCTGTATAGTTGACTATTCTTCAGTTGCTGTATAATTTATGGGGCTTCCAACAATGACTTCTGCCTGTTGGAGAAGTCGTGTCTGCCCTTGCGAGTCCTTCAATCGCACAGTTGGAAGCAGAGTTTCGATGTACTCCGGCTTCTTCAAATCTGATCTTTCAACGTCTGAAATTACTTTGACAGCATCTCCATTGCTTCTTTTAACATGCGTATAGTCTATCACTTGAACACCTGCATCTTCCAACGCGCCGTCAAGCGAAGTGAGATAGCGGGCAATCTTTGCCACCACGCGTCCATCCACACCATCTTTCGGCTCCTTTGTCTCGGTGTCGAAAATCTGGTTCTTCATCCGCCACACATTTGTTGCGATAGTCGAATAGAGCTTGAAAAGTCGTTTTTCATCCATCGCAGACTTTCCATCGCCAGTCTGTTCTTCGGAAGACTTGATGGCGGCAATATCCGCCTTGTGGACTCCTGCTTCCGAACGTTCGCGATAGTAGTCTTTTGGAGACTTACCGCCGCGTCGTGCTACTTTGTTTCTAGAACCTTTGCCCATCTTTCTTCCTCCGATTAATTTTATTCTTATATTATGTCAAGATTTCCCATTGCCCACTAGGTTTGCACCCCCGATGGTTTCCGTCCATACTTATAGCCTCTTTCCCGCAAATGTTTTATATCGGGATATTCATTAAACCAAGAATTTCTTATAAGTCTACAGCAATAAATACCTGCAAATATGCCAAGACAGCACGCCACAGAAGCCATCTGCCAATCATATATAACAATCGCAAATAAAGAAAAGATAGCACCGAGACTCATGCACAACAACATACACCAACTGTAATATTTCATTTTACATTTTCTACAAAGCGGCACAGCCCTATCGGTAACGTTCCACCGAATCTGCCCTGGCAACAAATAGTCAATATCCCCATACATTACAAAAACCATTTCACTCATCTTTCCATTCGCACGATGACAATGCCAACAGTTTTTTCTCAACACATCCTGCTGCGCATTATCTGACAACGTTTTGAAATCCGCATTCAATCTCTTTATCGTTTCTGGATCAGAAGTAAACTCCTTGATTTTAGCAACGAAAGCAAGGCAACCTTCCCAATCTTTAGTGGCATTTCCATATGAGACCAGAAACGCCCTAGATGCAACTGCGACTGTTTCTCTGATTTCTGACCCCAGCTCACAATACTCGCCATATTTAGCTTCAATGGTTGCAAGCAACTGACGAGACTCCTTCATTAATTGTCCAATTGCCCAAGCTCCCTTCCCAGCATCGGCCTTTACTATCGTTACAAACTTTTCAATCAAGCCATTTGCCTGAGCCTTAAAAACTGACAACAAATCTTCGTCTATTGTCTTCTTTAACTTGGCAGAAAGTGCCAGTCGGCTTAAGAACTCATCCCACCGAATCGCAACGCTCCAGTCTTTTGTCGCCTCGCTGTATTTGAAGAGATAATTAAAACAAGCCCTCACAATTGGATCGTATAATGACTCGCGCATCTTCAATAACGATTCCAACTTTTTAACTTTATTAAACGCCATCTCGATTTCTTCAGGAGACGCGAATTCTTTTGGGTCATGTTGCAATCTCCGCAACTCTCTTCGAGCAGCATGCAATTGTGACGTTGGACTTTCACCGCCTAGCAATCCACATATCACGCTATAATCATCGGATGTTGCATCTATTATCTCGTTGGCCGCGTCTAGTCCTTTTTGAGGAGAATCTTTGACAACCTGATTATATCTTTCTATCAACAACTCTATTCTCGAAAAAGTTGGCTCGAAAAGAATGCGCATCGCATCATCCACATCATCACGACCACTCATCGTCTTGAGCATGTAATCAACATGCCTCTGAGCCTCAGTATATTTCTCTCGCCTGGCGTACTCGGCAGCAAGTCGAGCGTCGATGATATCTAACGCGACGGGGAACTGTTGGCGAAGACGGCGACCAAATCCCCCTGTCAATCGTGGTTCGTTGAACTCGCGCATTCGTGCCGCGAAAATCTCCCAGAAATCATCGTTGTCCGCCAATTCCTCCCAATATTCAAATGCCCTGTCCCAATATTCGCACATCGCATTATGAAAATCTTCAGGAGGATCCTCATCCAAGTTTATTGCCTGCAACTCAGCATCTATGGCATAAAACTGATAAAGAACTGCAAGATTATGTTGCGCAATGGAACGTTTCTTTCCACAGCCTAACGCTGCCTGCTCCCAAATCTTGATCGCCACAGATCTTTTGCCATTCGTCAGCTCTTTCAAAGCTATATCATCTTCACCCGTCGGCCACATCCAAAAAAACTCGGAGACAATGCGATATTCTGGATCGACCAGATGCTCAAATGCCACCTGAACCTCTTCAAACGATGGAACAGTACGATTTCCAAGCAGATATCGGAACTCGCGCTCCCATGCCGCTCCGCCCATTTCATGAGCTGACTCAATGTCTTCCCTGCGCCGACGAATCTGCTTCGGCGTCGCCGTTGTCTGCAATCCCAACAGGTGAAAAACATTATCGTAGTACACGCTCTCAGTGCACAGCTTCATCAAGATTGATTTCTCGCCTGCCATGACTTCTGTCACACTCCTACATGGCTATTCCCATTCGCCATAGGCGTACTTGATCGGCGTATTTTGAACGTAACGATGGACATTGGTTGAATGCCTCTTCCATCTTGTCCGCCGCGCTGCCGAGCAGACCTTCGCGCGCAAGCTTTTTGGCATCTTTTGCCATTTCACGCCCCTTGGCCTCGTCCATGCCAGAACCCTCGCCAAGGATGCTCTTCATGGTCGACGAACTTAGCGATTCCTTGGCAGCAACCTTGCCTCCCGGCCTCCACGCTTCAAGGGCGTCCAAAAGTTCCATCGCCGTTTGGTAGCGTTTCGTCGGATCGAAGTCGATGCACTTCATGACGATACGGTCGAGTTTCTGATTGACAGTGACATTCCAATCGCTTGGCTTGTCCGGCACTTTCCACTTCTTCACGTCCTGTCCCCACCCTAGTTCAGAATCGACATGGAATGGCAGTTCATCAGTCAACAGGAGATACATTGTAACGCCAATAGCGAAGATGTCACCTGACGCAGAATCGCTGTGGCGCTTTCCCGAAAACGCCTCTGGGGGTTTGAACGAGAGGGTGCCGGCCGCTGTCGCAAGAAGAGTCAGTGGGTTTACCTCTTTTGCAAGGCCAAAATCGCTTAAACGGGCGCGAAGACCATCCGCTTCATAGCCGACAAGAATGTTCTGAGGCTTGATGTCACGATGAATGATAGGCGGCGTTGCTCGGTGAGCTACGGACAAGCCGCGACAAACCTGCTTCATGAGATCGACGCAAGTCTCTACAGGAATTCTCTTGGTGCCGTAAGACCGCCAGAACCTGTCAAGCGTTCCACCCGGGACATACTCCATCGTGAAGAATCCGCAAGTGCCGTGTTTTGTCTCAATCGTATTTGCGTCAAAAACGCGAACGATGTTTGGATGTCCTATGCGAGAAAGCAAAATTGCCTCACCAAGCATTTTGGTGACTTCGTTGACATCTACGCTTGTCTGCTTAAACACCTTCATCGCCTGACGGCCGAGGAACTTATGGTTTACACGATACACTTCAGCAAACGCCCCCTCTCCAAGAAAGCGTTCCACCTCGTAGGTGTCACGGATCTTTGTCCCCTCTGATAATAATGGCATGGCTTTATTTTTCCTCAACCTTGGCACAATGCATTATACCAAATTTTGATTTATTTATCAATGTGGTAGAAACAATATTTTTTGCCAAACCTGTTTATTTTTGCGACAGGGTTATGGTATAATATTAGCACACTTGACAAAACCATGAAAACCCTTGGCGAAAAAATTAAAGAGATTCGAAAGGCAAAAAGCCTCAAGCAGAGCGATCTTGCGAAAAAACTGAGAATGACATCGGCACAGTTATGCAGGATCGAAGGGTCTAAAAATGCGCCATCGATAAAGACACTTGCTCGCATCGCAAAAGCTTTAGGCTTGTCACTTTCCGAACTAATGGACGACAACTCTCCACATCAACCATCAACCGTGGTTGCTTGCTCTTCCAGCGAAACTCGCGTATACGCCGACGACAACACCAACGCCCCGACAATCAGCGAATTGCTTCCCGTAAGAAAAACGGAAGAGTCCTCGGAAGAGATGTCCTCCATACAGAAGCAGGTGATTGCAAAAAACAAGCAATATACCGAAATCGAAAACTCGCTTGGAATCCCCAATGCAACCACACTCCCCATCTGCTTTACCTTTTCGCAAGACGACCGTGGCGCGGAAATCCTATCCCGATCGCTCCGCATCGCCTGCGAGGTAGGAACAACCCCATTCGCAGATCTTCCGACCCTTCTTGAGTCAAGGCACATCAGAATTGTTCTCGTAAAGTCTTCTCCAGAGATTCAGAGCCGCAGCTTCTACGATCCATCAAACCACGTTCTTTCAATAGCCATCAACAAAAAACTTACGCCCGAAAGGCAACTTTATCGCATCGCTTACGAAATCGGATATGCCTGCATTTTCGGATCAACAGGATATGCTACCGTCATAGAAGGCCCCAATACACACAAGTTTGTCCGTCGCTTCGCTGCTGCATTTCTTATGCCAGAGGAAACAATAAAGTCTCTTGCAACTCAGTTGTCACTCGGGCCCACCAACTGGACAATGGATTTGCTTCTTCAATTAAAACACAGTTTCGGTGTAAATGCAGAAACATTCGCACATCGATTGGAAAGAGTCGGTGTTCTTGCCCCCCCCTTGCGCAAACATTTTAAAGAAGAGTTGCGAAACTATTACGAAGAACACAACAATCAAGAACCTCCGCCAACAATTAAGCCACTTAACGTTGATTCAATGCTCAACCTACTCAAGCTTCGTGCAAAAAACATGTAACGAAATTAAGCGCCCACAACACATTCGTCAGCACCGCCGGCGAGGTGCCCATGCCGGCGACGAGAATCTTACGGGTGGATTCTGGCTTCATCCGAAGACCTCCCAATGGCCGCCCTTGGTTGGGCCGACGTGGCGAAGGCGACCAGATTCTCTTAGTGCCTTTAGATTCTTCTCGATGCCCTTTACCGTTAGATTGACAGCAATTGAAAGTTCATGGGCAGAAGCCGTAGGATTGGCCACAAGATAAGCCACAATCTTCTCTGCGCTAGACTTTTTCGCCGATCTCTTTACCCTACTTTCCACCCTACTTTCTACCCTACTTTCCACCGAACTTTTCACCCCAGTTTCCACCCTAGTTTTCACCATAGTCTTTGCCACGTTCGGTTCTGGGACGGGGCGTCTGGCTTCATGTTTCATCACGTGCCACCTTACTTGCCGAAGACCCAATGACCGGCCTTGGTCGCCCCTTCATGCCGGAGTCCCAGTTTGCCCCTCAACGCCTTGAGGTGATACCGAACACCATCAAGTGTGATTCCGAGCATTGCTGCAATAACCGTTCGTGTTATCTTGGGATTGCGCCGAATTGCCGAAACGATCTTCAGCTCAGTAGCAGACAATTCGCTATACGATTTCTCAAGGGTAGTTTCTGGGGTAGTTTCTGGGGTAGTTTCTAGGGTAGTTTCTGGGGTAGTTTCTCTGTCGGTTTGCGGCGACATTTGCGGCTGCGAAGCAATAGTCGCGCGCCGCAGGGTTACCGTGAGCCCGTCGTCCTCGCTTTCCCACTGCGGAGGCGGAAGCCCGCTTTCGCGGCACTTTTCAATGATGTCGCCGGTGCCTGAACCGACATGCTCAATGTAGCCACGAAGGTACATGCCCTGGGCAAGAAGAGGATTCACCGGAATCGAACGATGCCGCCGCTTGAGCATGGCCACGGTCATTCCCTTCGGCAACGGTCCCGGACTCGACACCTCCAGACGGTCGGGGAAGAGCATCACCTGAACACTGGAGTTTGAATTGTAGTCGCGATGGCAGATCGCGTTCACGATGGCCTCAAACACCGCGCGCTCGGGCAGGTCGTAGGTCGTCTCGGCCGCGCCATGGAAATGCTCGCCTATCTGACGCGAAAGGTGCGACATCACGAAGTCGCGGGCCTGATCCGCCAGCTCGAACACATCGCCCTCAAACACCTTGAAATCGGCAATGGGCTTTGCGACCTTATACGTCAGAAACCATGCGCACTTGACCTCAGAGGGCCGGAAGAAATGCTGCGGACGCTTTCCAAACAGGAGCGCGGCGGAATTTGCAATCTGACCTTTGTCGTCAACGAGATCCAATGCCGTCAGGACATCCATCGGCTTCGCGTTCAAGGGGAGCTTGAATCCGCGTTTTTCACGCGCATCACGCACAAACGCGCGGATCTTTGAGAAATTCAGATGCTTCAGTTGCACCCCGGCGGTCTTGGCGGCGTCGAACGGAAGGACGTTGATAAGCCCCTTGTCCTCAAGGTGCTTGGCAAGCGCGGCATAAACCGCCGTGCGAAGGTCGTCGTACCCGACGAATCCCTTGCGGACGACATCATCGTTGACGCGGGCGATGAACTCCGCCTGTCGCGGATCTGTCTCGCCGGCAGACTTGTCGACGAAGCAGATGCGGTACTTGTGCTTTGCCGTCGCGCGCCGATACTCCCGTTCGGTCGCCGAGACACCGGCAGAATCGGTGTTGCCGTATGTGTGGCCGAAGATGCCAAGGTAGATGTCGCAGTCGTTGACTTCGGCGAGATACACGCCATCGGCCTGCCGTTCCTGCGCCGGGACCTCCTCGAAAAGGAACACCTCGAAGAAGCGCCCAAGGATCGCGTCCTTGCGCACGTACTCCGCAAGCGCCTTGCGCTCCTTTGCAAATTCGCGCTGAACGCTCGATATGAATATTTTGTATCTCACTAAGCCACTCCCATCCTCAAAGACCCTCATGTGCTTGCTCAAGTTTCATGGTAATTATACCAAAAACCACACCTGCCGTGTGGTTTTGGGAGGGGTTGTTGGGTGCGCGGCCCTTTGCCGCGGCAAAAGGTTACTAGTCGAACCAGCCGGACTTGGCGACGGCGCGCATGATGTTGCGGCGGAAGTACCCTTCGGTGAGGTGGAGGATTCTCATGCCGACCTCCACCTTGGCATTGGTCGAGCTACCGCAGGGCACGGCATTGGCAAAGTAGCCCCTCGTCGGAGCCGGCGGCACCTTGCCGGCAATCTCGCGCTGCTTGTCGTGGTCGACCCACTGCTCGGCCGAGACGACGTGCCCCTTGTCGAACAGGGTCTTCGCGTAGTTTATCGCGTCGTCGAGCCGCGAAATCGCCGCATCCTTCGCGCCCTTCGGCAGGTTCGCCGTAAGATCGGCGATGAACTTCTCGCGTCTTTCGCCCGGCTCGGCAAGCGCCATGAGATTGTCGTAGAGCTCCTTGTCGATGTAGTCCGGCAGCGCGGTCGTGTGCATGCCGATGGTGTTGAGGAGGCAGTAGTGGAGGATCGGAGACTTGAACTCCGTCGTGTCGACCGTCGCAGTGCCGTCATCGTGGAACTTGATGCCTGGATCGGTCTTGAGCGCGTCCACGAGCTCGTCCCGTTCGTCCACTTCATAGCCGTACGGATAGAGATTCTCGGCAGTTTTTTCGATGACCTTCTTAAGGTAGTCGGCCTTGTCCCTTGAGAGCTGGAACGTGCGGATGCCCGTGCGGTATTCCGGGAAGCACGCGTCGTTGTCTATGCCCTTCAGCGAGACGGTTCCATCCTTGCCGACCGACACAAAGAAGTTGTGGCTGTGGCGGTCTCCCTGGCCCGTGATCATGTCGAACCACTCGAGGCGGTTTGCCTGGCGCATCAGCCCGCCCACGACCTTGGCGTACTTGACGTCGTCCAGGTTCTTTATACCCAGCAGGGAAAGATCCCCCTCCGGCGGCTTGACGGACTTCCCGAGCTTCGTGAAGTCCTCCGCCTCCACGCCCTTCGCCTTCTCCATGAAGATGCCGAACTCGCCCTTGTGCGAGCCGACCGTGGTCTTGACCATCACATCGCCGAGTCCGAGCGCGTCGGCCGTCTTCTGGGACGCG
>Ga0310690_10003367_pt1 | contig 24113 bp, 31 predicted proteins | sample AusTroGonzalo_MG_2_FD_207661 | JGI IMG/M metagenome (GOLD analysis project Ga0310690, IMG submission 207661) | Bovine rumen microbial communities from tropical cattle in Woodstock, Queensland, Australia - Gonzalo_04 (v2) (version 2) | ecosystem: Host-associated > Mammals > Digestive system >... | reverse complement strand
GTTGTTCTCTCCCAGTGCTTCATACTGCTTGTACATATTGTCGATGTTGTCCCGCTCACCGGCTTCTACCCATCCTCTTGCAAGGTAGTAGTTGAATGCCTGTAGCAGACGATCACGAAGCAGAGCCTGTACGCCCAGCATGGTCGCTTTGTTCTGCTCTTTGATCTTCTTACTGGTATCCTCGTTCTCCTTGACCCGCTTTTCCAGCGGACGTTTCAGAAATACCGCGATCAGAACACCCACTAAACCGGACACAATGCCGGATACACCGCAGATGCTCAAGATTTGGGAAAGTTCCATTGCTCTCATCCTTCCTTCCGTTTCTCTGCATCCGGGTATTGAGCCTGTAATGCATTTGCCTGTTCCTCTGTCAGATGAGGAACGATAACAGTGTACAGTGTGGTAGGCTGCGGACCAGGGGCAGGAGGATCAATGGCATTATCCAACGCCCACCATGTCTTACTGCCACAGATGCCGTCTGCGACAAGATTGTTCCCGTTCTGATCGGTATGTGTGCTTTGGAAATCCTTCACCCTGGCTGAAGTTGTCTTGCCATACTTGCCATCGGCTCCGTAGGGGGACAGATCATAACCAAGCTGAATCAAATCGTTCTGACATTCCACCACATATGGACCGGTGGATCCAATTCGCAGTGTAGGCTTGTCTTCCGGGACAGTGCCATCCATGCCCTTGGGGATCGCGTAATGGCTCCAGCCTTTGTCCGTGATCTTACCGCGCTTCACTGTTCCGGAGCAGTGGATGATGTTCCCACCACCAACATGAATGCCGGTATGGCTCATCGTCTTGCCGTCCTTCATGAAGACGCAGCAGATGACATCCGGCATATTGGCTATTTCGCCTTTCTCCGTCCAGTTACTGTCAGTGTTGTACTGGCTGGTAGCACCGGCTCCATAGATCGTGATTCCAAGTTGCTGGAAAACCCATCTCGTGAACCCTCGGCAATCGAAGAACCGGACCTTGTCCCCTGGGTAGTACTGGCAGCCAGCGCATGAACTCTTACTGCCGTTCAGAATTTGGCACTTCTTGATGATAACCGCGCTTTCACCTTCCGGGCAGGAAGATCTGTTCGCATAGCTCTGCCTGTTCTTGGATGTATCATACTGCCCATATCCTCCCCAAACATAAGGCCAGCCAAGGCAGGATTCAGCGATCAGCGGTACCATCTCGGTTTTCGTCTTCTGTTCTCTTATCCATTGCTCAATGGAAGCATCCACTATTGCTGCGGTATTCATACGATGAGATTCACCTCCTATATAACGGATCTCACACAGCTATAATATACTATAGATCTAATTAAAATAGCAAACAGAAATAAAAAGAACACTCTCTTTAGTGGGGTGTCCCATAAAAATCAGCGTTTCATGACCATTATCAGCAAAAATATACCAGCAAACATACCAACAATAAAGGCAGGAATGATAAACCAGGCAGAAATCATGGACGGAACCCCCTAAAATCGAATATCTTGTGGTTACCATCCATTGTACACTATATCTTGTGACTTTTCAAACAAGGAAATTAGTGATAAGGTAAAACAGAACTAAAAAGAATAGACACAAGCCATTGGGGGATGGCCTGTGCCTGGTGAAAGATGTGGGATCAGCACATCAATCATACATGATTCTATCACATTCTTTCACCGCAATCAATGAAAGGATGTGTTTTTGTGAATCAAGAAAACGTGTATGAAAAGTTTAGGATCGTCCTCGCAATGAATCTCTCCGGCGTAGTGGAGCCGGATCAGCTAACCAAGATCATGGAAGCCGTTGATGTTTCCATGAACGATTTTGAAATCAGCCGGAAGGAGACAGCGATCATCACCACCACCGGTACGCCGGAAGTGGTCAAGCTCTATCTCGCTTCCAAGGCCATCGCCAATTTAAGTATGAAATCCCTCCGACAGTACCGCTATAAGCTGGAGAATTTCTTCCAGGCTGTTCCGAAGTCCTATATGGACATCACACCGAACGATATCCGTATGTATCTTTATCAGTACAAAACCGCCCACAACAGCAGCGACTCGTATATGGATAACATCCGGATAACGCTTAACTCCTTCTTCCAGTGGCTATTGGAGAATGAATATCTCCCAAGGAATCCATGCGCGAAGGTGGACAAGATCAAGTATCAGCCAAAGCACAGGAAGTCTATGTCCTCCTATGAGCTGGAATACTTCCGCTGGAACACGGAGAACGTTCGGGAGAAGGCGCTGATCGACTTCTTCTACTCCACCGGTATGCGGGTCGGCGAGTGCGCTGCCGTCCAACTGACGGATATTGATTGGGGCAATCGCTCCGTGCTAATACGCCACGGCAAGGGTGACAAGGAGCGCATGGTCTACTTCAATGCGGAAGCAGAAGTTTCACTGCGGGAGTATTTGGACTCCAGGGCAGATGATTGCACCGGCCTGTTCGTCAGCGTCCGTAGGCCGTTCCATCAGATCGGTGAACACTCCTTGGAGCAGATCATTAAGAAGGTTTCTACACGCACTGGCATTGAGGCGTACCCGCACAAGCTCCGGCATACTTTCGCCACCACAAGCGTCCACAGCGGGATGCCGCTGGAGACGCTTCAGCAGCTCTTGGGTCATACCAAACCGGAAACCACGCTGATCTATGTCGACCAGGACCGCACGGACATCCAGAACGCTTACTCAAAAGCCTACGCCTGAGCCATAAGGAAACCGCCAGGATCATCGTGTCCTGGCGGCCTTTTCGGGCAAATTGTTACGTCGTTAAATCATCATTTATCGAACACGACCTGTCTCATTAAACAAATACATTGGTATGTATTGCTCTTTACTTCTTTGTTTCCAAAATCTTTTCCATGATTTTCTAAATCTGCTTTTTTTGTATGATTTTCTCATAGCGTCCTCGTTAAACAGCAATATTGCTTCCATGTTCGTTAATTTGAGGAGTCAAGCCGTAGCAAGTGGAACAGAGACTACAATTGATTATCCTACAGGATGGGATAATACCAACAGTGTCTGCGTTTCTTGCTATGTTGGCACACCTTCCGGAAGTAATTACAATGATGTTTCTTGCATTTGTGCTTCTGATGGTATTAAAGTAACGCAGACAACGGGAACTGCAAGATACATCTTTGTTACATTGCTGAAATCACATTTCTGATTGTGAACAATATGGTTCTTTGTTAAGATATGTTTTCTCCAGCAGTTAAATCAATTAAGTTCAAAGCACGAGCTGTATCAAGCGTAATTGTAAGTGTATTTGTTGAAACAGCGTATGTTAAGTATGTACCCTTTGCCGCTTCAATAACATATACAACCCCTTGAGAGTTACAACAAACAATAAACGCAAAAGTATATGCACTATTATTTGTTGTACCAATTAAGAATCTTTGTGAATTTGAAGGAATATTAAGCGCATACGATGAAGCACCAGTTTTAGCAAGCATTTTTATATTTCCGAAATTCGCAATATTGCTGTTTAACGCATAACCTTGGGCAGCAGAAAGCACCTTCGTGGGATCATTCGTGGTGAGATTATTGACAATGTCAGACACATTCACTTTCCCGCCCACGGCAGTATCGATCAGCGTCATGTTGGTATTGATGATCTGTCTGCTAACCTTCTCAACACCGATAGGCAGTACAAGGTTCAGATTCGGAGTCAGTGTAGACATTATTCCTCACCATCCTCTTTGGGTTCTTCGTCTTCAGCAGGAGTCTCCGGTTCCTGTTCCGGCTCCGGGTCCGGAGTGGGTTCCGGTGTAGGTTCCGGCTGGGGTTCCGGTTCCGGCTCCGGATCATGCTTGTAGCACTCGCTCTTGAGAGCCTTTCCTTCCGGATTCAGAATAGTCGCTGCATGGATAAGGTTCTTGGATGTTGCTGCAACGGATAGGATCGAATGATAAGCCTTTTCTGCTTCATCCCTGGTTTCCTTCTTGAAGGTGTTGACAGCATAGGTTCCGTCCGGCTTGGTTACTGATTCAATGGCAACGTATGACATCTCATTCTCCTCCTATTCTTTCTTCCAGTGCTTTCACCCTAGCCCGTAGGCTCTGAATCTCTTTCAGCAGGATAGGAACCAATTCTGTATAGTTAATGCTCTTGGTGCCGTCCTGCTCGTCCTCATAGCAGATATCCGGTGCTACCTCTACTGCTTCCTCGTAAATCAAGCCGTTCCGTCTGCGTTCATTCGCATCCGCATCATAGATGAATGTAACAGGACGGAGGTTGTCAATGTCCTCTCCACGGTCCTCCATGTCCTCTATGTCGTGCTTGATCTCCCGGGACGAAAGTTGGGTGAACGTGAATGCGCTGACAAAAGCAAAGTTCGCAAGTTCGCCGATGGCAACATTGTTAACTGCCCCTTCGATCCGCATCACATCAGCACCACTGGCAGCAGACATCATGATAACATTGCCACCGTTTCGCTCATGCCAATCGAAGATGAATCCCATTGTCAGTTTATCACTGCAAGGGAAGATACCAAGCGCGGTTCTGTTGCTTGATTCATGACCTGCAATGACATTTACCTTGTGAATATTAATGAGGTCAACATTAGAACCGCCGGTAAGCAGGATCCTGTTGACGGCACCAACCTGGGATTCAATTAATTGAATGTTGACATTCCGTCTGCTATAGTCCGGGTTAGGAACAAGCAGTAAGGCACCATAACCACCGGTTTGAATCGTTCCCTTAATCATGAAGGTATACATCGTATACCAGGGATGGGAAGCAGTGCCGATAACACCGCCCATGTTCTGCGGATAAAGGGAAATGTAACGGCCTGAAAGGTCCCCGTCATCCTCGTTGTCGTTCATCTCAAGGGCAAGCTCACCGCACCAGTAACCAGTTGGACTTGCGTGTTTGTCGTTTGGACAGGCAGCTCGGAGAATGATCTTACCTTTGCCGGTGTTGTAGTACATATAAATCCCGGCAGCGGTTTCCAGCATACTCTCAAACTTGGTAATCTCAAACGGGATCAGATCGACATTATTGTTATGCAGGATACCATCGTCATCGAAGGACCAGTTACCGGCTTTCATCAGACGATTGTCACTGTCCAGGATGAAGTTATTGCTGTTTACATCCAACCCACCGCCGGAGGAGATCCGGACATACTTGCTACCGACAATCTCGATTCCATTTTCGTCAATGTCGATACCGGAAACCTCTTTGTAATACTGGTCCTTCACGAACAGGCGAATACTGTTCACTCGCATCAGCTTTTCACGGGTATCCCCGGACATCTGCTGACGGAGCATATTGCCGGTTGTCTCGTACTCGTCCAGTGTGAATCCCTTCCAGGTCAGTGTACGGACGAATACAGGGGCAGCGATTGTCTTATCACCGATATTGATGGTAAGGACATCTCCTGCTTCTACCAGCCAGTTGCCGATGCATTCCACATTCATCGGCAGATGCCCACCAAAGGCAGCCAGCCGGTTCCATATGGGAGCAATGTAGTTCGTTATATCAGAACCGCTTGAGATCGTCAGATAGGGGTTTCCGACAATGCAGTAGGCATTACTGCTGATCTTGGCAGGATAGACAACCTCTACCTCACTGTCCAGCATGACAACATTCAGATAATCCGGAGCATAGGCTTCCTCGTATCCGCAGACATCATTCCAGGTCAGTTTATCTGCTTCGTTCCAGGTCAGTTTGTCGAAATCATCCCAAATCATGCCCATGATATCGGAAGACTCGGCGGCAAACTCACTGTCTGCGTTGACAGTGTAGCTTGTCTGATCGGAGAACCACACTAACTGGCAGTTTCCTGCTGCATTGATCCTGGCGTAGCATCCGGCTGCTTCAGCAATCCAAGCCAGTACATCCCGGCAGAGATATCCTTCCAGGTCATAAGGGGCCTCTGAATAGGTCCTGCTCATGATTCCTGGCAGTTCGTTCCCGGCAGTATATCCAACACCGCAGAACGTACACAAGCCGTGATAGATCGTCTCCAGCGTGGCAGGATAGGTGATGGAATCGAGATAATCCTCGACCGGGATATCAAACTTTGTCATCCTGTCCTTGGCAGTGAAATGGATGATCGTGGTCATCGTGACATTGTTCGGTTTCTCGCCCGTGAAATATCCGATAGTCACATAGTTCGTGACACCACTGAACTCCACGCCAAGTTCAAGCTTGAATTCACTGGTCCAGGACAGACCGGAAAGTTTCGTACTGTTCAGAATGCTGACATTGAGTTCTTTGCTTACTGCCTTGCCAAAGATCAGATCAGTGTCACCATTGAGCATCTCGTTGACAACAAGGCCAGTGTCCATGCTGATATCACTGTCATCCAGCACGATGTTCTGATCCGTGAATGTCATCCGGATGTGTGTGAAATTCCCGTTACGAATAGCAGATGTATATTCAGCAACAGTTTTTCCAACAGGTGTCAGCATTTTCTCACATCCTTAATACTCAATGAACGCGATCCGCGCTTCGTTGTAGATAATAACGTTCCCCGGCTTGATGTGGTTGATCTTGAACTTGATGTCCGGCATATAGAAGGTGCCTGTCTTGTATGCGTCTGTCTCCGTGTCGTAGTACTCCAGTTCCAGCTTTCGCTCGGAAACAGATGTCCACGCATTACGGAACAGGCTCATCATGGTTTCCACATCGCTGTTCGTCATGGGAGGAGTCTCAAACTCGATCTTGGTAGCAGTGTGTGCCACTGTGGACCTGTGCAACACGCCAGTAAGATCACGCTTGGCTTCCGTTTCCATGCGCTGGTTCGGCGTAGCATCATAGGACTCCAGCTTGATGTATTTCAGTGGCAGTATAGTTCCTAAACTTCCACCGACCTTGATCAGATGTCCAGTAAATGCCATATCGATCAACCTCCAACAAGACCAGTATACATATCAAGGCTCTGCTTCACTGTCCGTCCAAAGGAAGCACTGGAGCCAAACCTAACAGTGGTTTCCTTCTCAAGGATTCCGCGCAGCAGTGTGTTCTGTTCCATCAGAATCTTGTTCTGCTCACTCTGCGCTTCATACACGCCATTCTTGATACCTTCCACAATCTGATCCTGGTTGGCTACCGCCGTCTTGCCGTTCAGAGAGCCTACGAGTTCTGCTCCCTGTTCGTTAGCGATGAAGATGTCACCAGTATCCGGGAAACCGCCAGCAGCGTAGTTGTGACCACCGGATGATCCGGAAATGTCCTCACCAAAGAAGGAAACAAGTACTGGCCCGTTGCTTGCATTTTTCGTAAAATTGTACAGAGCATTAGCATTAGAATTCTGATAAGCCTTTGCAAGAGCCGTTGCTGCATTAACACTCGCTGCGGCAGTAGCAACCGCTGAAGAGATATTGGAAATATTAGAAGCAGTACTTCCGGAAGAACCACTGGTTCCTTTCTCCACTGTTTCGATCACAATGCGCTTGGTCAGTGTTTCTGCCGCCCATGCTTCGATACTGTTCACCACATCGACAAACGCCATGTAGGCATCAGCATCAAACATGACTCTGATTACCTTGGAAGCCAGCGCAGAGGTCCATGTGTTGATGAACTGGATATCCTTCACGAACGAACTCACACTGTCCGTACTGAATCCGACTCTAACAGCCTTTGTTGCAACCGCTGCCACCCATGTATTTATGGCCTGGGCATCCTTTGTAAAGGAATTTAAAGCGTTTTTGTCAAAGGAAACCTTGATAACCTTTGTGCCGACAGACATAATCCATGTATCAATCAGCAGTGCAGTTGCAGTATATGCCGCATAGGAAAGCGCATCAATCTTGACCTTGATGACCTTTTCAATCGCATTGACGAGCCAATCCTCGATCTTTGCCTTGATAGCAGACCACAGATCATAGTTCGTCTTGACAGTGATAACCTTCTCGACTTTAGTGTTCGCCCAACTGTCAATAGCAGAGGAGTAGGCAGCGAATGCAAGCAACTGAACAGTGTTGAACGCAACACCCACAGCCTTTGTTACGGACCTGTTCGCCCAGGACTCGATGGTATTGGCAACCTCAAGGAAATACTTGAGTTGTGCTTCCACAAAGGCAATCTTGACATTCTTGGTGATCGTGCTGATCGTCCAGGAATGGATGGTGTTGGCAGTATTAATGAATGTCTTGTAGCTTTCCGGATCCATTACAACCTTCACAACCTTGGTCAGCGTGGAGATTACCCATGCATGGATCGCGTTCGCCTGGTTAATGAATGTCTGAAGTGCTTTCTCGTCAAACTTGACATAGTATACCTTGGAGTCATTCTGTCTCAACCAGGACATCAGAGAACCGGCAGAACGATTGAATTCAGAAGTGTTCAGAGCAAGATTGATGTAGACAGGTTTCTTTAAACTTTCCTTCAGTTTGTCAAGTTCTGTCTCATCGACCTGGACCTTGATGGTCCTTGTACCGCCAAGCAGAAGACCTGCAAGGCTGGAGATCAGAGTCTTCAGCATATCCCAAAGGTCAATGCCCTTGCGGAGCTTGTCCAGTGCTTCTGCGATTGTCACGATAGCAGGAGCGCCCAGGGTAGCAGCACCGGCAAGGATACCCATCTGTACTGCTGCTCCGGTGAAATCCGGAAGACCGGTACTCTTGATTCTCTTCAGAATTTCTTCAATACCGGTGAGTTCAGCAGTGATTCCAGCCAGTTCTGCCAATGCTGTGTCAAGTCCATTTATCTTGAAATCCGGATTATTGGTCTTTGTGAAGAGTTCAAGAATTTTTTTGATAACAGATGCACCATCTCCGGTTCCAAGACCAAAGATCTTCTTGAGCCAATCAAAAATCTTGGGCAGGATAATGGCTCCGATTGTACCGGCAACCAGTGCTTCAATCAGAGGTTTCCACTCCATCATCCACTGCGGAAGGGCAAGATTTTCAAAACTGAATGCACTACCACCGCCACCGCCACCACCGCCACCGGATTCGGAAGCGATGATGTTCAGTTCATCGAAACTGGCAAGCATTTCCTTTATTTTTCCACCTGCTCCACCGGCTGCCTTTCCAATGCTTTCAAAACCGGATGTTGCTTTCGTATACGTTGTTTGACCGCCAAGCAAAGCAAACAGCATTGTGATTGCTTCAGCAACGGCAGAAACAATGGTGATTACTGCACTCAAAATAGGATAAATAGCAGTAAGCAACGAACCAAGCATTGCACCGATCTGATTACCGGCAACAGATGTTTTCATATTCAAACTATCAATAGCAGCAGCATAAGCACTGCCGATTGATTTTGAATACTCATAGAAGTTATCCAGGCCCTGTTTAGCCAACTTCATGACAGAACGGATAGCAGTACGGATCAGCATCGTCTTGGCAATCCTGCCGATAGTGGAAAGCAGACCGCTTGTGGCTCTGTGAGTCTGCTTGATGTTCACACTAGCTTTGCCGATCATCTTGGTGGATTCGGACAGTACAGTGGTACTCTTAGCTGCTTCGTCCGTTACCTTGGCAGTGTTATCCAGTGCCTTGTTCTCTTCCACAATGGCTTTGGTGGCCTGTTTGGTACTGCTTGCCAGGATATCCTGCTCATTGGCAAACCTTGCCCTGGTCCCGTCCTCAAGAATAACCGGCTTGCTCTTGTCAATGGCATTCCCAAAGGCATCAATAGGATTACCATTGGCATCAGTAGGGAAGTTTACTGCTTTGATGGCTTTTGCGTAGTCATTTACTGCCTTGGTAGCCTTTTTAACCCTGCTTGTAGTTCCTTCAGATACAGAAGAACCAATCCCACCCATGTTTCCAAAGGTGGAATTGGCTTTGATGTCCTTCAGCAGAGCAGAAAACTCCCGGAGAGGAGCAAGCTGGCTTTCAACTTTCTGTCCAAGAGCAGACAGGGAGCCAATCAGATTATCAATGCCACCCTTTGCTTTCGCTGCGCTGCCATCGATCTCGATAAAAAGCGTTTCAAGGTTTGCCATAATCTGATCAACTCCCTGTCATCATTGATTCTTCGCTATAGTCATACGACTTAATGTATCGATAAGTTTCTGCCTTTCTGCCCGGATTTCGGCTTCCTTTTCAGCCTCCGTCTTGGGGAAGATCTCAAAAGGCTCTTTTATGTATTCAATCTTACGCTTGTTGAAAGCGTTATTAAGTGCGACACTCAATGCGGAGAGTTGGTACATCCCGTTTATCCACATCTCCTCGTTCCTCTGCTTTCGCTCAAGCTTGTACTTTTCCTTGTAAACACGAGCAATCATTGGATCCCCAAACCAAAACTGGTCATAGGTCATCCCGTAGAGCAGGAAGATGGGACAGGCGAGATCGAAATACTCCGAATACGATATTGTCTGCTGCGGTGGAGCGTTTCCTGTTACAGTTCCACCGCCATGTTGGGGTTTTTTGTTTCTTCGCTCCCCAGGGAATCGTAGGTCTGTGCCCACAGATCAAGCAGCCGTTTTGCGATCTGCTCGTTCATACCGCCGATCTGACGGAGAATCTCCTCGGCCTGTGCCAAGGAAACAGACTTGTGGTGCATCCGGAAAGCATACCAAAAGAATTCCGGAAGCTTCGTCATCGTGAAATCGTCCACATCCTGGAGCTTAAAACCGCGCCCTTCAGCGAACCGGACAGTGTCCCGGTCGAACTCCAGCGTGTACTCACGCTTGTTTTCAGAATCCTTGATTACGATAGGTTTCACACGTTCCATTTTCTTTTCTCCTCCCGTATAGGAATTTAATATATGTTAAGGGGAGTAATCCGAAGATACGGGCAACGGAAAGGATTTCTCCCTGTCCTCCCCCTAACAACAGTGATTACGAGGAAGCAGTTGCCCAACCAGCGATCTGATTGGGGATTACATGGAGCTGCGCTTCCACAACAGCGTCCACGTTCATTCCAGCGACACCCAGTTCACTGGGGATACCAGCGAAGTAGAAACTGTCGAAGGTCGGAATGGAGATCTCGAACCAGGTGGACTTTCCGGATGCCCATGCAGACGCAGCAGAAGCGACCAGCGCGTTCCACACAGTTTTCAGACTCGCCGTCATATTGGCGTTGAGCTGGATATCGCTCCCAGCGTCTTTCACGCCGGAGATGTACCTGCGGTACTGATCGATGAGGTTCGTGACATCGATCTGATTGGGGGTCAGCGCGATGTCCGGGATAGACTTGATGTCCGGGATGTTGGTGTATCCGGAAGTAGGACGGGAGCCAGCAACGGCTTCCACGGCATACTTGACCTTCACGCCAATCGTGGAAAATTCAAGAGCCATAGCATTCATCTCCTCATGTTTTTCTTGGGAGTTACGGGTTTCTTTTCGGACTCCTCCTCTTCCGGCTCTTCAGCCTTGGGAACAGGAATCGCAGCGTAACAATAAAGGCAGATCTTCACATCGTCATCATTGTTGCGCTTGCAGTAGGGACAAAGCTTCATCATTACCTCCTGTACATCTGATAAACAGTATTCTCGCCGGATACTACCGGCTTTCCGACAACAACTTCCCATCTGCCATACTGCCGGAAGATCGTCCTGGCAATATTCAGCGGTTTGTTTTTGCGAATCCTCCGAAATTTCAACCCCTGGAGTGCCGTATCCACTATGTCAAGGATCTTTTTTCCTTCGCTCTTCGCACTGTCTTTGTTATCGGTGTACACACTCACCTCATAGGTGAGTTGGGCATGATTTTCAGCGCAATCGTCCGTTATTGATCGCCTGTACGGCACATTGTCGATCTCTTCGATCACCACACAGGGGAAAACCGCCGTCTTCTCATCGAAACCAGTGGTGATATCCGCATTGGGATAGGATGTGGTAACGGCAGTAAAGATCGTATCAACAATCTTATGCTCGATATCAATCATGTCCCATTACCTCCTGCGCGATTTGCGTTGAGTTATCGATTATGTACTGCTTGGCATCCAGCAGACCATGTCGAGCAGGAACCTCGGTGAAGTATTCTCCTCCGAAATGCCAGGAGCCGTACTTGTAGTACTCTTGTGTTCCTTCAAGTTCTGAATAGGAACCTTCGTAAACAGGTGTAGATGGTGAATTCTCGAACATCACCGGCATGGTTGCCTGTCCTGCACCGAACTCGGCGATCAGCGGCATATCCCCAGCTACGAGGATGGTTCCGGTTGTTTCTTCCGTGATCGGTGTTACCGATACGGGCCATTCACCATAGGCTGCCTGTGCAACCTCTGCTCCCTCCCTGGTCAGTATGTCTACCAACTGGTGAAGGTCAGCATCGAGGTTTTCCTTGAACAGTTCCAGTTCCGTGATTGCGCGATTGATGGAGTCAGTTGAAAGATCAATCTTGATTCTCACTGAACATCCACTTCCTTGAGGTAATAAATCAGATGATTCAGACTCGCTGATTTACGGACCACCACAAAGTTATGTGGAATCTGCACAGTTTCCTTGACAGTGACGGTTTCTCCGTTCACTGTTTTCTGAACGTCACGGGTTTCAGTAGGAGTTCTGCCATACCATACCTTGGATTCCTCGTCCATAGGGCAGTTAAGGTCTTCCGTCACCGCCCGGTGAGTATATCCGGTGGTAATGCCGTAAGGCTCCACTGTTGCCATACCCTGGCTACCAAGGTTGTTGGCACCGGAGGAAATAGCCATCGACATTTTGGCCTCCACAGGAGTGCCGTATGTGATGATCTTTTCCCCGGTCTTGAACCCGTTACTGTCTGTGGCGTAGCTACTGCCAGTGACATTGGCATACCACAGACTCTTCTTGTTCCTTCCAAGGATCCGCATCGTTAACCACCGACCTTTGCAAAGGGGGTAAGCCGATTCAGAATGTCTGCGTCATCGACAGTTGCCCACTGCCGGTTGATACCATTTTCCTCATGGTTGAGTTCGCCCTCTCCTCCGCGCCGGAGGAAATATCTTGCCGCCAGTTCACACTGGATCACATCGTAACGTTCCGGCACATCCGCTGCACCCTTGCTGGTGTCAAACGGATAGAGCCTTTCAATCATCGCGTAAAGGGCAGTGTTGAGGTAGACCGCTACAACTGTATCCGTAGCTTCCGCATCGTTCTCAACGAGGTTCTTTACCATTGCGATTTTTTCAGCTTGAGTCATAGCGGTCTACCTCCAATTACTTGGCAGATCTCCGTCCACCCGGCTTACGGGCCGGTTTGGCGGTTTCTTCTGCCTGTTTTTCCACCTTGGGAGCTTCAGCTTTTGGAGCAGTAGGAGTCTCCTTCTGCATCTGCTTCTGCTTCTCAAGGGTGTGGTGCATTAGCATACCCATATTATGCTAACCTCCTGTCATTAGGTGCGAGTGAGCTTGATCGCTCCGGCAGCATTGTACAGGTAGGTGACATAGTGCTTGGTCGCGGTGAACACGTTCGTCCGGGTGAGGATGTCGCGGTCCGCTTCGACCAGCGTGTCACGCTTCAGCACAAGCCGCAGCGCACCAGGCTTGACGATGTACGCATTCTGCGAAGTGGTCAGGCGGTTGGACACGATGATGTCGCAGCCGAAGAGCTGTCCGACCGCACCACGCACCAGCGCACCGGCAGCGAACTCGGAAGCCGGGGCCCAATCCTTGGTGTTCCGGATCAGCGTGTACATGGACGGGGAAACCAGCAGAGCCTTCTGCCCATCGATGTCTTCGCCGAACAGCTCCAGGGAGTTGGAGATGTCCATGACAGTGGACACGCCACTGTGGGTCATCGTGGCACCGATGGCAGCCAGGGTAGACAGGAAATCGATGTCCACCTTGTCAGTGATGCTCTTCAGCAGCTGGGAAGCGACCTCTTCGACCGGATCACCATAAGCAGACAGGATGGCGGTATCGGTGAGTTCAACACCCTTACCGGCTTCCTTGACCTTCACGCTGACGGTGGAAGCATTCAGAGACACAGTGCTGATGGCAGAACCTTCGGTCAGATCATCAGCGGCTCCGATGTAGGTGTAAGCCGGGAACTTGATGGTATCGCCGGGATTGCCGACCAGCGTGTCATCGATTTCAGCCAGGGGCGCGAAGACGATCTTGTTGATCAGCTTTTTGTCGATGTATTTGGCAAGAACCTCCGGGTCGATGAGGTTAGCCAGTTTCGTTACTTCACCCATGAGTAAAACCCTCCTTACGTTGTTGTGTATTCCTTGTACAGTTCCGGATGAGCAGCCTTAAAGGCTACCATCTCCTTATATCCCATAGCATTGAACTGCTCCCTGGTCACTGTCTTTTCGGAGTCTCCTCCGGGCAGTTTGGGATTGTTCAGCATGGCTTTTTCAGCCAATGCTTTGTCATGGGATGCAATAAACTTGCGAATCCCATCAAAAACCTTGTCGGTTTCTCCGGCATTCAGTGCGTTGGCAACGGCACCCGCGATTTCCGCATCCATTCCGATATCGGAAGCCGTCAGTGCTGCCGTATACTGTGCAATGTTCCGTTCATTGCGAAGCGTGGTCACTTCTTCTCGCAAGGCGGCATTTGCGGTTTCCTGCTCCAGCTTCGCCTTTTCCTCGGCAGACAGTTTATCGTTGAGCTGCTTCTGAAGTTCTTCCTTCTCGTGCTTATGCTTACTGGCATCAGCAGAAGCATTGGTAACTGCCTGTTTCAGCTTGGCAATCTCTGCTTCCAATTCCTTGTTACGGGATTCCAGGGCAGTATTGTCAGTTTTCTGATCAGTGGTCTTCTGATCGGTTGTGGGATTCGTAGGTTCATTAGCCATAATTAAATTCCTCTCTTTCTGCGAGATTTATATCCCGTCTTCTCTGACGGCTTGCGAATTGTTTATAGTCACTTCTCTGCGACTTATTTCAAATGGCGTACTGCCATCTAAAACCATAAAAGCTTAAACACCCTGTTCTTCACGGGGGATGGGCCTGACATCGTTCATGATGTGCTTCAGCCATTGCTCAAGGGTTTCGGTCTCCATGATCATCGTCTTCTTGGTGATGTTCCTCGCCCTGGCTATAGCAGCCATCTCTCCGATTTGATTAACGTTCGCCTGGGCGTAGAACTTGGCAAACCGCTTGAGGTACGCACAGAACCAACGTTCTGCACGTTCAAACTTGGCCTTGTTCTTCGGTAACCGCCACTCGTGCTGCTGGAAATCGTAGTAACTGTCCAGCACTGTCTTAATAACAGTAATCAGCGTCTCCTCTGCCTTTTCCCGTTTGATGTACTCATCTGTTAGCGCGATACGTTGCTTCATGAGGTGATCATAGGTTTCCAGGATGTAATCCTCGGAGTTGTCCTTCCTGACCACACTGTTCGGATTCCATGCCCACAGGTATATTGAGTGCTTAATTCTCTGCTCCCGGTCACCGGAAAGGGAATGGACCAGCACATTGAAGAACCCGTCTTCATGGATCGTAAGCTTATCGTGGAAACGGAGATTGTTGTCCACCAACCACTGCCTACGCATGACCTTCCCATGCACGAAAACCACATCGTTATCATGGGATACCAGGTGCATCACGCCGTCACTGTCCATTGTCTCCTCCGAAAAGGTTGCCCGGAGCAGATCGTACTTGTCCTCCGCAATGCCGCAGAAGATCAGATACAGACCGAACACGGAGGAGAAGCAATCATCGAAATCACAGAACATGACATAATCAGCAGTACTGTGATCGAGTCCGGCATTCCGCGCCTTGGAAACGCCACCCTTGGGGATGCTGATTTGGCAGACATCGTATGGATATCCGTCAAAGCAGAAATCCGGAAGGGCATTTTCCTCGCCGTCATTGACGAGGATGACACTCACATCATCGAAATCGATGTTCCGTTGAAGGGCCAGCATTTCAAAGAACTTACTGCCTACTTCCCACGGCTCTTTGTAGTGAGTGACAATCAGATCAAGATTTCCCGTATAAATCTCTCCCTTCTCATCGTTCAAGAGTTATCCAACACCGGCAGTTGATATCAAGCTCCGGAACTCCGAAACCGCCTGGATAAAGCGTACTGTCACCAGTGTAGGTGTAGAACAGATCATCCAATCCGACCCTCATCCCTTCCATGTAGGCATGGGGATCACGGACTCGGTTGTCCATCATGGTGTTCCAGCGTTTCTTGAGATCCTTGACACCACTCTTGACTCCGGCATCGTATACGCCGGTGTTGTAATCTCTGTGAGATTCAGTGTCGATTATTCGGAGCAACCCGTCCAGGGAGTCTTCCTCAACTTGAGTAAAGACTCTGCTCCGGAAGGTAACCCCATCGATTTCAAGGTTCACGCATCTATCATCAGAACCATCCTTGAAGGGGACGATTCCAACAATCTGTTCGGCATCCTTCCAGCCGTACTCGTAGATCAGACAGAGGACAAACTCCATGTAGTCGCACCATCTGTCCACCTTCTCGCGGTTTTTCTCTTTCCGGTACTCCCGGATCAGATCGACCGCAGACTCACGCAGCAGGTTAAGCTCATCCCAGTTAAGCAGTGTGCTGTTACGCATCAATTACCACCTGTTTCGGCTCAACCTTCTTGGGTTCGCCCCCGTTCTCCCGGAACCACTGCATACCCATCTGATAGGCTTCCTCGGTGTCCGGGAACAGGCCGGATGCTTCATAGGCTTTCTGCGGATGAATCTTGTCGTTCCCAAGCATGGTTGTCAGTGTCTGACTCTTGGACATGATGTCCTCGTAGTTACGCCTGGTGAACTTGATCTCCACATCAGCAGGATCGAAAGCGAATTCGCCATTCCGCAGGACATTGCAGATCACGCTGACTACCTGGAGCATCTCCATTTCCGGCAGTTCAAACTCGGATTCAAAATCCTGCGCTCTCGTTTCTGCCCCTTGCCAGCCATTCTTCAGAATGACCGCGCCATTGTTACTGGAATCAGACGTTCCGGCGGCAGATTGACTCGGCATACCGACAATCTGAAGCACACTGTTATACAGATCGTCCTTCAGCGTCTGATTCTGACTTTGATCGAGTTGCTCTGCGAGGATCTTGATATCTGCTTTCGCATCGCCCACTGTCTTGAGCAGGATCATACCGGCGGCCCGGATGGTGTCAGCAGTGGTTCCATCGTCCACCTGGCAGTTATACAGGACCATAAGGCTCTGTACGAACTGCTCAACGGCTTCCGTCCTCGCGCAATCGAAATCATTGATTGCATCCAGCATGGACAGGACGATTTCAAAGCAGCCAAGACGGGCAGTATTTGCCGGATACTCGATGATCGGAATCATGCCGAAATTGTTCCGGGTGGAGGAAACAGTGTCTGTCCCCTTCTTGAGCGTGAACACCTCGCGGTCCGTGTAGATCGTGAACGTGACATTCTGATTCTCGTCCACAACGTAGTTCACGCCAGCCAGGACTTCCTGGGAATAGTCATTCTTCCGGATAACAAAGGTGTTCCGTGGATCCAAGGTGTAGATGTTAAACGGCACACGCTTGTTCTGCTGAACCACATAGCGGTAACCCACGCCACCGATCATCTGCCACTCGACCAGTTTCTTGTCCTTGGTCTTCTTTCCGACCATCCTCATAGCGTCATTCAGCTTTGCGACAGATGCGGAAACCTCTTCGGCAGATGCTGAAGAGATGTACTTGATCGGTTTTCCGACCAGGTATCCTGTCTTGAAGGTCACAATCTCGTTTGCACGGTTTTCAACGATGTGCTGGGTAAGCTCATTACGCAGTTCGCGGACCCGGTAAAGGGACGGCTGCTTGCCCTTGTAGTAGTTCCACAGGTAATCGATCTCTCCGCGATTAAGCAGATGAGTGATGTACGCCTGTTCGACTATTTTTGCAACGTTGGACCCGTTGATTTCATCGGCAGAAGTGAGGATCATCCTCCGACCGAACATGGTCTTTGTCGCGAAAATACCACGCTGCTCCTGCCTACGCTGATCCTGTGAGTTCTGATGGTTCTCGGAGATCTGCTGCTGGTTCTCGGACACTTTTCCTCACCTCCAAACGATAAAAACGCATGATCGCTTTTCTCGCAATCATGCGTTGGTTTTAAGATAGCGGCTATATGGGAGGTCAAACCACATAGCCGGAAAGGGAGTGATTGATCACATGGATCCCTTGCGCGAATTATAAGACAGTAAAAATACAATGTCAATAGATTTTATGCCAAAAACCACTAATCCGGATAGAGAACAGTGAAAAAACCGAACAATGTACATGAAAAACAGCACAAATGTTCGTAATTCAAAACATACGCCGGACAATTTGGACTCTGTTCCCGGCAAACCCCTGGATATACTGGCTTAACTGGGCCATACTATCCGGTGCGTCATCGTGTTTGTTCTTCCCTTCAAGGGAATAGGAGCAGAGGGATTGCAAAAATTTGCGGTATTCGCGCCATTCATCCCCATGCAGGACAGAATCGTCCCGGAAAATGCAGTGTTCGATGACCCAGGCGGCTTCCACAAGGATTTTTGTCTCTTTGTTCTGCTGTGTCCACTTGGTTTCAATCTTTGTCCGGCAGCCTTTCTCCTTGATTGCCGCCTGGATGTCTGCTGCAAGTTTTCCACCTGCCACATTGGACTCAAAACGGATCATGTGTGGGTTCAACTTGCAGATTTTAGCCACAAGATTGATTTCAACGATGTTCGGAGCATAGTTTTCAAACAGGACATCGTCAATATAGAACTTGTTCCCGTACTGGTAGGCAATCGGCATGGAGCAGAAGTCAGATCCTGTGGTTTTTGTGTCGCAAACGCCGATAATGGCATCCGGCTCTCCTTCCGGAAGCTCAAAATATCGCTGAAGCTGATCCGGTGGATAGAGTTGCCCTTCACGCTCAATGGGCAGATTCATGTACAGGGCGCGGAAGCTGGCATCGTCCATGATCTCCCGTTGCTCCCGGTAGAACTCTGTAGTGAATCCCAGGCCATAAGGGTAGTCAAAATTGCTTTCATCCTGCTCGTTGAGGGCAGGACATACGAGGAATTCGGCAGTAGAATCGCCCTCGTACATCTCCTCCAGCCGTCCGATGACATCATGGACAGACCAACGGGTAGCAATGTGCAGTTCAGCGCAATCGCCGATCTTACGCTGGCGGTAGTCCGTATAGTACTGCTGCCATATTTTGTCCAGCCGGTCCTTGTTCATGGCAGTTTCTATGCCGTCTATGAGGTCATCCAGGTACAGGATGTTCGCTGCTCTGATCTTACCGGCATTCCCACTGCCAATACTGGACAGTTCATAGGTCGAAAACCGCTTCCGGGTCCCAAGGTCCAACATAAGGTCCTTGGCATTGGTTCCAACCAGGTGTGTTTGCGGAAACACATTCTGCCAAAGGTACTCGGACCGCTTGCCGACAATGCGCTGGACCTCGTCATACAGACCGCGCAGGAAGGAATTGCTGTGGGAACCGATGATGTTGGACAGTTCCGGATGCTTACCGCCCGTCCATGCCATAAAAAACTCCGCAATGGTTGTTTTTCCCGTTCCGGGCGGCATACTGATGCATAACAGGCGTATTTTCCGCTCCTCAAGACGCTGCAAGGCCCTTGCAATGGGCAGTAACTGTTTTCTCCGGGGCAGATAGAACTTTTTGTCCTCCTCCCGGTCCCACTCAATATACCGGCAGAAGCAATCGAAATCAAAAGGGGAGTCAAACAGTAGGGTATCCCGGTAAAGGTTCAGCATTCTCTGCTCGTCCTTGGAGCCCTTCGGAGTGTACTGTGTAAGGTGTTCCCGTAGTTCATGCGAATACTCGTGGGCAGTGGAAAAGTTGTCCTCGTCATAGGTGATAGACAGGATCCGTTCCCGGTAATCCGTTATCTTCTCGCATCCGTCCTGCTCAATCTCCTTGATCAGTGAAAGGGCATCCCGGTAAGCCATGATATCGCCCTTCTGCCCCTCGGAGATCATAGCAGTGAACAACCGCTTATTTTGATCGTCCTTTTTTATGCTCATCTGTTTTCACCTTTCGGATAACAAATTCATATCCCATCACCTCAAGGATGGATAGCAGTAAAGACATTTTGATATCCTTTGCCTTGAGCATTTGTGAGATCGCCTGTTTGCTGACCCCAACCCTTTTTGCAAGCCTATACTGGGATATCTTCTCCTTCTGCATGATAATCTCAAGGATCTCTTGGATAGGCAATCGGATCACTCTCCAATCAGATTCTTGTACTTTTCTTTGTAGGTTCGCGTTGTATACTCATCGTCCATCTCCTGCTCCCGTATCGCCTGGACTTGTTCAGTATCATTCCGCAGACCATCATAGTTCCTCTGCCAAAATATGCCGATAACAGGGTTAAGCTTGCCATCTGATACGAGATTCTCCCGGAACATCGCACAGGTCTGCTTAACCAGTGAAACGAACTCCCGTACTTCCGGGTCATCCTTCTTTGACCAGGCATGGAATTGATCGTTTGTAAACCGCATAGCAGAGTAAGCAGCAAGATTACTCACGCTGAACCCGTCTTCCTGGCACAGTTGCAGATAATTGATAAAGCAGGATTTGAGTGAATTGATATCCTTGTGGTCAGCAGTGGCAGCAATCTCATGAATCCGCATAATATGCGTTATCAACCGGGAATTGTAGTCCTCTTCCTCCTGGTTCTGTGCCACGGGCAGACCTACATTCCTCCTGCGCTGCGCTAATGCTTTCTCTGATACTGTATATCCACTGGTTCGCCCTTTAGGCCGCCCGGTCCTCTTCTTTGCCCCATGCTTCATGACTACAAACTCGTCTCCCATTGCCCCTTTCACCCCCTCTAATTACCTTGGTATTCACTGCTATTTTACCTAATCTAATCAGTGTAGTCAAATTTGGGTTGACGCTTTTTGTACCAGGCGGGTGCTGGAGGGGGTAACCCGCGCCGGTGAGGGATATCTATTTCCCCCTGGGGTCAGATCCTGACCGGATCGGATGCCAGCCTATGCATTTTCCCGTATAATCATACACAACAAATGCATAATTCTATATATTGTGTTCTTTATGGATCCATATACAACATATTGATTCCAACTATTCGCTAAATTAATGTTTAGCGAATAGTTCTTTATTGCTATATATAAGGCCTTTTGCTGGTGATATAGGCCTGTTATATTCTTTTTCAAAAATCAATTTACTTATAGGGGTTACCCATATCCTGTACAGTACCAGCGTACACAGTACCGGAAACAGTATCAGTAAACTATAACAGATATACGGATAGATAGTAATAAGGGGGATATATACGGATAGCATACTATACAAGGGGAATAATACCAGGTAAAAGGGAACAGATAGATTATAGTTTGTGGCTGGTATATAAAGGGAATAGGGGATATCATGATATCAGATAAACAGATCCGGATTATACAATCATAAAGATATATAAAAGGGGAATAATAGATAATATAATAATATATATCATATAGATTAATGATAGATAATAGCCTGGATTATATCCGGATCTCATGGGTATATAGTACTGTACATCATGGCCAGCTTATACCATGCTAATATAATCAGATAGTCAAGTTATGCTTTCCTATATGGGAAGCAGCTTGTTTTTATAGCCAGGAAGGGAAAAAGAACAGGAAAAAACAGGTAAAAAAGCCATTCCGGAAGAAAAAACCCATAAAAATCTATAAAAACAGTGAAAAATCATGCTTTTCCCTATTGTAATATGTATATACCTATGGTAATATACTCTTGTAATAGGTTTATACCTATATAATACAAATTTAAGGGGGAAAACAAAAAATGACTATCCAGGAAATGAAAACCGAAAAAGCGTATCCGGTAACCCATGAAAGTAACGATCTAGCTTTGTTCGGCATTAACGACAGGAACGTCTATTTTAAGATGTTTGTTCCTAACTGTGCAAACATCGCCAGGAAAGCAGACAAGGGAACATATAATGCAGGATTAGCGCATAAAGCATTTTACAATGTAGCTTGTTATGCAGCACAAAGATATTGCGCGGAATTTGGCGGCGTATGGTATGAAATCTTTTCTGTTAACGACAGGAAAGCTGTTGCTGATTATTTCATGGACAACTTTATTGACCATTATACCAGCAACGACTATTTTTGGAATTGAACACTAAATAGATTATAAAAACGGAGGGAAAAAACAATGTATATTAGAAAGATTATCGACAGTGACGGAACAGAAAAAATAATCCTGGTTGAAGGGGAACAGGAAGAAAGAACATTCTATAATATCGAAAAGGGAAAGAACGGAAAAAATTATTGTGTTCTTTCCTCCGTTCGTGCGGATGTGCTGCACGTTTCTTCCGGAAACAGCAAAACCGGATCCCATGTTGCAAACTTTAATTTGCCGATAGAGTATACTTGTAATCATGCTTGTGAATGCTATAAAGAAGGGAAATGTTACGCCGAACAGGGTTGTTATATGTACGGAAGCAACCAGGCCGGATACAGTGAGAATTATAACTTTATCCGGAACAGTACAAACGAACAGATTATAGAAGCCTGGCAACTCGCGTTAAACTATTACGGCTTTTCTAAATGGCGTTTCTTTACCTGCGGCGATATCCCTTTTATGCGCTTTATTGATTGCATGGTAACTTTTGCGCGGAATAATCCTGATGTTACATATTGGACGTATACAAAGAAATATAGCCTGGTTAACAAATGGATAGACGAAAACGGAAGCCTTCCGGATAATCTAATTATTATCTTTTCCCATTGGTTAAACAATGACGGCAGCTATTATCCTATGAATAACAGACACAACTTGCCAACGTCTGAATTTATCCCATATGGGCAGGAACAACTAAAAGAAACTGTAACCCATGTTTGCCCGTGTTCGGATCCGTCCATCGTTGCGAATTGTGAGACGTGCGAACACGCTTGTTATACGTTGAAACACGGGGAAAGCATGGCCTTGTTAGAACATAGCACAGCAGCGACAAAAGCCAGGGATAAACAGATAAAAGCTGCAAAAGAAGCCTTGAAAGCTGGCAATAAATAAGATTGTAGACCGCTTTTCCCTTCCTCTTGTGTTTTCGCTGGTATTTGTCCAGCTAGCCAAGGGGAAGGGGGAAAGCTGGCTTTTTTGTGCTGATATAAAGGGGGTTATAACGTGAACGTGTTCCGGATTGAAATAATTGACACAAACTGTAATGTATCTCACAAACACAACGCAACTTGTACCAGCGAAAAGGAAGCCATAGAGGAAGCAAAAAGCCTTGCAAAACAGTACAACGAAAAAGAACACAAGCTTTACGGATTTCGCGTTATTGCTATTTGATTTTAAAAGGGGGTTGTTTTATGTTCACGCTTTACGATACAGAAAAAGAGTTATTCTGTAATGATTACAAGCCGCTGCCCGTACTTTCCGCGCTGTCTGATATTGATTTGTTGGCCATTGCTGATAACGTAGCGAACGCTACCGAAAATGCTTTCTTATATGGTTCTGATTTGCTGTTAGACAAGCTTTTAAGCGATATAGAAGCAATACAGGAAGAACAGACCCGGCGGCAGGATGTACGGCAGGAAAAGCAGCCTTGCAATGCTTCCGGATCCGTACATCATGACGGCCAGGTATCCGGTACCAGCGACAGCGGGACAGGTACCGGAAGCATCCGGCAGCATTCCAGGAAGGGGGCGAGCGTATGATTGGGTACAATAGCGGGCGGGAATTCTTCTATGATCTGCTGGTTACGTTCGGCATAGAGGACGGCATAAAAGCAGCGAAAACATACCTGGACCTGCCGTCCCGGCAATCTGTCCCTGGTGAAATGGATTTCTGCCGGGAACTTTATCAAGCCATGATCCAGTATGAAAACCAGCTGAAATCCGGCAAACAGAAAGCCGGTTAACAGGATCCATCGGTAAGGCTTTTGACATCCGGTATATACCATGCTATTATATGGGTATATCCGGACAGTATGAAGGGGGATTATTATGGCCACTAAAGCTACCATCGCAAAAAGCAAATACGACAAAACGCATATGAAGCAATTTCTTCTGAAGCTTCACCTGGTAAATGATGCTGATATCATCGAAAAGCTGGCATCCGTACCATCCATGCAAGGGTATATCAAGCAGCTCATCCGGGAAGATCTCGCCCGTACCTGTTCTGCTTCACCCGTACCTAAAAATGACTAACAGATGACACAAAAACCGCCATCCGTACCCGGTTGGCGGCATTTTTTTATGTAACCCGTACCTACTTTTGTCCGTACCTGTTCTAATGTATAGCAGTACTAAATTTTCTGTTTACCCGTACCTAATTTTACCTCTACCCGTACCTGTTATTCATGTCTAACCCGTACCCGTTTACACCAGGCCCCTACGTTTC
>Ga0310690_10003366_pt1 | contig 24115 bp, 21 predicted proteins | sample AusTroGonzalo_MG_2_FD_207661 | JGI IMG/M metagenome (GOLD analysis project Ga0310690, IMG submission 207661) | Bovine rumen microbial communities from tropical cattle in Woodstock, Queensland, Australia - Gonzalo_04 (v2) (version 2) | ecosystem: Host-associated > Mammals > Digestive system >... | reverse complement strand
CCACCTGCGCACCGAACAGCTGCAATCCCAAACCGATGCCGATAAGAAAAATTGTTTTTCCAGATTGCAATCTCATGGCAATTTCTATTCCTGTAATCTCCGTGTCTCTGTGCCTCTGTGTGAGATAATTTAGCGTTTGGAAGCTCGGCGCTTGAACAATGCCCGTATGGACTGGATGTAGGGCCTGTCGGTGGCGACGGGCACGTTGTCGATGCCGTTGCGAGCGAAGAAGCGGTCGCGGGCGGCGACCTGCTCAGCCGCCGTCTCGGCGAACGCGCGGCGCACTGCGGCGTCGGACGTGTCGACCAGCAGCAGCTCGCCCGACTCGGGGTCCTCTAGCTCGGCGAGTCCGGCCTGCGGCAGCTCGTTCTCGGCGGGATCGCTCACCGGGATGGCGATCATGTCGTGGTGGCGCGCCGTCACGCGCAGCTCCTTCTCGTAGCCGGAGTCCTGGAAGTCGCTCACGAGGAACACCACTGCGCGGCGCTTCTGCACACCGTTGAGGAACTTCAGCGCTCCAGCGATGTCTGTGCCGCCTGTCGCGTCGTCCTCGGCCGCCAGCACCTCGCGGACAAGCCGCATGACGCTCTGCCGCCCCTTGCGTGGCGGAATGTACTTCACGATCTTGTCGGAGAAGAGGATAAGGCCGATCTTGTCCTGATTGCGGATCGCGGTGAGGGCCAGCAGGCTTGCCACCTCGGCGGCCAGCTCGGCCTTCGAGCGCATTACGCTGCCGTATGACTGCGATCCGGAGATGTCCACGAGGAAGAGGACCGTCAGCTCGCGCTCCTCGCTGAAGCGCTTGATGAACGGCGTGCCCGTGCGCGCGGTGACGTTCCAGTCGATGGAGCGCACGTCGTCGCCGGCGACGTACGGGCGCACCTCGTCGAACTCGACGCCCTGACCCTTGAACGTGGAGTGGTAGTCCCCGCTCAGCTGGTCGTCGATCAGGCGATTGGTGAGGATTCGAATCTTCCCCACCTTCGCCATCAGCTCTTTTACGTCAATAGCCATTTCACGGCACGGGAATGGTGGAGAGGATCTTGTCGATGACGTTGTCGCTGTTGATGTTCTCAGCCTCGGCTTCATACGTGAGCAGGATGCGGTGGCGGAGGACGTCATGCGCGATCTCCTTCACGTCCTGCGGCGTGGCGTAGGCGCGGCCGTGCAGGAGCGCGTTGGCGCGAGCGGCCTTGTTGAGGCAGAGGGTGGCGCGCGGCGACGCGCCCACCTGTATCTGCTCCTTGAGCGACTCGAGCCCCTTCACCTTGTCAGGCTCGCGCGTGGCAAATACGATGTCGAGGATGTAGTCGCCCACCTTCTCGTCGCAGTACACCTCCTTCAAGGTCTCGCGCAGGGCGAGGATGTCGTCCATCGTGGCGACGGCGGCGACGTCCGGCGCCTTAGCCTGCTGCGCGAAGCGCTCCATGATGCGGCGCTCGTCGCTGCGGCTCGGAGTCTCCACGAGGCACTTGAACATGAAGCGGTCCACCTGCGCCTCGGGGAGCGGGTAGGTGCCTTCCTGCTCGATCGGGTTCTGCGTGGCGAGCACAAGGAACGGCTTCGGGAGCGGGTACGTGGTCTCGCCGATCGTCACCTGGCGCTCCTGCATCGACTCCAGAAGCGCGCTCTGGACCTTGGCGGGCGCACGGTTGATCTCGTCCGCGAGAAGCAGGTTGGTGAACACAGGGCCCTTCTTCGGGGAGAACTCGCCCGTCTTCGGCGAGTAGATGAGGGTACCCACCACGTCGGCAGGCAGAAGGTCAGGAGTGAATGAGATGCGCTTGAAGTCGAGGCCGAGCGCCTTGGCGAGCGTGTTCACGCTGAGCGTCTTGGCGAGGCCAGGCACGCCCTCGAGGAGGATGTGCCCGTCCGTCACGAGCGCCAGCACGAGGCGGTCGATCAGCTTCTCCTGGCCGACGATGACCTTGCCGACCTCGTCCTTTATCTTCGTCACCAGCTCGCCTTGCGCGGCGATCCGGTTTGTCGCATTCTGCAGATCCATAACTGTATTTGTTCCTTTCTCGGTTGTTCCAGCCGGGACCTCGCGGCCCCATTTCTCGGATGCGGCATAAATATACCGCAATCGCCCCCATCCTTGCAAGAGGCAACTCGAACGATTCATCCGATTCTTAACATCACGCTAACACGCCACCAGCGGATGTGCTATAATCACGCCAACGCAAGGAGACATCATGGCACGCAAGAGAAACCAGCTGAGAAAGATAGAGATAGTCCGCGACTTCACGAAGTACGCCGCAGGGTCGGTGCTCATCAAGTGGGGCGACACGTGGGTGCTTTGCACCGCGTCGGTGAGCGACAAGGTGCCGTCCTTCCTGCGCGACACGGGCAAGGGATGGGTGACGGCAGAGTACTCTATGCTCCCGGGCAGCACGCTGGAGCGCAAGGAACGCGATATCAAGAAGCTCAAGCCTGACGCGCGCGGCTCAGAGATATCACGCCTCATCGGACGCTCCCTCCGCGCCGCCGTCGACCTCGAGAAGCTCGGCGAGCGGCTGATCACCATAGACTGCGATGTCCTCCAGGCGGACGGCGGCACGCGCTGCGCCTCCATCACCGGCGGCATGGTGGCGCTTCGCGACGCCATCGGAAAGCTCCTTCGCGACGGACAGCTCGCCGAGGACCCGATCCGCCACGCGGTCGCCGCCGTCTCCGTCGGCATCTGCGGCGGCATCCCTACCCTCGACCTCGACTATGTGCTCGACTCGCACGCCGACGTGGACCTAAACGTCGTCATGACGGACGATGGTCGCTACGTGGAACTCCAGGGTACGGCCGAACGCGAGCCGTTCACCGAGGACGATCTAGCGAAACTCCGCGCCCTCGCGCGCGCCGGACTCAAGAAGGTGTTCGCGGCCCAGAAGGCCGCGGCCCGCTAGGCGACCGCAATAGGATTTGGTAGAATCTCCGCATGGCACACCTGATAGAGATCCGCGACCTCCGCAAGATATACGCCGTGGGCGACGAGCCCGTGGCGGCGCTTGATGGCGTGTCGCTTTCTATCGACACTGGCGAGTTCGTTGCGATCATGGGCGCGTCGGGATCAGGAAAGTCCACCCTTCTCAACATCCTTGGATGCCTCGATACTCCCACGAGCGGCAGCTATCTGCTTGACGGCATCGAGGTGGCGCGCCGCACTCCCACAGAGCTCGCGCACATCCGCAACCGCAAGCTCGGGTTCGTGTTCCAGAACTTCAATCTTCTCGCACGCACAAGCGCCATCGAGAACGTGGAGCTGCCGGACTTCTACCTCAACCGCCTAGGCAGGCGCGCGCGCCGCACACGCGCCATGGAACTGCTTGAACGGGTGGGGCTCGGCGGACGCGGGACGCACACTCCCGCCCAGCTCTCGGGCGGCCAGCAGCAGCGCGTCGCCATCGCGCGGGCACTCATGAACGAGCCGCCGGTCCTTTTCGCCGACGAGCCGACCGGCAACCTGGACACCAAGTCGTCGGTAGAGATAATGAACCTCTTCACGGAACTGTCGCGCGAGGGCATCACCATCGTGATGGTGACCCACGAGGACGACATAGCCGCCTACGCCAAGCGCCACCTTGCGATGCGCGACGGGCACCTCGTCAAGGACGACGGAGCCGCTGCACCGCGCGCTTGAAGCCTTCCGCCGAACGGGCGATGATCTTCTCGTCAACGCTGCAGGATAGGCGCACGAAACCAGCCATGCCGAATCCGCGCCCTGGCACCGCGAGAATCAGCTCATCCTGCAGTGCGTCCACGAACGCGATATCGTCGCCGCCAGGCGCCTTCGGGAAGAAGTAGAACGCTCCGCGCGGCATCACGAACTCGATGCCTGCGTCCGACAGGACCTTCGCCATCAGCTTGCGGCGGCGGTCATATATCTCCAGATCGACGGTCTCGTCGAGAAGCGCCGTCGCCAGGCGCTGGCCTATCACCGGCGCGTTGACGAACCCGAGCGTGCGGTTCGTGAGAGTGACTGCGCTCACGAGCGTATCGCCGTCCGGCATCGCCGGGTTGACGGCCACGTATCCGATTCGCTCGCCGGCGAGCGAGAGCGTCTTGGAGAAGGATCCCAGCACTACGGCATAAGGCGTAAGCGGAAGCATTGGCGGCACCGTAGCGCCGTCGTAAGCGAACGCGCGGTACGGCTCGTCGGAGAGGAGGAAGAGCGGACGTCCGCCCTCGCCGCGCGCGGCGTTCGTCTTGTCCACCAGCGCCGCGAGCTGACGCATGTCTTCCTCGGAGTAAATGCAGCCCGTGGGATTGTTTGGCGAGTTGACCAGGAGCGCGCGCGTCTTGGGCGTGATCGCGGCCTCGATTGCGGCGATGTCCGGACGGAAACCCTCATCGGCGATAGACGGAACGGGTTTCAGCACGCCACCGAAGTGTCCGCAGTAACTGCCATACTCCACGAAGTACGGCGCGGGGCATATCACCTCGTCGCCAGGCTCGATCACAGCGCGGAAAAAGCTCACGAGCGCGCCTGCCGCACCAACGGTCATCACTACGTTCGATGCGGCGACCGGCACCTGCTGCTGGCGAGCCAGGTATGCGGCGATGGCCTCGCGGACGGCGGGGATGCCGGCATTGGGGCAGTAACCAAGCCCAAGCGGCTTCACGGCATCGGCCGCGATCGCCTCCAGCGCGGCCTTCGTCTTCGCGGGCGGAGGAACGTCCGGATTGCCCAGAGAGAAGTCGCACACGGCGTCTACGCCGTGCTGGCGCTTGAGCTCGAGGCCCTTTTCAAACATCTTACGTATCCATGACGATCCGGCCATGGATTCCTTGATCTGATTCGTTACCGTTTGCATGGGAAGATTATAGCAAAAATGGACCGCCTGCGGTCATCTCGTCTCAGGAAGACGGTCCGGATCGTTCGAGCGCAACAGGAGCGACGGGTTGGACTTGATGTCGTTTGCGAAGTCGCGCAGAGACGCACTCGTCTCGCGGAGGTTGTCCAGTATCTCGCCGACGTTGCCGCCGTTGGATTCGAGCAGCGTTCCGAGCGAAGAGAGCGTGCTGTTGGCATTTTCAAGAGTCGAGACAATATTGGTCCATGCCGCCAGGAGGTCCATGCGGTTGATCTGGTCAAGAATTTGCGTTGCCGAGTCGGCGGCGCTCTGAAGGATGGAAGGTGCCGGAGGGATTGTAACGTTCTCCGGCGTCCAGCCGATCTTTTCATCCACAACCTTCCCTTTGGGAAAGTTCAGCTCGATATGCGAAAGGCCTGTGACGCCTGATGCGGACACGGTGGCGTGAAGTCCACGGCTCACGAATCCTTCAAGCGTCTTTTGCGGATTCTCGGCCTTATTCACGCGGAATAGCCGCTTGTCAAGCGCCAGCAGCACGTGAATCTTGCGCCCGTCCTCATGCGAAGCGACATCGTACACCGCACCAATGAACGATATGCGCTTGACGGAACCGACGCGCACGCCGCGCAGGTTGACCGCACTGCCGACATCCAGTCCCGAGACGTCATTGGAGAAGAAAGTCTCCGCAAAGAACTCGTTCTGCTTTCCGCCTGCGCCGCCAAGCCATGCGAGCGTTATAAGGATCAAGGCGGTCCCGAATAATATGAAACCGCCGATTCTGGCATAATTGGCATGATTGTCATTTGCCATTGGAACCTCCACGTGTGAAGAATTCTCGGACGAACGCGTCGTCCGAAGTGTCGCGCAACTCTGCCGGACGGCCGAGAGCAATCATCGCACGCCGTGCGCGATCGAACATCGCGCACCGGTCGGCGATCTTGAAGATGCTGGGAAGCTCGTGCGTCACGACAACGAACGTCACGCCGCGCGTGTCGCGCAGTCGCAGGATCAGATCGTCCAGCGCTGACGAGGTCAAGGGGTCTAGTCCGGCGCTCGGCTCGTCGAGAAAAAGGATCGACGGCTCCAGCGCCAACGCGCGTGCGATGGCAGCACGCTTCTTCATGCCGCCCGAGAGATCTGCCGGCATCTTCTCGGCAGCGTCCTTGAGTCCAACCAGATCAAGCTGCATCAGAGCGAGAGTACGCCTAGCCTCGGCAGGGAGCCTGGTGAATTCCTCGAGTGGCAGCATGACGTTCTCCAGCACGCTCATGGATCCGAAAAGCGCACCGCTCTGGTACATTACGCCAATCTTACGCAGGATCGCAGGCCTGTTCGTGCGGTTCATCTCAAGCCCGTCAACGCGGATCGTGCCGCCCACGGCTGGATTGAGTCCAATGAGATGCTTCATTATGGTCGACTTGCCGCACCCCGACCCGCCCAGCAGCACGAACACCTCGCCGCGGTTGACGGTGAAGCTCACATCCTTCAGCACAGTGACGCCTGGATATCCCGCGTCCACGTGCTCGACCTCGATGATGGCCTCACTTGCGGGCATGGTCTCTCCCGATGTACTCGCACGGCGCACGCGAGGCACATAGTCCCTGCAGGAAGCGAATGCCATACCAGAGGTGAGACGTCACCACGCCGAGCCAGGTGAATAGCCACATGAACGGGTTGAAACTGAATGACGAAAGCAACGTCACCAGAGCATAGAACCCAGTCACGCCGATATATGACCAACGAAGTACCGTGGCGACAGGATGTGCAGGCAGCGCGAAAACCGCGCCGCCCAGCAGCACGCCAAGCACGAAAAGCGACGGCACGAAGTAGCCTGGCCTGCAGCTTGTCGCCGGAAATCGCTTAACGAAATATCCGCGATGGAATCCGTAGCGTCCCAGCTGGCGCAGATGCGGCCCGAAGAGCCTGCGCCGATGGTGATAGACGATTGCCCACGGATCGTAGACGATTCGCTTGTGCTCGCCAATGACGAGCGCCTCGCAGAGCAGCGTGTCCTCTCCAGGCCAGAAGTCTGTGCGGTATCCGCCGATCTTCCGCAAGAGGTCTGTTCGCACAAGCAGGTTGCAGCTTGGATAGTCGTCCACGTCAAGGCGCACACGGCCGCCCACGTAGCGGTAGCGATAATTGCCAGAAACGAACACGTTCGCGTATACCCGTCCTCCGGCCTGCGCGAGGAAACCGTCTCCGGACGGCGTCACGCCTGGTCCACCCACGCCGCCTATGGACGGCTCGGAGAAGTACTTCACGGCATTCTCTAGCCAGCGCGAATCCGGGTATGCGTCGTCGTCGATGAACGCCACGATGTCGCCCTTTGCCGCCGCTATGCCGATATTGCGCTTTTCCGCCGGCCGCACCTTGCCTGTCGGAATTGTTGAAAGGTGAAAGGTGAAAGGTGAAAGGTTAAGGGTGGTGAAAGGTGAATCTTCGTCACCTCGCGCATCACCTTTCACCTTTCTCCTTTCACCTTTCTCCTCGTCTTTCACCTTTCCACTTTCACCTTTCATCTCATCATCCGGAAGGACGATGACCTCGAAGTTGCGGTACGTCTGGGTCTCAAGCGCGGAGAGGCACTCGTCAAGCATCCAAGACCCGCCAGGGCAGGCTATCACCACGCTCACCAACGGCGGCTTATCGAGCGGCGGAGGAACCTCAACCTTCGCGTAGTAGTGCAGGAGGCGCAAGCGGTAGAACACTGCCAAGGTGTCCATCACCATGTCGCGCACCGTGCGCGGCTTGAGCGCGCCGAACTTCCCGCCGAAGCGGATCTCGACAGGCGCTTCGGAAATCTTCGCGCCGCGCCCGTATGCGATGGACAGAAGCTCAAGATCGAAGGCGTATGTCTTCACGAGCATACGGTCGAGCGACTCGCCGAGCAGACGGCGCTTGAAGAGCTTCATGCCCGTCTGGGTGTCTGTTATGGGCAAGCCGATGAACAGTCGAACCAGGCCGAAGTAGATGGCGCTCGCAAGACGGCGATGCCACGGATACTGCACGTTCGATTCTGGATGGCGCTTCGAGCCGACGACGACGTCGCTGCCGTTCGCACGCATCGACTCGAAGAACTTCGGCAGCATCTTGGGCGCTATGTCGAGATCGCCGTCAAGGAGCAGTATGTAAGCACCTTTAGAGGCACGGAAGCCTACCTTGAGCGCGTTCCCCTTTCCGGCGTTCTTTTCGACCCATACGGGCCGCACCACATCTGGACGCTTGGCCGCTGATCGCCGCAGGGCGTCAGCGGTGCCGTCACCACTGCCATCGTCGACGGGAACAAGCTCGTAACGGAAGCCGCCCTCGTCAAGGCAGGCAGCGACAGCATCCAGATTCGCCTCGATCGTGTCGCCAAGGCGATAGACAGGTAACACAACGCTCAAGAGGTCCTCGCCGAGGACCTCCCGAACGCATGCCCAGCCGCTATCACCGCTCACGGGATCACTTCCAGAACTTGAGAGACTCGGTCCAGCCACCATCCTTAGAGAGACGGGCCGTGAAACCACCGCCGGGTGCCAACTTGGCTGAGAGCTTGCATGCCGACGTCACCTTCGCCTCGCGGCGCACATAGTCCGTTGCGTCACGGTCTGCATTCACCCCGTCCTCGAATATCTCCGCGTTCCACTCGCCTTCGCCCAAGAACGGCAACGGGAGCTCAAGTTCCTGCTTGTCCCACGATCCGATCGCGGAGACGTACCACACGTTGCCCTTGCGGCGCGCGATGGCCGCGAACTTGTCCACCTCTCCTGCGAGGCCGATCGTCTCGTCCCAGACCGTCGGCACCGCCGCCATGAACTTGAAGCACTCCTTGTTCTTCAAGTACTGCGTGGGGCTGTCGCACAGCATCTGGAGCGGGGCCTCGAAAAGCGACATGAGCGCCATCTGGTGGACGCGCGTGCCCTGCGAGCCGGGCATGGTGTAGTTGGGCTTGAAGCCAGCCTTGGTTGCGTTGCGCATCGCGCCTGGCGTGTAGTCCATCGGACCCGCCACCATACGCGTGAATACTGCCTTGAGGTCGTTTGCAGGGAAGTCGGAATCCTTCTCCCACTTCAGCTGCTCGAGGCCGTGCACACCCTCGTAGTTGATGATGTTCGGATACGTGCGGGAGAAGCCCGTGGGCTTGTACATGCCATGGTAGTCCACCATCAGCTTGTACTTGGCCGCGATGGCGGCGGTTTTCTCCAGGAAGTCCACGAGGAACTGATCGTCGCGGTCCATGAAGTCGATCTTGAAGCCCTTCACGCCCATGCCGGCGTACTTCTGGAACACCTCGTCCTGGCGTCCGACAAGCTGTGGCCAGCTGCACCACAGGATGATGCCCACACCACGCTTGTTGGCGTACGACACCAGCTCAGGCACGTCCACTTCCGGATTGATCTCCATGATCTTGAGCTTCACGCTCCAGCCCTCGTCGAAAATGACGTACTCGACGCCGGTCTTCGCGGCGAAGTCGATGTAGTACTTGTATGTCTCGGTGTTGCAACCGGCGCGGAACGGCACGCCGCTCACGTTCCAGTTGTTCCACCAGTCCCACGCGACCTTGCCGGGACGGACCCATGACAGGTCGCCAGAAAGCTTCGAAGGCGTGGCGAGCGCATAGACGATGTCGGCCTCGACCAGCTTCGCGGGGCCGTCTGCAAGCACGAATACGCGCCAAGGATACGTGCGCGTCCCCTTCGTCTGCGCGAGGTATGGCAGGCGACCGCCAATGCGGCGTTGGCGCTGGTTGTCCGTGATCTTCGCAGGATCAGGGAACTGCGCGAACGATGCGTTCAGCTTAGGCGCCGCCGCATCCGCCACCAGATTCCAGCCGGGATAGTCCAAAAGATCGCTCTCCGTCACGCACATGTTAGCGCCGTCCTTGTACTGCACGAGCAACGGCAGATAGCAGAGTCCCTGCTTCTCCTTCTTCATCTCGTCCTTCAGCTTAGCCACCGTCGTCTTGGTGTAGATCGACTCCCAGCTCGACGAATGGCCTCCCGTCAAGCCGGCGTAGACCGTCAGGTCGCCGCACGGGAACGTGATGTCCGCAGCCTCGGCAGTCACCTTCACGAGAGGATCGTTCCACGCCGTCGCGAAGCGGTACGCGACGCCGTCGTTGCGCGCATGCAGGAACATCTGCCAGCCGCCCTCGAACGTCACCTTCGTCTCGTTGCCGTTATCCTCTATCGAAGCCTTCTTGTAGATGGGTGTCACGATCTTGCCGGCGTGCGGCACGCGGGCACTCTCGGACACCTTCACCTTGCCGCCCAGCACGCCCTTGCCATCCACCGTCAGCGAAATCGGCGTAGGCGCGATGCGTTCCTTGCCGTCGCGGAAGACGGAGTACGAAAGGACTGGTTCCGTAGTCAGGCGGATCTCGTTCCTGCCGTCGGGAGACTTCTCAGAGATCACCTCTGCGAAAGAGGCGACAGACGCGACCAGCGTCGCGGTAAAGACAAGTGTCGTTTTCATGAGATTATTCTATCAGAATCCGCGGCGACTAACAAGCCTTCGCGTAAACAGAAGTGCCGCCACTATCAGGGCCATGGCGGGCACGAGCATCTTCCACGAGCCGAAGCAGACGCGCATCGCGACCGCCGCCACGACCGCGCATGCCGCGCCTATCAACGCGGGCAGCCGGTTCGCGCGCTCGCGACACTGGTCCGTGAGGATCACGAGAAAGAGCGCCGTCATGGCAAAGTCTATCCCCTTCGCCGCGAACGGCAACGCCGCCCCTGCGACAGCTCCTGCTACCACGCCAAATATCCAGTATGCGTGGTCGAATGCCGCAAGGAGCAGACAGTAGCGCGTGCCGGCGCGTCCTGGCGGATATGGGCACTGCACCTGAAGCGCATACGTCTCGTCCGTCACGGTTCCGATGAGGTATGTGCGTACAGGCCATGGCGCTGCGGCGAACCTGTCAAGAAGGGAAAGCCCGTAGAGGGAATATCGGATGTTGAGGCAGATGACGAGAGCTGCCACGTCCGCGTACGCGGTTCCCGAGCGTACCCAGTCTACAAATAGGAACTGGAGCGGTCCCGAGACGAGGATTGCGCTGCTCGCCCCCGCCCACAGGCCTGTGAAACGTAGTCCGCCGTGGAGAGCCAGCAGCACGCCAGCCGCGAAGCCCATAGTGGAGTAGCCGGTCAGCACCGGAAGCGAGGCCACGAACGCCGGCCTCAGCAGGTTCCCCCAAGATTCGCAGCGAGCCGCGTCCATCAGAACAGATATCCGGAAAGGTGGCCGAAGATGACACCAAAGACGTACACCGAGACAAGGATCAGAAGATTGTCCCTCATGCGCCGGTGCGTACGGAAGAGGACGAGCAGCCCCAACCCAGAACCAGCAAGGGAGCCCGCCATGAGCGATCCGGCGCTCATGCCGCCGTCCATGTAGAGCTGGGCAAACGCCACGGAAACTGCACAGTTCGGCACCATACCCACCAGCCCCGCGAGCAGTTCTCCGACTACAGGCTTGTTCAAGACGAAGCTCTTGAGCGCGTCTTCGCCCGCGAAATGGAGCGCCAGCTCTACCAGCCCGGACACGATCAGGATGAAGACGAATATCTCCGCCGTGTGGATGAGCGCCGGCACAACTATGCCCTTGCGCTCTGCGCATCCGCACCGGCTGTGTTCGCACAGGTCGCTTACATGTGGCGACGGATCATGCTTGCCGCGAGAATGAAGAAACGCGTCCACGAGCAATCCCGCCATCAGGCCGAACGCGATCTTGAGTCCCACGATCTTCAGCATCAGTCCGAGAGGAGCCTTTGACGAGACGAGCACAGGAATCAGCTCGTCAGAGGTGGACAGGAACACGGCCACCAGCGTGCCGACCGTTATCACGCCGCCCGCATACAGCGACGCGGCTGCGGCGGAAAAACCGCACTGGGGCACCGCGCCGGACAAAGCACCGGCGATCGGGCCCCAACGACGGGCACGCCCGAGCGTCCGCTCGAGCGCACCGCCCGCATGCGCCTCAATCGCCTCCAGCACCAAGTAGGTAGGAAAGAGGAAAGGAAGCAGCAGCAGGTTGTCGACAAGTATGTCGATCAACGCCTCTATCATGCGGCGCTGATAGCTTCGTTCGGGCACGTCCCCGCGCACGCACCGCAATCGACGCACTTGTCAGCGTCAATCACGTACGGGCTACCTTCGGAAATCGCCTCGGCCGGGCAAGCCTCCTTGCAGCATCCGCAGGAAACGCACTTTTCGGCATCAATCTTGTGAGCCATGTCTGTTACTCCTTCTTGTTAGGGTTTGTGATGGCGATATTATCCCACAAGTTTCCCTGTTAGGCAACGGTAAGTTATGGTAGAATTGACGCCATGAAAACGAATGCAGAAGCTTCTTCCAGACTTGCAATTGCGACCGCTTTCCTACTCGCGGCCGGATGCCCCGCCGCACTCCCTCCCCACCAGGTGGAGAGCCGCAAGAACGCGACCCATCCCTGGACCGCCTACGAGGCCGTCACCGTGGACCGCATCCCTGGATTCACTCCCGCCGCCGACCCGGCGCTCGACGAGTACGGCGGATGGACAGGCACGCAGGTGGGCAACCCCGACGGCTTCTTCCGCGTCCGCAAGATCGGAAACCGCTGGTGGATGGTCGACCCGTCCGGCAACCTCTTCCTGGCAAAGGCCGTCGCGTCATTCGTGCCTGGCTGGTCTGACCGCCAGAAGGCGACGCTCAAGAAGAAGTTCGGCACCGTCTCCAGCTGGGCATCGGCGGAGATACGCTTTCTCAAGGAGCAAGGATTCAACTCGCTGGGCGCATGGTCGTCCTCCGAGGCATTCGGAACGCCCAGCCAGAAGGAACGCATCCCGTACACCGTTATCGTCAGCCCGATGGCCGCCTACAACCGCGACCTCAAGAAGTCAGGCCGTGAGGACAAGTATTTCAAGGACGTCAAGGAGGGCGGCAGCTCGTTCGGCTTTCCGTTCGTGTTCGATCCAGAATTCGCCACGAAGGCCGAACAAATGATTGCCCCACTTGCGAAGCGAGCGAACGATCCGTATCTCATCGGCTATTTCATAGACAACGAAATACAGTTCCAGCGCGGCATGCTCTGGAAATGCCTCACCGCATGGCCTAAGGAACATGCCAACCGCCGTGCCGCCCAGGCATGGCTCGACGCGCGCAAGGGCCGCACAGGATGCGGCATGCGCGACGTCACGGAGGATGACCGCTTGGAATTCGTGGCCTATTGCCTGGAGACATACCTCAAGACCGTCACGCACATCCTCCGCAAGTACGACGCGAACCACATGTTTCTCGGCAGCAGGTTCCACCTGTGGAACACCGAGATGCGCAACCCCGCATGCTTCAAGGTTGCCGGGAAGTACCTCGATGTCATATCGATCAACCACTACAACCACTGGCAGCCAAGCCTAGAGGACATGAAGAACTGGGAGACGTGGTCCGGCAAGCCGTTCATGGTGACGGAGTTCTACGTCAAGGGCGAGGATTCCGGCCTGCCAAACACGACGGGCGCAGGCTGGCTCGTGCACACGCAGGACGAACGCGGCATATTCTACCAGAACTTCGTGAACGAGCTGATCAAGGGCGGCTCGTGCGTTGGCTGGCACTGGTTCAAGTACATGGACAACGATCCGGAGAACCTGCGCGCCGACCCGTCGAACCGAGACTCAAACAAGGGCATGGTCACCTGGGACTACCAACGATACACGCCACTTCTTGAGAGGATGAAGGCCATCAACGGCTGCACATACAACCTTGTCCGCTTCCACGAGCAGGCAACAACCAGCCGCTAGCTTCAGGCACCAAGCAGGGAATCAAGGCGGCGACGCGACTCTTCCGCTACGCGCGAGAACAGCGATACGCCGTGGCTGTCCATTGCCACGACGCAGCGGAAGTCCTTCACGACAAATTCCCAGCACGCCTCGGCTGCACCGAACTCGTCCAGGAAATAGACGTTCGACACGCGCTCTATCGCATGAGCCGTGACCGCCGCCGCGCCGCCAACGGCCTGCAGGTACACGGCTCCGCATTTACCGCACGCCTCGAGCGTCCGCTCGTCCATGCCCCCCTTCCCGATGATCAGTCGCACACCCGTCTTGGCGATGAAGTCCGGCTCATACGCATTTTCTCTCACGCTCGTCGTCGGCCCACCAGCCACAACCTTCCACCCTTCCCCGTTCCCCGTTCCCCGTTCCCCATTCCCCGTTCCCCTTTCCCCTTTCCCCTTTCCCCGCTTGTCCGCCGCAGCCTTGGCGGAGGCGGATTCACATTTCACCACCACAGGTCCGCAGTGGTAGAGCGCCCCGTCGCGAAAGTCTACGGGCAGCCGACCTCCATCGGCGAAATGCTTGTGGAAGCGGTCGCGGCCTGTCCAGATTGTTCCGTTGACGCTGACGGTGTCCCCGGCGCGCAGCGCGCGCACGTCCGCTTCGCGAAAAGGATATGTCAATGTCGTCATAGCATTATGCTCCGGCGGCGTGCCGCCCAGCAGAGGTAGGCGACGGTGACGAAGAAACTTGCAGGCACGCGCGGACGCGCGCCGATCTTCACGGCAAGGAGCGTTGTCTTTCCTCCTAGCCCCATCGGACCGATCCCTAGCGAGTTCGCTTCGTGCAGGATGCGGCGCTCAAGGCGAGCGAGTGCTGGATCGGGATTCGTGTCCGCAAGATTTCTGAGCAGCTGCAGTTTGGCCTCCTCGTATCCGCTCGCGCGGTCGCCGCCGATGCAGACGCCGAGGATGCCTGGTGCGCACCCGTAGCCCTGTGCCTGCTGCACGGCGGTGAGGACTGCGCGGCGTACCCCTTCCAGGTCGCGCCCCGCGCCAATCGACGCGTCTGGCAAGGAGAACTGCCGACTCATGTTTTCCGATCCCCCGCCCTTCATCAATAGCGAAAGGTGAAAGGTGAAAGGTGAAAGGTGGGAATCCGTCGTAAACCTTTCAGAACTACACCCCGCTTCACCTTTCATCTTTCTCCTTTCACCATTCACCTCCACGTAGTGGACAACCGGTGCGCCAGGACAGACGTTGGAGTCGATCGATCGGCCGGTGACGGAATCGATCGTGTTGCGCCGGAGCCAGCCGTTCGCGGTGGCACGTGCCACGGCTTCGCCAATGACAGCAGGAGTCACGCGGCGGCGAAGCCGCTCCGATACGAAGAACGTCAGCGTGCCTGTATCCTGGCAGACAGGCGTTCCGGCTTCGCGCGCCAGCTCCACGTTGCGCAGGATCGTCTCCAGCACCATCCGCGCGGAAGACCCTTTTGCCTCGCGACGCAAAGCCTTGCGAAGCGCCTGCTCGGCGTCGTCTGGCAAGGAGCTGGACGTCTCCTGGACAAATCGCGCAATCCGATCGACGAGCGCATTGGACGATTTCCGGTTCTTCTCCATGGCGTTGGCCTGTCTTATTTTTTCTTGAATGGAACGGAGAAGGATGAAGAAGCCCGCTCCGGCTTGTTCGTGTTGGCGGGATCGCTCGCCTGATCCTCAAGCGAGCGAAGGTCAAGCGAGTGCAGACCCTCCACGGCGCCTGTGCGGTCGCCCGGCTCCTGGCGGTACCCCTGCGTGTAGGTACGTCCGAGGACCGCGTTTTTCGGCAAGCCAACGTCCTCTGGCATGGACTTTGAGTCTGTAATTCCTACGGTCACGAACACGATTATCTCCTTCTGCACCTTCTGGCGGGACTTGCCGCCGAACAGCTTGTTCCCGATCCACGGGATGTTGCGCAGAACAGGAATGCCGCTGTCCATCTGCTCCTCTGTCGTCCTCGAAAGGCCGCCGATAACGGCCGTGGCGTTGTCTGCCATAACGAAATCGGTATTGAGACGCTGAACGTCAATAACTGGATATCGCGCAGAGTAGGAGCCGATGTTGTTGTCTGTCGACTTGTTGTTCGTGTCGCTGGCACCGGCCGAAACCCAGTCCGTCTGAGTGGAGATCGTGGGTACTATGGAGACGTTGATCATCCCGTTTGTCCCCACGCGTGGCGTCACCTCCAGCTGTATTCCCCAGCTGAAGAAGGCCTCCTTCGCAAACATGAACTTGTCCTCGCCGGGGATGGCCGCCATCTTCATGTCGAGATCAAGCGAATCGGAATTGCTGTTTGACGTTCGCTTTGCCGCCACGGTGACGTTGGGGTATTTCGTCGTCATGTCCACGGTAGCCTTCCGTCCGCTCGCCACGATGATGCGAGGATTCGAGAAGATGCGCGTGTCGTTTTCACGCTCGAGTGCGCTTAGCACCAGATACATCTGGGAGAAGTCAAGCGTTCCGTTGAAGTGGGAGATACTGCCGTCGCTGTCACCCTTGAAAGCCTGGCTCGTACCGGTCGTGGTGCCGCCCGATATGCTGTAGCTGGTTGTCCCCGAATTGTCGGCGACGGTACGCTTGTACTCCTGCACGCCCTTTCCTACGTTGTATGCGTTGATGCCTGCCCCTAGATTTGCCGAGCCCTTCATCGATTCCAGCATCGACCAGTCGATGCCGAGCTTGTGCAGCGCGGTAGAGGAAAGCTCCACGAAGCGCGCCTCGATGTACACCTGCGGCACCTCCACGTCAATATCTTTGATCACCTGCTCGCAAGCCTCAAGAATCACGCCGGGCGCTGTCACCATCACGGAATTTGCCTCAGGGAACGCTTGCGCGATCTGCTTGATTTTCCATGTAATGCCGAAATCACCACCCCACGTGGAGTTGAACCGTTCCGCAACCTCCTCGGCTGAGGCGTGGACGAGCTTGAACGTGCGCGTGGATATACGACGGCGGTTGTTCGCCTCCGTCCAAGGCGCAATATCGACGGTGTCTTTGACTGTCAGGCTGTTGGTGGCGGCGGCCACAACGACGTCGTTAGTCACGGCCGGCACGTCGATGACGACCACGTCGTTCGTCATGGCGTCGTCAGACGTATCGTCGGAAGCGGTCTCGGCGAAGGATACCGTACCCACGAGAAGGAGCGTCAGCGCAAGAAAATTCCTCATGAGGCGTCCTCGAACGCTTTGGCGACGCGGAGGAGCTTGTCCTCCCGATACGCGTCGCCGATGAACTGCACACCCACCGGCAGGTGCGCGTCCGCCGTGAAGCCGACAGGCACGCTGATCGCGCAGTTGCCGGCAAGCGAACTCGGGATTGTGAAAAGGTCGTTCAGGTACATTGTGAGCGGATCCTGCACCTCGCCGATCTTGAACGCTGGCGTAGGAGCAACTGGAGTAAGCAACGCATCCACCTTCGCGAACGCCTCCTCGAAGTCGCGCCGGATGAGCGTGCGCACCTTCAGCGCGCGCCCATAGTAGGCGTCGTAGTAGCCGCTGGATAGAACGTAGGTGCCCATTATGATGCGCCGCTTCACCTCCGGGCAGAATCCCTCCGCGCGACTGCGCGCGTACAGGTTGAACACGTCGTCGCTTCGCGCAGAGCGGTGCCCGTAGCGCACGCCGTCGAACCGCGCGAGGTTCGCGCTCGCCTCCGCCGGCGCCACGATATAATACACGGCCATCGCGTACTCGGTGTGCGGCAGGCTCACCTCCACAAGCTCCGCGCCAGCTGCCGAGCACCTCGCCACTGCCGCGTCGGTGAGACGCTTCACCTCTGGATCAAGTCCGTCGATGAAGTATTCCTTCGGAAGGCCGATCTTCACGCCCTTCAGCGACGCCCCATCGAGCGCCGCCGCGTAGTCCGGCACCGGCTCGTCAGGCGTCGTGCCGTCCATCTCGTCGTATCCCGCGAGCGCCTGCAGCAGCAACGCGGCGTCCGTCACGCTCTTCGTCATCGGCCCCACCTGGTCGAGCGAGGAGGCGAACGCCGTCACGCCGAAGCGCGATACGCGCCCGTAGCTGGGCTTCAGGCCGACGCAGTTGCAGAAGCTCGCAGGCTGGCGGATCGAACCGCCCGTGTCGGTGCCGAGCGCCGCGATGCACATGTTGCCGCCCACCGCCGCCGCACTGCCGCCGGAGCTGCCGCCAGGCACGCGCGTCACGTCGTACGGGTTCACTGTCCGCCCGAGCGCAGAGTTCTCCGTGGAGGACCCCATCGCGAACTCGTCCATGTTCACCCGTCCCGCGCACACAGCGCCGGCAGCCTTAAGATTCTTGATCACCGTCGCGTCATACGGACTCACATACCCCTTCAGTATCTTCGAGGCACACGTGCACGGCTGTCCCTTCACGTTGATAAGATCCTTGACAGCGATGGGCACGCCGAGGAGTGCTTGGTGCTTGGTGCCTGGTGCTTGGTGCGACGACGCATCGCTTCGCGCTTCGTCAGCGGCCTTCGCTGCGGCGAGCGCACCATCCTCGTCGAACGTAAGGTACGCGCCTATCCTCGGGTTCTCGGCCTTCACGCGGTCTATCACGGCCTGCGTCAACTCCACCGAAGAGAACTCGCCCTTCGCCAGCCCCGCGGCCGCGCCTTCTATTCCCAATTCATACAGTTCGCTCATCACATTCTCCACTTCGCCACACTCGCACCAAGCACCAAGCACTAAGCACCAAGCACTAAGCACTAACTCTCCGCTCCTTCAACTATCTTCGGCAGCATGAACTCGTCGCCCGTGCGAGCTGGCGCGTTGGCGAGAGCCGTCTCGCGGTCGAGAGACGGACGCACCTCGTCCTCGCGCAACGCGTTCACGATCGCGCGCCCGTGCATCGTGGGCGGCACGTCAGAAATGTCAACTGAGGAAATCTTCTCCACGTACTTGACGATATTCTCCAGCTGCGGCTGGAATACGGCCTTTTCCTCGTCCGTAAGCTCCAGCCTCGCCAGTTCCGCCACGTAGGCGACATCTATTGCAGGTTTGTCCATGCCGTCATTATAGCACAAATCCGCCCCCGTGGCGCGGTATATCGCGCCTCATTCTTCTTGCGCGGGCGCACATGATATGCCTACCAGCACGCCGCACATGAGGAGAGTCGTCGCTTGCGAACTGCCTCCAAGCGAAATGAGGGGCAAGGTGATGCCGGTCATCGGCAACGCATTCAGCACGCCGGCCACGTTCAGGACTAGCTGCACGGCTAAGCTCGCCACGATTCCTGTCGCAAGCAGGGTCTCTGCCGGCGCATCTGCAGCCCGGCGCGCCGCCGTGCGCAGGCCACGCGCAAAGACAAACGCCCAAAGTACCAGCACGACCGCGCAACCGACCAGCCCAAGCTCCTCGGCGACGGCCGCATACACGAAATCGCTCGCGACTATCGGCACCGACTGGACATCTCCCAGGCCGAACCCGGCCCCGGTCATCCCGCCGGAAAGGATCGCCGTGAGTCCCTGAAGCGTCTGCCACCCGGCACCCGTCACGTCGCCAAACGGGTCGCGCCACACTGCAAAGCGCGTTGCCAGATGGCCGGAAGGATGCGCAGCGACAAATGCAATCCCGCCCGCCAGTACGATAGCGGAAAGCGAGCCCCATGCCCAAGACGATGCCCACAGAATCGCAGCAACCGTTATCGCCAGTTGCGCCAAAAGGCCGAAGTCGCCTGCCGCCGCAACCAGCAAAAGCAAGATGCCGCACAATGCCAATCCATTAAAGACTTTAAGGTCTTTAACGTCTTTAAGGTCCTTAACGTCCTTAACATCCTTACCGACCTTACCAACCTTAACATCCTTACCATCCTTACCAACCTTACAGACCTTACTGACCTTAACATCCTTACCAACCTTAAACTTGCGACGGCCCAGCCATCCGGCGAGGAAGGCGACAAGGCACAGCTTGACTATTTCCGACGGGTTGATGCGCCCAGGCAGGTAAAGCCCGCCCCTATATCTTCTCCCAAATGCCAGGAGCGCCAACATGAGCGCCACCGCCACGCCGAACGCAATCCACTTGCCCTTCCCTTCCAGAAAACGTCCTGCACGGCCGCCACCACAGGCGACAGCAGCCACCACACCGGCAAGCATTCCCGCCAAGAGCGGCATCGTCCCTTCAAGCGCCGGCACGGTTCCCGCCAGGCGCACCTGAAGCAGGAACCCAAACACGGCCAGCACAACCACTGCCGCGCACATCCACCAGTCGCGCTTCACCTCTCCCCTCCGAAGTAGTCCAGCTCCTGCGCCTTCTTCAACAGTTCGCGTGCGATCGGCAACGCCGCCCGCGCACCGAATCCTCCATGCTCCACCAGCACCGTCACGACAAGACGCGGTGCCTCCTGCGGCGCGAAGCACGTGAACCACGCGTGATCCTTTCCTTTGCCAGTCTCAGCCGTTCCCGTCTTTCCGCAAACGGAAAGGCCGGGGATGTCGCACGCACGTCCGGTGCCGGTCCGCACCACCGAGCGCATCATCTTCTTCACCCTCCCAGCTGCCGCGCAAGTGAACGGACGCGCGCGCAACGCGGGCTTTGCCGTCTGCGAAAGAGTAGGCGCCAGCATCAGCCCGTCGTCCGCAACCGCCGCCGTCAGCATCGCCACGGCGATCGGCGAGAGCTGCAGCGCCCCCTGACCGATAGCCACCGGCGCGAGCTGGGCAGGACGCAACCCGTCCGGCACGCTACCGCCGGTCGCCTCCAGCGAAAGGCTGGAGGCGGACAGGACAGTCACCGGGTCGCGCAGCTTCGCCGCCTCGACCGCCGCGCCAAACGCCTCCGGGCCAAGCGCCACGCCCAGCTGCGCAAAGTACGTGTTCGATGAATGCGCCAACGCCTCGCCCATTCCGATGCGGCCGAACCCCTTCCAGCGCTTCCCTTCGCGCGCCGCCTGACGTGCCTCAACGTCGCGTATCGGCGGAGTGGAGCGCGAACTGCGGTAGCCTTCCGCCGGACAGTTAAGCACGGGATCCACATTCGCGGAAAGCGCCGCCGCCGCCACAAAAACCTTGAACACCGAGCCTGGCGGATACAGACCGTTGAGCGCCCTATCAAGATAGGCGGCACGCGGCGCGGACACCAGAGCGCGTATCCGCCCGGTGGCTGGCTCCAGGGCCACCACCGCGCCATTCTTCCCTGCCATCAGCTCCTCTGCGCGTGATTGCAGGTCGGCATCGATGGAAAGCTGGACGGCCTCGCCCTTGGCGGATATGCCGAGATCGTCAAGGACATGCTGGAACGTTGAACCTGGCGCCGCCATCTCGATCGGTTTTCCGCGGCGGTCTACGGCGACGGCGTGCGCAGGGATTATGTCGGCGGCGTTCGCACGCCTGTCGTAGCGGCGCATGAAACGCACGAAGCGCGGATCCCTGGGGCCGACGGACAGCCAGCGCACATGGGCCACCAGCAGGGCGGCGACAGCCGCCAGGATCAGCGTTCCCAGTATGTATAGCCTTGTCTTCATGCGCCCCACTATGATACCACATCGACACTTGCGACAGCACTGCGAAAGAGATAAAATATCGGGGTCTAAGGATTTTAAGGTCGATAAGGTCTTTAAGGTCTTTAAAGTCGATAAGGTGTTTAAAGTCTTTAAGGTCTTTAAGGTCAATAAAGTCATTAGGCACCTTAACAACCCTAACCACCTTAACCACCTTAAAGACCTTAAAGAAAGACCTTAAAGTCATGATACCAGCAAGAAAGCCAATATATCGGAAGGCAGGCAACTTCAAGAACCTCATCAGTTACCAGAAGGCCGAAGCCATCTACGATATCACGGTTTTCTTTTGTCGGAAGTTCCTTTCTCCACGCGACCGCACCGTCGACCAGATGATCCAGGCCGCCCGCAGCGGCAAGCAGAACATCGCCGAGGGCGTTGCCGCATCGTCCACCAACGCCGAGACCGAAATCCGCCTCGTCAACGTAGCCAAGGCCAGCCTAATAGAGCTGCGCACCGACTACGAGGACTACCTCCGCACGCACAGCCAACTGCAATGGGCAGAAGGCTCCGCCGAAATCGAAGCCATGCGCACGCTCGGCAGGGAACACAACGATTCGGCCTTTTTCATGTCGCTTGTCCAGACGCGCCCAGCCGCTACTATCGCCAACATGGCCATCGTCCTCCTGCGCCAGACGGACTTCCTGCTCTTCCGCCAGCTAGAAGCTCTCGGCGAACGTTTCGTCTCCTATGGCGACCTTCACGAACGGCTCGCAGCCGCCAGAACTTCAGAACAAAAGCGCGAACAGCTCGGAGCGGCACCGCGTTGCCCCATCTGCGAAAAGCCCATGATCGTCACCTTCGCCGAGGGTGGTCCATTGGCAGGACAACCGGTCTGGGGATGCATGGACCGCGAGCAATGTACCGGCGCTCGCGACTACAAGAGCCGCAAGCCATTGCCCGACGGCACCCTTCTGCTCGGCTTCCCCTGGCTGAGGCCACAAGCTAAAAAAGCCACCAACGCCCCTAAAGACCTTAAAGACCTTAAAGACCTTAAAACCAGCACCGTCATTCTTGCCAATGGCGCACCACCCCAGCACCCAATTCCTTGCCAGATTCTCGCCAATGCCCGTCTCCTCGTATGCTGCGATGGGGCGCTCGCTGCCGCACGCGCACTTGGCCGTGAGCCGGACTTCGTAGTCGGCGACGGCGATTCAATATCCCCCGCCGACCGCCAGTCTCTCGGCGACCGCTTCGTCCACGTGCCTGAGCAGGAAACCAACGACCTCGCCAAGGCGTTCTCATTCGCATGCCGCTGCGACGCCATGCCCGCCCCCTTCGCCATCCTTGGCGCCACCGGTCTGCGCGAGGACCACACTCTCGGCAACATCTTCCGTCTTGTCGACTTCACGGCAAAGGTGCCGACGACGGTCCTATACACGGATAGCGGCACCTTCGAGGTTCTGCGCGGCGAACGCAGATTTGCATGCCGCGCTGGAGACGCGGTATCCGTCTTCGCTCCATTCCCAGATACCGCCGTCACATCGGAAGGTCTGGAATGGCCGCTCGACGGCGTCTCGCTCGCGTCGCTCTGGTCAGGCACGCTAAACCGCACCACAGGCGAGTCATTCGCCCTGCGTACCAACCAACCGATACTCGTCTACCGCCCCTACCCGCAGGAGTAGTCCGCTACAGCAGCACGGCCTTTGTGGCCGTCTCGCCCTCGTCCCACCATGGCCCCTTGTTCGGGGAGATGCGCGCAATGGGCTTGGTAGTCAGCTGGATGCCGCGCGCCGTGGCGCTGCGCAGCTCCACCACCGGACGCTGCTCGCCTCCCTTGTCGACCATCTCCAGCGGCTCGAAGAGCATCTGGTGTATCTTCTGGTTCTTCGCCGGCTTGAACTTCACGTAGAACTGCTCCGGGCAGCCCGCCGCGAAGTAGAGCACCTTGCTCTTCTCCGGCGCGAGGCGGTAGTCCTTGTTGTTGATCATGCCGCCGAACGTGAAGCGCTTGATGTACGCGAAGCCCCAGAGCGGGTCTTCGTACACACACACGAACTCCTTGTCGCGGTCCTTCTCCGGACTGAACAGGAACACCTCCAGCAGGTTCTTGTCCACGAAGATCTTGTCCTGCGGCGGCGTCATCTTGTAGCGGCCGTCCTTCCACACGAACACGAGCTTGTCCAGCGACGAGCACTTGAACAGCTCGTCCCCGCCCTTCAGTCCGGAGCCTACGAAGTGATTGTCCTTGTCGTAGCGGATCGTCAGTTCGCTCGCCGTGATCGCGCGCACGTCCACCTCCTTGAAGGCGTCGACGATGCGCGTGCAGCGCGGATACTTCTTCGCGTAGACCTTTAGAAGTCCCTTGAGGTACTTCACAACGAACGCGCGGAGGTGCGTGAGGTTGTCCTTGACCTCCGCCTCCTCCTTGACGATGTTCTTGATCTCCTCGCGGTTCTTGTTGATGTCGAACTGCGAGATGCGGCGGATCTTGATCTGCAGCAGACGCTCCACATCGTCGAGCGTGATGTCGCGGCGCAGCTCCTTGCGGAACGGCTTGAAACCGTCGATGACAGTCTTCTGCACGCCCTCGTATGTGGTCTCCTTCTCGATGCGCTTGTAGATGCGCTCCTCGATGAAGATGCGGTCTAGCGTGCGCGCGTGGAAGAGGTCGTCCAGCTCGCCGAGCCTGATCTCCAGCTCGCGCTTCGTGAGGAACATCAGGCGCTCGACGTTCTTCTGCAGGATCTGCGTGATCGTCATTGCGCGCGGACGTCCAGCGTCGAGCACGATCGGACGCGAGGCTATCGACTTCTCGCACGTAGTGAACGCGTAGAGCGCGCTCTTCACCTTCTCCTGCGACTCGCCAGCCTGCAGCTCAAGCTCGATCTGCACGCCCGCGCTGGTGAGGTCGTGGATCTTCCGCACCTTCACCTTCTTCTTGCGGATGGCGTCCTCAATGGAAGCGGAGATGGAATCCGTCGTCTCGCCCCACGGCAGCTGCGTGATGACCAGCTTCGTCTTCTCGCGCGACTCGATGACGGCGCGCACCTTCACCTTGCCGAGACCGTCCTGGTACTCGCTCACGTCCATCACGCCGCCCAGCTGGAAGTCAGGG
>Ga0310690_10003364_pt1 | contig 24143 bp, 38 predicted proteins | sample AusTroGonzalo_MG_2_FD_207661 | JGI IMG/M metagenome (GOLD analysis project Ga0310690, IMG submission 207661) | Bovine rumen microbial communities from tropical cattle in Woodstock, Queensland, Australia - Gonzalo_04 (v2) (version 2) | ecosystem: Host-associated > Mammals > Digestive system >... | reverse complement strand
TTATTTCCAAGTTTGTCAATAATAGTTCTTAAAGGAATCCCTCTTTCTCCTGTATAAATAATCATATGCTTACCTCTTTGATAATTTGTTCTGCGATTTTGGTGGCGGTATCTGTAGATAATTTCCAATTCTGATATTTTCTATAACAATCATCACAGTGTCTATCTTGATATTTATCCCAGTTACCATATTCACAATTATCACAGTAACAATAATCTAATTCATTAATTAAAATATTTATTATTTTTTCTTTCATAATTTATTATACCATAAAATTAATTAAAAATCAATTTTATATTCATTAATATGATAGTAAACAAGTTTTAAATCATCCTTTTTTAAAGTTACTTTAGAAAAATTTTCAAATAGCTTTCTTGTATCAAATCCTCTATTGCTAATAACATGAAAACCATTTGGAGTTTTATATTTTGTGATAATAACATTTGGATCAATAGTATTAATCATGTTACAAAAGGCATTACAATTATCTTCACTATTATCATCAAAATCAAATAACCATTTTTTTTCAAGAGCATTTTCTTTTCTTGCTGCAATTCTAACTAACATAGTAGGAATATCTTCTGAAGGAATTTCAGGATTATCAATTAAAAAATGTACTAATTCTTTATTAATTTTAATTCTATTTCTTGCATTTGTAGATATATAAAATCTACATATTTCAGATTTTAATCCCTTATTACAAAAAATTAAAAATTCTTGTTTTAATTCTTCAATAGATTTAGAGGATACAAAAGCCTTTCTTCTTTCTTTAAAATTTTCAATATTTTTATTATCTTTGTTTCTTGAAATAAAAAGTACAACGTAAAGATTGTTTTTTGTACTTTCTTTAATAGTATTCCATTTTTTAAAATTTCCAGACATTTTTATACCTCAATAGTAGCTTCATGACTATGCTCTTGAATAAATTTTTTCCTTTGAGTAACTTGAGTTCCCATAAGATCGTCAAATAATTTTGCGGCAGCCATACTATCTTCTATCGTAATTTGTTTAATAATTCTTTGATTAGGATTCGTTAAAGTTTCTTCCGTTTCTTCTACATCCATTTCTCCGAGTCCTTTAAGTCTGTTTACGGTATATTTTTTACCAATATTGGCCTTTTTAAACTCTTCAAGGGCCGCATCATCTTTAAGATATTTATATCCTTTATTTCCACCTAATGTAATTTTATAAAGAGGAGGCACTCCAGCATAAATATGTCCTTCATAAATTAAACGTGGACAAAAGTTCCATATAAAGGTATAAAATAAGTTCTTAATGTGACTTCCGTCAACGTCAGCATCCGACATAATAATAATTTTATCGTAACGAAGATCATTATCGTCATATGTTACTTTCATTGTTTTAGTATCAATTTTTAAACCGAATGCATCAATCATCGTCATAATTTCAGCGTTCTTCTGTATTTTTTCAATCGTAGCCTTATGTACATTAAGAATTTTACCACGAACAGGCATTACAGCTTGAAACTCATTATTACGAGCAGTTTTAAGATTACCACTAGCCGAGTCACCTTCCGTTATATATATCTCACATTGTGATCTATCTTTACTATAACAATCAGCAAGTTTACTATCAAATTTGAGAGCCTTTTCTTTTTTCTTACCTTGTTCTCTAGCGCGTTCCCTAGCTTTTTTGGCAGCTTCACGAGCCTTTTTAGCATTAATGGCTTTATCTGCAATTATTTTAATTTCTTTTTCATTATTATTTAACCAATATTCAAGTTCTTCCGTTAAAGCAACAGTAAATGGTTTCATATCAATCTTAGTAATTCTACTTTTAACCTGAGCATCATATGATACATTAGGCGCAGTAAGATTGAATACAATATACATACCTTCTTGAATATCGTCACCGCTTAAATTTTCATCTGTAGATTTAAGCCATTTTTTCTCTTTAAAAAATTTATTAAATTCACGAGTAATGATAGTTTTAATTTGAGTTATATGTTGTCCACTCTCGGTAAGACCAGTATTGACATATGGAACAATAGTAGATGAATAATTAGATGTGTAGGTGAGAACCATATCCATTTTATTTTTACCGCGGGGCTCGCTATATGACATACTAAATCTAGAATCAATAAGTTCTTTATCAGCGACCGCCGCATCTACTAAATCATCTAATCCTTTTGTTGATTCATAAATATATCCTTTACCTAATTCATTTTCATATTGTTCAAATAAATGAATTTTTAATCCAGGACATAAACAAACAATAGTTTTAAATAAATCATGAATTTTTTTACTTTCTACTTCTGTGTGTGTAAAAAATTCTTCTGATGGTTGCCAAGTTACACAAGTTCCATGTAAATCTTGTGGTACATTTTTAACTTGTCTACTATCAAAAACGCCTTCTTTAAAAGAGATTTGTTCGGCTTTACCATCTCTATTGGTAGAAACTTGTAACCAATGACTTAAGAATGTAGTAATCTTACTCCCGATACCAAATGATCCGAGAGATGTTCCTTCATATGTGCCGTCTTCTCTATATTTACCAGAAGTATTAAGTACACTGAAAGCTGCTTCAAGAATAGTTTTTCCATCTTCTCTAAAAGAATTTGGAATAAAACCTTGCCCATAATCTCTAACTGTAACAATGTCTTTGTCTATTGTTACATCTATTTGATTTCCATGTCCAAGTCTAAATTCATCAATAGAATTAGAGATAATTTCAATAAGAAGTTGCGTTGCATATGTAGTATCACCACAATATACACCGGGTTTAAGGCGGGTAAAGGAACGAGGGTCTAAGCTTTCTATCGAATTTTCTGTATATAAATTTTTATTTTCCATTTTCTTTTCTCCATATATTTATTCTAATAAAATTATAGCATAATTTTTTAAAAAAATCAAAAAATTTTCTTTTAATAATAAAAAGTATGAGAATTTAAAAAACTTTATTTTAGAGCAACCGCGTATTTATTGCAAATTTGACAACTTCAAATTTTTGTAGTATAATATAAAAAAGGAAAGACAAAAGACAAAAAAGAGGGTAAGTAGAAAATTATCTACCTACCCTTTTATTTTTATTATTTAATTTCTTTAATATAAACTGCTGATACAAATCCAAAGATTTTTTTATCTATTCTTATATAATACCATTTCTTATTTTTATTGTCTTTAACAGTATCGCATATCTATATTATTTTATCTTTATATATAATAGGAATTGATTTTATATTATCAAATTCTGTTCCTGCCCATGAACGTACATTTAACGCGGAAGCTGTTACAATTCCTTTTGATTTTGGTGTTGTATTTAATGTATTGGTTGTTGTAGTATCTTTTTTATAAGTTACTTTTTTACCAATACCAAGATTAGTTGCAACATGATATTTATCGTTTAATAGAATATCACCTGGCATTAAATATTCTGAACTTGTTAGATATTTACTTGATGTTAATACCTAGAATCCTGCTGCTTTATATGCAGAACGCATATTACCTGTATATGTTGCAGAAATGTTTTTTAAACTAGGAATGTTTAGTAAACGTCCTACTGCTTTTGTATTTGCAATTACACCTGCGGAGCAATCTGTCTAGCATTTTGTAGTAATTTTACTAGGATCATTATTTGCTTTCTCTAAATAATAAGCATATGTAGAACGTTGTCCTTGGTCATACCCTATATTGTTATTTTTAGCTGCTTTTATAGCAAGTTCTGCAATTTTCTATCTTACCTTTTGATTTGGATGTCGTAAAACGCAATTCCATGGACGTTTATAAAAGGTAATAATTTGCCATTCTGTCCCTGTTTGATCTCCTGCGGAACCTCCTGAATATCTTCCACGCTCATCATGTCCGCAGTTAGAAATTTTATTGTAGTAAATGGAGAAGTCCATACTTTCCCCTCCTTATCCCTTTATTTCCTCTTGATTTACTTCTGGAAGTCCTGCTACGCTTGTTAATAAACTGAGAATACCTGCAAGTACAGATGCACTTCCTACAGCTACCCAATTTACATCTCCCATAAATGCGGAGGTCCCGATTGTTGCGATAGCAGTCTGGGCTACTGTTTTGATTGCCCTGATTCCCGCAGCTTTAAACCATTCTTTTGTAAACATAATAAATTGCCTCCTTTTTTATTCTGTTTTATAATTAACACCATTCTCAAAAACAGTGGTTAAATCATTTTGTTGTACCCAAGAACCATTTACTTTTTTATAAACTTTACTTGCTTGTACCCAACTACCATTTACTTTTAAATACATCTTTGTACTCGCATCATATTTAGTAAATATAAATATTTCTGGTGTATTAGTATTTTCTAGGTTAGTAGTAGAAACATATGCATCGGTATAATCACCATTTGTACACGTTAAATAATATTTATATGTACTTGAAGTATCCGTATAACCAGTATTATCAGCACTATCTTTAAAAAACCATAATAGATTTTTCCCATCTGCCTTGTAATGCCAGTGTTTATTGTCTGCGGAACTAGTTAAAGTAAACATTCTAAGCCCACTAGAAGAATCAGTATATAAATATTGACTACCATTCTTTAATCGTGTACTATTTGTATTACTCTCATCTTCTAAATCACAAGTAAAAGCTATCTTTGATTCTACTGATTCTGTAATTGTAATCATACTATTTATAACATTTACAGCAACACCTTTTAATGTAGCATTACCATTCGCTTCATTAGACACAGCATAAACAGAACCAGAATTCCCATTTACAATTATATAATCTTTACCAGCAATTAATGTATCTGTTAGAATATAATCAACTGTAACAGGCTGTGTTACAGTGATAGTACAAGTATCAGTGAATCCACCATCTGTTGTTACAACAGTTATAATGGCAGTTCCTTGTGCTACAGCAGTTACCAGTCCAGACGAATTAACAGTTGCTACTGATGTATTACTACTACTCCAAGATACTGACTTATCAGTTGCATTCGATGGAGTTATTGTAGCTGTAAGCAAAGATGTTTCTCCAATTTCAATAGAATCAGTGTTTTTATCGAGAGATACACCAGTAACATCAATAGTTCCACCAGATCCAGTTACAACAATAGTATGGTCTGAACTAACATTAGAAATTGTGTATTGATATACACCACCACTAGCCATTTGATAAGTAACAGTAAGTGTAGCACCATAAAAATATACATAACGCACCGTACTTCTAGCTGAGTTAGTAACAGTAATATAAAATCTTGGATTAGATAAATCACTCGTTGTCCATGTTCCCATTGTTAAATCATATGTAGTTTTAGCAACATCCGTAGCACTTGTTACCCAGTTATTAGCAGATCCTTTTGCAGTATTACCAGCATACATCTGGAAAGATGAAGTTACTCCAGAAGAAGAGCCATTTCTACTAAACTGAAGTGTAGCTTTACATGATACACTTTGTAAAGTTGCTCCACTTGGTAGACTTATAGAACCGAAATTAAAATAAATAGTTCCTGTTGTACTTCCTGCAACTTGTAATCTTGCGGAAGTGTTACTATCGTAACCAGTATATGCATTATTTATATCTGTTAATGTAAAGTTAGTATTTGTATTACTTGATGGAACAACATCTTCACTCCCAGTACTTACTAATACAAATTGGTTTGTTACATCTGTATTATTATCAGTTACAGTAATATTATTAAGTGTATCTGCTGTAACAACTACAGTTTCACCAGCTTGTGGAGTAGCATTATCTACAGTTACAGTAGCAGAAGATGAATTACTAATAGTTACATCATAAGTTGTAAGTGTATAAGAATATCCAATAGTAACATCTGCACCATAAAAATCAAATCTCTTTGTGCTAGAACCAGAGCCAGTACCACTAACTCTAATTCTTAAATCATTAAGATCTGCTCTTGTCCAAGTGCTTGCCTCACCCGGAGAAAGATTTTGTGTTGATGCAGTTGTTACAGCGAATGTAGTAGAAGATCCTTTAGCTGTTGTTCCAGAATAAAGTTGCATACCAGTAGCAGAAAAACGAGAAGTATTATTAACTCTTGCTTTTCCTCTTGCTGTTATACTGGTTATTGTTGCATTTGATGGAATAGCAGATGTATCAAATTTATAATAAACATATGCAGCAGACGCTTGACTTAGCGTCCACCTTGCATATGTTGTTGATTCAGCATTGGTATAACCATTAGTAGCACCATTGGTAGTATCCGCAGTTAAGTTTGATTCACCAGTATATCCAGACGGAACAAGAGTGATTGAATCTGTTACTGTAACACTACCCATTCAATCATCTCCTATCTTATTTTTTTATTTTGTTTTGTTATTGGTTTCATTTGTTTTCCTTAACTTGTTTGTATATAAATATCACCGTTAACTCCTGTAGAAGAAGACGGTGCAGAACTTCCTGTATAAATTGTTTGAAAAGCTAATGTACCAGTTACACTCATAACTCTATCATCATCTGCGGAATCCCCTATTTTAACGGTAACGCCACTAGCTATATTACCAGCAGATAAACCACTAACAGTAACACCCTTTATTGTTTGCGTTCCAGTTAAATATGTTCCACTTGCAATAGTCTGGTCAGACGTTGACGGATAAATAGTAACCGCTGCCTTAGTAGTAACACTCGCACTTAAACTAACAGAAGAATTTCCAGCTGTACCAGAACTAATATATCCTGCTGTTGTTATACTGGGTGTAACTGATACAGTTTTACTTAATGTAATAGTATTTGTTCCAGTAGATACCGAAGCACTACTTCCACTGATTGTGCTAGGAGCAGTAGCAGTACCATTCGCAACTGACTTACTTGCATCGGTAGCATAATATCCTGCTGGTGCTGTAACTGTTGCTCCAGAAGCAAGTAAATCTAATGATGACTTAGAAGCAATACTCCCTTGTACTTTCTGTCCATTTGCAAGGTATAGGTATTTAGTATTTAGAACATCAGACGCAGTAGCAGTAGTATCGCTTATATCTATAATAGTAGTACCATCAGCTTTTTGTACTTTATTTACATAAAGATTATTCGCCATAAGTGCTCACCGCCTTATTATGCACTAGGATCTACAGTACCAATTGTAACTGTCTTTCCCCCTGCTGCATTATCTGATTCAGTGATTGCAATTGCAGATACATTAACTTGACTAATATAATCCTTACTAATAGATGATGGTAAAATAGTTTGAGCTGTTAAGTATGGAGTTACACTAACAGATCCCGCGGTAACAGCTTCTCCGCTATAATTACCTGTTACACCTAAAATTGTAATTCCAGATTTAATATTTGATGCAATAATTTTTCCTTGTTCTGTTGAATCAATAGCAACGCTTCCAAGACCACTATGATACCCCGCGGGAACTGTATAGGTACCAGCCTTAGTGCTGATTGTACCTGAGACCGCACCATTATTTGTCATCTCACCAGTAATTTTATTTTTATTTACATATGCTGTTTTACCACTTAAAATTTCACTTGCAGTTGCATTTGCATCTGTTGTATTGCTATCATAATTATTTGTACCTTGTACACGTTCACCTGTTGCTAAGTGAAAATATTTTCCACTTTTAACATCACTAGCAACAGCTGTGTCAGATGTTAAATCAATCAATATAGTTCCATCTGCAAGTCCAACCTGATTTACATATTGATTATTTGCCATATCTTGTTTTCTCCTCTCATCCAATTACCACCGTTCTACCGCCATAAAGGTTACTGGTAGAAATTACAGGTATTTCTTTGATTGTTACATCATCTGTCATTAGTCGCCCTCTTGTTTCCATTATAATATCTTCATTAAGAATAGGAACTATTGTATAGTTACCTGTATATGGTTTATCTGTATTTACTATTGTAGTAATTCCAAATTCTCCAGATTCCATATGTTCAAGCTTTAATTCTGCTTCTTGAGAAATGATTAAATCTAATTCTCCATCAAGAACTACTATATCTTTCATTAGATCACCACCTATTTGGTGTTATTTTCAATAAATAATGGAATCTTTTCGCTTGCTCCTCTTGTTCCATCAGTAAGTTTCCAATTTAATTGACAAGTTACTTTATTACTTGTCATAGAAAGCGTTTCCTCTTGAGTTAATGTCCATGATATGCTTTTATTACCTATAATAGCAGTAGAAAGGTCTCTTTCAATTTTTACATTTCCACTAATTAGAATTGTTAAATAGGCTATTGTTATATCTTCGACATCTACTTTTTTAAATGTATATTTTATAGTAGGTGTTGTTCCTTTAATAATAGTACCTATGGTACTCATTTATATCCACCTCCTGTTTATTTTTATCCACTCTCTTTAAAGAGAGTGGATAAAATTATTTATTTATATTTCAATTTTTTTAAGTAAACTGTTTATTTTAAAAGGAGGATTCTTCCTTTTTTTATATAAATTAAAAGGTATATACTTTTTATTATTAATCAACCTTGTTAGTTAGATAAGTTTTTAAACTTTTTATAATTATTTCTTGTTGTATTAATAAAAAGTATATACCTTGTTTTTTTCTTAGTTAATTAAGTTTTTTATATTTTGAAAAGTTTGTTATTGGTTTCATATAGTTTTCCTTAAATTAAAAAAGCCCAGATTGGGCTGATTTATGTTTCTGCTTACGTTTCCACCGGGTCTTCCACATTAATGGGGAGTGGATATGTTATCCCGCTTCGGGAAATTGAAAAAAATATGCTGTGAATGACATATTAGTTAGCACTTGTAAAAGGTATTGTACCCCAGGCATATGATAGTTCTATAGATTCATCCTTATAATGAGCGATGCTAGTAATTACAATCTCCAATATTGTAGAATCACCAGAGTCTGGTGTGATATTCAGATTTGAAAACTGTATATATTCATAAGGAGGGGGATCAAGAGTATCAGAATACACTAATGGATATAATATAGCTTTATATGTGATATTATCCACTAACGCAATAACGTTTCTATTATTTTTTAATGCCTGATGTATATCAGAATAGCTCGTATCACAAACGATAGCAGTATCGTCATTTTCGTCATTTTCGTCGTAGCTATATGTAACAATTAACGTATTATTAGACGTAATTCCATCTTCCATGTTATTCAGCTTTTCTGCGGTAATAACATCACCGTTTACCCATGTAGTTTTTGTGTATGACATAATTTATTCACTCCTTTTATTATAATAATTTCTATGCTATCTGCGCTACTTTCGATCTATAAATATTTTTAAGAGTTATTTCTCCATATATATCCTAGCCTCTAAAAACCTAAGATACTCTAATTAGTCCATTACTATTTCCAGCATAAGATCCGGAATCAACCTGAGCCTAAGTATCACCATCTAAAATAATAACAGAATCTTCTCCAACTCTTTGTAGCGCAAGTTTCATTAAATTAATATTTAAGTTTTGTGCTTCTGTAATATATACGCCTGCATTATGACCTGTATCGAATCCTCGTATATCAGATAATGGTAATAAAAGCAATTGACCTTTGTTTATTAACATATCTACCACCATTTTATCACCAAGTTTGCTTGTAAGAAAATGCCCTATTTGAGAATCAAGCAGTTTCTAATCTTTTGAACCGGGATAAAAACCGAGTTTAGCAGCTCCTTCTGTAGCAATAGTATTACAGAAAATAATTATCTTATCTATCTTTCCTTTTTCTAGTCTATCAAATAAAAACCCCAGGGATAAGGTAGACTTACCGGATCCCGCAGGGCCTCTAATCAAAGTAATTTTATTATTTAACAAACTATCAATAGCCATTTTTTGATATTCATCTTTTGGAGATATTTTTCCAAATAAATTGCTATTAAAAGAATTTTTGGTTATTGTTTTATAACCATTATCTTTTCCCAAAAATTTTTCTATATCAACAATATTATTATCTTTTTCTATAATTAAATATTCATTAGTTAATAAATCATAATAATTATCCTATTTATTATAAAAACTTGAATAAAAATCTACCAATTCTTTATCTGATGGATTAATAATTTTTTTATATCCCGTATAGTCATCTTCCTTTTGTAGAATATATTTTACTGGTATTCCAAGATTTTCTGCTATAAAAAGACAATTACTATCAAAAGTAACAAATAAAATATCTTCATATTCTGGCATTACGTGTAATACAGTTAAAATAATGCAGGAGTCGATTTTGTCTAAAAGGATTGGGTATAGTGCTAACTATGCATCCCAATCCTTTTCATAATTAATTACCTTATAAGATTTTTTATTTAGCATTAGCCAGTTTATTAAATGTCTAGCTTTATATTTTATATTAGCATCTTTTTTAGGATTCTATTTAATAGATTCTAATTCACTTAATGTTAAATTACTAATTAGAAAGAACTATGAATTTATTTTATTGTAAAAATGTAATAAAGCATTTGTATCGTAGAAATTTGTCATAGTCCATCCTCCTCCAGGTCAGTCTAAATATTAATAAAACCGATAGAATGACCTTGTTTTTTATTTTCTTTTTCTATATCTTCAATCTATTTTTTAATCATACAATTTTTTTTATATAATTTATTATTATTGTACTAAAAAATGTTTGAGATATATGTACTTAGACTTTCAAGAAAAGGAAAAATGAAATAAGCTGAAAACAATCCGAAAAAGAAATTTTTCATATTTGTCTCCTTTATATTTTATTTATTCTATATACATGAAAAATCATTTATTCTTTTTTATCTCTTTTGACCTTTTTATTTTTTCTTTTAATTTAAAATATTCTTGCATATTAATTTTAATAAAATCAATTTCTTCTTTAGCATAATTAATTTCATTATTATAATCTCTTATTTTTAGATTAATACGTCTTATAATGGAAGGATCTACTATTGAAACATTTGTTTCTATATCTTTTTTAAGATTCTTTACAGCTTTTAACATCTGTTTCTGACGCCTTATCTTATTTTTTAATGCTTCTATTTCTGCTCGTCTCTCTGCAATATAACATCCAGTAAACTTACTAGCAAATTTTCTATCATCTTCATGGAGCTGAGCATATCCGATATATTCTCCATATTTATCTGATAATTTTACAATAGATAAACCAGTATTTTCAAAATATTTTCCAGATAATAATTTCATAAAAAAACTCCTTTTCTTTTTATTATATCAAAAAATATGAAAAATAGCAAGTTAAAAATTTAACTTGCTATTATCAACATTTTTATTTATTCTAAAATGCGTTGCACTAGAAACAAAACCAAAGATTAATGAAATCATTCCAAAAACAATAGGGATTTGTTCTGGTGAAATATTGAATCCAAGTGCTTGGAATCCAATAATCAAAGTAGATCCCATAATCATTCTTAGAATATATCCAATAATATATCCATAGAAGAAATTAAGTAAAGGACTAATTAGTAGTGCTAAAATAGTAATTAGTATTAAGCCTATAATTTCCATTTATTTATTCTCCTTTATAATTTTTTCTCGATACTTTTGAATATCTTTTATAATTTGTTCGATTGATATTGGCGTACAATTATGTGCATCCATAGCTACATTATATACACATCCCCATCCAAATTGGAATGGATCTTTACTATGAGTATGACCTGAAAGATTCCAGAAAAATCGTTTATTTTCATGGTTATTAATTAGAGTAGGATAATGAGATAGAAAGAAATTAATTTTTTTATTATATTTATACATATCTGCATATCCCTTGCATATCATATTATATTCTTTTACGTATCTTTTTAGTTTATTGTCAGTATCGTGATTTCCAGTTATCACAATTTTATGCCCATTTAGAACTTTATAGACACGATTCCATTCTTCTTCATTGCTACTCATACAAAGATCACCTAGAATATAGACAGTATCTTCCGGCCAGACAATATCATTCCATCTTTTTATAATTGCAGTATCATGCTCCTCGATTGAAGAAAAACCGCGGGCGCCCCACAGAAATTCTTTATTGTGACCGATATGAAGGTCAGATGTAAAATAATCCATTAAAACCACCCTTCTTTCTGATAGCATTTAGCATAAACACCATCTTCAATAATATAAATTAAATCAAAAAGACCGTTACATTCTTTAAAATCAGGTTCAGAAAATTGAGAATACATGCGGCGGACCTGGCTTCTAGGAACATAAGCCCTAGTTCCTCTTCTAAGTTCATTCTGGTTTAAGCAAGTATCAAGCGATGTCCGCATCACTACAGCAACAATCTCAGTATCTTCAAGATAAGAGAACAGTCTAAAGAGCAGTTTAGATCTAGACTTTGAATTCAAATGAGTGGCGTCCGCAATTACATCCTGACCACTCTGCAATCCTTCAATAATCTTTCTTACAAAAGTATTAAATACTAAATTTTCCTTAGAGAAATATTCTTCATTAGGTTTAACAAGTTCAAACCTAATTTCATCACGAGATACGTATACTGTACCATATTTGAGTAATTCATTTTTAGCAAATGTGCTTTTCCCGCTACCCGGTACACCGCACATTAGATACAATCTTTTCTTTTTCATTTTTTATCATCTCCTGTTTTACTTTTGATACAAATGTTCCCCATTTTTCTATTCTATTGCCATTTTCGTCAAAGTTGTGATATTCATATTCAATCCAGAAATCTTCTAATAGATACTTTCCTCTTGTTTTTATTTCTACCATATTTTGTTCAGAACCACAATGAAAACAAAACATCTTTTTTAAGTGTCCTGGTTCTCTTTCTTTTCCTGTTGTTCGTATGATTGGAAAATTTTTTAGTCCACATTTTGTACAATAGAAATCACTGATTTTAAAGTTCCTAGAATCTTTTTGCTTTTTCATAATTATCACATCCTTTCCTATAATAATATTATATCATATTTTTTGAAAAAAATAAAGGGGATAAAATTTTATCCCCTTTATTTTTATTTAATTATAAAATTAGAAGTTTCTAATTTTAAATCTTCTATACAAAGTTCTTTTAAATGAGTGTAAGGTATTCTTATTAATGGAATATTATTTTCTTTACACCAATTATTTTTATACCAAAGAACAAAATCAAAATTGACCTTGAGTTGGATTAATGTTTTAGTAAATATTTTCTACTAACATTTTTAAAACTTTTATTTGGATCTGCTAAGTTTCTATAAACGTACCCTTCTCTCATTCCATGAGAACCCGGTGCTTCACATGGTCCATCTGCACTAAGTTTAAACTCTTCAAATTTATCAATATCTGGAAGAATATATTTTTCATCTATAATAGGAACCCAGTCAATATTATATTTTTCAACAATGTTTTTAGCATCTATACTATTCCACCTACCTTGTTTAGAATCAATAAAATTAAATCCAAAGAATCTTAACTCTCCAAATTGATGAGGATCTCCTTGGATTTTTCCGCCGTCTTCTCCAACACCAGCAGTTTCTCCCTGGATAGCAACATAATTCCAATCTGGGTTTTGTTTAAGCATATCTTCAAGAAAATCTCTAATATGGTACTTATATTCAACACTCCAATACACATTATCTGAATGAAAAGTTTTTTGGTCTGGTGTTAGTTGTCTAACATTTCGACTACAAACATAAAATTCTGTTCTATTAAAAGGTTTACGTTCAAGAATATATGTTGAAGATGTACCGTCTATTTTAGTAGTTTTAATCCAAGGAGTTTTATCTTGTAAAAAGAATAAACAATTTTCAATTCTTTCTTCATCGCTTTTATGGACAAAAGGAAAATGAGTAGGAAAACCAGTTTTAGAATCTCTTTTTCTTCCGAAGAAAATGAAAAGAAGTTTCTTTCCCCAGTTATGTTTCATTAGCCAGCGGAAAGGCTGATGAGAGAATAGTTTACCGTTTCGCTGTGCCATGCGTTTATATTTATCTGCGGGAGCCGCTTTGCGAGAGTTATCACTAGGGTTTGCATATACTACACCAAGTTCCGCAGTAAGAAAACGAGATTCATCATTGGGATAATGAGGTTTTCCATTATCATCAATAACAACTTCAGTTCTCACTCCTCCAAGAGGTTCAACCTGAACTTCCCATCCAAAATCATCTGGATGCATAAGAAGACCCTGACTCCAAAATTGTCCTTCTGGAGTTTTATATTTCTGGATTTTAATTTTAAAATGCTTAGGAGCGAGGAACATGAAAGGCTCTTTCTCAGGTACTTTAGAATCCACTTCAAAATAAATTCCAACATCTCCAGGATGAAACTGATCTTTTCTGGTCATGATGGTCCATCCACCGACGACCGCACATTCTACTCTATCTCTACCAGGAATTGGTTTAATTTCATCTACAGTGACAAGATAAACTAATTCTCTTTGCTGTTGACTGTTGAGCATATTATCTCACCCCTCTCATATCTTTTACAAATTCGTCAAGTTCTTTAAGGAAAACATCATCTTCTATAAAATATCCGTCTGTCCCAGTCTTTTGACCATACCAGCTAAAAAAATTTATTATAAACTGAGTAAAACGCAAATCTGGGAATATTTTATGATATTCTTTTATTTTATCATAAAATGGATTAAGCCTGGATACATTTCTCATTAGCTTCCTCCTTATCTTCATATTCAGCCAGTTTATTGATGAAAACCATGAATGGGCAAGAGTCACAGCAGTCATGTTCCCAGTCTAAACAATTTACACCAGAAATATGTTCAATCCAATCTTCTACTTTACATTCTCCTGCTCTACATTCCCATTCATCTAAATTTTTAGTAAGTCTTATCATATTTACATACCTTCTTTCTTTTTTCTTATATTATTATTATAACAAAAAATATATAAAAAAACAAGTGTTGGTAAAAAACCAACACTTTTATCATATTATTTTGCCCTTCTGATAGCCTCTTCCATTTCCGCGATTCTAGCTTCACGTGCTTTTTCTTTTTTTCTACGCTTTTTTTCTTCTCGTCTTGCTTTGATAGCTTTTCTTTCTTCTTTTTCATCAAGACGTTTTTCTTCTTCTTTTAACTGCCTTTCGTAAGTTTTAATTCCCTTTTTAACTATCTTTACATATTCCTTTTGATATGATAATTTTTTTGCTTTTGCTTCAATACCTTCCATTGTTAATGTTTTTGAATAGAGTTTCTTAGCAATAGCAAGATAGAAAGCGTATTCAAAATCAAATTCATCATAGTTAGAACAGACTGTTTTAACTATCTCTCCATCTTTAAATGTAAATCTTAGTACCTTATCAGGACACAGAAATTCAATTTTTTCAAATTCAACTGGAGTTTTTGCTTTATCTTCTTTATTATATTTTATAGGCTGGCAGTCAAATAATTTAAATATATCGTCATAGTAACTAGATATAGCTTTAGCATCAGTAAATAAATTATTATTAAGTGTTGAAGTGGCATAATGAGTACAATCTGTAGATGTTCTACCTACTGATAAATTTGATGTACCTGTTGATATTGTTATACTATTTCCTGTTGTTGTTAACATATTTATTACTCCTTATTGTATATGATTAATTTTATGAATTATTTTATAAAAATCTGAATTAGATATACCTCCACAGAGATATTTTTCGTATAAATTATAGTAGCATATGTTTAGATAATCTTCATTCATTTTTTCTTTATAAATTTGTTCATGCGGGAGCTCGTTCCATTCTGGTTTAAGACTAGATATTTTATTCCAAACTGAATCCATTGTACGATAACCTCTGGATGTCATCTCAGATCGAACGGTGGCCGCATAATTGATAAAATGATCCCAGTCATAATCTAATACAAAATTAACTAGAATATGATTAGGAGTTCCTTTCTTTTGTATTGATCCTGCAATACTAGATAATTCTCTCCATTGTGCTACGAGTTGTTCACGAGGTAAAACAGGTATAAGATCAATGTGCCATAATCTCATGTTATATCTCCTATTATTTATATTTTCTTATTTATATTATAACAAAAAATTTAATTAAAATCAAGTATAAAAAAAGAGGGGAGCATTATAAATAATGCTCCCCGATCTATATAAAATTGTCAATAACAACAATCTAACTATTTAATTTTTTTCTTATATTTATGATACTTTTCCTATTGCTATCCAATTATATTAGAAATAGGATAATCTAAAGCCTTCATATTTAGATGTTTTTGTTCTGCTTGCTTTAATTCTTTATCTACATCTTCAATATAGCATTTTAAGAATAATGCAGCAGCTACCTCGTCTAAGTCCATTAACTATTTAAACATTTTCTAGTATAGTTTTTTGGTTTCTTTTTCCCATTTAACCCATGATTCTATACCAGCTTTAACAGATTCACGTTTTAATTTTGTTTCAACGTCTTCTCTTTTATGTCCAAACCAAGACTGAGGGATAATGCTTTCTATATTAGTATCATCTTTCTATATTACTTTGCCGTAATGTTCAATATAATAATGGCAGAGTTTACGAAAACCACATGTTTCATCTAAATGATGATATTCATGACATTTTCTATAACCTTTTAATCCAAGGAAATCGTAATAATTAGCCATATCCTAGTGAACCATTAGCCCAGCTAGCATGTGTGTTGCTAAATTTTTAAAAATTTCATCTACTGTCATTCTTAATCTCCTTTAATTCCTACTAAAGAATCTATACTCTTTTGATAATATCTAAAAGCATTTGATTCTGTTGTTCTAGAATTATATTTTGTTGCTCTAAATCTTTTTCTAAAATAGCGAGAAGGGTACTTGTTTTATTACCAATCTAATCAATTATATCATTATTTTTAGATTGTTCTAAGTTTTCTTTAAGGTTCATTAAACCAATAGCAAAACTCATACATCCCATACTATCCATAAAATCTGGATTAAATCTTCCACTCATATTAGCATATTTTTGTAACTACTATATTAAGTGAAGTTAATGTTTCACTTGCAGTAGTAGGATTAAAAACTTGAACAATAGTAGGTGAAGAACAACAACAATTTGTGTTGTTAGAAGGTACTTGTACCAATGTTACAAATGCGGGACTCGTTCCGGTTGATTGAGCCTAGGGTTGTAAAACACCATTTTTAGTTAATTGAATAGTTGAAGACGCAGCTGCAGATCCATTACACGCAACCATATAGACTCCACATTTATTTAATTGAATTGATCCAGTTCCAGTGAATTCTGCAGTACAGCCTTTTTCAATAGTAACACTAGATATTGTGAACGGTGAACCTGCAGCCGCAGTAACATTTAAACTATAACCTTGTAACATATTTTCTCTCCTTTACATTAAAAAAATGGGAAAGTACATAGTAGTACTTTCCCATATATTCATCAATTGGTTTTAATATGGCGTACTACTACGCTCTATATTACATTGCTCCGCATCCGCAGAAAGGACTTGTTCCAGCATTATATGTCCAACTATTTGGATATCTAAGTACGTTGGAAGTTGCCTGTTGAAGTTCAAGCTGATTTACACGACTCTGAAGAGCTTCAATTTTGTTTTGGGCGATTGCATCAAGGATTCTCTGAGTCTGCTCTGTTGTATTAGCATTGATAGCAGCTGTATTCATAGCAGCTTCATAACGATTCTGAGCAATATTAGCGTTGATTCCCGCACCAATTTCATTAATCAACATCTTAGTACTGCAGCAGCAATCGTTCTGGTTTGCTAATAGATTAGCCTGACCCATAGCGATTCCCGCAATATCTCTGGAAGTTTCATTGTATAGATTTTGCATAGCTGCTAAATTATCATGGAAAGTCTGATTGGTAGCAGCAACAGTTTGAGCAGTTCCACTATTAACAGCAGCGAGAATATCTCTTGTCTGCGCTTGAAGATTTTGATTATCGAATCCTCTTTGAACTTCACTTGAGGTAGCTAAGTTTTCGTAGCCAATAGCATTTGCGAAATTATTATTTCCAAAACCATTGAATCCGCCACCTGCAAGAATTAATAATGCGAAGATCCACATAAAAGCTCCGCCATCTCCAAAACCAAAACCATTATTACCATTTAATAAAGCAACATCGGATGCACTTAATCCATTTTCACCCATTTGATTTGTCCTCCTTTAAAATTGTTGTTGTAATACAGCCAGTATTTCATCTGGATTGATTCCCTTTTCTTTTGCCATATTATAAAATGCATCTTTAGCATTTCCGCCATTTTGTTGAATATATTTCATAATCTATTGCATCTGAGGGTTATTATTTATCATTTGTTGAAGCATTAATTCAGGATTTTGAGATGTTCTAACCATATTCATCATATTTTTAACTTGATTTAGATTCTTTAATCCTTTTGATAGGTTGAGCATGTTCAACATTGGATTGGGAGAGTAATTCATTTACAGTTTCCTCCAATTTATTTATTCTTTCTTCTAATAAACTTGTATCAGTTACCTATTTTATATCTTTTTTATGCGGAACTATATCATATGGTGTTAGTGTTGGATAGCCTGCGCCATCAGTAATTTTTAACCATACAATAGGAGCAGAATCATCTAATAATAAAATACTACTATTAGGTGGCAATTGATATGCATTTGCTCCGTTCATTCCATTTACTCTAACTACTTCTTGTCGATTATTCATTGTATTATTACTATTATACAATGTCTGTTGACCATATTGATTTTGATACATTGTATTAGGTTGCTGATAAGGATTAAAATTATATTGCATAATCTTGTTCTCCTTTAGTTTAAGCCTCAGTTTGTTTTATTTAATTCAACAAAATCCTACAAGTTGTTTGAAGGTATTTCTTGAATATTAGTATCTGATTTTATTATTGTTTCTCCTGCGATACATTTTCCAACAATACCTTCCGTTGTTTGAAGATTTGCCCCTGCAGCGAGTTTATCTTCTACTTTTGTTACAGCCATAACTTTTCTCCTTAAAGATTTTTTATTTGAATAATGAAAATTATAGGTAAAAGAAAATTTTCATTATTCATAAAGAAGAAAGTTACTATTTTAAAGATTAAGATAGTAACTTTCTTCTTTTAAGTGAAGTTGCAATTTGTTCTTGTATAGAAAGAAAGGAGTTTCTTTTACCCTAGTCAAAGAAGTCCTTCAATTCGTCTTGTTGTATTAGGTGGATCATCCAGGCCGAATACAACAGAGTTCTTCATGATCTTTCATGAGACTGAAGTGCTTTTATTCTCTTTGACACTTTACATGAAAAAAGTGTTGTTAAGTTTTTCTATTTTTGTCCTAAAATTTTTTGTAGTTTATATGCTACAAAAATAAGATATGTGATTAGGCACTAGACTGATTGGATATATTATACAAAAGGTTTGTTAGTATATCCTTTTTTACATACACCACAAGTTTCATTATTTTCAATAAGCTTTTTAGTTTCTGGGTTATTTTCCATTTTTTCCCATACATCGTAAATATGTTCTGGATCATATTCTTCTGATTTTAATTTTTCTAAAAATTCTTTTATTCCAATATGCGGGATAATCCCAATTAAAGCACCAGATGCCCACTTTTCTTGAGAACACATACTAAACATTTGACTAAATATTTCATCAGAAATATCTTCTTCAATACGTTTATAACAAGCATGATAAAACTTTTTAACATATTCCCAATTTTGTTCTGCAAATACTGGCTTTCTTGCAACCGTTTCAATATAATAATGATATAAATTAATCATACAAGTAACAGTCCACTGCATTGCTGCTCCAGAAAATGGCTTATATTTCTTTACATGATTAATTGCATCGATCATATTATCAGTCCATCCACATAAACATTGGTCGTATGCATATTGACCATCATTGATTCTTGTAATAGAACCTTCTTTATTATGCCAATAATATACACATTCTGTAATATATCTTACTTGTTCGTTTGGATTATCGCAGAGAAGTTTTACTATAGTATTGAATCCAGTATCTTCATTTGCTCTAGTGTCATTAAATCTAATTTTATAATGATTAATAAATTCTCTGCGATATATTTTACCAAACATCCAGACCATATCATTTGCATGACCTACCATAGTTTGCAAGGTATCTCCAAGTTGCATGAAAGATGCAGAGCAACATTTTATAATTGGATCTATATTAATACCCTCTCTGAGTATTTCTAATGCGATTGCACCGCATAATGTATCATCTGCATCCATACATGTAAAGAACTCATCTTCGGTGTTATCAATCCCGTATTGTCGTGCAACACCAGGTCCGCCATTCTATTTAAGTTTAATTTCTTTGATACTCATATACGGACTAAACATTTTTACAAATTTTGAGTAATCGCCCTCTGGGCAACAATCGTTTACGATTGTAACATCTACATCTTGTAAAATAGTTTGTTCTGCTATTGATGATAAGGTACGTAATATGGTATTGTGTGCTTTATATGCTGGAATAATTACATCTATTCTATTTTTTTTCATCCTTTTATCTCCTTTTAATGCTTTTGATTTTAATCAAAAGCATTAGTATATATGTATACATTGTAATATGAATTGTGATAACCATTATCTATTGTTTCCCAATCTGGACGTATACATGACCAAGTTTGATCCACATTTATACTTTTTTGATGTATACAATTGGTATTAATTAAATTAATTGCTGTTGTAGTATCAGTATGAATATTTAAAGTTTGAATATTATTTATTCGAAAAGCTCCAATAAATACTCCATTTGCAATACCAGGCTGAAGAGTTATATTAGATATTTTATTACACAGACCAAACATAAAATGGGCTTTAGTAACGCTGTTTGGTATTAATATATTTTGATTTATTTTATCTCCACAGTATACAAACATTCTTTGAGTAACAGTAACTGTATTTGGTATTTGGATATTTTGATTAAAAGATTTACAAGATTGAAACATTGCATTAAGATTGGTAAGTGAACTCGGTATTTGAATATTTTGATTAAATGGACTAGCGGCAAATATAGTAGAAGCTTTTGTTATACTATTAGGTAGTTTAATATTTACATTCATTTTTGTAGTAAAAAACATTGTATCTGCATCAATAACCCCTTCGGGAATTTGAATATTCTGATTAAATTTTGCATTACAATAATAAAACATTTCTTTTGTATTAGTTACACTATTAGGAATTTGTATGTTTTGATTAAAATTATAGCAAGAATAAAACATTCTATAGGTACTAGTTACACTATTAGGAATTTGTATGTTTTGATTAAAATTTCGACAAGATTCAAGAGTTATATATAATACACTATTAGGAATTTGTACATTTTTATTAAGTTCATAAGAAGATTTAAATGACACTTTAGTTATTCCATTTGCTATTCTTGCCTATCCATTCCAGTTATTTCCATGAATCCACATATTATTATTAACAATTCCATAATTTCCATTTAAATCAAAAATTACAGAACAGTTTGTAACACTTGTACCGAAATTTATTTCCATTTACTCACCCCCTATTAATTAAGTATTACATGATACCCATCAATAGTATCGGGTATTGTAATTTCTTGTAAGTTATCTTCTACAATTTTAGCTGTGTTTAATCCATTAATAGTAACAGTCATATTTACATCATCTTTGGTATAGTTGAGATAATCCCAATACTTGTAGCCTTCACCAAGACAAAAGCCAATTACTACTCCGCGCTCATTTTGCATTCCAGCTGTTGAATAAATAGTTCCATCTGGGTTTACACAAGAGAAATTTACTGTATTGCTATTTTGTGAACGTAACCACCAATAAGATGCCGTACCATTTACTGTTTTTATTCTTGATGTATTATCTTTAAATATATCTGAATATATAACGCCAGTAGATTCTACATAATTATAACCAAAAATTTCTCTTGTAGATGGAATCCATAACTTTTCTACATCAATTTTTGTAGAGGATGTTACTGTACTATAATATGTCTTATTAACTTCTTGTATTCTAACTTTAATGTTAGAAGGAATAAGAGGATAGATGGTATTATCAATAAACGGTTTCATTACATTTGTAGCTGGATAACCATCTGTTGCTGTGTTACTGCTATTCATTGCTTTTTTAGTGAGTAAACATTCCTTCGCCACAAATGTTAACGGAGCAGTACCACCACTTGCAAGTTCATCTCCATCAATGGCAACGATTTGCATATTAACAGTTCCATACGTACTACCTAGATCTAATGGTTTATAATTACCGAGTTTATATACTGTGCTATATGTGCCATTATTAATATTAGCTAGAATAGTATCCCAGCTGTCTTGTATTTCAATATCTTCTACAACAGATTCAAATGCTGCATAAACAGTTTTATTACTTTGAATGTTAGTAAGTACAGCGTCAGCAGTATTAGAATTCATACTGTCAGACCAACCTAAGAATGTTGTTTGATCAACATTAGTAGGTGTGGTTCCAGTATAAGTAGCTGTATTGCCCTGTACAACATTTACAGTTTGAAGTGTTGTAGCACCATCTTGAGATTTGAAAGTTACAACATAAACTGGTTTATATGATGCTGTATATGTAGTGTTTCCAGTAATTGCGGCAACCTCAGGTACCCACGTAACGAATGGAGAACCTTGGCCAGATGGATCTACAGGTGTTGCGCTATTATATGTAGGTACTGTTCCATATGGTACACTATTGTCTGTTTCAAGTGTATTATTATTACTATTTTTCCAAGTTACAGTATAAGTTCTAATAGTATTTGTATAACAAGCGTATATATTTCTATCTGCCGTAACATTATTTCTTGCGTCTGCATCAACAGTATTATCATCATCTTTAGACCATCCCGCAAATGTGAATGTATATTGAGGAGTTGATGACTTAGTAGGAGTTCCAGAATAGACACCATTCCCACCGTCTGTAATACTTTCTGTGTAGTATAAAGTTTCACCGTTATAATAATATAAATTAGAAGTAATATGATTATAAGTAATATCAATATTAGGATAACGAGATTTCATTTGTGCTAACCAAGCGCCTGTTATTGTATCGAGACCTGTAATTATCCCCTGTACTTGTGGAGTATCTACGTTAAGACCTTGCTGATTCAGTCCTTTCATAGTATCTAAATAATCATAAAAATCTTCTACTTCAGCAGTAGTACTGGCTGTAGTAGTAAAACCAATTATACGCACACGGCTTCCTGCTTTTATATCTCCTAATATATCCAAGACAGGAATAATAGAACTAGAATTTTCAATTCTCAATGTTTCAATTTGAGAATAGTCATTGTTAGTAACACTAAAATCGTTAATGAGAGGTTGATTTATAATTGTTAAGTTTTTAATAGTATTAGGTAAATGAATTTTTTTCAATACACCATCACTAGGTAATGTTACACCTAAAACATTTGTGCCTTCAAAATATGCCTCTTCTAGGATGGAACAATTAGAAAGATCAACTGTTTTTTGAGCATGACCTTCCGCACCTAAACCAGAACAGTTTCGTACATCTAATTTTTTAAGTAATACATTATTTCCAAGAGTTAAATTATAAAGCTGTTGATTATCATATAAATTACTTGCATCTCCTAATTTTATTTCTTGAATTCTTGTGGCTTCTGAAAAATTCGCAAAACCAATTTCTAATGGAGCAAGATCTCCGACACTTGAAAGTTGCGGTGCCGAATAAATAGAAATTTCTGTATCTAATAATGTATCTACAGGACATGGAAGTAATGTAGGAACACCGCTTTGTCCTCTTTCTTGTACTACATAAGAAGCATATTTAATAGTTGGATAAATATCTGTATATGGAGTGACTGTAATATCCGCTTTGGCGTAGGCTCTTAAAATAATAACCTGAGAGAGAGCGTCTCCTGCATTCCATTTACTATCCATATATTTGAATCTATTAAAAAGCCACCATTTTCTTTGTTCTTCTTTTGATCCTTGTAACATTTCAAGATAATCTCCCGTAGGACTCTTACCTGGGTCAGGATTTACTAAAGGATCAATATATTTGAATCTAGTGTCCTAAAGCCATATTGCTTCAGGCCATTTACTTTGATGTTCTTCAAAGCGATTTTCTGTTAATGAATAATTTAAACCAGCTGCTCTTAATTGCTGATACATTTGTCTAATTTCCATAGAAAAAGCATCTCTTAAATTATTCCATAATACAGAATTTTGACCATTAAAAATAATTTTTCCATCTTGTAAATCAGTATCTTCAAGACCGTAAGAAAATACAAGAGTACCTTCATTATTTGTACCAATAGCAGTATCCATATCATATGGTTCTGCTACTGCTTTTCGTCCTAAACCTGATATACTAGAAGGACTTCCGTGAAAACCAATAAATAAGTTTTTTGCTCTGCTATCAACCATCAAAAAGAG
>Ga0310690_10003363_pt1 | contig 24149 bp, 45 predicted proteins | sample AusTroGonzalo_MG_2_FD_207661 | JGI IMG/M metagenome (GOLD analysis project Ga0310690, IMG submission 207661) | Bovine rumen microbial communities from tropical cattle in Woodstock, Queensland, Australia - Gonzalo_04 (v2) (version 2) | ecosystem: Host-associated > Mammals > Digestive system >... | reverse complement strand
CGTCGGTATTAATGCTATAATCTAGTGAATAGGGTCGTTTCAATTAAGTACCTCCTTGGGGTTCTTAGCCCCTAAGTATATTATATCATTTTTTTAATAAAAAGTCAAGGGTTTGGTTTTAAAATTTTCTGGTTGATGGAAGATGGGGAGGGCCCCGGGCGAAAGTCAGGGAAAGTCAGTATAATCCTATAACTATCCCGGGGATGCTTCACCCTGGTAAAGTGATAAAGCTATAAAATCTGCTGCCGGTATCATAATTATAAAATCATACATATCAGAATATGAAAAAAGCAAGCGCGTTTTTTCGCGCTTGCTTTTTTATACCCGGTTTTTTATTCATCACAAAATGTTATTGTTATAATATCGCCGTCTTTATTTTTCCATTCAACCGCTAAATTCATGGGGTTATCGTCAAATGTATATGCCATTTCCCTGTCATATCCATGATGGGCCATAATTCGCCGAATTGTACAGAGGGCCCGAATAAAACTAACTTGCGGGGAAAATGTCAACCGCTCAAATTCGCCTATAAACTCGCAAGTATTTACAACCGTCACAACTGTACCTTTCATAATTGTTATACCTCCATATTATTCTTCTTTGCGGGGAAAGGTTTCAACCTTTCCCCGCATCCATTCATAGTTATTCGATGATATAAAACTCTCCGGTTAATTCATCATAATAATCATTCACGGCCCGCTCAAACAAAATACCGTCAAGCCCTTTGCACTCTATCATTGTTCCTAAATCGCCAGTTATATCTGTATTATTATAATCTTCTCCGGTATGTTTCCAATTTTGAAGAAGGAAAGCACACTCGTTAGCCTTTTCAGTTACCAGTAATTCCCATGATAACCAGCGCGAACCTGTTTTGTCCATAGGCAAATCAATATAACTTGCGTACTCTGTCCGAACTTGCGCATACGGTTTTCCCATTGCTTTTTGCACTCTGTCACGCTGTGCACAGGCGAAGCGCATCATATTATGAGCGTTGAAACAATGTTGCCAGCGATTGTCTCTAAATGCTTTCAACACTTGAGCGCGAGAGTAAAAAGCAATATATAACGCGCTATTTTTCCCCGCCTTTTCATTGATAGGAAATGCATAAAAATCTCCATGATGGCCGTCTTTCACGTAAGCAATGGCACACTGTACAAAAATCCAAACTAAATCTACTACTTTACGCATTTTTATATCCTTCCTTCTTATTATTGTAGATTGCAAATCAGTGAACGAGACGCCAGCGGAGCAGGGCGGGGAACGATTGTTTATCACGACATCATCATCTCCAATCTCTTATAAGATTTGTATATATTATAATCCTGTCAAGCCCCTTTTTCAAGTAAAAATGAAAGAATTTACATAATTACGCAATTTTTAACATAATCAAGTTTTTTAATGAAAAATCAGAAATCATAAAACCAGGTTATTATGTTACGTCAATATGAAATGAATAGCGCGCTTTTTACTTTACCCTATTTTAACGAAAAATGTGATAAAATACACTTGAAAGGCAGATGTTTCAAAAATGTTACAACGTCACAATTTCGTAAAATATTGTAAAAAGGTAAAATGTGATGATTTTATCACTTTACTATATGAAAGCGCCAGATGGCACTTTACCGTGGTAAAGTGGTACAGTGGTAAAGTTGTAAAGTGGTGGCACTTTACCGTGGTAAAGTGGTGGCGTGATAACACGGTAGTGCGGGAGCACTTCACCGTGATAAAGTGGTACAGTGGTAACGTGATAAAGCAACGCGAGGCCAGGGCCCGCTGCGCTGCCGAGCGTCATATCTCGCCCGGGCCCCTACGCGGGCGTATGGGAGCTGGGAGCTGGAGCTGGGAGCTGTGCCCAAAACCGAAAGCTTTGTTAAGTTTTTGTTAAATTTTTTGGGAGCTGCGGTTAAGCTCGGATTGCAGCTGCGTTAAGCCTAGGGTCTCGGCTACGTAAACCGAAGCGATTGTTAAATTTTTGTTAAATTTTTAGGAGCTACAACGAAAGAATTAGTTAAATTTATGTTAAATCAAGCAACAATCTTTACATATTTTTAACAAACATTTAACAGAAAAATAATTTGTTATATCTATGTTAACTAACGAGGCCGGGTCCTTTAGTTAACAAACATTTAATGCAACCAGGTATTGACAAGGCGTTCTATAGGGTGTATAATAGAGACGTACTCAATGAGGTACAAGTAAAAAAAGGAAGGTATTTATGATGGTATACGTACAGATTAACAAGGTACAGGCTCGTAAGCTTTACGCGCAGGGGAAACAGTTCTGGATGACGGCATGCAATATGCGGCCAGAGTGTGGATTGCTTGTTAATGCAAGGGTGTATGACGCAGACCATTATCTTTCCATAAACTTTACAGACCTTTACAACTGTTTCTGTTACTATAATTGTGACAATGAACGTGGCAGGTATCCGCGATTCTACATAGAGGACGCCGAATAGGCGTCCTTTTTATTGTAAAGTGTATGTTAACTTAAGGGCCCGTGTCTTTTAGTTTACATAAATTTTACATAGCATCCTGGCAAAAGGGGATTGACAAGCGCGGTTCCGTGTGGTATACTATAATCGTTCCGAAGGCGGAACGCAATAAACATATGGAGGTTGACGGCAATGAGTTTCGGCGAATACTACGAGGGCGACGAGCCAATGGAATGGAAGATTAGCGAAGAATACGACGACGAACTTCCCGAAGGCATCACGTTTATGATGCAGGTATACGAACAGAAATATGGCGGTTATCATCTCAAGTTCTATGTGAAGAAACCCGGCGGCAAATATGAATTTTACCACGATAGGGAAATAGAATACCCGAAGGATATTGAGCGAATTTTTGAGGATTACAAGCAAGACGTTATTGAGTTATATACATACTAATCAATCAAACCGCGGCAAAACCGCGGTTTTTTCTTATGTAAAGCCAATGTTAACTAACGAGCACGGGCTTTTTAGTTAACGCACATTTTACATTTCAAATGCCGCAAAAAGTATTGACATTCTCGCGCCCAGGTGCTATAATATACTTGTAAGTTGAAAGGAGGTTGTCCCAATGATTAACATTCGTTCTATTCGCAAGCTTCAGGAAAACGACGGTTTGACCCTCAAGAACGGCCAGCGCATCACGTACAAAACAGGTTGGCAGGTTGCGACGGAAGGAATTGAAACGAGAGACGCCCGTGAAGCAATGCAAGCGATTAAAGCATACAAAGGCACTTGCGGCGTATGGTACAGCGAAGGAATTTACTATATTGACAAAAGTTTCCGCGTTTCCACAAAGCGCGAAGCGTTAAGAATCGGAAAAGAACATAACCAAATCTCAATACTCAATTGGCACACGATGGGCTTAGCGTATTGCTAAGCCCCATTTTTTTTATGTTAAAAACGTGTAAACAAACGGGCCCGTGCTTTTTAGTTAACAAACTCTTTACTTGACAAATCTCCTGGCCTATGCTATAATCTTCTTGTAAGATGAACGGGGCGAAGCCCCATAGACCGCGCGCCCGACGCGCCGCGCCCGAACCGGGCCGATTGTTAAGAGGAGGTAAATTCTATGACATCCATCACCCGTACCGCCACCGGCTTCACCGTCACCGATACCGCCGCCGTGACCGTCACCGTGGTACTTCACCCCGAGCACGAAGACCCCACAAGATTCGCCGCCGACGTTTGGTGTCAATCCGTATACGCCAAAGGCCCCATGGAAATCATTTCCAGCACTGACCGCGGCAACACGGCGCACATCGCCTACATACACGCCCGCGATATAGCACGGCGCCCTTCCATTTGGTAAAGACCCGCAAGGGTCTTTTTTCTTTTATTATCGTTATGTTAACTAAAAGGCCCGGGCTTTTTAATTTACAAGCCTTTAACATATATCATTATAAATAATATATCGCAATTTCATTTTGAAATAATAAAATACATTTTATTATCACAATTTCATTTTATATCCTAAAATATAATTTCAATTTCATTTTTATATATATTGTCCCATAATAAAAATCAAATTTACTTTCCCAAAACTTAACAAACGAAATTTCAAAAAAATATTGACATTCAACCAGGTTTGTGGTAATATATACCTGTGCCCCGGGAACTGACCCCATCCGACCGAATGTTAAAAGGAGGTTAACCCATGACCACTATCATTATTTCTGGTGTGACCCTGACCCTGACTGCCACCACTGCCGCGACCCTCCGAGCCGAAATCCGCGAGGCCGAAATTGAGGCCCAGCTTCAGGAAGCCCTCCGGACCATGAAGCCCGGCGACCCCGACTATAGCGACATATACAAAGAAGTATATGGCGTGCGCCCGAGATGGTAGGGCGCTTTTATTATGTGATTGTTAACTAAAAGGCCCGTGCTTTTTAATTAACATAAATTTCGCATTTAATCTGCCCTTTTACCTATTGACATTGACGGCGGTTTGTGGTAAAATTAGGTTGTCGGTTGGAGATACCAGCCACTATTTGAAGGAGGTTTATTATTATGAAGGAACTGGCTCTGATTCTGGTGGACGAATGCGGCGACGACATGGAGTATGGACGGTGGGAAATTCCCGCGAACCTGGACGACGATTTGATGGAGCTTTGGAAGGACAAAAAGGTTTCTAAAATGTTTGAGGATTATCCAGAGGCGAGCGGGTGGTATTGGATGGATTACAGCGAAATCCAACACCGCGCCATAATGGCCGTTCACGACCTGTTTTTCTAAGAGGGCTACCGCCCTCTTTTTTTTTTATATTATCGAATTGTTAACTAATGAGCCCGTGCTCTTTAGTTTACATACATTTAACTTGACTTTTTGGCCCATCTATGCTATAATGTATATAATGAAAGGGAAGGAGATTGTTAAGTTATGGTTACGACTATGTTAAATTTGCGTAAAGATTTGGTTAAGTTCAAGTTAAGCCGCGGTTGCCCTTGCGGGACCCTTCGGCTTGACGTCGGACTCCTGGGCTGTGTTAAGATTGTGTTAAGAACTTAACGGAGCTGGGAGCTGCGTTAAATTTATGTTAAATTTTTGGGAGCTGCGATTTAACATAAACTTAACTTGACTTTCGGAGCTGCTTCTGCTATACTATATATAGATAAAAGAAAGAGAGGTATCCATTATGTACTATGTCGTTACTGTCGAACAGGGCCATCAAGGTTGTGGGAATTGCTCCTATCTCAAATTCGCTTTTGAAGCGAAAACTTTACTTGATGCGGTAGATATGGCCCGAAAAATGCCCAGCGTTAAGCACTCTAAACTGTGCGTCAATGCTAAACAAGTTGATTATGCTGAATATCTCCAATGCCGCAGTGTGAATAGTTATCACATGTTTGAAACATACGCTCCCGTAAGAAAAAAGAAAAATTGGCGGCGCTAAACCGCCAATTTTTTTTATGTAAATTCTTTGTAAATTAAAGACCCCGGGCCTTTTATTTTACATTCACATAACAAAAAAGTGCGCTATCACAGCGCACTTATTATACAGGCACAAATAATAAACAAAACCCACCCCAGTGTCCCGAATACTATCCATAACACTTTTTTAACATCGGCCCAGGTTAATTGCCGCCAGAACCGCCGCCATTTATAGCGGAACTGGCGGCGGCTCGTGGAATATCCTATCACCATGTGGGCACCAGCTTTCCGTCGCGATAGGTCAGCATATTCAGGTCGGTCAGATTGTCCAGCACCTTGCGGGCCAAGCAAATATCCCAGCCCATCTTTTCCGCCAGCAGGTTTTCAAGCCGCCGGCACTCGCTCTCCCCAAAACCCATCTCAATGCCGCCCATCTCGCGGATTGTTTCCAGCATACCCTTCTCGTAGCGCGTGTACATCGTGTGTTCCTCCTCTCAATTTCTATATATAGTATAGCACAAGACCCCACAGAAGTCAAGTTAAAAGATTGTTAAGTAAAAGGCCCGGGCTCTTTACTTTACAATGGTTTAACACAATAGTGCTTGAATCTTTACACAACCTGTGGTATACTATATTCAGAAGTTGAGAGAAGGAGGACACCCCCGCAATGAAGAGCATCTACACCAACATCGCCGACAATGTTTGTCGCAACTATGGTCTTGAGAATCCAATCACTATTGCCGTTATGACTATGATTCAGAAGCTGGTAGAGCCAAGCATTATCATTGATATGCTGGATGAAATCGACCGTCAGCAAGAGCTGGTTAGAAAGGGGATTTTCTGATTATGTATGACCTTTATGTGATTAAAGTGTTTTCTGACAAGAGCTATTCCACCGTTATTCACACCACCAAGCCATTCATTCCCCAACAGATTGTCAAAGTTATGAACGCGTTACTGAAAGATTATCCCAATCATTATACCCGAATTGAAAAAATTCGGGTAATTTTATTAAGTCTATGTAAACTAAAAGGCCCGGGCCCAAAATTTTACAATCTTTTAACTTGACTTTTTTGAAAATTTGTGATATAATAAAATTACAAAAGAAAGGAGAACAGCCGATGAAGATTTACTTTGATATGGATGGAACCATTGCGGACCTTTACGGCGTACCTGACTGGCTTCCGATGCTTGAAGCAGAGGACCCTAAACCCTATGCGATAGCAAAACCGCTTGTAAATATGAATAAGTTGGCAAAGGCCCTTCATAAAGCGCAAGCGGCGGGACACGAAGTATACATTGTATCATGGCTTTCCAAATACGGCACCAGCGCGTATGGCGAAAAAGTAACCGCGGCCAAACTTCAATGGCTCAAAATTCATCTTCGCTCTGTCCAATGGGATAATATCCATATTATTAAATATGGTATAAATAAATGGGATTATTGCGGCAGTGATGATTCGATTCTCTTTGATGATGAACAGCGCAACCGCGACCAATGGTTAAATCATATGGCATATGAACCCGAAAAAATTTTTGAGATATTGGGAGGACTTTGTTAAGATGGCGGAAAAAATAATGTTTCTGGTGTTTGGAGTTCTTATGGGTATTATGTTGGGTATGCTAATATTCTTGATGGTAACAGATTATTATGATGCCGCACCCAACATTGATGACCCCGCCCGCGCTTGTTTTGAGTGCGGCAAGCATATGGAAGCAAAAGAATTTGACCTTATAAACAATACATACATATATGAATGCGAAAAATGTAATTTTACTCTCATAACAGATATACCAATGGGGTCAGAAAACTGACCCCAATTTCATTTTAAGTTTATGTTAATTTTTGAGCCCGGGCTTTTAACTTTACAATCCTTTAACTTGACATTTCATTTCCATTGTGCTATACTATATTCAGAAAATGAAAGGAGCGAATCATTATGAAGTATTGCCCCGTCTATGATTTTGATTGCCCTTACTACGACAACGACGAAGGCTACTGCCTAGTGGACAATCCCGAAGAAGAATGTGACGATTATGCTTATTATAGCGCCGACTTTGAAGATGATATAGACGAAAGCAACTATGACCCGTATGCTGGTTGTGACGTGTTTGAAATCGACGAAATGTTTTAAGGAGGGCAAACTGTTATGATTATGTATGCTATCTATTGCGGCGGTTTTCGAGGTTCTTCTTACTACCGGACACACGAAGAAGCCCAATCGGCGGCTAACTTCCGCACGTATTGTACGGGGCACAAGTGGGAGGTAAAATCTGTCATCATACCAACTGAACAGGGCGCATAATGCGCCCTTTTCTTTTGTTAAATGCGGGTTAATTAAAAGGCCCGGGCTTCAAACTTTACATTCTTTTAACTTGACTTTTTTGCGCTTCTGTGCTATACTTATATTGTCGAAAGGGGAGAGCAAGATGATACCACCCAATTAGAGTAAGGCACTGCGTCAACATCTCTGTCGTAGACGTATCCCAATACAGGTAAACAGTGACGGGCGTAGGCGTAGATCCTACGCAACAAAAGACCCGATGCGCACGGGTCTTTTTGTTTGTTATCGCAATGTTAAATTAAGAACCCGGGCCCAATAGTTTACAATCATTTAACTTGACTTTTCCCGCAACTTGCGCTATAATTTAGGTATCAAATCAAGGAGGAACACTCAAATGATGAATCCGCACGGCGAACTTCGGGAAATGATGATTGACGCAATGATGGACGCCCCTACCGCAAGTTTCATCCTGCTCCGCACCTATAACGACGGCACCACCCACGCGGAACCGGTTGACGCCATTGAACAGGCTCTTTACGCCGCTTCCATCTATCTGTTTGATGATGACTGCCGCACCGTGAAAATTTGGGACCTCAAACACTGCGACCTGATTATGAACTACGAAAGGAGAGCGTAATTATGCGCCGAGTATGCCCTTGCGATCTTGATGGTATCTGCCCCTATAATGCCGAATATAATTCTGATTGCGAATACTGGTGCGGCGAAGAACCCGAACCTGACTATCCCGAAATTGACGAGGAAAGCTAACGACTTCCTTTTTATTATGATTATGTTAAATAAAGACCCCGGGCCCGGAACTTTACAAACGTTTAACTTGACATCCTGGTCCCTTTGTGGTATACTCTATACATAAGATGAAGGGAGGACATACCAATGTACGAAAACTACGAGAACGCCTATGAACTGGACTGCCGCGAGCTTCACGGGTGGGAGATGGAACAGTGGGACCTGATGATGGAAGAGGACGAAATGGACCGGGCGCAGGAAGCGGCGTATGACGAATGGCTGGTGCTGAACAAGGAAATTTGGGGCGAGTAATCGCCCCACTTTATTTTAAGCTTCTGTTAATTAAAGCGCCCGGGCTCGTAACTTTACAAACTCTCAACAAAATAATGCTTGAATCTTTACAAACGATATGGTATAATGATTACAGAAATTGAGAGGAGGACACCCCAATGCGTAAGATGTATGTTGCCTGTGACGGAAGCCTGTTTGCCAACCAGGACACCTGTGAAGGATACGAGGGCGACCTGCTTTATGGCCGTGCCACTTTCTACTATCACGACGGCAGCGAAATGAGCTGGGAGACCGTACTGGACGAGCTGCACTCTGATGGCGAGTTCATCCACGAGATTTACTGCGACACCGACCACGCCGCGGAGCTGGTCAATCAGCTGCTGGATGACTACGATTTCTGTAAGCTGGACCGCACCACTCGCGGCCTATACCAGTGGAATCCGGAGGAACGGCTCTTCACCTACTGTGAGCGCACTGAAATGTGATGGAGCTACGGCTCCATCATTTTTTTTATTATTATGTTAAATTTCGAGCCCGGGCTTTAAACTTAACAGACGTTTAACTTGACTTTTCCCGCAACCTGTGGTATACTTATATCGTTCCAAGGGAAGGACACCCGCTGACAAGAAAACAGTAACTGACGACCTGCGGCAAGGAACCACCGCAACCACCGTTGAAGCAGAAACTTCACAGCGGCCTTCCCAAAGAATTAACTTGACAATCACCCGGAGCTGTGGTATAATTAAGACATAAAGAGAAGGAAAACTCTTACAAACCAGAAAGGGAATTTATATGAAGTTTATCACCGAAGAAGCTGCCGCCCATTCTATGAACGCTCTCGCCTACCAGTTTGCTATGACCCACAAAAATGATTACGATACCATTGAAGAGCTGGCAGATAAGGCTACTGAATTTGCCAAAAGCTGGTTCCTTCGCTACTGCGAATCCGAAAACATTATCGCTGTTCAGTGCGACGACGATGAGCTGGACGATGAGCTGGACGACGAAATTCCCGATGAACCGCAGGATGAGGAACAGATTCCGCAGTTTGATAACCTCTCTGAATTGCTCGGCTTTCTCCTTGATGATTAAAGGGCGAAAGCCCTTTTTTCTTTAAGTATATGTTAATTATTGAGCCCGGGCTCCAAACTTTACAAACTCTTAACTTGACTTTAGTGAGATTCTGTGGTATACTTATATTGTTCCAAGGGGAGAGCGCTTGACCACAAGTTGAACGTGGGCTACGTTCTCAAAGCATTTCTAACGCCGAAAGCGCTTGTGGGAGCTTTCCCCAGAAGGAACTGGATTTACAAACTCTTAACTTGACATTTTACCACTTCTGTGGTATAATGAATACACCAAAGGGCAAGGAAAAGCCCCAAAAACCAGAAAGGAATCCACTATGAAGAAGTCCACTCTCGAAGCCCTGTACCACTACCTGAACGGCTATCCCTCTCTGGTCGATGTCACCACCCTGCGCGAAGAAGTCAATGCCGAGTATGAGCGACTGACCGCGAAAGCTGAAGCCAACGCCCAGATGTACGAAGAAGCCAAGGCTGTCGTTCTGGCTGCGCTGACCGATACTCCCCAGACCGCTCTGGAAATCTTTGAAGCCGTCGCGGACGACCTGCCCGATGATTTCACTTCCACTAAGGTTTCCTACGCTCTGGCCCACCGTTGGGAAGCGGATGTCGTGAAGCACGACAACGGAAGGAAGCCTAACACCTACACCAAACGCGTATAAGTAGGCATACTTTCCCGGGCGGCGTGTTCCTTTACGCCGCCCCTCCTTTATTAAGCTAATGTTAACTTTTGGGCCCGGGCTCCTTATTTTACAATCATTTAACTTGACAATCTAATTGCTTTATGCTATACTATATCCATAAGGAGGGCAAACAAATGAACAGAGCCGAGTATCAGAAAGTAAGTGAACTTTCAGCTTGGGACCTAAACGCGGGTTGTCGTAACATAATAGACCAAACAACTCCCGCAAGACGCCGCCTCAAGAAACGAATCCGCAGAGCAGACCGCAAGAGATACCGCAATTTCATTACAAAAAGAGAGGAGATTTCTAATTGTGAATCTTAACTTCTTGCTCCTGTATTGCTCCCTATGTCTTGTCAACGTGATACTCCAGACTATCAAGTCTCTTTGTACTGTTAAGTGTAAGACTTTCATTTCCGCAACTGTCAACGCTCTGGCCTACGGTCTTTATGTGTATGTAATATTCTACACCAATGCCGAAGGACTTCCGCTCTGGGGCAAAGCAATAATAACCGCGGCGGCCAACTTCACAGGCGTTTATCTTGCCAACTGGGCGTTTAATAAACTCTTTACACACGAAGTCGAATGGACCGTCAATATCTCAATTCACCTGAATGATATTGATGATTTCATAACCAATCTCGACAATTCTGGACTGGCATATCATTTCTACGGTAATAACAGTGATGGAGAATACGCAATGTTCACTGTGTTCTGTCCCACGTCAAAGGAAAGTAACAGATTGCGGCAAATCCTTCCCCTAGATGCCAAATATAATGTGAATGAAAGCATAAAAAAACTTTAAGACATACGGCGGCATTTCATTTTGCCGCCGTCTTTTGTTAATTGAATGTAAAATTTTGGCCCCGTGCCCGAAACTTTACGACCTTTTAACTTGACTTTTGTACGAGTTAGTGCTATAATTTAAGTATCAAATGAAGGGAGCATAAACCAATGTACAGAATCTTTTACCTGATGGATAACCGTTACGAGATGAAGCATTGTACCCACGATATGGTAGGCTGGCATATCCGCCACCTCGAAGCACAGGGTGCAACCATCAAGAGCATCACCAATGAATACGGTTCTGTTTGTAAGAAGGAGGAGTTTTTGATTTAATGGCCTACTTTGTAACTTACACCCAAGATACTGAAAAGCACATCTGTTATACCGAAACCGAGGAACAGGCGTGGCAGTTTGCGAAGCAACTCAACACTCTGACCTTTTGCCGCGACATAACCGTTCATAAGTATAATAAAATTTTAGGGAGGATATAATTTTATGCCGAGTATTTGAGAAAATGAATTTGGCGAACAGTTTGACACCTACGAAGAAGCGCGAGAAAACGTATATGAGAATATGGAACTGGACGACTATTTTGAGCGAATGGCCACGCAGTTTAAGAACCCCGAGGCACTTATGCGCACTATCTACAACCGCATTGATGACCGTCTAAGCAAGGGATACCTGTTCAACTTCTGGGACCTCTTTGAGGATGAAAGTTATGTTGCGGAAGAACAGTTTTTCAATGATAACTACTATGAAGTAGAACCCGACGATGAAGAAGAGGATGAATAATCCTCTTTTTTATTGAAATGTTAATTTTAAACCCCGGGCCCCAAACTTTACAAAAACTTTACGCTCAAAACCCTTGACAAACCCGGGAATCTGTGATATAATTTGTACATCAACAAGGGAAGGAAAACCCTTCAAACCAGAAAGGCAAACACTATGACCAAGAAAACTGCTCTCCAGACCGCTATCGCCACCCTCAAGACCACCACTGCTCCCGACCCCGATGTTCTCGCCACCCTTCAGAGTATGGTTGATACCCTGTCCATTAAGCGCGAAATGTCTGATGAAGCCCGCGCCAAAATCAACGAGCGGCGTAAAACCAAGGCTCATGCGCTCCGCGCCAAAACGATGTGCACGGTACTCCCGGTTCTTGAATCCACGCTTCGCTCCACGGCCGCGCCCGGTATGACCGCCAAGGAACTGTTTGACAGTACGAAGGTTTCTCTACCTGCGGATTGGACTTGGCAGAAGGTACAGGGTGTTCTCACTCACGAACTCCATCCGCTTGTGACCATCACCGAGAACAAGGGCGAAGCAAAGCGATATTGCATCGTTTAAGAAAAGGGCTTCGGCCCTTTTTCTTTTTATTAAGCGAATGTTAATTTTCGACCCCGGGCTCAATTGTTTACAATAACTTAATAAAAAAGAAGGCTCAATGCCTTCTCCGATAATTCCGATAGTATTCCATTGTAACCGCATAGTCAAAGATTTTCAAATCTCCATATTCATCAAATCCATAATTTTCATCGTGTAAATCGTGGAATTTATCCATCAAATACTCCTGTTCATCTTCACTCAAAAATTCTAAGTCCCAAGCATAATCATCATAACTTCTATTAACGCTAACCCGCGGCATAACATAATAGAAATGATGCCCTGCCTTAACTTTAATTATTTCCGCAAACAGATATTCATAACCATCATCGGTTGCCATTTTATAATTGCGGTATTCCTGATAGCAATTTCCAAAGCGAGCCCAACCTCCAATGGTATCGCGGGGCTTATCAATCTTGATTACGAAATCGCGGCCAATCAGCACGATGCGCGTCATACCGTAGGAAAATCTCATTTTATGCGTCAAAGCAAAAAACTCAAATTTTGCTTCATCAAAAGTTTCCCGCAATTCATCCAACTCTTTCACGTATGTATCCAAAAACCGCCGAGCGTGCTGTTCAAAAAACTTCATAATCAGTACCTCCCTTTTCAACTGTATCAATTATAGCACATATTGAGCCAGAAAGCAAGTTAAATGTCAGTAAAGTTTAGCGCCCGGGCCCGATACTTAACAAACTCTTAACTTGACAATTCTCTAAAATTGTGCTATACTATTCTTGTCAGTGAGGGAAACAAGAGCGCGCGGCAGTACAGCGGCGTTGTGGTAAGACAAAACCAGTTACAATTTATCGGCCGCCCGACCTGACTTCACAAACTCTTAACTTGACTTTTTCTCCAATCTGTGATATAATAAATACGTAATCAAGGGAAGGACAACCCTTAAAAACCAGAAAGGAATCTCCACTATGACTAAGATGTCCCCCAATGAAATGAAAACCGAAGCCCGCCGTGCCGTTGCTTCTGGCCTGACCAACACCCTGTCCGAGATGGACGCCATTCAGTATGGCGACTATGCGTGGGCCGTCCGCACCGAGATTGACGGTCAGGAGATTTGGGTATCCATTGACCTGACCTCCAAGGCGTATAAGGCCACGAAGTCTTATGACGCTTTCAATCCCGAGGACGCTCGGGCCGCGTGGCTGGAAGAGAAGCGCATCAAGGCCGAGGAAGCCGCCGCAAAGGCGGCCGCCAAGGCCGAAAAGGAGAAGGAGAAGGCGTAAGCCTTCTCTTTCTTATTATTAAGCAATTGTTAATTTTTGGGCCCGGGGTTATAATTTTACAAACTATTAACTTGACTTCTTTAGAAAATTGTGATATAATTAAGACATCAAATGAAGGGAGAAAACAAGATGGTAAACTTTGAAAAGATTACTTGCCCCAAGTGCCTACGTAAAGGAAATATAGAAGTTATCGCCGATAAGGATGATTTTCATTGGGATTTCAATTTTCTTTGTTATGCTAAGACAGTATTTTGTTATTGTCATAAATGCAACACTGATTTTACTATCAATGAGTTGTGGGATGCTATTGGTTTTGATGAAGATTCTGTTTCTATCTTAGAAAGGAAATGAGTATGAAAGAAAAAATAACCTATCAGGTCGAACAGCACACCCGCCGCGATTGGGGCCTTGTCAAGCCCTTCACCCGTATAGAAGTATCTAAGAAGCACAAGAAACCCAAGCATAGCAAGCGAGATATGGAAAAGGAGTTTAACTAATTATGAAGTTTATAGCAGATGATGGCAAGGTTTTTGACACGATGGAAGAATGCGAAAAGTATGAAGAGAACAACATTTTGTATGGTGAAGTTGCACGCATTTTTTATGATGAAATAATTATGTATGACAACACAGGCCGACAAATTGAGACACCATTGGAACTCACTCCATCGAATGTGAAAGATTATCTTAGCGAAACCGTCACTCTTTTGAATAATCGGTGTTATTATCTCATTATTCCATACTATGTAGATTGGCCTCAGATACAAGAATTTCTTCATCACGAATATGGTATTAACTTACCGCCCACTGCGGGAGAATGGCATTGGGATAATGATGGTGGCTGTTGGGAAAGTTATGAAGAGATGTATAATTATTTTAATGAAATATGGGGTACGATAGGCAAGCCGCCAATTGGAAAAGGTGCGTAAGCACCTTCTTTTGTTGCGGTTATGTTAAATTTAGACCCCGGGCCCCAAAGTTTACTTACATTTAACACAAAAAAGTATTGACATTCTCCTGCATCTATGGTATAATTAACTTGTTCTTGAGGGAACACAACATCAAGCGGAAGGAAAACCGCTCAAACCAGAAAGGACTATAATATGTATATCACTTCCACCATGAGCCTGACCTATCATCCCAGCACTGACGATTTTGAGTTTACCAATAATGGTATCGTGACCATGATTCCTTCTACTTCCACCGATTTCATGGCAGTTAAGCATTTTTACAATGCTATGCGTCAGTATAACCCCGCTGTTCGTGATTCCATCATAACAGCGAATCCCGCGATAATCCCCGCTTCTCTGCTTTCTGTTTATATCGCCACGGAAGAATCTGCTCCTGTTGAAGAAGTTCCTGCCCCTGTCCCTGATGCTAAGGAAATTATGGTTGATGGTCTGCGTAAGATGATTAACTTCTTTTCTGAATTTGCTTTCACTCCGTCTTTCCGTTTTGTCAACACTATCTCCCGCAACTATCGGACGCCCGAAGCGGCAAAGGATTTTATCGCCCATTATTTCTCGCTGATGGATTCTTGTTATGCTTCTGATGTTGCTAACAAGATGAAAAGCGAAGAATTTTCTGACCTGATTAACAACATTATGGAATACCCCGCTCCCACTTCTGTTGTCAATTCTCGGATGAAAGTTTATTATGGCCCCGCTGGTACTGGTAAGACTACTATCGCACAGCAGGAAACCGATAATCGTTGTATCGTTTGTAACTCTGCTATGCTCCCTTCTGACCTGATGGAAGATTTCGTTTTTGACAGCGGCAATCCTACTTTCAACCCCTCTATCCTTTGCGAATGTATGGAAAAGGGCCTTCCGATTGTTCTTGACGAAATTAACCTCTTGCCCTTCGATTCTCTGCGATTCCTGCAAGGTATAACTGACGGCAAAAAGTCCATCATTTATAAGAACAGAACCATTAACATCAATGACGGTTTTCAGATTATTGGAACGATGAACTTGAGCCTTGGCGGCGCGACCTACGGTTTGCCCGAACCTCTGGTCGATAGGTGTTCCGAAATCAAAGAGTTTTCTCTGTCCGCTGAACAGCTTGCCGCCGCGATTATTGGTTAATCGCAGAAAGGAAATAACGATGGAATTTAACATTCGTATTTGCCAGCAGATTTTGGATACCTTGCCCATCGGTTACTATTGCGGTAGACGGTTGTCTGTTGTGATGGACGAAAAAGAACCTACTTCTTTTTACTCTCCGCTTACCGATAGCATAACTATTTCTTATCCCATAATCGAGCGGGGCGTTACCGCCCTGCCCGATAGGGAAAAGGATTTTGAACAGGCCGTCCGTAGTATGTTGTACCATGAAACCAGTCACGCCATTTTGACCCCTTCCCATTTGATGGAATATCCAGCTACGCAAGAGGGCCGCACGATTGTAAACATTTTTGAAGATGAACGAATCGAAACCGTCCTTGCGAATTTTTATAAAGGCGTAGATTTCAAAAAGCAAAAGTACGCCATAAACGGCGGCCCCAATGAAAATCCCGCAACAGCAGAAGAATGTTTTTATAATCTGGTACGGTTTCGTGTTGGCCCGGCAACTTTCGTCCAGCGCGTTGAAGATATTATTCACGAATATCAAAAACTGTCTCGCGCTTCACATCACTATGAAATCTGGTCTTATTATAGACAAATTATGAACTTGTTTGACGATTTGTGCAAACATCTTAGAAAGAAGCGCAAAACGCCCGCCGATAACCCCGCACAGTCTTTTGCTCCCAAACAGGGTAAATCTCACGGAAAAGCAAACGCCTGTGCCGATATTAAGGACAAAGATACAGCTACTGGCGGCGGAATCAGCGAAGAACAGGCCCGAGAAATCATTCATGAAACGATGGAAAATCCCTTCGGTTTGCGCGGAGAACAGCAAAAAGAAGCAAATAAACTTATAAAGACTTTGGAAATGTTGTTTGCTAACTTCAAGAAAAAGAACTCGGGCGGCAATGGTATTAACGCTTATACTGGTATCTTTAATCCCCGCGCTGTTGTCCGTGAAGATTATCGTTATTTTGATAGACCCATAAATGCTAATGGCAATAACAAATTTGGCACGCTTCATTTGAATTTGTTTCTCGATAGGTCAGGAAGTTTTGACAGTAACGAAAGTTTGACCAATGCTATTCTTGCCGCGCTTTCTGATTTTGAGAGACGTAACCGCAATTTCTCGATGGATGTATTTTTCATCAATGACGAATTTGTTCATGCTGAAACTGTGGCCCAGCGGCAAATGGTTTGCGGAAATGGAAATACCCTTCCCGATAATATCAACGACATTTTCATAAAGGCCCAGAAGCCGAACACTTTCAATTATAACATTGTTCTGTTTGATGGAGATGCCTTTTCTGACTGCTCCGGCTCACTTACCTATCGCAAGAAACTTTTCAAGGCATTTGATAAAAAGCAAACTTTCCTTATCAGTGATAGGTATAACGAAAGATACATTGACAACTTCACCGCCGCAAAAGTTATCACCACTAACAGTTATACTGATGAACTCATAAAGAACCTTGGGCGCGCTCTCCAGATTATGCTTTCATAATTAAAGGGGCGCGTCCCCTTTTGTTAAGCGCAAGTAAAGTTTTGGGCCCGGGCCCGAAAGTTAACCCCGTCTTAACAAACGCAACAAAGATTTAACTTGACTATTTACCGCCTATGTGCTATAATAACCTTAACAAGCGGAAGGAATAACCGCCACAAACCAGAAAGGAATGTTATGGTTCTATGAAGAAAAAGTTGCTCTACTGTGTCTTGGATTGCGAAACCGCAACCCTCCCCTTCGCTGACATTATCGCCAAAGGCGACCCCGAGCGCAAGAAACGCATTGCCATCGCCCGCCCGCTGATTTATGACATCGGGTGGACTATCTGTGACCGCAAGGGACATATTTATGATAAGAAAAACTTTCTTATCTCCGAGATTTTCTCTGTCCCTTCCGTATTCAATACCGCATATTATGCGGACAAACGCCCGCTTTACCTTGAAATGATGAAGCGCGGAGAAATCGCGGTTAAGCCGTGGGAAGAAGTTATGAAGATTATGGTATCAGATTTTGCACGTGTTGACGGCGTAGGCGCGTTCAATTCGATGTTTGACTTCAAAAAGGCAATTCCGTTTACAGACCTTTACATTCAGAAGCTATACAGCCCCGATTATTATGAATGGGAAAAGGTTCAGCGCGGTTTGTGCCAAAGCATAGCAGACAAAAAGACGCGCCACAAAGATGAAGAAAAAGACTTTGACCCCCGACATTTTAGCTTCCGTGGAACTTCTTACAATTTGTTTGACCTTTGGGGACTTTCCACTTCGTATCTATTGAACAATGTTTCGTATAAAAAGGTATGCCTGAATAAGAAAATGCTCACTAACTCCGGGGTATACTTCAAGACCAGCGCGGAAAGTACCTATCGTTATTTGTGCGATAAATACGACTTTATAGAAGCGCACACCGCCCTTGATGATGCCGAAATTGAAACGTTTATTCTTTCCCGCATTGCGGCGCGTCATTCGATAGAATACGGCATAAAATACTTCCCCTTCCGTGACTTGGGCGAAACTTTGGACTTCTGCCAGCGATTGAAGAAGCCCAATTTGGCCGAGTGTTATATAGTTTATGATGCTATACAGACTTACATTGACGCTTCTGACCCTTGTAACTATGTAACAATGTTAGAGCATAAAGTTGATATTCTCACGGCATATATGAGCAAATAACAATCGGGCCCTCCTGCGGGAGGGCCTCTTCATTTGTTAAATGTATGTAAAATTTTGGCCCCGGGCGCGAAATTTTACAAGTTCTTTACTTGACTTTTTTGGAAATCTGTGCTATAATATATTCAGAGTTGAGGAAGGAAAACCTCCGAAAACCAGAAAGGACGTACATATGGCAGAAATTTCCACCACTGTCGCCAATAACAAACTCCGCTCCAATGTCACCGATAATGTGCTTGAATGGGCCAAGACCTTCTTTGACTGTGACTGCTTGCGCGTTGGCAATAATGAAATCAGTATGCCTTTTCTGAACGAAAAGGGCGACGAAATTTATGTGAATATTGCCGTCACTATCCCCAAGGGTGAGCGCGACCCCGGCAACCATTGCTACCTACCTTACGACGGTTACGCCGCCGCCGAAGCCTACAACGCCGAGGTTGCTAAGAAAGAGGATGCCGTCAAGGCCAAGGCCGAAGCCGCCGCGCTCAAAAAGAAGCGCGACCGCAAGCCCAAGAAGGAACCCGCCGCTGAATAAGGCGGGTTTTTTCTTTTGTTAGGGTTGTGTTAAGTTTTGGGCCCGGGCGAAATAGTTTACATATGTTTAACTTGACTTTCCGGAAGATTTATGGTATACTTATATTGTTCCGAGGGGAGAGCAAGAGACGTTCAAATCGTCCCATTGAACTCTTTAAAAATTTGACGGATAGTGTCAGCTTGGTTAGCACGGCTTCTCCCCTCGTAATAAACTTTTAACTTGACTTTCCACATACAATATACAAAAAGTGAGGAAAACAACAATGAAGTTTTTTCACAAGAAGGAAATTGAACGGGAACAGCGGCTTTATAACAAATGCAACAATGAGTGGTATTTTCAAATCACCTTTCGCACCCTCAACAATGAAAAGAAGTCTGTTGAATTTGTTTCACTGCGCGAAGCCGAGTTTTGGTATAATGATATTTGTAATATTTTTGGTGCTAAGTTGTATGATCGAATAGGCACACGTATTTTTACTGATTGGATGCCTTATTTCGGCCTTTATGAGCTTATCAATGAATTAGATGTTCAGAAGCATAATGTTCTGTGGATGCGAGACAAAGAATATAGGCTATTAACCGCGCGCTAACGCGGTTTATGTTTATGTAAAGTTCTGACCCCGAGGCCAATAGTTAAAAAACTTTTAACTTGACTTTTATCATGTTCTATGCTATACTATACACATCAAGTGAGGGAAACACTTAAAAACCAGAAAGGACAATTACCTATGTTCAACATTCGCTATGAAAAGACCATCATTCATCGCCTGCCTACTACCAAAACTTTTTACTGTTCTCATTGTGGAAGTAAGTTTTCGACTACTAATTGGCATAAAACTAAACATGGCTACTCTGCGTCTTGCCCTTGTTGCCCTTATCGCGTATGGACTAAGTAAAGGAGAACACATTATGGTTATTTACACTGTTACCACCCCTTACTTTAACGGCAACTTGTTCGGCACTTATTCCACTATAAAGCGCGCATGTATGGCAATTGAACACTTCTTTGAAGAAGATAACAACGTAGAAACTTGGGAAGATACCGGAGAATACACTTATCAGTTCACCACTAAACTTGGCGAAGTGTATGGTATGACTATTCTTTATAGCCCGTTAGATGAAGAATTTATCGAAGGACTAATTGAAGAAGAATAGAAGGCGTAAGCCTTCTTTTTTTTAAGTTAATGTAAAGTTCTGACCCCGGGCCCGTTATTTAACAATCACATAACAAATAAAATGGCGGTCACTTGACCGCCATTGTCATACCTCGCTCAACGCAATACTGAATAACTTTATCGGCGGGAAACTTCTTTATCATTTCGTCCAACGTCATAGGGTTATCAGTTTCTTCATAATATTCATTTTTCGTAAAGTATGGCACGTTATCCGTCAAACGTTCACCACTTCCAAAATTGCCCGCTACTGGCCACAAGTACCAATGCCGCCATTTTTTCCACAGTATCGCATCGGGACAAGATTTAAGTTCTTTGATGCCTTGCCAGCAGCGCGCCGTAGGCGCGGGAACCGCAGTTTCATCAAGCAATACAGGAACTTTGAAATTCCATTCCCGATTGTAGTCCAGACAATAATCAATATGTTTCCAATAAAACTTCATCATTCGTTCCTCCATTTGTCGATAAGTAATACCACAATTTCAAGTAACGGAATACCCACAAGAACTGCCACCAAAGCATAAGCCGCCGGATGACCCACGTCAAGACCATACGCGAATACGTAAATCATTCTTTTCTATTCTCCCACATATTCGTCATTGCTTCAACCACAGCTTCTTCCATCGGCTTATCTCGATGCGTGTCTATATAAGTTTCAACATATGCCGCTTCATACGGAGAACGAATCATCCCTATAATTGCCTGCTTCTGGATGTGATAAAACTTCTGCCGCAAATAACACAATTCCGCTTCCGCTTCCTTAATCCGTTCAGACATATCCACCAAATAATCCATCATTTGATTATGCTCCTTTCGCTTTCTGGATATAGTATACCACCAATGCGGCTAAAAGTCAAGTTAAGAATTAGAAAACAAACGGGCCCGGGCCCTTTAATTAACAATCCCTTAACAATAGAAGCATCTCCTCCAGTCTTCCCTAGATTATACCACAAAGTCAAGTGCTTGTCAAGTTAAATCTTCGTTAAGCGCGGCGGTTAGTTATGACTAACGAACCATTATATATAAATAAAGGCTATGTAGAACTATATATTAAGGATAACTAACTACGGCAATTAGTTATATAAACATAAGGACCCGTAGGAGCTGGGTCTGGGAGCTGGGTAGGAGCTGGGCAAAAGGCTACCCAAACGGGCCGCCCCGTGGGAGCTGGACACCCCCTTAGGAGCTGGAAGCTGGGACTACCGGCCGGCCGCAAGGAGCTGGGCCCAACCGCAGTACTTGACAAGAGCTGGGAAGTGTGGTATAATATAGGTATACTGGGAGAGAGGAGCTGGGTTAGTTATGACTAACCATAGGAGCTGGAAAATTCTATTTATTCTCCATTCATTGCCGCGTGAGCTTCCGCAAGAGCTAGAAAATCTTCATCAGGAAGCGAAGAACCAGTCCAATTTCCACTAATATAATAACATTGTTGTTGTTTTGAATCAATTCTACGCCGTTGTGTTTTAATTTCATAACCGCATTGCGGCAAAACTTTCGCTAATTTATTCCAAGTCATTTTATGTCCGTGTGAATCTGTAAAATCAGTAGCTTCCATTAGTTCTGCTAATGCTCTACATTCAGACACAGGAAGCCATCTATTTTTATATTCTTCTGGCACTTCCATCGCAAATTGTTTCATATAACAACGATGCGGGAATACCTGTCGATCAGCTTGTATACGCATTTCTGGATTTAATGTATTTATAATTGTCCATTGGAATCTAGTATCGTACAAATTTTGACCGCGCCCAAAAGCTTGGGTTACTATAACAAAATTATATTCAGATGGTATCATTCCATAATCTTCATAGTAATCCCGCACACGTTTTTGTTCATCATCCAAAGGATTATCTATATTTTGATCTGAATGTAATTCAATTGGACGGCAACCAGTAATTGTTTTCGCTAATTCTAATACTTTCTTATTTACCCGCAACGAAGGACTATAACACCAATAACTTTTACCATCAGAAAAATCTAATGTTGGTAAAAGTTTAAATATATTATGAAACATAATCTCTTCACCAAACCGCAAACTGGCGCTTAACTTACCTTCGTATACACTAGAAAATAATGAATTATAAAAAGCTTGTGAGCGTTCCGGAGTGGCGCTTAGACCAATACACATAATACGGTTGGTTTGAATTATATCTTCCCATACACCCAAGAATACTAGCGGCATATATTCATTCTTTGTAGAATAGCGCATAATTGCGGCTAAAATTTCTTTGGGTTCCAAATCTTTGCGCGCAAAGTCTGTGCGACGAGCTTTCGCAAAAGCGCCAGCCGCAAAGTCAAATATACTATCACATTCATCCCAACATATACAATCAATCTCATCTAAAAAAGCTGGGAGTTCTTTAATTACCCGCATACCTAATGATTGATAACACATAATACCAATCTTATTTGTTTCTTCGGACCAAGTGCTTCCCGGCAACCACAATATATCAGCATCCATACATATATTACCATATTCTTTTATAATAGAATTTTTTAATGCTAATGTATCTACTAAATATAATATGCGGTTTAAATGCCCGTCGCGCGCAAATTGTTTTAAATTATTAACTGCCCAATAAGTTTTGCCAGTACGAATACCGCAATCCAATATATTAAAGGTTCCTAATTGAAACTTTAATTGCTTTTGTTCTTGTAAATCAGTAACAGTAGTCATTTTATAGATGTCTCCTTAAGAAGATTTTAATGAGCATTTTTTTATCTTCTCTAAACTAAAAATCGCACTTACTAGCCTTCTACCAACTGGTATTTTTTTGATTTTCATAAGTAGATTTTCTCATGGTATTTTTTTCACACACCCCTACCGACCCTATATATGTGTTAAAAAAATACCATCAAAAAATTTTAATATATAAAAAATACCATATAATATATATTATATAAGAAAAAACCCTATATTAATATTTAACTACAGGCGAGGGCGCGAAGCGCCCGAGGCTGTAGTTAAATATTAACTCGCCCAGCGAAGCTGGGCGACAAACCACATCTTCATGAGTTCATATCTCCTTTATTATAATTATATTATACCACAAAACTCAACAAAAGTCAAGGAGCTGGAAGTTTTAAAATTTTAAGTAAAAGAATGTCTACTTATTTTTTTCTGATATAATAATATATAAAAGATTTTGGTAGAAGATTTTCAGAAGATGTAACTTTGACATTTTATAGAGCGAAAAAATTCTACCGAAATTTAACTATATGAGAATTTTAATTTCATTTCTAATTTCAATTTCATTTTTAAATTAGAATATCTATGCGCCCATAACCAACCCCGATCCTAAAAACTACCCCGAGTTCAAACCTTGACAAGGGTGGAAAAGTGTGCGCACATCATTACATTTCCTTATCCCATAAGACACCCCATTAGATTTTTCATAGGGAATCACCCATAACTTTGCTACCCCTAATTGCCGGCTCCCTTATAGCACTCCCCTTTCTTTTCAAGTACATCAGAAGTATTTAAAAGAGTTTAGTTAAGAATTTGACTTTTTTCCAATTCTATGCTATAATTAATTTAGAAAGTGAAGGAGAGATTAATTATGAAGATTTCCGAAAAGGCCCCCTACATATTGGAAATGTATGAATTGACCGATAACTTAAATGACCCGCAGGTTTTAATGCGGCGTGGCTTAATTAGCCGTGATGGCCAAATTGTATGTTATGCGCTCAATAAGTTCTTCAATTGGGGTGAATCTTACGCGGCAAAACTTGATTGGAGCTCGGCAATAATAACCGAAAAGATTGATGGTTCCTTAATTAAGTTTTGGTTCGATTTAGGTGAATGGCACATAAGCACTAATGGCACCATAGATGCGGCTGATG
>Ga0310690_10003362_pt1 | contig 24158 bp, 20 predicted proteins | sample AusTroGonzalo_MG_2_FD_207661 | JGI IMG/M metagenome (GOLD analysis project Ga0310690, IMG submission 207661) | Bovine rumen microbial communities from tropical cattle in Woodstock, Queensland, Australia - Gonzalo_04 (v2) (version 2) | ecosystem: Host-associated > Mammals > Digestive system >... | reverse complement strand
GAAAAAAAAGATTTAGTCTATGACATGAGATTTTATATTTTATGTAAAGAGCAGGAATGTTTATGTGGTTATTCAGAAATTCCGTTAGAACCAGAAAATGATTCTTCTCATATAGATCATTTTGTTAAAAGAGAGTTTGATGCAAGAAAAACTTTTGATTGGAATAACTTTATCGTTTCGACAATAGATGATGATTTTGGCGGAAAATACAAAGATAATACATACAAAATAAAAATAGAAGAATATCGACTAATATTTAATCCTGTGATAGAGAATATGAGTGATTATATTGACTATAATGGAAATGGAGAAATTGAACCTGCAAAAAATATTGATGATTTTCATAAAGAAAAAGTAAAAAAAACTATAGAGATTTTTAATCTTAATTTTCGCTCTTTAAAGGAAAGACGTAAAAAATTACTTATACAATTAAATTCTTGCAAGGAATGTAAAAAAGAAGATTTGTCGCTTATGTTTAAAGATTATGGATTCATCAGTTTAACAAATTGGTTTATCAAAAAAAATTATGGGTAAAACAGTAACAACATATTTGATAGACGGAGACCCGAAAGGGACTCAGTACGTATTCATCAGCAATAAAATTTGCAAAATGTACGTGATACCTCGTTCAAATCTTTCCATTTTGAACGATCGTCAGGAATTGCAAACACCTGCATTTTACATTCTTTTAGGCGAAGATGAAACCACGAAACCGAAGGCTTACATCGGCGAAACGGAAAATTTTCGTGAGCGCGTGAAAGATCATGATAGCAAAAAAGATTTTTGGCAAAAAGCTCTGATTTTTATTTCTAAAGATGCGGCAATGACAAAGGCCGATGTGCAATATCTTGAACATCGTGCTATTGCAGAAGCTAAGCAAGCAAATACATTCGTTTTAAATGAAAATAAGCAAACGCCTAAAGCGCCCAATCTTCCTGAATACAGAAAAGATGATATGGAAGAATTTTTTGCCGATGTAAAATTTTTGACCACATTTATCGGATGCGGAATCTTTGATGTCAACAAACCAAAAAATGAACATTTATTCTACACAAAAGGTCGTGGTTGTGACGCAAAGGGCTTTTACCATGCAAAAGGATTTACGGTCCTTAAAGGAAGTATAATATCAAGCACTTCTGTTCCGTCATTCAATTGGAAGGAAAAACGTGAACAGATGATTAAAGAATACACAATTTCTAAAAACGAAAATTTTATTCTGGAATCCGATGTAACATTTTCTAGTCCAAGTACTGCGGCAGATTTTTGTATTGGGAGTAGTAATAACGGTTGGCTTGTATGGAAAGATAAAGATAATCAGACGCTAGATGCTGTATATAGAAAACAGTTGGAGTAGTTTTCAATTATATAAGATTTAAAAAAGACTTTATCAATGACTTCTTCGCAAAAAAAACTTCTCCTTCTCGGCGGCAGCCATGCCGAAATCCCGCTGATTCAGGCCGCACAGGCGCTGGGCTGGTACGTGATTACCACGGGCAACAATCGCGATGGCCTCGGCCACCCGCATGCCGACAAGACGGTGTTTGCGGATTTTAGCGACAAAGAAGCGATGCTTGAGTTGGCGCGGGCCGAGGGGGTGCAGGCGGTTTGTTCCGGCTGCAACGATTTCGCTTTGCTTTCGACGGTGTACGTCTGCGAAAAGTTGGGATTGCCTGGGCACGATTCCTATGCGACTTCCCTCGAAATCCACCATAAGGACAAATACCGCGCACTTGCCACAAGGCTCGGCATCCCGACACCAAAAGCCATTACAGTCCACATGGACAATGCCGACGAATTTGAATCTGCCATCGCGCAACTCACCTTCCCGATTATCGTGAAGCCGGTCGATTTGACGGGCGGCAAGGGCATCCACCGCGCGGCATCGCCCGAAGAAGCCCGCGAAGCTTACAAGGATGCATGCACCCGCACGCGGCAAGATCACGTCGTCGTCGAAGAATTTGTCGAAGGCACAAATCACGGATTTTCTGCCATGCTTGTGCAGGGCAAGGTCGCGTTCGCCTTCGCCGACAACGAGCAATACTATCTCAACAAATATTTGGTCAGCGGAGCGAATACGCCTAGCACTTCCGGCAGCGCAACCCTCGCCAAACTTCGCGATTACTGCGAACGCATCGCCTGCGAACTCAATCTTGTCGATGGTATTCTGCATATCCAGTATATCGAAAAAGCGGATGGCACGCCTGTCATCATCGAGATTTGTCGCCGCCCGCCGGGAGATTTGTACATCAAGTTCGTGAAGTATGCAACCGGTATTGACTACCCGAAATTTATTATCATGGCAGAAACGGGCATGGATATTTCCAGCATTGCCGATGAGCCCACACAAGGCTTTTGGTTACGCCACTGCGTTATGGCAGACTGCCAAGCCGGTGAAAGCGGTTGTTCCGGTATAGTCCGCGATGTCACCTTCGCTCCCGAAATCCAGGAGAACATCGTCGAGAAATTCCTGTGGTACAAACCCGGCGAAGTTATTGCAGATAAACTCACCTACAAAGCAGGAATCGTCTTTTTCAAGTTCGCAACCCTCGCCGAAATGGCCGAAAAAACCGCCAGAATGACGGATTTGGTGAAAATCATCGTTGACTAGCTCTAAATGCGCCCCTCCGGCAAGCTTAGAGAGCATTCTCTCGTCTCTCGTCTCTCGTCTCTCGTCTAGCCCTTTACTATATTCAAAAATATGAAGAAGGAACCTTACCAAATCGCATTTATCGGGGGCGGCATCAATTCGGCCATCGGAGAAGTCCACAAGGCGGCAAGCCAGATGGACGGGCATTTCGAACTTGTGGCGGGCGCGTTCAGCACCCACGCCGAGACGAACAGGCAGACTGCCGAAGCCTGGGGCGTAACCCCGGAACGCACTTACGCCAGTTACCGCGAACTCCTTGAGGCCGAAAAGGGCAAGCTCGATGCTGTGGTGGTGCTTGCGCCGACGGACTTGCACAAGGATATCGTCATTGACGCGCTGAATGCCGGGTTCCCTGTGATTTGCGAAAAATCGCTTGCCACCAGTGTGGCCGAGGGCGAAGCCATCGCGAAAGTCGTCGCCGAGACAAAAGGTTTCTTCTGCACCACGTACAACTACACCGGTTACCCGATGGTGCGCGAACTCAAACAGTTCATTGCCGACGGCAAGCTCGGTAAAATCCAGCAAGTGCAAGTGGAAATGCCGCAAGAAGGCTTCATGCGCCTTGGCGCCAATAACGAGCCTCCCAAGCCGCAGGCCTGGCGCCTCAAAGACACCATCATCCCGAAGATTTCCTTGGACCTCGGGAGCCACCTGCACAACATGATTTATTTCTTGACGGGCGAACGCCCCGAACACATCGTGGCCGACCAAACCACCTTCGGACTATTCCCGCAAATCGTGGATAATGTGGGCGCACTCGTACAGTACACGAACAACGTGCGTGCGCAAATTTGGTTCAGCAAGACGGCGCTCGGCAACCGCAACGGACTTCGCATCCGCGTGTATGGCAGCGAGGGCAGCGCCGAATGGTTCCAGCTGGAACCCGAAACGCTCAAGACTTGCGACCTGCGCGGCAATGTGAGCCTCCGCGACCGTACCGGTGACGTGAAAATCGCAAACCAGCAGCGTTACAACCGCTTCAAGGCGGGCCACCCTGCAGGATTCATCGAAGCGTTTGCGAATTACTACAAGGATATCGCCGACTGCCTCAAGCAATATTTCGAGACCGGCTCCTTTACAAGCCAGTATGTGTGCGGAATTCACACGTCGCTCGAAGGCCTTGCCATGATGCAGGCCGCCGCGAAATCCGCACAAAGTAACAAGTGGGAAGCTGTGCTTTAGTAGCCCAATACGCGACTGCCTGTCGCAGTCCGATGTGCAAATAAAGATGAACCGTCTTTTTGTGTTTTCTGTTTGAAAAACACATTTTTTCTCTTTTTTGCACAAATTCAAACGCTATGGCTTGAAAAAAAAAGATTTTTGCTATCTTTGCGCTCGGAGCCTTAGCTCAATCGGTTAGAGCGTCGGACTCATAACCCGTTGGTTCCCGGTTCAAGTCCGGGAGGCTCCACGAAATCCCGAACTCGAAAGAGGACGGGATTATTTTTTTGTGTGGGTTGTGCTAAAGTCCCAGTTCGCCGAATATAAGCAGATATTTCGATATGGTCTTGTCCCACTCGTAGTGGAATCCGCCGTAGGCGTTCACGACGACCTTGTCCCAGTCGGCGGTGTCCGTCTGGTACACGTTGAGCGCATCCTTTATGCGGGGCAACATCAGGTGTGGGGCGTTCGCGTTGTCGACGAGGAAGGCGTTGGCGGCTGCGGCGGTCTCGAATGAGTAGTCGGTGAGCATACTTGCAACGCCGATATTCCTGCCTGTAATTGGCAAGCATCCGCAGGCGAGCGCCTTGAGCAAAATGGAAGTGGACGGTTCGCGCAGGTTCCCGGCAAAGATGGCATCGGAGGCGGCGAGTATATTGCGCAGATTTTCCACATCGGAGAAGGTTTCGTCGAATTCAATGACTTGCAGCGATTTCGGGTCTTGCTTGGCGCAATCGTTGTAGTAGTTCCAGTCTGGGTGATTCTGGGAACTGCCCACAAGTATGAATACGTCTTCCTTGGTGACATCGGCGAGGATGGTCGCAAGGGTCTCGGATGTGTTGCCGGCTTCGGTGTCAAGGTGCACGTACATGAGCATCTTGTTGCCGAAATCTGCTCCGTACTTTTTAGCCAGTTCTTCGCGAGCCTTGGCTTTTGCCGTCTTGATGGGGAGCTTTTCCTTGTTGAAGTCCCAGAACTGGTAGCTGACTCCGAACTGGATCCCGATGAGCTTGTTTGCGTTGTGGCTCAGGAACCCGCTCAGTCCACCGGAGAGGTTCGTGTAGAGCATGGCGTCGCGGTAGCCCGGAGACGGAAAGATAACCTTGTGCGCATAGCAGATGCCCGCCTTGAGCAGGCTGACCTTCCCCCAGAACTCGTAGCCGTCCATGTTGTAGTCTTTGCGCGGGAGACCGATATTCTCGATTTCGCTCGACGAAACATGGAAGTCGTAAGTGATGTTGTGGACAAAGAAGAAAAACGGCACGGATTCGAAATCATCTTGGTAGATTGTCTCTGCCAGAGCGCCGGTAAGGGCTCCGCCCCATTCGTGGCCGATAATCGCCATGCACTTGAAGCGGATGGCGCTTGCGTAGGCGAGAGCGGCCGATGCGAGGAAGGCGAACCTGAGGTGGTTGTCACCGTAGGGAAGATCGTCGGGCGGGCCGTACACATAGGGCCTGCCGAAAAATTCGTCGTTATAGATGTATGTGTGGAGTGGGTCGTCCTTGGAACGGTAGACTTCGAACGAGTGCCCGTGGAGCCATTCCTTTCCCTTGAAAACACATTCGTAGCTGTCGGGATTCTTGATTTTGGACTTGTAGAACGGAGAAATCGTCAATACTCTGACGCCGGCACGCGAAAACGCGTCGGCCATTCTGTTGACCGCCGTCGTAAGAGAACTTGGAGAGATCCAATTTCCCGCTTCTGGACTTATTACAAGAATATCCATATCCCTATCTAGTACACAAACAAATGTTTACAAAACATAATAAAAATTTACCTATAAAATTTAAATAGCGTTACATTAATTAGTTATTTTATATTGCAAAGGGTCTTTTTTTACATATTTGTGACTCTTTTCGTGAACTTTCTACCCCGAAAGGAAGACTTATGAAGAAAATCTTTCTCGTAGCCCTGGCTTCTGCCGTTGCTTTCACAATGGTCGGCTGTAAGGGAACCAACGAAAAGCGCGGTGACGAACACCTCAAGGAAGGTCGTTTCCGCAATGCTATCAACTCTTACATCGAAGCGAAGAAGAAGGGCAACATGTCCAGCGAATTCTTCGACAACTTCACTCTCGCGCTGGTCCGTGCTGCCGATGTCGAGGCCAAGAAGGATATCAATAGCGACCTTCTGAGTGGTTACTTCGACAAGGCTTCCGACAACCTGCCGGAAGTCAAGAACCAGGAAGTCCTCCAGGAATTCGCAACGACCATGGCCAATATCGGTAAGCTCCAGGCTTCTCAGGAAGGCGTGGACTACGGCACTATCGTTAACGCTTTCGCAAAGATTGACTCTGCCTTGGCCATTGCCAAGCGCAGCGGTGTCGCAACTTCCGCAATCCAGAGCATCCGCACCGAAGCCGAAAACAACTACGTCGCCCGCAACCTGAGCGATGCTGTTGGCGAATCTGATCCGGTTGTGAGCGAATACCAGATTTTGAAGATTGCCGAAATGGCTCCGAACAACGATAAGGTCAAGGCTGCCTTGAACACGAGCCGCAAGGGCACTCGTGGTTACTTCCTTATCTTCGGTGAACAGATTGGCGAACCGGTTAGCCGCCGCGTCGACAAGTGGGGCTATGTGATGGCCTTCCCGACCATCAAGCTCACTCCGACCTCCCTCGCTGGTGAACTCCAGTTCTGGGCCTCTACGGGCAACAACACGGAACTCGACCCGGCCGGCCTCAAGCTCGTTTCTACGACTGGCGAAGAAGTCGGTGCCAAGGCTGGCAGCGGCTGGTGCGAAGCCGAAGTGCTCGTTGGCAAGAAGGGCGATGAAAAGATCGAGAAGAAAAAACAGTCCATCAAGCCAGGCACCAAGGGCAAGCTCATGAACGAGTTCCAGTGCTCCTTGAATGTGACGTTCAACTTCAGCAAGGGCTTTGTGCCGGACTACGTCGAATACAAGGACGAATTCGGTATCGGCCGCAAGTACCTCGGTCAGTAATCTCCTGAACGACAGGTTTTACGAAGACGCTCCGCGATGGCGGAGCGTTTTTTGTATAGGCAAGATGCGCCGGAATTCCGGGATTTGCCTTTTACGTTTTCTTGATCGGTTTCGTTTTTTGTAAGGGGGGGGGCTTGGACTAGAGCCGGATGACGGCATCGGCGGTGAACGGCAGGTCTTCGACCTGCGGCGTCGCGATGATGACCTGGCACCCCTTGTCGCGGATGAGCGACGCCACGGCATCGCGCCTGTTCGTGTCGAGCTCGGCGAAGATGTCGTCGAGCAGCAGGATCGGCTTGCAGACGTAGCGCGATGCCACGTCCACCGCCGCGAAACGCATGGCGACTGCTGCGGAACGGCACTGGCCTTGCGACCCGACGGAGCGCATCTCGTAGCCGGAGATCTTGAGGGCGAGGTCGTCCTTGTGCGGACCGGACATCGTGAGCCCGTTTATCTTCTCGACCGTTTCTAGACTCTGGAGCTTGCGCAGGTAGGCCTCCTGTAACGCGGCCTCGGACGCCTCCGCGCCCGACTCCGCTGCACCGTCAAGTTCGCTCAATATGGAACTCTTGTAGGCGCAAGTAATTTCGTCGACCCCGCCGGAGAGTTTGCGGTAGTAGCTTGTAATGATGGGGGAGAGCTCGCCAACAAGTTCCAAGCGCACGGTCCAGAGTTTGGCTCCGAGTTCCGCAAGCTGCTGCGTGAGGACCTGGAAAACTTCTTCGCCACCCACGGCGCCTCCGCTTTCTCCTTTGTTCTGCTTGAGCCACTGGTTGCGCTGTTGCAGCACCCGCTTGTAGCGACGGAGCGTTGTGGCGTTTGCCGCAGAACGGAAGCAGAGAATTTCGTCGAGCCAGCGCCTGCGCGTTTCGGGGGCCCCTCTCAGGAGTTCGATGTCCGAAGGCTGCATGATGACGGCGGGGCACTTGCCGAAGAACTGTGCGGCAGAGCGTAAAGGTTCGCCGTTCTCGCGAGCCTCGGTGCCGCGCATGTGTATGCGCACGCCCCTGTTGCAGGTGATTCCGTCGTTGTCGAACTTGCCGCGGACAATCATCTCGTCTTGTTTCCACGAGACGAGTTCCTTGAGTTCGTGTGCGCGGAACGAGAAACCTTGGCTCAACAAGTACACCGCTTCGAGCAGTGTCGTCTTGCCACTCCCGTTCGGGCCGCACACTACGCTAATGCCGGGGCCGAAATCGTATGCGTTCCCGGCGAGACTGCGCATGTGGCTGATGTCAATCCCCGATATCAAGGGAAGAAACCTCGCAGGCCGAAACTGAGCGGGTTCCAGAGCCCGGCTTCGCTTTCGTAGAGCAGGGCGTAGTTGACGTCGAACAGGTATTTCTTCTGGCCGATGCGCACGTTGAACTTGTAGCCCAAGCCGAATGTGAAGTCGAGGTCGTCCATACCGACTCGTACCGTGCCACCTTCGATGATGTCGCACTCAAAACCCACACGGCCAGTCCACACATGGAGCTGCGGATCGAAGGCGAGCAAGGTGTCGGCAACTTGGTAGTCGATGGCTTCCATCCAGGCGTAGACGGGTTTGCCCATAACATGCGAACGGTAGCCGAGGCCTATCTGCAAGATTTTGGGGCGCACGCCCTCGGTGGAGGGGAGCGTGTTGTCTGTGCTGGTGTTCCTGTCCCACTTGGCAGAAAGGTTCTCGCTGAAACTCAAGTTGCGGATGACGACAGAGGTGGACCAGTTGTTGTTCCACTGGCGGAGCCATCCGAGGTTGATGGTGACGGGGCTGCGGTAATCGTCAACCACTTCGTAGCCTTCCATGTGCTCGGAAATATCGAGGTTGTCGTAGCTCATGGAAAGCGAAAGGCCGAATGCGTCACGCCGCGTGGCGCGATAGGCAAATCCGAGGTACATCATGGTAAAGTACGGAGTCGCGGTGCCTACGGTCTCGTCGTCTTCGTTAACGACATCGAATGCGAGGTCGCCACGGTAGAGCATTGCAAATCCGACGCCCATGCGGTTGCCCACCTTGGTCTCGATGCCTGCGTTGCCGCCCATACGGTCTAGGTCTCGTTTGTCTGCATTCAACGTGTAGTTCGTATTTTCACGGAATCCGAGAATGGCCGGGTTCCAGTAAGCGCCCGGTTGCGAAGCCGTGTCTGCAGTACCGGTGTTGCCGCGGCCCATTTCGCGGGTGCCGGCGCCCATGCGTTCGACGAATCCGTCGAACCCGCCAAGCGATGCTTTGCGTTCGATGGCGTATACTTGCGAAGCCGCCGCCAGCGCGAGGATTGTGGAAAGTGCTGCATTGAGGAGGTGCTTCATGTTAACGCCCTCCCATTGTCATGACTTTGCCCCAGCCAACATTGCCGTGGTTGTCTTTGACGCGAACGTAGTAGATGCCCATGGTGCAGGGGCGTCCGTGATCGTCGAGACCGTCCCAGAAATCTTCTTTGGGATAGGTGCTGCGGGAATTGTCGGCTTCGCGGGGTGCGTCCTTCACAATTTTGCGGACCTTGCGCATATCGTAGCTGAACACTTCGATGGTGATTTTTGAGGGCTTGCCTACTTTGTACGATACAAGGGATTGAACGCCTACTTCGGTTATTACGGAGGGGACCATGCGGATGGAGCCGAGATTGTTGCTCAACTTTGCGCGGTTCAGTATCGGGGTCCAGGTGGCGCCCGAGTCGGCCGAGACGGAGATGCCGTTGCCGTAGGTGCTCACGGCAAGTCCCATAATTTTAGATGTCAACGGGAATGCGGTGATAGACGTGATACCCACGTCGCGATCGGTGACACCTCTTTCAAAGCCGTTCAGCCATTGGCTTCCGTCGTCTTCGTCGGTTTCCCAGGCGCGGATTCCCGCAGAATCAAGCAGGAGGTAGCCGCTTTCGTTGCCACCGGTAGAACTTACCGCAATGAAGGCTTTGTTGCCGAGGAATGCGATATCCGAGACCGTATAGCTCGAATTTGCAAAAACGTCTTTTTTCTGCGCCTTGCCAGTGGTGTCCAAAAAGACAACTTTCTTGAATTTGTTTCCGTCGGTGCTACGCCAGAGACTGCCTTGCACTCCGTCTTTTTCAGGCTTGGATACTTCGGCGATCATCTGGAATGGTTTTCCTCCCATCCAGATTCCTGTTACTCGTTTGGTCGTGTCAATCGCCTTGAGGGATTGGGCGCTTTTGCCATCGTAAATCCAGAGGCCTTTTTCTGTGGCTAGCCACAGGTCGCCTGTTTTCGGGTGTACAGCAACACTCAGGATGGATGCGTTTTTCGACTTCTTGTAGCTGTAATGTTTCCCTGTCGGGATTTTTTCCAGCTTGGCTTCCTTCTTGTTCAGGATGTAGTCCGTTGCTTCTGGGTGGTTTGGCCCACCCGAGATGTCGTAGTGCGTGACGCCTGCGGCTCCACGGGCAACCCAGAGGCTCTTGGATGCAGAGTCGTAGGCAAATCCGGTGCTTGCGTATATCATGGCAGAGTCGAGGTCATCGGCGAAACTGGGCGGGTCTAGCGGAGTCTCGACGACGCGTTCGGCGCTTCGCACCGAGAAAAATCCCGACGGATCCTGGAAGGAACCGCTCTTGTCGGCGGCATACATGGGGAGTACGAGCCCGAGTTCTCCGGCGGTCGCCGAAGGTGTCCGCCGGCGCTCTGCCCAGGAATCCCTGAAAATGCCGTCGTGAACTGCTGTCATGGAATCGCCGACGGAGATCTGTTTCGACTTTTCGGCCGTTATGCCGTGGGCTGTGGGCTTGAGGGTGACTTCGGTGATGCCGCTTGCCACGTCGCCGCGGGAGAATACGTACAGTTTGCCTGTCTTGGAGCCGGGAGCCACCTTGAATGTCCAGTTGCTGAACAGGGTCTCGGCTGCGAGTCCCTGTGAGACTGCGACGGCGAGCAGTATGCCGCATTTAAAAAAGTTCATCATTTACCTCATGTCGATTTCGTCGACGTTCTTCTGGCTCTTGTATCTAAAATCTTCGTTGGATACTTTCTTCATCACCTTGAGATTGATGATGTTGTACCATGAGACATTTTTTTCCGGGTCGACTGTTTGCAACCTCACGGGAGAGAAATCCTTCTTGCTCAGCCATACTTCCATCTGTGTGAACTGGCCTTTGTACTTGGACGGGTCCAGCTTGAGGACCCAGAGCTTCTGGTTGTTGAATTCCCCTTCCGAAAGCCCGGTGGCCTTGCAGTTGAGGTACTTGAACAGGAGCTCCGAGGGGTGGAGGGCGGAGGACAAATCTTCGACGGCTTTGATGAGCACTTGGTTCTGGTCCATGTTCCATTGCCACAGACTTTCACCATCGCTGTAGAAGCGGATTCCCATCATGTCGAGCATGAACCGGTCGCCATCGGCAACGAGCAGTTTGCCCGAACTGGAGTTGATGTCCGGCGAGTCCGCGTAGAATACCTGCACCCTGAAGTCGAGGCTCCAGGCCTTGCCGGACTTGAACCAGGCCTTGGACTTGTTCAGCGCCTCGTCGGCGGTCATGGCGAATGTGTGTTGGGCGGCGAGGAATGCGACCAGTATGGAGGTGGCCACTAGCCTAAGAACTGTCATAGTCGTCCTTTCATTTGATTGTCTATTCCACCCAAATTTACAAAAACGGCCCAATACAGGGTGTTTTTGTATCCGGTTTCGTTGGGTTTTGGGCAGATATATTTCTATCTTTACACCGAAACTTTTTTGGAAGGATTTTATGCGTCAATTTATTATGCTCTTCGTTCTTGGGGCCGTTTCCATCGCTAGTGCTGTTGATGTTGATATTCACGGCAGCCTCAACATGGACTATGCCAGCTATTTCGATAGCTCCTTTAACCCGACGAACGCCGCCAACCAGGATATCGATCTTTCTGCAACGGCCAAGCTCGATGAAAACGTGTCGGCTACGGTGAGAACGACCACCCATAGCACATACGTGGGTGCGGACAGTGCGGTGCACGAATCCGAAGTCCGTCATGGTCTTGCCCGTTCTACGGCGATGGGCGAGGAGGGTCGCCGCAATGCCTTTGAATTTGACGGTGCCGAAATTCGCTGGTCGGTAACCCATTCTGTCGACCTCATCTTTGGCGACATGACCTACAGTGCCGGTGCTTTCAACTACTACTTCTGGCGCGACCCGGCCCGCTATGCCGTGATTACCCGTGAAGAAAGTCTCCGTGGTATCGGTGGCGAGTTCGGTAACGAGAAGTACGGCCAGGGCAAGATTTACTTTGGTGCTTCTGAAAATGCGAAAAGCACGATGGGCTTGTTCGGTACCTATGCCTGGCCGCTGCTGAACCATGTGGATGAACACTTTGTGGTGACTCCGAGCATCGACTGGATGTTCGGCGATCATATCGGGCGCCACAACACCTATTCTCTCGGTGTCGAAATCGACTATTCCAAGAGTCTGGGCGTAATCAACTACGGCACCTATGCTGTGTGGGGCATGCATCCGTACAAGGGTAAAGGCGTTCACTCCTTCCTTATCGAACCGAGCCTCAACATTGCCTTGTTCAATTTGGGCTTCTCCTATTTCTATGCGATTGTTGACGAGGACTACGATGTGGCCGAGCAGATTTTCACCGAAGACCAGATGCTCTTTGCCGTCGAACCGAGCGTAGACATCAACAAGAAGTTTACCATGGGTATCTCCTATGAATACCACGACCTCGACGCGAATAAGGACAAGGACGAGTACAGTTTCCTTGGCATGAACTTCTATGTGTACCCGACCATGCGCACTGAGGTGGTGTTCTGGTTCGGTTACAACTTCAAGGATGTCGTCGATACCGACTTCGCCCTCGGTATCAGCGGTCGCGCCGACTTCTAACCGTGAGAATCAGGGCTCTAGATTCCATTCGGGGGTTCCTGCTGTTGCAGATGACCCTCGACCATTTCGGTCGGCCCATATCATATTATCTCTATCAGTGCTTCGGCTTCTTCAGTGCAGCCGAAGGCTTTTTCTTTTTATCCGGTTTCGTGGGGATGATTGCCGCGACCAGCAAGGCTGCAAAGGATCCTTCGCAGGGTTGGATGCGTCGCCGTGCCGTGCGCATCTGGGTGTACCACATGTTGACGATGGCGGTGCTTTCGGCGCTTGCGCTCTTGTGCATTCCCGGATTGGTTCCGTATTTCAAGGCGCTCTTCGAGCATCCGTTGCAGGCTTCGTTCTGGGGCTCGCTCCTGGTTTACACTCCCATGTGGCTCGATGTGCTGCCACTCTACGTGATTTTCTTGCTGGTGGGTTCTTTCGTGTTCCCGCTGCTTGTGAAGGCGAAACGGGCACGCACGGTTGTACTCTTTTGGTTGCCTTCGGTTGCTTTGTGGATTGCTGCGCAGTATGGCTTGCGCGATGCAGTGAATTCGCTTTTCCCGGCATGGATCCATCATGGGTCGTTTGACCCGTTCGGTTGGCAGTTCGCCTATTTTACCGGTGCTGCTACCTATGCCTGGTGGAGTAGGGTCAAGGCTGGTAGTGCAGCCCGCGTTGTGAATGCTCTTACGCCATTCTTGTTTGCCGTGCTTGTGTTCTGCTTCCTGTGGTCGCACCAGTTTATTGGGCTTTCGCTGCCGTCTGAATTCTGGATAAGCAAGGACCATCTCGGCATGTTCCGCTTCTTCAACTTCTACGTGTTCATGTTGCTGATTTGCTGGGTCGTGCGTGTTCGTCAGGGGCTGCTTGATTTCCGCCCGCTCAATACGGTCGGCCGGCACAGCCTGGATGTATACACGGCGCACATCGTGCTTATCTACATGTGGTTTACCGTGGTGCCGAATTCAGTTCGCTACCATCTGCCTTGGGATGTCGTATTGCCCTTGGTTGCATGCTGCTTGCTGTGGGGTCTTGCTAAACTGCGCGAACCCAAGCCGCGCATCCAATAAAAAAACCGTGGCGGTTGGCCACGGTGAATAGGAATCAATCATTACTTCTTGAGCAGGTCGCGGATTTCCGTGAGGAGCTTTTCCTCGGCGGTCGGCTCTGGAGGTGCCGGAGGTGCTGCCGGGGCTTCTTCTTCCTTCTTGCGCATGTTCTGCATGAACCCGAGGAACTTCTTCATGACGAGGAAGACCACGATAGCGACGATGAGGAAGTCGACGATACCGCCGATGAAGCTGCCGTACGGGATGGTCACGCCTTCGGCGGTGGTGAATGCGAGGGCCTTGAGTCCTTCGCCCGCGTCCTTTGCGCCGCACATGGCGATGATGGCGGTGACGCTGGGCATCACGATGTCGCTGACGAAACTGGATACGATTTTACCGAAAGCGCCGCCGATGATAACACCGATGGCCATGTCGACGATGTTGCCCTTGAACGCGAAGGCCTTGAACTCTTCGAGCAGGGATGATGCTTTTCCTTTGATACCCATGAAGGCTCCTTTGTTGATTGTTGTGATAAAAAAATAGCATAACTGCCCTACGTGGCAACTCGGATTTCTAAATTTGGCTCGCTATGTCATGGTTGATTTTGGCTCTGGCTTCGGCCATTTTTTTGGGTTTTTACGACCTTTCCAAGAAGGCTTCTGTCCAAGGTAACGCTGTCCGCCCAGTGCTTTTTGCCTGCAGCGCCTTCTATGCGCTTTTCATGTGCCCCCTGCTCGTGACCGGGGCCTGTGGTAGCATCTCGGCGCAAGGGCATTTGTTCCTAATGGGCAAGGCGGTCATTGTCGGCGGGAGCTGGATCCTTACATACAACGCGCTCGCGCATTTGCCGTTGAGTATTGCGACGACCATCCGTGCCTGCGCGCCCGTCTTCACTATCTTGATTGCCGTGAGCCTGATGGGGGAACGCCCCATGGTGTTGCAATGGCTCGGTGTCGCCATCTGCGTTTGCTCGTATATCGCCTTGAGCCTCGCCGGTCGCAAGGAGATGGGGCACTTCTTCAGCAACGGCTGGGTTGTGATGATGGTCCTGGGTACGCTCCTCGCCGCTTGCAGTGGTATCTACGACAAGTTCATCTTCCAGAGGATGCACTTTGAACCGCTGGTCGTGCAGGCCTGGTTCAGCGTGTACATGGCTGCCTTCCAGTTTATCATCTGCGCCGTGACGTGGTTCCCGCACCGCAAGCAGACGACACCGTTCCGCTTCCGCTGGACTTTCCTCTTGGTCGCAATCCTCCTTATCGTGGCCGACCGCTGCTATTTCCTTGCTGTGAGCGACCAGGACGCCCTGATATCGATTATTACCGTTTTTCGCCGTTCTAGCGTGCTTGTCGGCTTTGTCGCGGGACTCCTCATATACAAAGAACGCAAAAGCAAGCTCAAATGGGCTGCATTATTTGGAATAATTTTGGGAATATGCTTGATTGCGCTCGGAAAATAGTATAGTTTAATAGTATGCGCAAGATAGGTATTGTTGGTTCCATCGGAGCGGGCAAGTCTTTCGTGGGCACGCTGTTGCGTGACCGCGGTTTTCGTGTCATGGATGCCGACGACGTGGTGCACGAACTCTATCGTACGTCGAACGACCTGCGTGCAGTCATCCGCTGCGCGTTTGGCCCGTATTGCCTCACGCAAGACGGCGTGAACCGTGAATTCTTTGCCGACCTTATCTTCAGGGACAGCGATGCCCGGCGCCGTCTGGAATCGCTCGTCTACCCGTACTTGACTCAGGCGGTGCTAGACTTTTTCGAAGAGCCGGAGCGCCCCAGCGAACGCGGTATCCGCTTCTTTTCTGCAGCGTTGCTTGACCGGGTTCCCGAAATCGTCAAGGTCCTGGATGAAATTTGGGCTGTCACGGCTCCAGAAGATATCCGCTTGAAGAGGCTTGTGGCCCGTGGGCTTTCCGAAGACGATGCCCGCCGCCGCATGGAGACCCAACGCATGAACGCGCTGCCGTCGCACCCGAATATCCGCGTTGTTGAAAATGCCAGCGACGAAGGTGCCTTGTGGGCCCAGATTGCGGATATTTTGGGCAATGTGTGATGTAAATTATACTTTTTCATTCGAAAAGTTAAGCTAAATCACGTGTTTAATACATATCAACACTTTTTTCCCTGAACTGTATCGTATTTGGGGGCGGGGGATATATTTTGTGGGTGTACAGAATAGTTGTGTCTCCTCGAAAAAAGGCGGTTGGCTATGGAATCGAAAAGAAAAATTGTGCTTGTGAAACAAATCGTTTTTTTTGCGATTCTTGCGACGGTCCTTGGGCTTATCTATGGCTAAAGGCTAGATTTCGCACGGATTATTGAAAAAAATGGACCGATAAAGGCCTTTGCGGGTTTTTATCGGTTTTTTTATTTTATGCGTAATTCGGTTGGCTGTAAAAGATATATATTATTGCATGGTGTTTGGATTGTGCTAAAAAAGATAAAGGAATGATGAAGATGCCTGTTGAATCCAGAATACTAGAACGAGCGGAACAATACATGCGCAAGCTTTCGCTCGGTGTGAACCCCTTGAACGAAGAAGCCCTGCCAGATAATGATATTTGTCGGCAGGAACGGATTAGCAAGTGTTTGGCTTATGTGGCAGACTATTTGCAGCAAAGGCTGAACCCAAAGGCACCCCAGCAGGCAGCGAAGAAGAACCCGAAGCGTGAACCCCGCCCTGCACGGAAGTTTGCGACTACCGAGCTTATCCTTACTCCAGAAACGCTTTCGAAGTACGAGATTACTGAGGAACCGGTTTCGCTGTCTGGATTTGTCCGCAGGCTCAATGCTCTGATTCCCGAAGGCAGCGGCATGATTCCTCTGATTTATTCCGACGTGGCCGAGATTCTTACCCGTGAAGGGATGCTCTTGAAGGAAGCTGGTGAAAAGGGGAAAGATATGAACCTGCCTTCTCCGCATGGCGAAGAGATGGGATTCATGCGGACCGAGGCCGATATCCACGGGCACCATGCCGTGTACACCAAGTGCAATGCCGCCGCCCAGAGATTTATTCTTGAAAAAATTCCGGACTGCGTTGCCCAGGCGAACGAACGATTTGCAAAGTACCAGGCGAGAAATGCTGCGGCCGGGGAAACTTCCGTGGAACCTGATGTCGCCGACAAGGGTGGCAAGGTGGCCAAGGAGCGCTTCCACCTGACTGAGGCGGAACTGGCGCAGTACCCTGTCAACGAGACTCCCGTGCCGGTCAGCGAGATTGCGCGCCGCCTTAACGATTTGCTTGCACCGGGCGCCAACATCGAGAAGCTCTATTTCAAGAGCATCCGCGACTGGTTTGTTGCGCAGGGGCTCCTGGAATCGAAGACGGATGCCGTTGGCAAGATCCATTTTGAACCGACGGAGGCCGGGCTTGTCGCCGGGATCCTGACGGAGCAGCGCATCGGCAAGAATGGTGAAAGCTATAGCGCCGTGCTGTTCGGCCCTGCTGCGCAGAAACTCGTCCTTGAGCATGTGAACGAGCTGGGCTAGTCTTTCCCCGGCCTTTGCCTGTGGTTCTGCCGCTAGGCACGAAAAGCATGAAAAAAGGAGTTCCATACGGAACTCCCTTTTATTTTAGGAGAGAGGATGTATTAAACTACTTGATGCTGACCGTCTTGGCCTTGTTGCCGATGCGCACGATGTACACGCCCTTGGCACCGGAGTACACCTTCTGCAGGCAGCCGATGCCCTTGGTGGTACGGACAACGTGGCCGAGGCTGTTGAACACGGTGATGTTCTGGCCCTGGGCGTTGATGACGGTGATGAAGCCGCTCGCGTCGACGTATGCTGAAGCGGGGTTGGCATCAAATTCGCGTGTTTCCAGTGCGGCGAACTGGCCGAAGGAGGAACTGCTGGAACCTGCAACCGGGTTCGCGGGATTCTGCGAAGAAGACGATGCGACCGGGTTGGTGCCATTGCTCGAAGAAGACCTGTTGCCCCACGGAGAAGAATGGTGGCTGGAAGAAGAAACATTCTGGCCCGCATCCGACGAGGACGAAGCTGCGGAAGAAGGACCGGCAGAGGAAGAGGACTCGGTCGGCGGTGTGCTGCCACCGTCACCCGAGATCACGATGTCGCCACCGTTGGGAACTGCATCGAAGTAGATGTAGCCGCCGTCAACCTTGGATTCAAGCGTAGCGTCGCCCTGCTTCACGGTGGGCTTGGCCATGTCGCTCTTGACACGCAGAGAAAGTGGGTAGTCGAAATCGGAGATATTGTCCTTCTTGATGCTGTGGGTCAGCTTGACCGTGATGGTGCCGCCATTGGAGGACACTTCGGCCTTGGAAGCCTTGCGTTCCTGAATGTACATGGCGACAAATCCCATCGGAGCCACCCAGACATCCTTGTCGTTCTGGTTTGCCCATTGGAGCGCACCTGAAATATCATTGAGGTTTGTCGGTGAGTAGGTGGCGCTACCATTGCTCTTGCCTTGGAGACCGTGCGTAAGGAATGCAACCCAGCCTCCGCTCTGGAGGGCCTTTTGCATATTGCCCTTGAAATCGCTCGTGCCATCTGTACCAGTCATGATGGCCGGAACTGCAGCCCAGTTGTTCGGACCGTCCTTGCCCATGACGTCGGAACCGCCGCCCCAACTTGCGTTACAGATTCGGCCGACGACATAGTTCTGCAGAACCTGCTGATCGCCGGGAGTATTGCAGTTCGGGTAGGCGAGGGTGATGACGCCGTATTTTTGTTTGATTGACTGGTTGAGTTTCTGCTTTGACGAGGCAATTTCGTTTGCAGGCATCGTTCCATTGGGATGGGAATCGCTGTGACTTGCGATTTCGTGACCCTTGTCCGCCAGACCCTGGAAACCGTTTGTGCTCCAGTTTGTGACCAGGTTGAAGGTTGCCCTGTAGCCGTATTTGTCAAATTCGGGGGCGGCATCGCTCACCTGGCTCGGAGCGTTGTCATCGAAAGTGAAGGAAACCGCGCACTTGCGGAAGCCTGCCCATGTACCAATCTCGACATCCTGGGCGTAAACGGACGCTGCTGCGAACAGGCCAAAAGCGCCCATCGCCAGTGCCGGAGAGAGGGAAAATTTTTTGTAAACCATAACCATACCTTTGTTTTTGTCGAAATTTATGCAATTTCGGCTGTTGTGCTATATAGTAATATATTCCCAATATAATTCATAAGATGCTGCTTGATTCTCAATCCGTTGTAGTATGGTGCAACATCTGTAAAAATTGATAAAAAAGAGAGGAAAAAACACCTAAAAAGCAGAAAAGAACAACAATAAGCGTTTGAAAATGTTTACAAACGGCGGGGCGCGAACGTAATAGCAGGAAAGTGGACTCGTCGGACGTAAAATAGCCCGTTGACTATATTTGCGCTTGTGAAATCTCCTGACCTTTTTCAATCCCTGGTTTCAGCTTTTGTCGATTTGGCGTACTCCCCGAAGGAGTACCCTGCCTTGCGCGTGTACGAGCGGCAGTGGGGGGCGACCCGGCCGTTCCGGGGGCTCAAGGTGCTCGTGGCCACGCCCGTTTTCAGGAACACTCTGTTGCAGTATCGTGCACTGGTGGCGGGCGGTGCCGAACTTGTCGTGGGAATCGGCGGGTCGGAAAACGGCGCGACGATGCCTTGCGACGACGGTGTGGTGCGCCTGTTACGCGAAAGCGGGATCCAGGTAATAGGGGTACAAGATGCACTTGAAGCGGAAGCGGAGGGGCACGGCTTTGATTTGATTCTCGACTGTGCGGGCCAGTTCGCGGCTTGCCATCCGCGGTTCGGGTTTGTGGAACTCACGCGGAGCGGCGTGCAGTTTTACGAGAAGTGTAAGCATCCGGTTTATGTGGCCGACAGCGGAATCGTAAAACGCATCGAGACTTGCCTCGGGACGGGGGAAGGCTACGTGCGGGCGCTTGCCCAGCTCGGGTACGATTTTGGTTCAGATGCCGGTAAAAAGTTTGTCGTGTTCGGGAGCGGAAAAGTGGGGCAGGGAATCGTGCTGCAACTTTTGCGCTCCGGTGCTAGCGTGCAAGTGGTGACGGACTGTTCGCGTGGCTCGAATCCGTTCCTCGATGCAAACGGTGTGCCGGTTACAGATTGTAACGACCTTGATGCAGTTGCCACACTGGTGCGCGATGCCGATTTTGTGGTGACGGCGACCGGCGTGAAGGGCGCACTCGACCGTCCGCAAATCGTGGAAGCCTTGCTCGCCTCGAATGCCGTGCTTGCCAACATGGGCGTGGAAGACGAATACGGACCAAGCATTCCGGCAACCCGCGTGCTCGCCGAAAAGAAACCGCTCAACTTTATCCTGGAAGAGCCGACGCACCTCAAGTACATCGATGCATCGCTTGCATTGCATGCCGCGCTCGGCGAACACCTCTTGCGCGAAGCCGCAGACGCGAATAAAAATGCGGGCCCAAATGTAGGTCCAATAGACCCGCCAAGTGAATTGGAACAGCGCATCCTCTCGATGACCATGCAAGACGGCCTCATTGGCCCCGAAATCGCCGAGATGATGGGGTGGTGATTACCCGAACAAGTCGGGCAGGGTAATTCAGGGGTTTTAGGGGGCGAAGCCACCTAGGAGAGGGGGTAGCAGCAGACACGGCGATAGCCTGTCCGCTAAGCGAACAATCGAGGCCAAGGGCCGAGTCCTTGTTCGTGTGCGGAGCAGGCTGAGCCGTGGCTAAAGCGAGGGGGATTCTTCCCCCCTTTTGTATTACTAATTCTTTTCGCCTTCGAGCTTGACGAAGAACTTTTTTGTCTCGCGGGCGACAATTCCACTTAGCAGAATGAGTGCCACGAGGTTCGGGAAAGCCATGAGTCCGTTGAAGATGTCGGCGCTCGTCCACACGGCACTTACGGTGAGGTAGGGGCCGATAAACACGGCGGCCACATAGAGCCAACGGAAGGTGAGAATTGCTTTTTTCTTGCCACGACCGACGAGGTATTCCAGACAACGTTCCGAGTAGTAAGCCCAGCCGAGAACGGTGGTGAACGCGAAGAATACGAGTGCCACGGTGAGAATGTAGGGAGCAATGCTAGCGCCGGCCGGGAGGTTCGAAAGTCCGCGGGTAAACGCTTCCATGGTGATGTTCACGCCCTGGAGCCCAAGCTGCGGATCCCATGCGCCTGTCACCACGATAGCAAGGCCCGTCATGGAACAGATGACAATCGTATCGATGAACGTGCCTGTCATACACACGAGACCTTGACGCACAGGTTCTTTAGTCTTGGCCGCTGCCGCAGCGATAGGAGCGGAGCCGAGGCCCGCTTCGTTACTGAAAATGCCGCGGGCGATACCCTTCTGCATGGCAATGAAGATAGTGCCGACCACACCACCTGTGACGGCGCTCGGGTTGAATGCCGCGCGGATGATAACCTCGATGGCGCCAGAAAGTCTAGAGAAATTGAAACCGAGAATGAGCAAGCAGAAGAGGATGTAGAAAATGGCCATGAACGGCACAATGTACAACGAAACTTTCGCGATACGCTTGAGCCCGCCAATGATGACGCAGGCCGTGAATGCCGCGCAGAGCAGGCCCGCAATAGCGGTGGAATACGAGACGGAGTTCCCGCCGAGGTTTATGAATTCACCCGTGGGGATGACCGTTGCAACAGCCGAGGTGATGCCGTTGACCTGCGTGATAGTGCCGATGCCGAGCAGACCCGCGAGCACGCCGAAGACGGCGAACAGAATGGCGAGCCACTTGAAGTTGAGCCCGAAGCGTTCCTTGATACCCGTTTCGATGTAGTAGAAGGGGCCGCCCAAAACCTTGCCGTCGGTGTCGACCTTGCGGTACTTGACCGCGAGCAGGCCTTCGGCGTACTTGGTAGCCATGCCGAAGAAGGCGGCGACTTCCATCCAGAAGAGGGCGCCCGGGCCACCGGTACCGATGGCGGTCGCGACACCCACGATGTTACCCGTGCCGACCGTTGCGGCGAGAGCAGTGCAGAGAGCGGCAAAGCTTGAAACTTCGCCTTCGCCTTCTTTTTCGCTGTGGAGCATGTAGCGCAGCGCGTTGGCGAGGTTTGTCACCTGCAAAACGCCGAGACGGCTCGTGAGCAGGATGCCTACGAAGAGGACGATGCCGATGAGGGGAATGCCCCACACGTAACCGTCGATGGAATCAAGAATGGAATTTAAAGTTTCCATGCAAAGCCCCTAAATTGGTTGGCAGGTTCAACTGACAGGGTAAAGATAAAAATTTATATGAAAGCTCATGAAAAAACCTATATTGAAAGTATGATTGATATTTATGCTTTGGCAAAAAATCCGCTTGTATTCCAAAAACAGAGGACAATCACCTCGGCTTATATCGATGTGTCCGGGAAAATGGGGCTTGCGCAGACGGTGCTCATGGTCCAGGACAATATTACCGAGAATTTCGGTGCTATCAAGATGGACAATTTCGCGGTGAAAGAAATGGGCGGCTTTTGGGTAGTGTCCAGAGCGAAGTTTAAGTTCTTGAAACGCCCGTACTGGCGCGACAAAGTTGTCACGACATCGTTTCCGGCGGATAACCAGCTCATCCGTCTCAACGAGAACACGGCCATCACCACAGTCGAGGGCGAGCCCATCATTTTGGCCAAGCAAGAAATGTGCTGCCTAAGTTTCAATCGCCACCGCCCGATGCGCCTCTCGTCGGTGAACTTCCCGACAGAAGGTTTCCCGGAAGCGCTCATGACTAGCGATTTCGACCGCTTCAACGTAAAGCCCGAAGAGTATGTGGAGATTTACCAGCAGAAGGTGCTACCGCAGCATATCGATATGTCGCACCACATGAACAACATAGAATATGTGAAACTCGCTTTGAACGTGTTCAGCGCTTCGGATCTGGAACTATGCATTCCCGCGGCACTCGAAATCCATTACCTGGGCGAATCGAAGGAAGGGCAGATTATGAGGGTGTTCCGTGCGAACCACAACGGAGCGACCTACATGCGAATCCTCGACGAAACCGACCGCCCCGTATTCGAAATGAAATTACGCATGATGTAGGACCGCCTAGTTCGCGATATCCATCAAGTCGTAGTACATGAGCCGTGTGTGCGGGTCGTTGTCTTCGATGTTCATGAACCGGAAACCGTTCTTTTCGTAGAAAGGGATTGCGTCTAGGTATGCGTCCACTGTTAAGAAACGGCAACCGGTCTTGTTTTCGGTGACGAACATCCACTTGATGTAATCCAGCACGGTGGTGCCAATTTGCTGACCTTTGACGGATATGTCAACGCCTAGACGACACAACTTGACGGCAGGGTAACTTTTTAAGCGTTTTTCGTTCGGGAAACCCTGTTTCTTGCGGAAGCGATTAAATTCAGTCATGTCCTTGAAATCGCTTGTGGCAATCTTGTCGTTCGCCAGACTGCAGTAAGCGTAGACCTTGCTTGCGTCGTCAGAATCTACGTAGGCATAATTCACTGCGAGTAAATATTTTTGGAATGCAGTTGCACGATTAAGGATAAAGTCGTTCAAATCCTTGTCGCCGCAATCGAACTCCTTGACGGCATCAGTGAATTTTAAACGGATGAATTTAAGGTGCTTGCGCTCTATACTTGTCTGAAACATGGATCGACACCTCCGTTGGCTTCTTCGCGAGCGCGTTTTTCACGCATACCCTCTTCATAAGCCTTTTTTACGAGTTCGTAATTTCGCTGGATGCGTGCACGAACTTCCGGAGGTTCCGGGTGCCGCTCTTCCATACGGGCTAAAAACCGGCGAGCGTCCTCGCCGAACAAAATCGGAGTCTCTCGAATTTCGCGAGCCATGATCCCTCTTTTGTTATTTGTCCATATATCAATCAGGCCGAACGGCCAAGCGGCAACCGGTCAAGTCGGTTCCATCGGTAAATATACTTAAAGCAAGGAGGAAAAGCAAGCCGCTTGAATAGGAATGTATGTTCAGAACAGTTGTGGGCTACTTACGGATTTTTTCTATATTTCCTGACGGAAATTGACCAAAATTTTAAAAAAGGACAAAATAATATCATGTGTGAAAATTGCAATTCTGCCAAGTCTCCTGTTCGCGTCCGTTTTGCCCCGAGCCCGACGGGCTACTTGCATGTGGGCGGTGCGCGCACGGCTATCTACAACTACTTTTTTGCCAAGCACATGGGCGGTACGTTCTACCTGCGTATCGAGGATACCGACCGCAAGCGCTATAACGAGACTGCCCTGCACGACTTGATGCGCGACCTCAAGTGGTTGGGTCTGCAGTGGGATGAAGGTCCGGGTTGCGAAGGCGACTGCGGTCCGTACTTTCAGAGCGAACGTCTCGACATTTACCACCGCGAAATCAAGAAGCTCCTGGACGCGGGTTGCGCCTACTACTGCTTCTGCACCGAAGAACGCCTGCAGGAAGTTCGCGCCGAGCAGGAAAAGTCTCATGTGCCGGTCACGGGTTACGACCGCCATTGCCGTAACATCAGCCGCGAAGAAGCCGAGGCCCGCATTGCCGCCGGTGAAAAGGCTGTGATTCGCTTCAAGGTGCCCGAAACCGGCGTTACCGAATTCGACGACATGATCCGCGGCCACATCAGCTACCAGAACGAACTTTTGGACGACCTCGTGCTCATCAAGCGCGATGGTTACCCGACTTACCATTTTGCAAGCG
>Ga0310690_10003361_pt1 | contig 24160 bp, 11 predicted proteins | sample AusTroGonzalo_MG_2_FD_207661 | JGI IMG/M metagenome (GOLD analysis project Ga0310690, IMG submission 207661) | Bovine rumen microbial communities from tropical cattle in Woodstock, Queensland, Australia - Gonzalo_04 (v2) (version 2) | ecosystem: Host-associated > Mammals > Digestive system >... | reverse complement strand
GGACCGACGACGAAGTATAATCATCTCCGGTATGCGGCATCCGCCGGCTCGGAGGGAGGGCCTTGAATCCTGCGCCGCTGAGGGCATAGAGCCGCTCCGGTGATGACAGGACGGGCCGCCGCACAGGACTGCACAGGACTGCACAGAGAATCCCATAGAGAATAACCATAGAGCCATAACGTGTTATGGCTCTATGGTGTTGTGTTTATAGTGTGCACGCAGATGAAAGGTGTGAGCAGACATGCAAGTGATGTACCATAAATATATGTCGTTTGCAATCATTATTTTCTGAATGAAATCCTCACGGGAAAAAAGAAAAATTTGCACAATCCGTTTTTTTTATGTACCTTTGCCAGCCCGTAGGAAAACCGTCTTCATTAGTTATCAAAAGCAACCGTAATCATGGCAGACACTATCACCAACCCGACAAATCCGGATTATTCATCTGACCCGACACTGCCCGCCAAAGAAGCATACACACTCTGGTGCAAAGAACAGCAGGACATACCCGTCTTCATGCAGCCGTGGTGGCTGGATGCCGTATGTGCGGGCAAGCAGTGGGATGTGTTCCTCTTCCGCAACCCGCGCACAGGAGGCATCCTCGCGGCCATGCCCTACCTGCTGTGCAAACGGCTCGGAATGAGTTACATCCTCATGCCACAGATGACACAGATAGGCGGCATCTGGTTTGACCACACCCTACGTAACGAGGATGGCAGCATTTGGGACAAAGCATTGGAGAAAGAGGTCTGCACCACGTTCGCCGCCAGATTGGAAGAACTGAAACTCAATTACTACTACCAGCATTTCCCGATAGGAAGCGCCTGCCCGGAACTGATGAAAGGACTCGGTTTCAAAATTAAGCAGCGCGTCACTTACCGTCTTGACGACCTGAGCGATCTCGACAAAGTGATAGACCGCTTCTCGCGCAACAAGAAACGCCAGCTGCAAAAGGCGTTGAGTCTGCATGCAGAGTTTGGCATGAGTGCGGAACAGTTCTATCGCTGGCACGAACACTGCTTAATGGAGAAGGGCAAAAAGATAAGTTACACGCGCGAATTTCTGCTTGTGCTTGAGCGCAAGACAAGCCGCAACAGGCAGAGCGAGATAGTGAGAATCTGCAACGCCGACGGCGAAGTCTATGCGGCCGCTTTCGTGGTCTGGAACAGCAAAGTTATGCACTATCTTATAGCCGCTCAAGATGACAAGCATAACGACAGCGGAGCAATGGCGCTACTGGTCCTCGAGTGCATCAAACTCGCCCGCAAGAAAGGATTGATATTCGACTTTGAAGGCAGCATGATACGAGGCGTGGCACAGCATTTTAAGCAGTTTGGCAGTACGCCGACAAACTACTATAGCGTCGAGAAATATTACAGATGGTGGTTTAGATTTGCCGTTTGGCTCAATTTTTTGGTGACATGGAAGAAGAGATAGTCTCCAATGAAAGAAGTTAAGCATAACGAGTTTTACAGCCTTATTGACGGTTTTGAATGGGTGCCATATACGCAGACGCTGGCATACAACCGGTCTATTGTGGACGAAAATACGCTGCATCTGTATATTGATGATGAAACACGTCCGACATTAGGCTGTGTCGGTTACGAAAGACGAAAACTCGGGATTAAGATGCTATGTATCAGTGGCGAATGCCTGCTGCAGAAAGATGGTATTGAGCGCAAAACGTATGCGAAATTCTATAAGGAGCTTCAAGAAACTGGTTTTGATATTTATTGTCTGAATATTAATACGCCGTATAACTTTGAGGCAGAAATCGCTTTACGCACAGCAGGCTGGCTGCGTCCGGTCGGCATGTTCTCGACGGAGTTGTCAAAGATAATAGCCACTGATGAACCATTGAAATTAGACCGGAGCTGGAAGCACAACTTAAAGAAAGCACACCAAGGAGGTTTGTCGTTCTCTGTACGTGAGATTGATGAAAACACAATTGCGGAATACATTGCCAATCATCAGGAACTGATTAAAAGAAAAGGATTTAACGACACATTGGATGCAACAGGACTGGCAGAATTAAGCCGGGACAGGCGCTTCAAAATGGGAATAGTGAGCGATGCGGCAGGCAAAACTGTTGCAGGACATATATTTTATAAACATCCTGTTGCGTCCTCTTCCATTTATGCTTTCACTTCGTTGGAAGGCCGTGAATCAGGTGCGGCATTTATGCTTTACGAAGGCATTCTTGACTATCTGGCGCAAGAAGGAATTGCTACATTTGACGTGGGGAGACTATCTCCCGCAGCACATAAGAAAAACAATATTTTTCTGTTCAAAGATGGCTTGGGCGGAGAGTATGTAAACTATTTGGGGGAGTTTGAGTTCTGCCGGAATAAGATGATGTCAGCGGCGTTATACTTTATGAAACGCCACATTTGGAAACGCGTAAGGGTATGACACGATTCCCGTTTTTCAGAATAGTAATTCTACTACTATTATTTAGTTCTTGTCGTCAGTCCGTAGAAAAAGCATTGCCGCTCAGCGGTCTGTCGTGTCTGTATATCTCGCTGCCTGAAGGAGAAGAAGCTCTGCTGAACAAGGACAAGAACCGCAAGACAGGCGGTAATCTTTGCCTCACTGACGCGCTTGGTGACACTGTCTTTAACGACACTTTCAAATATATCAAAGGGCGCGGCAACGACACATGGAAGTTGCCTAAAAAACCTTATACTCTGCGCTTCCGTGACACGGTTAGTCTGCTCGGCATGAGGGCCTCAAAGCGTTATTACTTGCTTGCCAATGCCAAAGACAAATCCAACCTGCGCAATGCTGTCGCTCTTGATGCGAGCCGCAGATTCGGACTCGGCGGGGCTGAATACGCATTTGTCAGCCTGTTCATCAACGGCACTTACAAGGGCGTTTACCAGATGACCGATGCCTCGAAAGACAGGCAGGCCTCCGGATTGTCAGACAACGGCGGCCGCCTGCTTTACATAAGCGGCTATGAGGAGTCGGCGGACTTCGTGTCATGGGCCCGTGTCCCTGTGGAAATTAGATATCCCGAACACCTTTCTAAGGCACAGATTGACAGTGTGGAGGCGTTCTACAACGCCTTTGAGCAGGCGGTGATGGCGGCTGATGGCATAAATCCTTCCACAGGCAGGCATTACAGCACAATGATTGACATGCCGTCGTTTGCGGTGTATTACCTGCTTCAGGAGATGTTCCTCAACCAGGATGCCGGAGCCGGAAGTGTCTATCTTTGTTTGTCTTCTGCACCCTCACCGCGCCTGTATGCGGGTGCTCTGTGGGATTTCGACCTGTCAATGGGTAATCCGCATTGCTCATTCCAGTGCTGTGTGCCGCAGGTTATCTGGGCAGCCAACGGCAGAAAGGAAAAGGAGGGGCGTTCCGCCGGACTGCTGTATTATCTCTGCCGGCACAATGATTTCAACGCCTGCGTCGATTCCATATACACGCAGTCGTTTTCAGCAGCTTTGCGGCAGAGTGTCAAAGATACCTACGAGCGCAACAAAGTTCTTCTTGCCGACTCGGTGTGCGCCGGGGAAGCGATGTCGCTTGCCCGTTTTCTGCAGCAGCGGACTGACTACATGGACTGGCTTTACATGTCGCAGGACAGAAAAGTGCGTCTTGACGCAGTTTTCAACCGGGGCATATTGGACAACAAGACAGTGCAGATTTATGTGCCTTACAACACTCCCGTGCAACTTCCACAGCCGCAGATGACTGGACTCAATTTTGCGAGATGGTATTATGCCGGTTCCGGCAAGAGGGTGGAGCAGAATCCTGTGTTTACTGAAAATACCTCAATAGAACTGCGCTGGTCGGGAGTCAAAGAAACATATTTGCGACTCTATCGCTTTTATAAAGGCCTGTCTGAAAAGCACGTTCAGGACTGACCTTGCGCAAGACTTTTCTCATAGCCATTGACAAGACTGCGCATCCAGATGTAGTTGGCCATCTTGACCAACGCGCTGCTGATGCCGTAACAGGCCACAGCCAGCATGAAGTCGTTGCACATCATGCCTGCCACTATGCCGCCTGTTCGCAGAACGGCAAGCAGAATCTCAAAGCCGAGAGCGGCATGCTGTTTGAAGAATATGTCGGGCACAAAAGAAGTTGAAGATGTCAGCATTGTCACCGTCAGCCACGGCAGGAACCAGCGTATATAGCGCCCTGCTTCGGTCCACTCAGCTCCGAGAATCCAGCCTGTTAGCGGAGGCAGCACAAAATACAGCACGGTAAATAGTGGAAGGGTTATACCCAAAGCCCATTTCTCCAGTCTGACGAACAGATGTCTTATCTGTTCGCGGTTGTTCACACGCTTGCTCACGTCGGCAAACAGCACCTGATAAAGGCTGTTGCAGACTGTGTTTATAGGGGTGAAGCTCAGCAGCAGAGCCATGCTCCACAGCCCCAGTGCTGACTGACCGAACTGCGGGGCGAGCAGATAAGCGGGCAGGTTGCCGAAGAAATGGTTGATGAGTGACTGCGGCATTGTGAACATCGGGAACTTGCGGTAAGCTGCAAGCATACGCTTGCAGCGTCCACCGTCTATGACTGACAGTCCGCTTAGATGCTTTCGTGCTGCCAGTATATTCAGCCCGACGGACAAAGGTGGGACAGACACGGTGGCTGCCATCAGTCCGTGTGGCACTTTCCACCAGCCCAGCAGCAGCTTCAGCGCAGCATTCAGCAGGCTGTTGCTTGCCTGATAACGGCTCACGCTGCCGAACTGCCGGCATCTGGTGTACCACCAGTTGAGCAGGTTCCACAGGCACAGCAGACCTACATAAAGCGGCATGAAAGGCAGCCAGTTGGCCAGTTCAGCGCTGCCGAACCACCCTGCTATTGTGCCTGAAAAAGGCAACAACAGCAGCAGCAACGCCATCAAGGGTGCCAAGCATAGCAGCCCCGCATGAAAACATGCCGCTCCGTCACGGTCATCTTTCGGAAGGGGGATGGCAAACTGGTATCCGGCTGTGCCGAGCAGCACCAGTACGCCGCCTATGGAGGTAAAGATATACAGCAGACCGAACTCTTCCGGAGTGTACATCCGTGTGAGCAGAGGATAAACAAGCAACCCAGCCGCCTGCGCCACAACATTGGCGGACAGCAATTTGGCAACGTCTTTCACAAACGTGCTTTTCATTATATTTGACACCCGATCACTCATTTGCGGCCTGCAAAATTACACAAAAACAACGAGAATGGCAACTATTTTTAATAAAAAAGAAAAAAGATTTGCCATATTCGGAAAAAAGCAGTACATTTGCGGGCTGAAATCAACAAACACACAATATCTATGCAACTCAAGAAATCACCGCAAGCCAGTTTGGAGGACAAACGCCTCACCTATGTGCTTATAGGGCTGGTATTTGTTTTGAGCGTCTGCTATGTGGCTCTCGAGTGGACGGAGAAGGAAGTCACCAAGTATGAAGTGGCTGACATGGACTTCCAGTTTGAGGAAGAAATCGAAATCCAACAAACCTCGCAGGAGACTCCCCCGCCTCCCCCACCACCAGCAGTACAGGAAGTGGAAGTACTGAATGTGGTTGAAGATGATGTTGAGACCCAGGAGATTGAAATCAACACCGAGGATGACAAAGACGTCGAGGTCGTGATTCAGGCACCCGTGGAGGTGGTTGAAGAAGAGGAGGAAGAAGAAGTCGTCTTCGTAGTGGTTGAGGACATGCCCGAATTCCCGGGCGGCCAGCAGGCTCTGTTCAAATACTTGAGCGAAAACGTCAAATATCCCGTCATCGCGCAGGAGAACGGCATCCAAGGCCGTGTTATCTGCCAGTTCGTGGTGAACAAGGACGGCAATATCGTGGATGTGGAGGTTGTCCGCTCGGGCGGCGACCCGTCGCTTGACAAAGAGGCTCTGCGCGTTGTGAAGTCGATGCCGAAATGGAAACCCGGCAAGCAGCGCGGTAAGGCGGTACGCGTGAAATATACGGTGCCTGTCAATTTCCGCCTGCAATAAGGTGGAACTGGCGTTACAGGATATAACCTACTGCAAGGGTGTCGGCACCAAACGTGCCGACATTCTTCGTAAAGAATTGGGGGTGGATACCGCCCTTGACCTGTTGCACCACTACCCGTTCCGCTACATCGACCGCAGCCGCTTCATCCGCATTCACGAGATTGAGGACGAGGATACGTTTGTCCAGATAAAGGGCGAAATCATTGAATATCACACCGTCGGCATCGGGCGTGGGCAGCGGATGAGTGCCACTTTCAGCGACGGGCAGAGTACCATTGAGCTGGTGTGGTTCCGCAGCATCCAGTACCTCAAACTGGAAAAGAACGTGCCGTACCTGCTTTTCGGCAAGCCTTCGCTCTTCAACCGCCGCTACAACTTCGCCCACCCCGAACTCACGCCGCTCAGCAAGGTCAAGCCCGAGATGACGCAGGGCCTGATGCCCGTCTATAGCACCACCGAGCGCATGAAGAGCGCGCGGCTCGACTCGAAGGCGCTCTACACCATCATCAGCGCACTGCGCCCTCAACTGCAGCAGGGCGTGCCGGAGACACTCGGCATGGATCTCGTGCAACGTCTGCACCTCATGGGGCTGACGGAGGCTCTGCTCAACATCCATTTCCCGACTGACAGCCGCTCAATGCAGAAAGCGCGGGAAAGGCTGAAGTTCGAGGAACTGTTCTTCATCCAGCTGCAGCTGCTGCGGCAGATGAAACGCCGTGAGCGCAACGAGGGTTTCCGCATGCCCGTCGTGGGGCGCGCCTTCAACACCTTCTACCGCAACTGCCTGCCTTTCCAGCTTACCGGCGCGCAGAAGCGCGTGATGCACGAGATACAGGACGACCTCAAGTCGGGCCGTCAGATGAACCGCCTGCTGCAGGGCGATGTCGGCTCCGGCAAGACGCTTGTGGCACTGCTCTGCGCACTGCTCGCTACCGACAACGGCTACCAGACCTGCATCATGGCTCCGACAGAAATACTCGCCAACCAGCACATGCAGACAGTCGCCGGACTGCTGCGCGGCACGGGTGTCCGCGTGGAACTGCTCACAGGTTCCACTCCCCGCAAGCAGCGGGAGACACTTCATGCCGCCCTGCGCGCGGGCGAGGTCAATATATTAATCGGCACCCACGCCCTGATTGAGGACGAGGTGCGGTTCGCCAACCTCGGACTCTGCATCATCGACGAGCAGCACCGCTTCGGAGTCGCCCAGCGCGCCAAACTGTGGGCGAAAAACATCCGCCCTCCGCATGTCCTTGTCATGACGGCTACGCCTATTCCGCGCACCCTCGCCATGACTGTTTACGGAGACTTGCAGGTCAGTGTAATCGACGAACTCCCGCCCGGCCGCAAACCCGTACAGACCCTGCATTACAGCCTGCAGAGGCGTGTGTCGGTCTATCAGTTCGTCCGGCAGCAGATTGACGCAGGGCGGCAGGTCTATTTCGTCTATCCGCTCATCAAGGAGAATGAGAAACTTGATCTCAAGGACCTGCAGACCGGCTACAACGAGTTGTGCGAGGCGTTCCCCGACTACCGGCTCTCCATGGTACACGGACAGATGCGCGCGCAGGACAAGGACCTGCAGATGCAGCGTTTCCAGAGCGGCGAGACACAGATTCTGGTCGCCACCACCGTCATTGAGGTCGGGGTCAATGTCCCCAACGCCTCCGTCATGGTCATCATGAACGCCGAGCGTTTCGGACTCAGCCAGCTTCACCAGTTGCGCGGGCGTGTGGGGCGCGGGGCGGAGCAGAGCTACTGCCTGCTGCTCACTCGCACCGAACTCACTTCCGACACCCGCAAGCGCATGGACATCATGGTCGCCACCAACGACGGCTTCCGCATCGCCGAAGCGGACTTGCAGCTGCGCGGACCGGGCGACTTGGACGGCACGCAGCAGTCGGGGCTGCCCTTCGACCTCAAGATTGCCTCGCTTGCCACTGACGGGCAGCTGCTTGAAGTGGCGCGCCGTGCCGCGTCCGACATCCTTGAGTCCGACCCGCTGCTGGAGGACGAGCGCAACCGCATCTACAAGCGCCGTCTCGACATCCTCCGCCAGACCGTCGCCAACTGGAGCGAGATATCCTAACCGCTGTCTCCAGCCTTTTTGCTTGCCTAACTTTTGGTCTACCTTCATTCTCAGTTCTTCCATACTCCAATCCCTTGTATGCATTCCCCCATAATACATCCCAATCATTGTGACAATGCCATCTGACACATTGTTTAAATAAACATGAATAAAAGAAAAAGAAGTGAATCACAACCGGATTCACGTCTTTTCTTTGCAGGCGGGATTATTGTCTGTCGGACAACAATCCGAGAACGCAATCTATCAGGAACGGCAGTGGCCGTTCTGGTTTTGATTACATCTCGTCATGTGCATGCATCTGCTGTACATAGACTGCGTGCATCATTTTCTTGCGCTTCAGTTCCGAAGGTTTGTTGAACTGCTGACGGCGACGAAGTTCCTTGATGACGCCTGTCTTGTCGAATTTACGTTTGAATTTCTTAATGGCGCGTTCGATATTCTCGCCTTCCTTGACCGGTACTACAATCATTGCATGACACCACCTTTCCTTTTACTCTCCGGGCATTCAGCCTGTTCCGAGTGATAGCAACTGTTTAAGTCTGTTGCCTGACCCTTAATTAGTTGATAATTTATAATTGACAATTGACATTCTCAAGTGCTGACAATTTCAAATTAAATGAAATATCAATTTTCAATTGTCAATTATCAATTCCCTTGTACCCAGAGCCGGGGTCGAACCGGCACGGATTGCTCCACTGGTGTTTGAGACCAGCGCGTCTACCGATTCCGCCATCTGGGCCTTGCTTTCCGAAAAAGCGTGCAAAGGTACAACAAATATTCCGACCGTGCAAATATAAGAGCAAAAAAAGTTGCTTTTTCAGAAAATGAGCCTCGTTTTTCAAATCCCCGTATTCCGAACCTGCCTGTTTGTGTCAATCAGACGCAGAACCTGGTTCATCCACTGACACTCCTTTTTCCACGAACTTTCAGGAAATCCGTACCTGAATTCCCGCGTGCCGGCATGGATTGTCATGGTGTACGGCTGTCCGTGCTGATATATGGACAGCAGATAGTTGTACGGAATTGTGCAGCTGTAGCGGTGATGGTATCTGCTCTTCTCCTTGTCGATGAAGAATGTCCTGAAGCCGGTGACAGTCATGTTTTCCGCGCTGCAAAACACTATGGAGTCAGCATTTACGGGTTCCGGCAGCCAGACGCTCATATTCAGTGTGAGAGAGTCGGAGGGCAGAATATAGGTTATGTCATACTCTGCCGCCTGCAGGCCTGAGGTGCCGCGCACGTCAAAAGGTTTGATGAAATACAGCAGCCCCGCCTGCACAGGCTGCATGATATACCTGTCCTCCAGTTTCTCCGCGCTTGCCACGGCACTGAAGATGAGTAGCAGGAACAGGGTCGTTGTCTTTTTCATTTTACAGAATATCCTTTCATAGAACAAAGAAAAGAGGTACACGAACGAATGTACCTCACAAACTGATTATTCGCCGTAAACAAAGAACTCCTGAATAGTGAAAAGTTCAAGAACGCTGAATGTCTTCACGTCAACATGGCTGATTTTGGTGATGCCGGCGTTCTTGGCAGCCTCGTTGATACCGCCGTTTCCGTATGCGGCAATACCCAGCACGGATGTGCATTTGGATGTGCCGACCTTGGTGCCGACGATATTGGATGTTGCCGTGACAGGCTGAACCACTTTGTGATAGATTCCGCCGACTATACCTACTGAACTGCAACTTGTCATCGCAATCGCCACCACGGCGGCTGCAATCATCATTTTTACTTTTTTCATTTTGTGATGTTTTTTAGTCCGGCTGTCTCCCGCAGCCATTTATTATAACAACAAAAAAGCGTGGGAGAATGTAGTTTCCGATAGAGGTATCGCCAAACACCCATGCTAGATTTACAATCACCCACTCAAAACCGTATCTGCATACGCAAATACAGCATTGATGGCGTTCGGATTGACCTTCCAGCATTGTGAAAATTGGCGATTTTCTATCGAAGGAGTACAAACGCTTTCTGTTTATATTATGTCCCCGTATCAGGGCTACGGACTGCCCGTGTTATTTATGTCATATCCTCTTTTTTTCGGGTGCAAAGATAGTGTGTTTTGCCCAAATATGCAAACATTTGTTTTATTTATGCTCATCTTCGTCAGTTTCCCATGTCATGTACGGGCGTTGGGCGAGGTAGGAATTGAAGTAGCGGCGGTCGAAAGTCACCTCCTGCCCAAGAAACGCGGGGCGCGGATACTCCTGCTGTTCCGACTGCAGCTCTATCTCCGCCATCACCAGCCCTTTGTTCATGCCGTCGAACTCGTCCACCTCGCACACCAGCCCGCCGTCAAGCGGCACGAGCCAGCGCGTCTTCTCAATCTTCCCCGGCATGCAGAGCGCGAGCAGTTGTTCCGCCTCAGCGACAGGAATCTCCTGCTCGAACTCGTAGCGCGAGAACGAGCCGCGCACGGCTTTGGACTTCACGGTCATGTACGCTTTGTCATCCTTCCGTCTGACACGCACCGAGCAGCGCTCGTTCAGGGCCAGATAGCCCTGGCAGATGCGCACCGACGCGCTGGCGAGGGTCTTGTACGACTCGTCCCTGACGAGGAACTTGCGCTCTATCTCCATTCCGTCCATAGGTCAGCGGCATTTGGATGGCTGGTGCTGCGGGCGCAGCAGGTCGTTCACAGTCTTCACGGGGTTGAAGGTCGAAACCGGCACTTCCACAAACACGGTGTTCCAGCGTGACATCGCCCCGTTCCACAGTCCGGGCAGTTCCAGCGCGAGCAGGTCGCGTCCGTCCTTCGACTTCTGCGAGATGAAGCCCGTCTGCGGGTCCACATAGTCGGTAAGACGATAAGGTCTGCCTTCGTGGTCGCGCAAGGCGCATACGAGATCCACGGGATTGAAGTGGGTGGACTGCGCCATGAGCGACTTGTCCGCTATCTGCGACGACTCCAGTATCTGGCGGCTGATGCTTCCGTCTTCCTCACGCACGAGGAACGGGCCTCCGCCGGGTTCGCCGGTGTTCCGGACCACTCCGCAGACACGAATCGGGCGATGGAGTTGCCGGCGTTCAGTCTCTGACAGGGAAGCGCCGCCGAGTTGGGCGAAGACGCGCTCCTGTTCCTCCACCAGCACGCCTGCCAGAATCTGCTTCCAGCGTATCGTGGTGGCTTTCAGGCGGTCGGGAACCACATTGTCGATATTCTTGATGAACACCAGGTCGGCATCCAGTCGCCCGAGATTCTCTATCAGAGCGCCGTGTCCGCCCGGGCGGAAAAGCAGGGTGCCGTCCGGGTTGCGGAACGGAGTGCCGTCCGGATTGGCCGCGAGCGTGTCAGTCTCAGGAAGCTGCTCGGAGAAGGAAATGTCATACCTTACCCCGAACTTGCTCTGCATGTACTGCATGCTGTCGGCAATGTGTTTCCTGAAAAGCGGCAGATGTTCGTGGCTGACGGTGAAATGGATGGATACGGGCATGTCTGCGGCATTCTCCGCGTCTTTCCGCATCACCAGAGCACCTTCCGCCATGTGCTCCATCGCCGGAGTACGCGGGCGGTCGCGGTACGCATGGAAGAGCAGCAGCCCTTTCGGAAGGCGGCCGTAGCCCATATCGTCCAGCACGTACTCCACGGCCTCCCTGCCCTGCCTGCCTCCGAGAAGCGGCGCGAAGGCGAAGCGGCCGAGTCCCGCAAGAAAACCGCTGACGGCGGCAGTCTCAATGCCGTTGTCAAGGTAGGCGAACAGGTCCTTGAACATGCGTGTCGCTGCTCCGCTGGCCGGAACAAATTTGGCGATTTTGTGTTCTTGGTGCAGATAGCGGTGCCATACCTTGATATAATGTTCCTGGTCCTCCTTCGTGAGTCTCCGTATCCCTCCGTTGCGGACGGAGGCGGGAGCCTTTATGTCAAGTGCGGGGAAGCCCGTCTGCAACTGACGGAGTTGTGTCTCCGCTTTTTCCACTGAAATGCCCCTCGATTCGAGTTGCCTGATGTCGGATTCTGTGAACATAAGAAGAGTGTTTTTTCAGAACAGATTCAGTCGTTTCAGAGCGGTTCTTGCCGGCATTGCGGGGTTCCGTTCTTGTTTTTGTCCGGGATGGCCCGCCGCATGGTTTTTGCACGCTTTTCCAAATTTGCCCCAAAGATAGTGCTTTTTTCCCGATGCGGCAAATTTATTTTCACAAAACCGTGATATAGCGGCAAATTTTATTATACGGACTTTATACGGACCTTATACGGAGTTAGCAGGCAGGATGCCTGCGTACCCGAAGATAGTTGATAATTGACAATTGATATTTCCGCAGGCAGGATGCCCGCGTACCGGCTTTCGACCTTCTACTTTCGACTATCACTGGTTAATCACTTTCTGCGTGTAGTCGTTCACGCGCACGACGTAGGTGGAATGGAACATGAGCGGCGTGACGTACTCGTAGTCTGTGGCGGTGGTGTTTACCAGCAGCCGGCCGTCCTGCGCATAAACCTGCAGTGTGTCGCCTTCCAGCAGCCCGCGGATATACAGGTTGCCGCCCGCCGTGAAGATGAGGTAGCGTCTGCCGCCTTCTTGGTTGGCAAGCGGGAACTTGCCGATGCGCACGGCAAAGCGGTTGGTGTGGTCGCCTGCCTCTATCTCCGTCTCATAGTCCGTCTGAAGCAGATTGACGATATTGTTTTCCTTGTAGTCTATCAGCCATACGCACGCATAGTCGCGGAAGGCGTCCGGCTCGGGCAGGCTGAAGGTGTACCGGTTGTCGCCGGCGGGCGCGCGGCGCGCGGCACTCTGCGCATTGTCGGGGATGGACACGCCGAGGTGGATGTCCGTCTCCGTCGGAGCCGAGCCGAGCAGCGAGATGCGCGACTGCTTGTCGTCAATCAGGTACAGTTGCGAGGCAGAGGCGTCGGTCATCCATTTGATACCGTCGCGCCCGTACTTGTAGTTGATGTTCTTGGCGGAGGTGCTGTCGGGGAAGAGCATCACGCGGTCGCCGTCACCGCGGCGGTTAGCCATGCGCAGGATGGGGCGCGAACTCTTCTCGTTGCGGCCGTAGTAGGGCAGATGGAAGATGAGATGCTCCTCATCGCCGGTGGTGGCGGTCTGCATCAGGAAGCCCGTACCCATCGACATCACGGAGCCGCTGTCCCACGAACGCGAGGTATAGACCTGTCCGCCGTTGCCTATGTACTCCCCTGCCCCGTCCATCTGGTAGAACACATGCGGGATGTACATCTGGCGGAGGAAGTTCCCCTCCTGAAGGATGGTGTCGGTCCGGTAGTTGCTTACCAGCCACGGCAGGCCTTTCATGTTCCAGCCCATGTCCTCCTCGCGTGTGAATATCAGTTCCGCGCCGTTGCCCGCCTGACGGTGGTCATACTGCGTCAGGACCACCGTCTTGTCCGTGTTGTGCTCCGTATAGACGTACCGCCCTATCTCGGGTGCGAAGGCGGTGAAGCGCAGCACGGTGTCCTGTGCCGAACCGAAGTCCATCAGATAGCCTTCGGTGGCGGTGCGGCCGGTGGTGTCCACGCGCAGCCAGAGCGACGAACTGTCGGTGCGGAACACATAGTCCTTCGCCGAGCGCGCGGCACCCGAGTAGTGGAGGGTGCTGAAGGGCGTGGGGTTGAGCGTCTGGACGAGGCTGTCCGTGGAGGCGTGGTAGGTGGTGCCGATGATGTCCGCAACGCTGTAGCTGAACGGCCATGCGGTCATGGAGTAACGCTGGTTGACAAAGCGTTTCTCGGCAGCGGCGTAGTTCAGTTGCACCTCATGTCCGTTGCCGTAGAACGATGCGCCCTGTTTGAGCAGCATATATCCGGGACGCAGGATGATGCGGTCGCCGCGCAGGTCGCGGAAGTCGCCGTCGTCGGCATAGGCCATGCTTAGCGCGCTGCTGTCCATCAGGTAGGTCACAGAACCCGGGTGCGGATACTTGTTGCCGCCGTAGTTGTCAGTAAACGCGGCGTTCTTCTCGGCATCGGAGGACTCAATGATGGCGGTCTGGCTGAGGATGGCATTGGTCAGGGTGGTCAGTTCCACTGCCTGCTTCGGCTCGATGCGCCATGTCTCGAAAGCGCCTCTGTCCACCATGCCGCCGATGACGCGCGGGTTGCCGAGCAGGTCACGGTCCTGCGTGAAGTTCACAGTGCCGTCGCTTATGTAGTCGGCAAAGGCGGGCAGGGTTTCCGTGCCGGCGTTGATATGGCGGCTGCGCTCGTGCAGTTGGTAACTCAAGGCGGGATACTGCGTCAGATACGCGGGCAGGGTGTAGGCGTTCTTTGGCGCAAGGTAGGGCGCGAAGCAGCCCGTCGACGAATCGGCGGCGTTGAGCGCGATGTTGTTCACCACAGCTCCTTCGGCGGCATCCGTGAGGTCGAAGGGAAGGTCGCCGGTGCGGGAGGCTACCACGGTGTTGTTCAGCGCCAGTCCGCCGGTGCCGAGCCGTACCACGGCCGCAGCCGTGTCGCCGTAGAAGAGCGAGTTATAGAGCAGGCCGCGGCGCACATCGGCCACGGGAGCGCCGTTCACGCTGTTGCCGATGAAGATGCAGTTGCGCACTGCCGTATGCAGGTTGTCCAGCACAAGCGGCGGGGAGGCGAGCATCTCTCCGGGGTTGGTGAATACAAAGCCGTCAAGCAGGAAGCCCGTGACATAGTCACCATTGTCGGCAGACACGGTCAGCGCGTTGATGCGTGTCGGCGTGGCGTTGGGCGAGGCCGGACAGGTGGTGAGGGCACGGACGTAGTTCTCATAGCGGCGGCACTCGGCGTTGGTGAACTGGTTCGTCATGGTGTCCACCCATGCAGTGTCGATGAAGTTAACGGGCAGACCGCCATAGACGCTCACGCCGTCGCGGGCGACAATGTCGGTATATTCGTCGCTGTCGTAGGAGCCTTTGACATAGACGTATGCCTTCCTCGTCTCGCGGTCGGCATCGCGGTTGAAATAGTTATAGACCGCCGCCACATCGATGGCGTTCTGCAACTGTCCCTGTCCGAAAGGCGACTGCCACGACGAACCGTCACCGGCACTGGCCGCAGGAAGACTGGGTTGTACATACAGCACGCGCTGCATCACCGCCTGGCACTCGTAGGCGCCGCGCTCCATGCCCACACCGAACAGGCGCGGCTTGTAGGCGAGGTCGATGTCCTGCGCAAGAGAAACGGCGGCATCAGCGGACTTGAAGCCGTTGGAACGGCACCAGTATTTGTTGTGAGTCAGTGCCGTGGTGTCGGGGTACTGGCGGAAGAAGATGCGGCTGCGGTAGAGCGTGGTGTCCGCCATGTTCATGGTGCGCACACCCGGATTGAGGCGGAAACTGCGGGCGCGGCGCTCCTCGGAAGTGGCGGCGTCCGTAATCGGATTGATAAAGCAGGGGCCTTCGAACACATCGGCGTTGACCGTGGAGAGGGAGTCGTTGTGACAGGGGTCGTCGCCGCTGCGGAAGCAGCCCCATACGGCGTTGTTCGTCATGCGGTCCGCAATGCCCGGCTTGTCGCGGTTAGCCGCCTTGTCCCACACGTCGTCGTGCAGTTGCAGCTGCACGGTGGTGTCATTGGCAAGGTCGTCCAGCCAGATGATGGAGTTGTGCACCTCGCTGTTGTCGGACTCGAGATTGATGTGTCCGTCGTTGAGGGCGAAGGTGGAGTTCATGATGATGACGTCGTTGGGCGTGCGGGCGAGGTCGTTGGCTCCGGTCACATTGTCATAACGCTTGGCATAGACCGGCGCACCCGCATTGGAGTGGAAGAGCGAATTGACAATCAGCGACGAGCCGCCGCCATGGTCAATACGCACGGCGGACGAGCGTTCCGCCACATCCTCGGTGCGCGCCCCGTTATCCATGAAGATGCAGTTTGAGATGGTCAGTTTGGGAAGCGTCATCTTCCTGCCGTCAATCAGTGCGGAGTCAGGATGAAGGGTCAGGTTCAGGTTGGGGGTGAATACGCCGCCGACGTCCTCGTACTGCCGCTGCCAGCGGTAGTAGATGGCGGCTCCGCCCTTGAGGTTCATCAGACCGCCGATATCGGTACCCGCATCGGCCCGCACGTCCTCCGTGGAATAGGGGTTGATGAACGTGATGCCGTCGAAGGTGACAGGGATGACCACGCTGTCGCGCGACACGAATTCACCAAGCCAGTTGGCCTGCACTAATTCGCGCGTCATGTCCTCAATGACAAAGAGCTGGTTCAACTGGCTCCGGTTGCCCGCATTGGGCATCTCGATGACGGTGGGGTGTGCCGTCGGGTCGCGCGGCTTGTCCTTCGAGTCGTAACTGTAGCCGCCGAGGAAGGTGAGGCTGCGGACGGAGTAGTCATAGTCAGCCATTGCGCTGTCGGGCAGCAACGAGGCAAGCGAGTTGGAGGTGATGACAAACGCGCGGCGGTTGTCCAGCACGTTGGTCGGCGCGAAGTGCTGCTCCTCGTCACCGAGGAAGCAGACATACTTGTCGTGGTTGTTATGCGACGACATGAGCAGGTCGATGGCCCCCTGCAGGTCGGTAGTCGGGGTCTCCCAGGTCAGTCCGGTCTGGTTGTTCCCTTTCGCCTTGGTGGCGACCCACATGGTGTCTATTTCGTTACCCTTGATGTCAAGCTGCACATATTGGTACTCATAGATGCCGAGGTCGATATAGACATCATTGGCATAGAGCCGCGGATTGGTGGATATGCGGAGCATGTTGCCCGTATCCCCCGCATCATCGGTTGAGCGGGTGTATTCCATATACGGCTGGCTCCCGATGGGCATACGCGGGGAGGTGTTCGAGTGCTTGCGGGTTCGCCTTGACAGGTAGTTGTACAGGGCCATGGTGTCCTGCTCCGCCACACCGTCGAAGGTGGCTGTAGGCAGACCATAGACAGGACGGACGGCATCTTCCATCGTCGCATCAGGATTTACCAGCTTTGCCGCCGCCAGAGCCGCCTCCTGCGTGGTGAAGCGGTCGGAGCCGGTGTAGCGGGTTATGTAGTGCGACACGGCTCGTGTCACATTCTGCTTCAGGTGCCCCCACCCCATGTCCGTAGTGAGGTTCATGCGGCCTATCAGCCAGTCGGCGTTCTGCATATAGCCGTCAATGCCCGCCACCATGGAAGGCTGCTTGAAGTTAGGACCGTCGGCGGCGTTGTTCAGGCGGTTGATAAGCACGTTGTTGTTGCCGTGTACGTATGTGAACAGGTCGTCGTAGTCCTCCACCCATTCGCCGTTGTCATCCTGTTTTTCCGGCATGGGCAGTCCGCGCGGGTCGGCCCAGGCGCGCTGCTCCTCGCGGGTCAGCAGATAGCCGTCCTTGGTGGGCTTCATGCCCGTGGGCCCGTAGCCCTTGCGATAGGAGCAGAAGTAGAGACCTTCCGTATGGTCGGCAAGGGAGCGGAGTTCGTGCAACTTGTCGGTGACAGCCACATTGAAAGTGTCGAATTCGGCAGCATAGTGGTTGTAGAGGCTGTCGTACTCGTGGAAGATCCGCTCGTAGGTCTCCCACTGGTCGCCGTCGTAATGGAACACACCGGAACGCGAAGGCTTGTACTTGGTGTTGAACGCCTCAATCTGCTCTGCCGACGGAGCCTCTTCATACGGCAACTGCCCGATGTTGTCCACCTCGAAGACCTCGTTGCCCCAGAAGATGGAGTTGAACGCCATCTGCATGTCATCGTGGGAGGCGTAGTGGTTGTTGGCAAGGAAATTGTAGATGGACGGATATGCCACAGCCTTGTTACGCATGAAGTGGCAGTTGGCAACACGCATCTTCGAGTCGGTGGCCACCGACAGCACACCGCCGAAGCCCTGACGGGAGTCTGCATCGGGGATATACTCGTCGCCCGTTACGGTGATGGGATAGAGACCGCGCTTCGCCTCGTTGTTGTCGAACAGGGTGTTGACCACACCGCAATAGGCGTTGGTGGCGATGCAGCCGCCCGCCGTCCACGGGATATATTGCTGGTCACGTTTCGTCATAGGTCCCTGCGAGTAATTCTGCGTGAAGTGCGAGCTATAGACGTGAATGGAGCCGTTGGAGTACAAGGCGCCGCCGTTGCCTGCCATATTGTTGCTGAACTGGCAGTTGCGCACAACAATAGGGATGTCATATATCGCCGGTGCGGTCACGTTGGGAACATCCTGGTTCTCGGGGTCGTCGAAACTCTGCGTCCAGTTGCCGTCGATGAAGATACCGCCGCCGCGGAAATAGGTCTTGGTCTGGTAGGGGTGCGCGACAGCATCGGCAGAATCAAGGTGATTGGCATAGCCGCCCGTAATCTGAATACCATCCAGAATGATGGAGCGTGCGGAAATTGACAATGAACATTCATCATCGAAATGGGCCGTGTCGTTCATTGCGATGGGATTGGAGAGGATGCTCTGTCCGTTTTTCCAGTCAGCGGAGACATCCTCGGTACGGTACTTCAGAGGCTGCGGCCCTATCTTCGTGGAGTCGGCATGGACGGTGATGATATGATAGACGTGGGTGTAGTCCTCGCCGGACACCACATCGCCCGAAAGGATGGTCTGGCGGTCCAGCTCCCACGGCTCGATGACGGAGTTAATGTTATAGTCGCGCATCGGGCGGTGAGTGTCATCGCACAGCCGTATGTCGGTAGCCGTGGCATAGTCAAGAGTGTAGGTCTGGTCCGGCCTGCCCGTTCTCCTTACCGTCACCGCCACATTGCTGCCATTGCCGATAACGGTGTTGGTGAAGCGGTCCTCATAGCCTGCCTGACAGTAGTTGTGGTTGGGCAGCTGTGAATTGACACCGCCGACCAGCGTAGTCGCCTCCGGAATCAGGAAGGTGTTGGTGCGCACCTCGTCCTGCTCGCCGTAGGCATTGTGATAGGGATAGAAGGTACCCTGCTCCACATACACTTCGAAGCGGGCGTTGCGGTACTTGGCGGGGTCTTTCTTGCGGGCGGCGATGATATAGTCGAAGGCGTCGCCGAGACGGTGGAAGGGGTTGAGGATGCACGACCCCAACTGGCGGTACATGTTGGCCTCGTCGGTCGTATTCTCGTTGTCCTGCAAGGCGCGGGCTGCCACCGAGTTGAGCAGTTCGGTGTGCATGACATACAGACGGCGCATGACGTAGCGGTCGTCCACATTGATTTCGAAAGTCTTGTTGAGGGCGCGCGCGCCGATTTCGATGAAGTCGTTGTCCTTCACGACAAGGGTGTCAGCCCCCCACGAGAAGCCGCGCTCCACATTCGGAACAGTCCACTTCGAGCGGTGCACACCCGCTATATCCATCGTGTCCAGCGTGGTATAGATACGCCGCGCCTTGTTCCACTCCGAATAGGTCATGCCCGCACGCGAGAGGGTGGACGACATCTCAATAGGATAATAGAGCAGAGCGTCAAACGGGTCCTGCCTGTCCCAGCGCACGCCCTCCGTCTCGCGGGGCGAAAGGTCTATATTGCCCTGTCCTTCCAGACGGCGCGACTCGACGGCGCAGAAAACGAACGGATAGTCGGAATGGGCGTCGGTGCGGCTGAAGTTGCCGGATACGTTGGCAAAGTCGTTGGCGGAGTTGTGCCAGAGTGCCGTGGAACTGACGCGGGCATAGGTATTGCTGAACCACAGACCTCCTGCCGAGGTGGCAGCGGAGTTCTCGCAGACGGTGGTGGCGAAGATATGAGCGAGCGAGTCCTTGTTGACCGGTTCTTCCACATAGATGCCACCGCCCATGTCGGCGGTGTTGTTCCTGACAATACAGCCGCTGATCAGCGCCGAGGGCTTGAGGTAGAGGCCGCCGCCGCAGCTCTGAGCCGTATTGTTCTGAACGACGCAGTTGCGCACATGCGCAAAGTCCGTCACCACCGCAGCAGCACCTACGCAGTCCTCCGGGTCGGGCGAATTGGCATCTCCGTCCTCCATGAACACGCCGTCCACCACGGCACGGTGGTTCTCGGCATCCGGAAGGGCGGAGTAAAACGCCAGCTGTCCGCCGTCCTCAATCATTATCTCATCGGTACTGAAGAGGTCATCGGTGAAGGTGACAACGTGGAAGCAGTTGCCTTCCGCTCCCGTTGAGGAGGTAATCTTGCCTGACAGTACGGTCCGGAACGTCAGCGGGTCACGGTCGTCCACCACATGCGCTCCTGCCGTGCCTTCCGCCACCGTGTTGCCCGAGGCATCCTCCCAGTGATGGAAATCGCGGGTGTACCCGCCTTTCAACTGCACGCCGTGCGGCAGAATGAAGGAATAGTCAAGCGTGTTGTCCTCGTAATTGGCGCGGCTGTGCTTCGTGGAGCGCGTGGGCGTGTACCAATCGGCATAGTCGCTGCTGGTGGTGGCACCGATGCTGTCGCCTTCAAGGCGCACCTCCACGTTCCAGTAACGGTTCGGCTGGTCCGCCACAAACGGGTCAAGCGTTGCCGTTCCGTCCACATCGGTTGTCCCGCGGTTGTACAGGTCATTGGTCATCAGATTGTACTTGTACCGCCCTGCGGCATCCAGCACCTGCTGCAGTTTCTGGCAGCAAGCGGCGTTCTGCGGGGAACGTGCCGATGCGTCGCCACCCGGGGAGTCGAACATGACGTAGAAGATGGCGGTTCCCGGATGCGTGGTCGTGTCAGGACGGATGGCGTATGCGGCATTGAACTCGTAGGCGCCTATATCAATCTCGCAGTCCTGCACACGTTTGGCGAACGCTACATCGTTCTGTGGCAATTCTGTGGCCAATACCGTCTGGTAAACATACATCTTCTTAATATTGGCATCAGAAATGTTTTTATGCCGCAAGGCCGTATAGAACTCTCCGGCAAACTCTTCTGTACCTTTGTTGACGCAAGGCACATCGTCGCGCAGACGGAAGTCATTGAGCGAAGCTGCACGACCTTCCACATAGTTGCCGTTCTCATCGAAGTCCGCAGCAAAAGGCGTATTGTCTGCCGAAGGAGCATCACCGTTGAGGAAGGTGTTACCTGTACCGTAGTTGTCTGTTGCAGATGGAGTCCAGTTGGTTACATTTTTAAGGGTTGCATCATTCGGTTGAGCGACTGCGGACTGGATATAGCAATAGAGGAACGGATTCACTTTTCTATAATCTGCATCACGATCACGGATGGCGATACCGTTATTACCGAAGACGATGGTGTTTGCCACAAAGAGGTTCGGGTTGGATTCCGTGGCTAACGAGATAGCGCCACCGCTGATCGCACTTCCTTCTACAAGAGTAGCTGTGTTATACGCAATGGTGTTGTTGAAGAAACGGCCTACGCAGAATCCCACACCGCCTGACGAACCGTAAGAATAGTTATTGGCAAACAAAGAGTTGAAGCACGTACCTTCATACATGAACATACCGCCGGCGAAAATCTGATTTTGGCTGGCTGTCAGCGTTGAACTCAACGTGGATTGGTTGTTGAGCACAAAGCAACCCTCAATAGTCGAAGTGGCACCGTCGCAGAAGAGTCCGCCACCCTTCACACGCGGGCAGTGGGACATGTTGTTAATCACAATACAGTTTTTGAGGTGTGCACCTTCGTACATATTCACACCTGCACCTCCTCCGTGCGCCATCGCTTCGTCCGTGAGGAAGCCGTGACGAATCGTGAAACCATCCCAGTTGGCTTCGTTATATTCTACATAGTGTGGGTCTTCTTCTTTCTTGAGCGTGGCTGCGGTACGCAGAGCCTTCGTCTGACCGAATACACGGTCGGTGTGCGCCAAACCGTCGGCTAATTTACCATTGCCGTTGCTTGCAGGGTCTCCCACAGAGCCGGCACCATACGTAGGAACACACACATCCGGCATCGTCAATACACGTTTGCGGAGCGTTATACGGTGCTTCTTCGACTCATAAACAGTAGAGGCATTGATTTCCGATGCATGCTGGTCTGGTACAATGGTATCGTTTTCCACTACATCTATATCCTCATCGGCAAGCGAATAAGACGATTGAGTCTCATCCACCTTCTTCAGTTTCAGGTTGGTGATAAAGAACTCACGACGGTTCGGGTTATTGGTTCCCCATTTCTTTTTTTCATTAAGATTATTCTCGCTCCACTCATCATATGCGTAATACCACGGAATATAGTCCGGGTCACGACCGTCATCTGTACCATAGGTAGCATCTGCGCTCTTGGTATTTTTCGTACCGTCCAGGACCTCCACCATAATCGTCACATCTTCGGAACCGGGAGCCGTAAACTCTATCGTCTTGCGGAAGGCAGTAAGACGGACATCGGCGGCTGTGGTACCGGTAGGACTTTTATAACTACGGCATTTCAACAAGACAGAATCCGTCAAGTCATTTCCTGAAGCGTCTAAAATATGCAAATAGATATTGGAGGGCGTAGTGATGTCAAACGGACTACCGGCACGGTATCCGCCCATCATATCCAATGTCAGTTTGTAGGTTCCTGCCTCCATGTTTTTCATGGCATGATACATTTTTTCCCCTGTCAGAGAACCATTGCTGGAGCGGAACCATCTTGACGATTGTTGTCCAAGACTTTCCCCCGTATCATAATCATATATTCTGAGACTTCCTGTCTGAGGTGTTATCTCCAGATAGTAGTATTCCGGCTCTGTCGGATACGTAAAATGCCAATAGTCTTTGTCTGCCGGAGCCGGAGATGCGCCATATACTTTGTGCCCAGGTACGTCTTTCTTCTGGTCACGCAGGTTAGAAGAGTTATCGAACGTAGGATGATATATATAATTACTTGTCACATCCGTTTCCACGGAAGTGTATCTCCAAGTATTGGTTATATTGCGTGTCTTATAGGCATAATTGTGTGTATCGGTTGTTTCGGAGTAGGCATAGTCATCGTCCCAATACTTCACGGCAGCGGCATTTAGCGAATCACGACGGTCTGTCACATTCGGGTCTTCATCCGAAATCTGCAGAATGGTTTCATAGTCAGCGGCATCGTATTTCTGTGCCGGCTTTGATTTAGGGATATCTATCACATCCGACATCAATGCCTGACGTTCCGAAAGACCCGGAGCCGGATATTTGCCAGCGGGGAAACCGCCGAGCACTGTTACGCTGTCGCGCATCACAAAGCCCTTGTAGTCGGTATATTTGCCTGCGCCGACCCACACTTGTACGGAATCTTTGTGTTCTGTTTTGTTGAACGCCGAGGCTTTCTCTACGGCATATTGCAAGCCGCCCACATAGCGTTCTGCACGAGTATTGTTAATCCAGCCATTTTCATTGCATGCTGCTATAAATTCGAATCGGTCAGCATAGTCAGCAGCATTGTTCCAATCGGAGCCGCTATGATAAGGATTGGCACGCCAGAAAGAACGCGACGCGCCGGAAATCTCGCCATAAGGATAGCGCGGGTCATAGTCATAACCGACGATAAATCCGGGTATGACAGAACCTTTGTTGTTGATTACGGTATTCCTCGTCTCTATCGGTGTTGATCCGTCCTGTACTACTATAGTCTGACCTGCTTGAGGACCACCGACATACGTATTTTTCTCCGTAACCCATGCCGTAGTGGTGGTAGTGGTGGATGTGGCCCCTGTCCGCTTGTCGGTGTACCATATTCTGCCCCAACCGCCGTTGTATTTCTCGTCGGTGGTAAGTACAGGGTTGCCTTCGCCGTCAAGCACGCGGTCGCAAGTAGTTTCAGCATCTATCCTGTCGCCTGCCGCTAATCCCGGTCCCGCCACATCGTTGAGCAAATAGACTGTATTTCCTGCTATGGCGTTGCCCCACGACGAGCCGTCGCGCTTGCCGGCGCCGTCAGGCGTAACATAAAGGATAGTGCCCGACAGAGGCAGGTCGGTGTTCTCAATAGCCCCTATATCGGGCGCGCCGCCCCGGTCGCGGATGCTGTTGTCAGTGCGGTCGTAGTTCTCCGCTGAAGCATAGGAAAGACCTGCGGCATTGACGCAGGGATTGGTAGTCAGCGGGGTATAGGACACCGTACCTCCGTACAGGGGCTTGTCGCCGGAGATGGAGATTCCCACGTTGCGCGAGGGATTGACAAAAGCCGGATAGGTGGTGGCATTCGTGTTGGTGCGCGTGAAAATCGCCTTATTGTGCTTCTCGGCCGGCAGCGGCATAAGGAGCGAATTGCCGAATGTGGTGGACTGCCAGTTCTCGGGCAGAAAGTCAGCAGGAGGCGAGCAAGTGAACTCGGGGTTGAAGAAGCCGTGCGGCTGCAGCGAGTCACGGAGATGCAGGCGCAAGTCGCTGTCGAACATGTT
>Ga0310690_10003360_pt1 | contig 24163 bp, 27 predicted proteins | sample AusTroGonzalo_MG_2_FD_207661 | JGI IMG/M metagenome (GOLD analysis project Ga0310690, IMG submission 207661) | Bovine rumen microbial communities from tropical cattle in Woodstock, Queensland, Australia - Gonzalo_04 (v2) (version 2) | ecosystem: Host-associated > Mammals > Digestive system >... | reverse complement strand
CCTTGCCGCATTCTGCGGAGAGATGACGGGCGTGTTCCTGCTCTACTTCATCGTGAAGAGGACCGGACTGCCGAAGAGGATCGATAGGGCCCTGAAGAAGTACGTCGATTTCCTGATCGTCAGCGACGAGAAGGTCATGCTGATCAACCGCATAGCGCCGATGGTGCCCTTCGTGGGCGCGTTCATGGCCGCGATGAGGAAGAGGTGGGATGTCAGGAAATGCATCATGTGGCTCATCATCGGATACGTCCTGAAGTACGGCCTGATCATGATCATGGGACAGTCCATCATTTCGTTCTTCGACAGCGGCACCTCGAGGACCGTCATGCTGATAGCGATCATCGTCGTCATCGGCGCCAGTGCGGCGGTGTCCTTGATGAGAAAGAAGAAGAAAGGGATCGGAGTGCCCAAGTCGGAGGAAGAGGAATGAAGGTGGCGATCGTCACCGACAGCTACTTCCCTACCCGCGACGGGGTAACCACACAGGTCCTCACCACCAAGCAGTGCCTCGAGAGGATGGGGCACGAGGTCTTCATCGTCGCTCCTGATCCGGGAGAGAAGGACAGGATCGACGGAGTCTACTACGTCAAGGCAAAGCCGTTCAAGACCTACGAGGGTTATTACATCCCGACGCTCAGGCACAACAATCTGAAGTTCATCAGGGAGCTGAAACCCGACATCATCCACATGCACGGATGCACGATCATGACCGTGAAGGGCCTGGTGACATCCCATTACGCCAAGATCCCTACGGTCCAGACCTTCGTGACCATGGTCAACGAGGTCGCATACCAGTATTCGCCGGTCAAGCTGCCGCCGAATCTACTGAACAGGCTGGTACAGTTCTATCTCCGCCAGGAGCTGAAAAGACCGAATGCGCTGGTCGTACCCACGCCGCCTATCGCAAGGGAGCTGCTGGCCATGGGCGTGAAACCGAAGAGGATGGAGGTCATCCCCGTCGGTGTGGACATCGACCGCTTCTACAGGGATGACAGGGGATCGGAGATCAGGAAGAGGCACGGTCTCGAGGGCAAGAGGGTGCTCATCACCGTCGGAAGGATGTCGTTCGAGAAGAAGGCCGACCTGCTCATCAGGACCATGAAGGATGTGGATGACGACGTATCCCTGCTGATATGCGGAAAGGGTCCGATGGAAAAGGAATGGAAGCAGCTGGCTGCCGACGAGGGTGTCGCGGATAAAGTGGTATTCGCCGGATTCGTCCCGGATGATGAGCTCATATCGTACTATTCGTGCGCTGACATCTTCATAACCGCATCCAAGTTCGAGACGCAGGGACTGACCACATTGGAGGCCATGGCCTGCGAGATCCCCGCGCTCTGCGCGAACGGACGCGCGTTCACGGATGTTATCAAGGACGGGTATAACGGATACCTCTTCGAGGACACTCAGGAGGACTGTGCCAGAGTCATAAAGCTCGGATTGGAGAACATCGAATCCCTCAGGAAGGGGGCACGCGAGACCGCCGAGAATTATTCCATGCAGAGGACCGCGGAACAGCTCGACAGGCTCTACTCCGAAGTGGTAGAGGATTACAGGAAGAAGTGATCTCAGACCTGCCTTTCGCCGTCGATCTTCTCGCCGGGTCTGACAACGGCACCGTCGGCGAGGACCGCGTTGTTGATCTCCGCTCCCTTACCGATGACGCATCCGTCACCCAAGATGGAATTGGATATCCTGGCACCTTCTATCCTGCAGTTGTTGAGGACCAGTACGCGATTGAGATTGGAATCCTTGACCGAGGATCCCATGGATATCGCCGTCTTGACAGCGGTGGAATTGACTATGGAAGCTCCGGGACCCAGATAGAACTCGTCCCTGGTGCAGCATTCGACCGCTTCCCGGAAAACCTTCACTCCGTATTCCCTCCTGGCGACGGCCAGGTTGGCCTCCAGCAGGTCGCGCGGACGGCCGACATCCATCCAGATCCCGTCAAGGAGATAGGAATGGATGTGCTTCCCCTCGCCCATGAGTAAAGGTATGAGGTCCTTCGAAAGGTCATAGAACCCTGCAGGCACGCGTTCCAGAACGGACTTGTTGACGACATAGATCCCTGCGTTGATGAGATTGGAGAACGCCTCCTCTGGTTTCGGCTTCTCCTTGAACTCCAGTATCCTGCCTGCATCGTCGACTCTGGCAATCCCGAACTCGCTGGGATTGTCGACCGCGGTCAAAGATATCGTGATGAGCGCTCCGCTCTGAAGATGGGTCTCCACCTCCTTCTTGACATCGATATCCGCGAAGATATCGCCGTTGGCGGCGATGAAAACATCGTCGAGCCTGGATTCTGCGTTCTTTATCGCTCCGGCGGTCCCGAGGGGCTCGTCCTCGTAGGCATAGATTATCTTGATTCCCAGATCGCTCCCGTCGCCCAGGGATTCCATCATACCGGGCTTATAGCCGCAGGCGAGGATGACCTCCTCTATGCCCGCACGGGCCATGGACCTCAGGAGATACCAGATGCACGGTTTATCGGCAACAGAGAGCATCGGCTTCGGCTTGTTCTCGGTGAGCGGGCGGAGACGTGTCCCCTTCCCTCCGACCATGATTATAGCCTGTCTTACCTTCATATCCTCATCCCCTTGCGTATACCACGTTCTGATCCAGCGGGAGTCCCATGGACTCCGCCACCGGTGCGCATTTCGTCCGGAGGACGTGCACGATCGGTGCCGGCAGATCCTCATCGGACAGAGATTCGTAGTTCCCCATCCCTTTAGCGATTATAAGGTCGCATCCCCTGAGCTCCTCCATGAGGGCCTCGGGGACCTTTCTCCAATCGATGCCCACGTAGAAGGTCCCGGTATCTAGCATCAGATCAAGTTCCTTATCAAGACCTATGCGCTCCGCATCCTCTCTGGTGACATCGTTCAGTATCGGTTCTCCGCGTACGACTCCTACGACCCTCTTCCCGTGGGAGCGGAGGTACCTTATCAGGATCTTGTCGAGCTGCGACTCGCCGCAGTTGTCGAACATGTAGACAATGGTACCCTGCCTGTCAAGGACATCCCTTATCCTGTCGGAATCGTCCCTGCCGAGACCCTGATCCAAAAGCTCCTGGAACATCGATTCGAACTGTTCCGGGTCATCTATCGCACGTGGAGTGCCGAAATCCATTATGTTGCCGATGACGGCCACCATCAGACATGCCCTGAGCTTATCGTCGGAGGCATCCACATACCTCTGTGCCAGATCAACATATCTGCCTGCGATTTCATCCGCCTTTACCTTCAATTCGTGATATGGATCGCGGCCAAGGACATCATAGGATGCCCTGTGCACCTCGGTGGCGATGTCGACGGATTTGCTTCCGTAATCGAACTCCTCCGCGAACACCTCCAGCCCGCGCTGGACCGATCTCCTCTCGTCGGCGCCCTCTACCAATCTGGATTGGAAGAGGATGCGCTTCATAAGGCACGGGACGCAGTCAGGGTGCACTCTCATACCCGTTAATCGTGTCGGGGGTATATGTAAAATGGTCTCATTCGGTTCGATAGGATGAACTAGGTAGTTCCTGGGCAGGGGATTATCGTCCAAAAACCCGTACCGAAACATCACCCATCCTCTTTTATATAAGGTATAATATCGCACAATTATGGCAGCTGACAAAATATGCTCTTCATGCGGTAAGAGACTCATCGGCCACGGCAACACTTTCTTCAAGTGCCCCAAGTGCGGGGACTACGAGATCGGAAGGTGCGACCAGTGCCGCGACCAGAGCGTCCCTTACGAGTGCAAGAAATGCGGATTCATCGGACCATGAGGTGTTGAAATGGGACAGATTGTTGCAGGATACGACCTCATGCCCGAAGGAACCGAAGTGGATCTCAACGCAATCGTCGCGAACCTTGCCACTTACATCCCCGCAGGCATCCAGATCACAGAGACCAGCATCAACCCTGTTGCGTTCGGTCTCATGAAGATCACGGCCGGTTTCGTCGTTGACGACACCGATTCGGAGATCGGAAGCAAACTCGAGGAAGCACTCCGCTCCATTCCCGGAATCGCGGAGATCGAGTGCGTCGCTTCCACTGTGCTCTGAAGAAAACATCTCAGGAGGGTCCAGCCCTCTGATCCTTTCTTTTTCGATAACATGACCTTATTCAAGTTCCCTTCTGGAAAGATCGTTTCCGACGAGGGGTACAAGGCCGCTTTCTCGGAGGAATATCCCTCCGACAGACCCGAAGCTAGACCGGACTTCATCCCCTCCTTGAACGAGGGCAACAAGCAGGTCTGTTTCAACGATGATTCCGAGGATGACGAGGAATAAAAACGTCATTTTTACAGAGTTTTTGTTGTAAAGTTCCCACCTTTAGAGCAGGATAAATACTCGGTACCGCCATCATGAATTCATGGGATGCGTTTGCAAATATTGCGGAACAATGAACGATGAGTTGAACCCGTTCTCCAGGTGCATGTGCTGCGGCCAGCCCCTCGAGATGAGATTCGAGCCAGCGTTCTGAGAAACCCATTTAAATCAAGCTCAAAGCAGGGAGACGCCAAGCTCCCTGCGCCTACAAGCTTAACCATCAGAGGGCACCCTTTCACCTGCCCTCGTCCTTTCTTTACAACTCTTCCGATCCGGCCTGCCGATGGCTTAATATCGTGCTCGTCGATTTTGATTCCGAGAAGGGAGCCATAAGACCCTGTACTCTAACGGAACGACACTATAGGCTCGGTTCCATCAACATAAAATCTAGTCAGGCCGGCGCTGGGACCCGTGCCCACCTTCTCGCCCTTTTCCATGATTATTTATCCAATCATATTGTAGCGGAAAATAATGTCCAAAGTCTCCATCATCATGGGAAGCAAGAGCGACCTGCCCGTCGCCGAGAAGGCCATCAACATCCTGAAGAAATTCGAAGTACCGTTCAACATAGATGTCGCATCGGCTCACAGGACCCCTCACTGGGTCGAGAAGCTGGTGACCGAGAGCGATGCCGACGTGTTCATAGCGATCGCCGGTCTTTCCGCGGCGCTGCCCGGTGTCGTGGCCTCATTCACCATCAAACCCGTGATAGGCGTCCCCGTCAGCAGTGCCATCAACTTCGATGCGCTGCTGTCGGTCGTCCAGATGCCCCCGGGGATCCCCGTGGCCGCAGTCGGGATGGACCGCGGCGAGAATGCGGCCGTCCTCGCGGTAGAGATGCTCGCGATATCCGACAAGGACCTCCAGCAGAAGCTGAGGGACTACAGGAAGGAACAGGCGGACAAGGTCATTGCGGACTCCAAGAAGGTCAAGGAAGATGTTGGGTGCTGAGGATTTCATCAATGATACGATCGAGGACACGAAGTCCAAGATCACAGGCAAGGCGATCATCGCCTGCTCCGGAGGAGTGGATTCCATGGTAGCGGCCGCGCTCGTGCACAGGGCGATCGGCGACAGGCTCCTGGCGGTCTACGTGGACAACGGACTGATGAGGAAGGGCGAGACCGAGGAGGTCGAGGCCATGTTCAAGTCCATGGGCTTCAACTACATCATCGAGGATGCCGCGGATGAATTCTTCACCGCCCTCAAAGGCGTCACCGACCCGGAGAAGAAGAGGAAGATCATCGGCGAGAAGTTCATCCGTGTCTTCGAGAGAAGGGCGAAGGAGTACGGCGCAGAGTTCCTCATCCAAGGAACGATAGCTCCCGACTGGATCGAGTCCGGCGACGGAGTCCGTGACACGATTAAATCACACCACAACGTGGGCGGTCTCCCCAAGGAGATGGGAATGTCACTCTACGAGCCCCTGAGGGACCTCTACAAGGACGAGGTCAGGGACCTGGCTAGGATGCTGGATGTCGCTGCCTCGGAGAGACAGCCGTTCCCCGGACCCGCGCTTGCGGTGAGATGCCTCGACGAGGTCACGCCCGAGGACATCGAGGTCGTCCGCGAAGCATGCTACATCGTCGAGGATGAGATCAGGAAGGCGTCGGAAGCGGGGAAGATGGAGCTCCCCTGGCAGTACTTCGCTGTTCTCCTTCCTTCCAAATCGGTTGGCGTACAGGGCGACAGAAGGGCATACGGAAGGACCATCGCCATCCGTGCGGTCGCTTCCATAGACGGCATGACCGCCACCTATGCGAAGATCCCGTTGGATGTCCTTGATGCAATGTCCCAGCGTATCACGAACACCATGAAACAGTCCGTGAATCGCGTTGTATACGACATCACTAACAAGCCTCCCGCGACCATCGAGTGGGAGTGAAAACGGATGGGGCCTCGACCCCTCCATCCTCTTGTTAAAACGCACGTTTTTTATCGGATTCCAACATCGTCCGTTCTGATGAAAGTCTACGTCATAGACAACGGGAGCCAATGGACGCACCGCGAGTGGCGCGTCCTGAGATACCTCAAGGTCGATACCAAGATCGTTCCGAACACCACTCCGTTCGGCGAACTGAAGGACGTGGACGGACTGGTCCTCTCCGGAGGCGCGCCGAACGTCGCCACCGAAGGAGCGGCCATGGGGAACAACGGGGAATACCTGGACAAAGCAGAGTTCCCGATTCTCGGGGTCTGTGCAGGTATGCAGTTCCTATCCGAGCATTTCGGAGGCGTACTCGGTCCCGGATCCACACCTGAGTTCGGTGCAGTGCCCCTCAAGGTCACCAACCATGACGATCTCTTCAGGGACCTTCCGGATGAATTCACGGTGTGGGCCTCCCACAACGATGAGGTCAAGGTCGTTCCCGAAGGTTTCGAGGTCATCGCTCATTCGGAAGCATGCCCGCATGAAGCGGTCCGCTGCAAGGACAGGCCGATCTGGGGAGTGCAGTTCCATCCTGAAGTCGAGAACACCGAGCACGGTGTCGATATCTTCAAGAATTTCCTTAGGATCATCGAAGAGCACGACTACTGAGCCAGATACTTACTATTTTCACATTGACTGACGACAGTCTCGACTTTCTTCCCATATAATGTGATATACGTTCTATTAAGTGTTAAAAATAGTATGTAAAAAGCATTTACTTACTATTTTTTAGAAATTATAGTAGATAATATAAATGACGGTATTCTCTATTTATACAATATGCCAGACTGCAGATAATTGCTCGAATTCGATAATTTGTTACTGCACGAATATTAACCCGAAACACGGTACCATATCTGTGAAACCAGTAGAAGATCGCATAGAGGATAGGAAATCCTACATCGACCACGCAGTCCGTTTCTATTGTACGAAGAAGCACGGAGGCGACCTCTGCAGCGAATGCAAGGAACTGCTAGATTATGCCATGGATCGCATTGATTCCTGCCCTAACAATCTCTCCGGGATCAGATGCAAAGGATGTCCCACTCGCTGCTACAGTTCCAAGATGAGCGAGAGGATGAAGGACGTCCTCTCGTTCACGGCACCGCACATGTTCTTCCAACGCGATCTTCGTAAAAGATTCAGACAATCGTGATCATTCCATTGGAATGGTCTCCGTGCCGCACTTGCGGCATTTCCTTAGAGACGTCGCCACCATGCATTTGGGACAGAACCTGTCCGTACGATCGTCGGAGATCATATCGGACATCACCTTCTCGGACTCGAGCAGCCTCCTGCTCTCCTCCTCGCGCTTCTTGGATGCCATATCTGCCTGGATACCGAAGCCGTATTTATTTGTGCCAGAACGCACAGAAGTTAGTTGGCGGATCACCGTCGAAAAACATAGGTAAATCGTTTGGAAGAGGGGTTTGATCCCCTCTTCGATGAAGGTCATTCGTCATCAGATGCTTCTTCGGGGACCTCGTCGAAACCCTCGTCGAACTCGTACTCGTCCTCAGCCTCGAAGAGGTCGTCGGCGACGTATCTCATCCACTTGAAGGCTTCCTTGTTGGACTTCTTGGTACCGGTCCCGTAGTGGTACAGGAGAGCGAGGTCGTACATCGCACTGGTAACTCCCTGCTCTGCAGCCTCCTTCATCCACTTGAAGGCATCCTTGTAGGACTGCTTGACGCCCTTTCCTTCGAGGTACATCGTGGCGACCGCATACTGTGCCAGTGCGTGATCGTTCTTCGCTGCTTTGAGATACCATTTGAAAGCATCCTTCTTGGACTTCTTGAGTCCGATTCCTGTGAAGTACATCTCAGCTAGGTCGAACTGCGCATAGGAGTTGTCCTGCTCGGAAGCCTTCTTGAACCATTTCACCGCCTCCTCATAGGACTGCTCCACGTGCTCTCCGTCGAGATACGCGAGTCCGAGGAAGTACTGTGCTGTGGAGTTGCCCAGGGCGGCCGCATCCATATAGAGCTGGATGGCCTTCTTCTTGGACTTCCTGACATCCGGATCGTAAAGATACATGCTGGCGAGATCGCACATCGCATCCGTATGTCCCTGCTTGGCCGCCGCCTTGAACCATTTCACCGCCTCTTCCGAGGATGCCTCGATACCGTCGCCCCACGAGAGGAGCCTGGCGATGCTGAACTGGGCCTCGGCGTTGCCCTGCTCGGCAGACTTCAGATACCATTTGGCTGCGATCTCCGGATTGAAATGTTCGTCGAAAATATCGTAGTAGATGTCGGCAAGGTCGCACTGGGCCTTAGCATCGCCCTCTGTAGCCTTGATGACAAGTTCATCGAATTTATCTGCCATAGTTGAGAATTGTCCTTGGCATTTATTAACATTTTATGGAGAAAAGAAGAATTGTCCCTGCTGGAAACGGATCCCGTCCATCCGCTGCAGCGAAAAACATTGAGTCAATCATCATTATTTCACACACTTACTGACCATCCTCTAGTACCGTTCTTATATCTTGTACACAAAAACGGTAATCGTATCACACGTCCGTTCCATAACGGAGGTGACCGCTAAAGAACGCCATCCAATAACACTTGGATTAGGCCGGGGTGCGTCACCATATCCCCGGCCTTTCCAACCCCCTCTTTCTATGATTCTGTGATACTGGCACATCCGTTACGTTACGCACATTGACCGCGATAGATATCCTTTAAACACTCGGATGCGATGGCCGACCGATGGATTCGAACCAACGTTTCCTCCTGAAGATGTTCAGGAGATACTACAAGGCGAACACGCCCATCCTACCGGACAGGTTCACCCGCAGGGAGTTCGGATTCATGTTCTTCGACAAATCCTATGTCCAAAGGCACATGGGATTCACCAACATCGGGGATCTGCACAGATTCATGATGGGGCAGGTCCCTTCACACAGCTACTACTCTACATCCTACTACCGCAAGCCCGACGCGCCCACAATGGACGAGAAGGGATGGATGGGAGCCGAGCTCATCTTCGATCTCGACGCCGACCACCTGGAGGGTGCAGGCAACATGACCTATGCGGAGATGCTCATGGAGATCCGCAAGCAGATGATGCATCTGGTCGACACGTTCCTCATGGACAACCTGGGTTTTCGGGAGGAGGATATACACATCACCTTCTCCGGAGGAAGAGGATACCACGCCCATGTCAGGACACCGGAGATAATGGGTTTGGGATCCCCGGAGAGGAGGGAGCTGGTGGATTTCATCACAGGTTCCGGACTCAACATAGACTGGGTGTTCCCTTACAACAGGGTCGCGACATCCCAGATCGCCACCGGCAACGGTATGAGGACCAACATCGCGAAGGACCGTCTCATCCCTCCCGCCGACTCGGGAGGATGGAAGCTGATGATGAGGAACTCGCTGATGGACGTGGTGACGGACATCTGCGACAGGGACATCAAGCAGTTCAAGAAGGATTATCCCAGCATCAAAGGAAGCCAGACCTCCACTCTGCTGAAGGCTCAGGAGGAGATCAGGAAGACCAGGGGCCTTCTGTTCGAGAAGAACACCATGGCCATGCTTTCCCAGTCCACCCAGAACATACTGGTGAAGGTGATGAAGGAGGATATGGCGCCCCGCCTGTCTGGAGAGGTCGACGAGCCCGTCACCGCCGACATCAAGAGGCTGATCCGTCTCCCGGGATCCATCCACGGGAAGAGCGGCCTGAGGGTCACGCCGATAACCCGTGCGGAACTGACCGACTTCGATCCGCTGCAGATGGCCGTTCCCGATGAGTACACCGACGACGAGGTCAAGGTCACCATGAGGAAGGATATGGAACTGGATATGAAGGGCCAGCACTTCAAACTCAGCGGGGAGACCACGGTACCGGAGTACGCTGCGGTGTTCCTGATCGGAAGGAAGTACGCTAGCTACGGATTCGAATCGGAGGAGAGCCAGAGGGAAAAGCTCTTCTGAACGATATCTGGCACATTGTGTTTTCCTCTCTGTATGGATGATTCTGCATGCCTCCTTCCTCTCTTTTACTTACTATAATGTCGCGCGATACCTTTATTAACGGGTCCTTTATCTCATCCCCCAGGTAATATTATGAAAGCATTCCTCGTTTCAGGAACCTACGCCGACCCCAGGCAGGTCAGGCAGCCTTTCGCTATCGAGATGGCGGCCGACGATGAGCTGGCGGTCAAGGAGAAGGCACTCTCCACAATCGGAAGCAAGCACAAGCTCAAGAGATGGCAGATCGACATCACCGAGATCAAAGAGCTCTCGGCCGACCAGATCACCAACCACGTCGTGAAATACCAGATCGGTGAGTGAACGTGAACGACGACGAACTCCGTCAGATGCTAGCACTGATGGAAAACTACAAGAACAGGGTCGAGCAGCTCACACAGCACGCCCAGGTCCTGCGCTCAACCCTCGACGAGGTCAACATGGCCAACCAGTCGATCAAAGCACTGATCGATGCGGACGAGGGAGACGAGATCATTATTCCGATCGGAGCTTCGTCCTTCATGAACGTCAAGGTCACTTCCAACAAGAACATCATCGTCGGTGTCGGATCGGGGATCTCGGTAGAGAAGTCCCCCGAGGACGCCAGCAAGTTCATGGAAGCGAACGCCGCAGAGGTATCCGAAGCGCTGAAGAAGACCGTGGACGCAGTCCAGGAGGTCCAGCAGGCGCTCACGACCGTTTCCGAGGCCGTTCAGATCGAGTATATGAACAGGCAGCAAACCCCAACCGAGTGAGTGGTAAGGGATGTTCGATTCTCTCAAATCCAAGCTGAAAGGATTATTCAGCAAGGCCGACAAGGATCTCGACAAGGACGAGATCTTCGGAAAGGAGGACGAGCAGACCCAGACCACTCCCGATAAACCGATTCAGGATTCTACAACGGCGCAGCCCGCGCCTGAACAGCCCAAACTCTCCAGGAAGGAGATGCTCAAGCTCCAGAAGCAGGAGAGGGCAAGCGGGAAGACGGATGCGCACAAATCATCCTCGCTCGTCTCCGACAGCGGAGGAAAGAAGATCAAGGACTCGGCATTGGACGAGATCCTCGACGAGCTCTACTTCACCCTTCTCGAAGCCGATGTGGCCCTTCCGGTCGCTGACAAGATCAAGGAGGGAGTGAGGCAGAACCTCCTCGGGAAGAAGTACGACCGCTCGTACTCCCTGGAGCAGATCGTCGAGATGTCCGTCAAGGATGCTGTGAGGGATGTCCTCGAGATCAACGAGTTCGACTTCGACCAGTGGATCACACAGCAGAAGAAGCCCACTGTCATCATGTTCGTAGGTATCAACGGTACCGGCAAGACCACCGCGATCGCGAAGATCGCCAACCGCCTGCAGAAGGACGGTAAGACAGTGGTCATGGCCGCCTGCGACACCTTCAGGGCAGGGGCGATCGAGCAGCTCTCCATCCATGCGGACAAGCTGGGATGCAAGATCGTCAAACAGACCCAGGATGCCGATCCCGCCGCAGTCGCGTACGACGCCGTGGAGCATGCCCGCTCCAAGATGAAGGACGTCGTTCTCGTGGACACTGCGGGACGTATGCAGACCAACAGCAACCTCATCGAGGAGATGAAGAAGATCGTAAGGATCGCAAAGCCCGATCTGAAGGTGTTCGTGGGAGATTCCCTGGCAGGGAACAACGCCATAGAACAGGCAAAGGTCTTCGACGACGCTGTAGGTATCGATGCGGTCATCCTCACGAAGATCGACACCGACGCCAAGGGCGGAGCGGCGCTTTCGATCGCCCACACCATCGGCAAGCCCATCGCATTCGTCTGCAACGGTCAGGAATACGACGACATCGTCAAGTTCAACACCGAGTGGATGATCGAGAGGATGTTCGAGTGATCATTCCAGACATAGCCTGTGTATCATCGAGGCGAACACCTTCGCATCGTTTACAAGATTCTTCACCACAAGATACTCGTTCGGAGCGTGCAGCGAACCGTCGCCGGTCTGCCAAGCATACGCATCGAACCCTTTGACCCTGAAGAAGTTGGCACATGTGCCTCCGGCTATCCCTATGGCCTTCGGCGCCTTGCCGAGGACCTTCTCTATCGATTCCGATAGGACCCTGTATCCCTCGCAATCCGTGGACGACGGCCTTCCCGCAACGGACTTCTGTATGACCTCCACGGAGATCTTTGCCCCGGTGGATTCTGCGTATACCTTTGCGGTCTCCTCTGCCATCCTCAGTACCAGCTCCGGATCGTATTCTGGATTGATGCGGATGTCCATACAGAACTCGTCGTATCCCGGTATGGTATTGACGTTCTCCACCGTGGCAATCCTCTTGGTGGGCTCGAATGTGCTGTTCCTGGGGCAGAACAGGTCGTTGGTGCCATCGAACCTGCTGTCGAACGACTCTATCAGGTCCATCAGGAGAAGCGTGGAGACCTTGTATGCGTTGATGCCCAGGGACGGGGTGGAAGCATGTGTCGTCTTCCCTTCGATACGGAACTTCAGCCACAGGATGTGCTTCTCGGCTATCGCTACCGTATCCCCTTCGGGAGAGCAGTGGTCCGGGACCATTATGATGTCACCGGGCTCGAAGATCCCCTTCTCCAGAAGGTACTGGATGCCGCATACGCTGCTGGTCTCCTCATCGGCCACCCATGCGATGCCCAGGGACATTCCGTTGAACTCCTGGTCGAGGAACGGCGTGGATGCGAAAAGCGTGGACAGTACGGATTGCCCGTCATCCTCGGTGCCCCTTCCGTACAGCCTGCCATCCTTGAGCGTGGGCTTGAACGGAGGCGTATCCCATAGCTCCGGATCCCCGGTCGGGACCACATCGATGTGGGATACGAACCACAGCGTGCCCTTCCTCTTACCGTTCTTCTTGGCGATTATGTTGGACCTCATTACTAAAGGATTTTCCTTATCTGGCACATCTATCCTCTCGACGCGGTCGAACCCTTCGGTCCTGGTCATGAGATAATCTGCCTTCCTTCCTTCTCCGTCCCCGCCGTTGACGGGAGCCAGAGCAGGTATGGAGAACAATTCGACGGCAGTCTGAATCATCTGCGATTCCATCGAATCTATCTCTTCGATCGCCGCATCCAAGGATTTCATGATGCGATGATGGCGACCGGTAGATTAACAATTATCGAAGAAGGGTGGAAGGGGCCGAGGCCCCTGAAAAGTTTTCGCGTCACTCGACGTACTCTTTGATAAAGCCTTCCTTCATCATCTGGGCGGTGAGGTTCCTGGATCTCTTGATCATGAACTCTGCCCTGTCGTGCATCTCCTGCTTGGAGAGCTTAAGCCTGGCGACGCCCTGCTCCTGTGCCTTGGCACCGACGGCCACGGCCTCATCGATGAAGACCTCGGTCTCGGACATGGTGGGGACGATGTAGTCCTCGCTGATTCCGTTCTTCTCGGCGGATGCCGCAAGGGACCTTGCCGCTGCTATGCACATCTCGTCGGTGATGGTCTTGGCCCTGACGTCGAGGACTCCCCTGAAGATAGCAGGGAATCCCATGGAGTTGTTGACCTGGTTGGGGAAGTCGGACCTTCCGGTTGCGAAGATCCTGCATCCGTGCTCCTTGGCCTCCCAAGGCCAGATCTCGGGTATGGGGTTGGCGGTAGCGAATATGACAGGATCGTCGGCCATGAGGTCCACGTACTCTGCGGGGATGGTACCGGGTCCGGGCTTGGATGCCGCGATGACGATATCGGCTCCCTCGAAGGCCTCCTTCATTCCGCCGGTCTTGCCGGCTCCGTTGGTCTTCTCGCAGATCTCCCACTTCTGCCTGAAGCTGCCCTCGACGTCCTTCCTGGACTGGTTGAGGATTCCCTTGGAATCGCACATGCACATGTGCTCGGGCTTGAATCCGGTCGCAAGCAGGAGCCTTGCGATCGCGATGGATGCCGCTCCCGCTCCGATGACGGTGATGTGGGCATCCTCCAGCTTCTTTCCTACCAGCTTCATCGCGTTGATGGCTCCGGCGACCTCGACGGTCGCGGTTCCCTGCTGGTCATCGTGCCAGACAGGGATCTTGCAGTCCCTTCTGAGCTCATCGAGGATGTCGAAGCACTTAGGGTTCGAGATGTCCTCGAGGTTGATTCCTCCAAAGGAGGGTGCGATGAGCCTTACGGTCTCAATGATCTTGTCGGGGTCCTTGGTGTCGAGACAGATTGGGACGCAGTCGACTCCTCCGAGGTACTTGAACAGCATTCCCTTTCCTTCCATGACGGGCATCGCGGCCTCAGGTCCGATGTCTCCCAGACCAAGAACGCGTGTTCCGTCGGATACGACTGCGACGGTGTTCCATTTCCAAGTGTGCTCGTACACTTTCTCGGGGTCCGCTGCGATGTCCTTACAGGGCTCTGCGACTCCGGGGGAGTACCAGATCGCGAAATCGTCGAAGGACCTTACACACGCCTTCGGGACGACCTCGATCTTTCCTCCGTAGTACGGATGCATCTTCATGGCGTCCTGGCCCGGCTTCTTCGCCCTTGCCAGACGCTCCTCTACGCTAATTTCCTGGTCGTTTGCCATTTTATTCACCTCGATACGTGCTGATACCCATCGCCAGCCGTTGTCGGCCTCTCTCGCATGAGTGTCTCAATTATATAAAGAGGGCCATGGATAGATGCTCCTTCCCATGGATATCGACCAAATACATGTACGTCCTACAACGGACCATGTCCAAGGAGATCGTCATCGTTCTGATCGACGGATACATCGACGACCCCGCAGCGCTGGGGGTGCCGCCGTACATCTCGCCCATGATACGCTCCATAGCGGGAGCGGCCTTGGATGCGGGAGCGGACAGGGTCGAGTACATCTCCATAGACATGATACGCAAAGGCAGGAAGATACCTGACGCCGCGGTCACCGTGGTACTGTCTGGAAACACTGTGCCAGGCAAGTATCTCAGGACCATGCCCATGTCCCTTAAGGAGCTCTCGGAGATATTCCCGAAGCTGAAGGGATGGCGCATGATAAGCGGCTCTGCCGCCGATTCGAAGGAAGCGGAAGGATTCGATTTCATCATCAGGAAGGATCCCGCCGCTTCGCTGTACGACGGCATATCAGGGAAGGAAGTCACCGAGAGGTTCAGGACCCTCGAGGAATGGAACAGATGGATGCTACTCGGCGCAGATATCGTTACGCAGCACCAGGATTTCCCGGAACCGCTGATCGCAGAATTGGAATCGTACAGGGGATGCCATCGCTACAGGTCCGGGGGCTGCTCCTACTGCATCGAGCCCCTGAAGGGGAAGCCGCTGATGAGGTCACCCGAGGACATACTTGCGGAGGCCCGTAAGCTCAGGGACCTCGGCGTGAGGAACATCAGGATCGGAGGGCAGACATGCATCGTATCCTACGGTTCGGAGGATGAATCCGAAACTCCGAGACCTAATCCGTCAGCGGTCAGGAAGCTGTTCGAAGGCCTGAAGGAGATGGGATTCGATACCATACACGTGGACAACGCGAATCCTGCCGTAATATCTACCTATCCGAAGGAGTCGGAAGAGATACTCAACATACTGGCACATTGCTGTACGGACGGGAACGTCCTCGCATTGGGAATGGAATCCGCGGATCCCGTCGTCATAACGGAGAACAATCTCAACAGCACATCCGAACAGATCATGGATGCTGTCAGGCTTATCAACAAGGTGGGCTCCGGAAGAGGGGAGAGAGGCATGCCGATGCTCCTCCCCGGGATCAACATCATATGCGGTCTCGACGGCGAGACCAAGGCCACCTACGGCATGGATATGGACATCCTCGAAAGGATGAAGGATGAGGGCCTGATGATCCGCCGCATAAACATCCGTCAGGTCCTTCCCGTGAGGAGGGAGTTCGAAGTCAGGGTCGACCAGAGACGCTTCAAGAAGTTCAAGGAGGATGTCAGGGAGAACATCGACCGTGCGATGCTCGAGCGCATCGCCCCGTACGGAACGATACTCAAGGATGTGTATCTGGAGCTCAACGACGGGAACGTCACCTTCGGAAGACAGATCGGTTCCTATCCTCTGCTCGTCGGTTTACCTTACAAGACAGACATCGACCGCTTCACGGATGTCTTCATCACCGAATGGGGATTCAGATCCATCACCGGGATCGAGTATCCCTTCGACATAAACCATATGCCCATGTCGTCCCTGGAGGCTCTTCCTGGTATCGGAAAGAAAAGAGCCAGCAAGCTGGTTATGGCCCGGCCTTTCAGGACGATGGAAGAACTTGCGGAGGTCGTCGAGGACCCTGCGGTCATGGACGGACTGAAGGATATCGTCACCCTTGGATGATCAGATATCCGTGAACTCCACGACGCCTGTCTTTATGTCGTACAGGGCGCCGACCACCATGACGCCGTCCTTGGAGATGTCGTCCTTGATGACCCTGACGCTCCTGTGGATGTTGAGCTTCGATGCCTCGGTGGGATCGGACTCATCGCCGATCGCATCGCGGATATGGTTGATTATCTCAAGCGCATGGGGTTCGTTGAACCCTGCCATCGCCTCTGCGATCGCACCGCAGCACGTATGACCCAGCACCACGATTAGATTGCATCCCATGTGGCCTACAGCATACTCTAGACTGCCCAGTGTGTTGATGTCGTCCACTATGTTCCCTGCGGTCCTTATTACGAACAGCTCGCCTATCCCGGCCGAAAAAATGACCTCCGGTATGACACGGGAATCTGAACAGCTCACGATGGCGACATACGGATGCTGACCCTTCCCGAACGCGTCCTCGCGCCTCTCGGGAGATATGTCCCCGGAGAAATGGGAGGTCTCCACATACCTGCGGTTACCCTCGCGCAACCAATCCAACGCATCCAATGAGGAGATGCTCCCCGCTGTCTCGTGATCCGACATGGATTACGGGAATGCGGTCATAGGATATACCGATTGGTAAGCGCTGACGCACAATCGAGGGTTTATCTATGAGTACCGTCGTAATTCGCATATGGACACCAAACGCGCCGCGAGGTACCCGTTCCTAAGGGAGTCGGCAGAGTTCGCGGAGAAGAACTCGGCGGATCTCGAGTCCCTCATGACATCGGAATCCTATGCTCCAGCGCGCGCCAGGGGAAGAGAGAGGGTCCTCCAGGCCCTGGAGAGTTCCGAGGTGTCCTACGTGGAGCTCATGACCGACTACGACAGGCTGATCGAGATAATGTCTTACCCGTACGCGAGGATGATCGTATCGCAGATCGGCGACAGGTTCCTCACCAAGAGGTATGCCCTGTCGGAGGCGGTGAGGATGAACACCCTTCTCAACAAGGAGAACAGGGAGACCGTCCTGATGGTCTCCGAGGAACTGGGTGTGTCGTCCACGGTGGACCGCGACGGAACCATCCACATGGGATTCCCAGACTATCTGAAGCTTTCCAGCAGGCTGAACAGCGTCGATTGGAAGCTCATCAACAGCGATATACACCACGGGACAGTCTACCTTCCGCAGGACAAGTTCAGCCGTCTTATGCAGAATGCTCTGCAGGACAAGATCGAATCCGAGCTCCCTCTTCTGACCCCGGACGAGTTCAAGAAGTATCTTGTGACGGATGTCACCGCGGTGACCATGGCCCTCGCGGACACGAAGATGAAGTTGAGCCCCACGAACGGGGAGGGGATGAAGACGGAATACCTCCCGCCCTGCCTGGTCCACATCCTGGAGATGTCCCGCAACGGATTGAATCTTCCTCACAGTGCCAGATTCGCTATCGTCACGTTCCTCAAGGCACTTGGTCTTGGCTATGATGATATCATCAGGGTCTTCGCGGAATCACCGGATTTCGACGAATCCAAATCCGAATACCAGATCAAGCACATCATGGGGGAGCTGAGCGGTGGAGAGGGATACTCTCCGCCCGAATGCAAGACCATGAAGACCAACGGACTCTGCTACAACCCCGACAGGCTCTGCGAGCAGGAATGGATGACGCATCCGCTCAAGTACTACAGGGCCAAATCCAAGCCGAGGCCGGATCCCAACGCACCGCAGCCTGCGGCGCCGAAGGAACAGAAGTCCTGATCACTCCTGCTTCTCTTTCTCGATCCTTGTAAGGTTGTTCCAGGTGATGATCGCTCTCTGGATGGCGGTCAGGTTCCCGACGACCGCGAACCACAGCATCATGATCTCAAGCCAGTTGATGTCGAATGCAAAGAATCCGAGGTCGATGTAGAATGATCCGTATCCGATGCAGATCATGACGAACTGTATGATGGGGAAGATCGTGCTGAGGACCACCCTGTCCGCACGTCCGAGGAGACCTGCGTAGAGACGGGGCGCGCCGATGGCCTGAGCCTGCGTACCCATATAGGAAGTCAATAGTACACCCACAAGTGCCAGCATACCAAGGTAAGGGTTGCACCAATAGCCGCAGAACGCTATGCCTCCGATCATGAAGACATCCGCGTACCTGTCGAATACGTGGTCGAGATAATCGCCCTTGTTGCTGCATTTGCCGGCGAGCTTCGCGATCTTGCCGTCGAGAGCATCGAAGTATCCGGAGACGATCACGAGTATGGCGCCGACGATCAGCAGCCATTCCCTGTCCTCTGCGCCGCTGATATAGAATACCACACCGCAGGCCAGCGCTATGATGAGTCCGATCCATGATACGAGATTAGGATTGACGTTGATCATCCTCTTCGCTACGGGGGCCAATGCGAAATCCGCCCTCGCTCTCTGTCCGTCTAGAACCACTTGTCCATCTCCTGTGACCAATCGGTCTTTCCTGGTAGGTATTCAGCATGATTCCCTTTTAGTATTTTCTCTATGGAATCAGCGGAATCCGATTCATTCCCTTCCGAGCAATCCACCTCGTAAACCGGGATGTCCGATTCGGTGGCCTCGCAGAGGATTACGTCCAATACCTCGGACTGGACGTTCTCCAGTATCTTGCTGCATCCGTATCCCCTGGCCTCCAGCCTCTTGGCAAGGATCTCTGGATCGCATCTGAGGACGATTATCCCGCTGCAGTCCATGAAATGGGACAGATGGCTGTCCATGAGGATTATCTCATCCGAGCGTCTGTATTCGTCGAGCGAATCGTTCAGTGCGTCCAGATCGACCTCGCGGGTGTCCCTGTCCTTATCCAATTCCCCCAGAAGACCGTGCGAGCGGATGTGCTCGTTCATGTCGATGACATTGTATCCTCTGGAGCGGAGCTCGCGGGAGACCGAGCTCTTCCCGGTGCCCGGAGTGCCGGTGATCGCGAAAAGGGTCATGCGATCTCTCTGAGGTAGGGCTCCGCCCTCTCCATCACCGCATCCCAGGTCGGGATGTGGGTGAGAGCGCCTGTCTCCTCTACCACGAACGATGCCACCGCAGACGCTATGGTCAGGGCCTCTGGCACATCGTATCCTTTGTAGAGTGCGGTATAGAATCCGGCCCTGTAGGTGTCTCCGCAGCCCGTAGGATCGACGATCCTCTCGGCCTTGACAAGAGGGATGCTTATCCTCTCTCCCTTGACCTTCGCGACGCTGCCCTCGGACCCGTGCGTGCACACGACCAGGTCCAGGTCCGCATCGAGGATGTCATCCAGCCCGGCATACTTCCTGAGGGACTCCGCCTCGAAGTTGTTACAGAACAGCGAATCGGATCTGGAGAGCGCCTTGGGGAAGGACTCGGAATTCCATATCCTATGAGATTCCTGGGCGGGATCAATAGCGATGCTCGTGCTGCCCTTGATCTCGTCCATTATGCTGATGTAGTACGACGGCTGACCCGTGCAGAAATGCGTGTACTTGGATCTCTTTGCGTTGGATGTGAGCCTCACGCCCGTCTCGTCCGCGAAACCCTGCGGTCCCTGATAGAAGACGACCTTCTGGACCATGTCGGGGTTGTTGACCACGATGGCTCCGGATGTCTCGAACTTATCCACATGGACGAACTCGTCCATGATCAGACCGGATTCCTCGATCTGCTTCTCATACATCCCGGGGAAGTCGTTGCCCACGAAGGCGCAGAGCGCCGTGGGGCATCCCAGCTTCGCGGCGGCGACGGCGATGTTCGTGCCTGTGCCGCCCAATGTGGTCATCTTGGTGACGATGTCCTCCGTCGTGTTGTCGGCGGGGAACTTCCTGACGGTCATTATCTGATCGACCGTCACATGGCCGTAGACGGACAGGTACGGTGTGCTCATGTACCTTCCTTCCATCCGGTGGTGTATTTCACCTGATCTTCGGACAGATGGTCGATTGTGACGCCCATGGATTCGAGCTTGATGCTAGCGATCTTGGAATCGATCTCGTCGGGTACCCTGTGGACAACAGGTGCCATATCCTTGTAGTTCTGGCTCATGTACACGATACCCAGTGCCTGCGTGGCGAAGCTCATGTCCATGATCTCTGCGGGGTGTCCCTGCCCTGCGGCGAGGTTCATGAGGCGTCCCTCTCCGATCAGGTAGATACGGCGTCCGTCCTTCATCTTGTACTCGTCGATGAACTCCCTCACGCGGGTGCACGACTCCGCCAGAGCGTTGAGATGGTTCTTGTTGATCTCGTTGTCGAAGTGTCCGACGTTACCGATGACGCAGCCGTCCTTCAGGACCTGGAAGTGCTCTACCGAGAGGATGTCCTTGCATCCGGTCACGGTGAAGATCATGTCCGCCTGCTTGACGGCATCGATCATCTTCATTACCTGGAATCCGTCCATCTTGGCCTCGATCGCCTTGACGGGATCGACCTCGGTGACGATGACACATGCGCCGAGTCCCTTGGCCCTCATGGCGATTCCCTTTCCGCACCATCCGTATCCTGCGACGACCAGGGTCTTGCCTGCGACCAGGAGGTTGGTGGCGTTCATCCATCCGTCGAATGCGGACTGTCCGGTACCGTACCTGTTGTCGAACAGGAACTTCATCTTGGCGTCGTTAACGTCCAGGACGGGGAACTGCAGGGTCCCGTCCGCCGCCATTGCCTTGAGACGTGTGACACCGGTGGTGGTCTCCTCGTTGGCGGCCTTGATGTTGGGCAGCACCTCCTTGCGGGTGGTGTGCGCCATGGTGATGAGGTCCGCCCCGTCATCGATGATGAGGTCCGGATTCATGTTGAGAACTGTGTTGAGATTGGTGTAATACTCCTCCTGGCTCTCCCACTTCTTCGCGAATACGTCCAATCCGTACTCGTCACGGAGGGCCACTGCCACAGAATCATCGGTGGACAGAGGGTTGCAGCTTGCCAGACGGATGTTGGCGCCGGCGTCCGCCAGGGTTATGGCGAGCATTCCGGTCTTTGCCTCGGTGTGGAGGGCCATACCGATCTTGAGTCCGGCCAGGGGCTGTTCCTTTGTGAAGTTCTTCCTGATCTCCTGAAGGACGGGCATATGTGTCTCTACCCAGTGCAGCTTCAGCGATCCCTGCTTGAGAAGGTCATCCATTCAATCATCTCCCGATGCGAGATCGGACTTCAGCTTATCGCATATGTATCCGATGGTCTCGCTACGGTTCTTTGCGCTGTCGTATTGCGCAACTAGTTTAAGAATAGCGTCCTCGTCGCCGCGAAGCTCCTCTACGAAACGTATGATGTTCTCGAGAGCGCGGGTCATCTCGTCCGAGATGGGGACTGTCGCCTTGCGGGAAGTGCGCGACAATGGGTTAAGATCGATGGATATCACGACCTTCCCCATGGATACCAGTGCTTCGGCACGGTCGCCGTCCTCGATGGGGACCACGATCACATCGCTGTCGAAGATGCCTTCCTTCGTGCAGAGGGCACGGTCGTGGTTGAGACCCTGGATCCTGCAGTCCGGATCCCTTCCGAGCACCTTCCCTGCCCCTTTGGATTCCAGGAACGATATCAGCCCCTCCATCCTCTCGGGGGTCCTGTGGAACAGGTTGACCTCCATCTTGGCCGGAACGGTCTTCGCCAAGGCTATCAGGTTATCGGGGTCCAGAGCGGCCGCGTTGCCGTTGACGCATACCACGGGGTTCTTGGCCCTCAGCAGATATGCTGCGGCCACCTTCTCCGCCTCCAGCGCAGGAGGGATGCTCCTCTCCCCCATCAGATAGTCGTAGGCCTCCCCCCTTCCGTGGGATATGAGCCCGGTAGGGGTCACAAGACCCTCCTCAACCATATGAGCCAGACGCTCCCTTGTTACCAGCGATTTGTATCTCGGATGATCCTTGGGTATCTCCATTTGAAACGCCTCCGCGACATGCACGGCACTTATGATGCATCCTTAGGTACATCCTGTTCAATAACCTTGGCATTCCCTTCTACGATGATGTTATGTAGCCATTCCGTACTCTCGAAGGACATGCCCGAAATACGTGTCGTCATAGTTGGTCCGAAATACGAGGGTAACGTCGGTGCGATAGCCCGTTCCATGGCCAACTTCGACATCAAGGAACTGTATCTCGTGAACCCCTGCGAACTGGGCGACGATGCCTACCGCAGGTCGAAGCACGGAGCGGATATCCTGGACAACGCCGTCATCTGCAACACCCTGGAGGAGGCCACCGAGGACTGCTTCATGGTCGTGGGAACAAGCGGCGTGGTCACGAAAGGCGACAGCAACTACACGCGTGTCCCGGTCCCCGTCAGGGAGTTCGCGGAACACTGCCGCGGATACGCGGAGAAGATCGCTGTGGTGTTCGGAAGGGAGGATATCGGGCTCCTCCAGGACGAGCTGAACTACTGCGATGTGCTTGTGACCATACCGGCCAGCGAGGAGTATCCAATCCTCAACCTCTCGCATGCCACCCACACCGTCCTCTACGAGTTCTTCACCGCGATGCATACCGAGCCGAGGAGGCCCGAACCTGCCGATAAGAGGGAGAAGGAGCTCATGTTCGCATACTTCGGGGATCTCCTGGATGCCATCGATTATCCCAAAGAGAGGCGCACCAACACCGGCATCATGTTCAGAAGGATGATGGGCCGTGCGATCCCCACGAAATACGAGTACAACACCATCATGGGCGTGTTCGGGGATGCCGCGAAATATCTGAAGTACGGCAAGTCTTGGCAGAAGGGCAAATCAGAATGACCTGATGGCCCTGAAGATCAGTACCTTCGAATCCTCCGAGTCCTCTCTCTTGACGACCTCAGGCATGATACCGCTCTTCGATACCACTTCGTTCTGAATGTCCTCGATCTCCGACGTCCTCACGTTGGCGGCCACCATTATCACGGATCCGTTCATCAGCGGGAAGTTGTCGAACATCACCGTATCCCACAAGTTCTTCACTGCGTTCAAAGGTACCACATCGCTTGCTGGCACATATGAATACATGTGCTCCGTGAACACTGTGAAGAAAGGCCCCTGCATGAACTCCACTATGGATTTGATGGACATCGTCATGATGTTGTCGCTCATCCTGAGGAACACCGTCCAGGATCTGTTCTTCCCGATCTCCATATTGGTGTTCATCAGTTTCGCCAGATCCAAAACCAATGTGCAGTCCGAGAGCGCAGCGACCTCGGGCAATGCGACGAATGCCCTCTCGCGGCGGTCCGGTTCGAATCCCATCGGGATGCCGAGCACCGACACCACCTTGCAGCCGGACTTCCTGGCATATTCTATGGTCTGCTTGATCACATCGGTCCCCAGCTCTCCTCCCAGGATGCTGAACGGTATGACTATCCTCCTGCCGTCCAATATCGATGCCACGTAATCCGGATTGTCGAAGGGCAGGGTGTTGAAGAATTTGGATACCACATGGAAGGGGTGCCCGAAATCCTCGAGGGACCTGTGATAGAGATCCCATAGGTTCTCGGTCTTGCTGTTGATGCCGAAGACGTTGCGTGCGGCCCCGCCGCAGGCGATGACGACGACATCCTCTTCCATGTCCATGATGACGAGATGCGTTGGAGGATGTTAAACCATCGCTCAATGAAATGACCAGCGACAAAAACGAGCGGCAAACTCTTCGAGGGTGAGTGCAAGGACTGAAAAAGTGCGACATTCATTCTCAATCACCAAACAGGAGCGAATGCCGC
>Ga0310690_10003359_pt1 | contig 24172 bp, 54 predicted proteins | sample AusTroGonzalo_MG_2_FD_207661 | JGI IMG/M metagenome (GOLD analysis project Ga0310690, IMG submission 207661) | Bovine rumen microbial communities from tropical cattle in Woodstock, Queensland, Australia - Gonzalo_04 (v2) (version 2) | ecosystem: Host-associated > Mammals > Digestive system >... | reverse complement strand
AGAAAGTACAAGTAGATGCAACTCTAACAGACCGCAATCTGTGAAGCTCGCAAGGCAGAATGTGTCCAAAGGAAATCTATGAGGTGTCGGTAAGTGTTTGATAGTTTTCTCAAAACTATTGTCCATCACGGCTACACTCTAATCGGGTGTGTGATAGAAGTTGCCAACAACTTCGAATGTCGCTGATAAAACCTCAATAATCTCAGGGTTTTCGTTATACAAGTTTGGTAGGTATCTTGTTAAAAAACCTATCACCAAAGTGACAAGAGCTAACCTCGCGCAATCCGGATTCGCCGAGGAGAAAGACATAACTGGTTGGACCCAGCAAGTGGAATAGGCACACTTATACAACAATATCCGTTTGTACAAGAAATTTCGGGAATACCAATGGAGACCCGTGGAATTGTCTGAAGTCACTTCCCTATAGTTTGGTAGGTTCTTTCAAAACCTACTGCCAGGGAGTCCCCTTGCCCAGCACCAAAAAGAGGAGGGAGCCTTTCCCCTCATGGAGGCCCGGTTAACCGTGTCAGGTGGTTACGTAGAACGGCTCGCGATTGATAGTTGGCGGAAAACTATCCATAGGTATGGCTATGTTTGTGAATCGGTGCTTCACACCATATATGTCGCATTGGTGTAGCGGTAGCATCACTGCCTTCCAAGCAGACGGCACGGGTCCGAGTCCCGTATGCGACTCCAATAGGTATTGAACCTGATACCTGCTCGCAACAAAAGTCAGGCGTGGGAGAGTAACGAAAGTACTCCACTCTTTATGGCTTCAGTTAAGAAAGTCATGGATAGGGCTTGACAGGGTCCTCGCCCAGTTATCGGACGCGATTTTTTTATGCTGGGATAAGGTTGCTCCACTGTCACTTCGTCAGCCAGTGAGGAACTGAAGGACATTAACTAGGAACAACTGGAAGTCCACCTATCACATTATAAATGGTAGGTGGATTTTTGTAATTTGATTTTTTTATAAATTTCCTATATAATATATATAGGAAAAAAGAAAGGAAAAAATAAAATGATAAAGGTAAATGAGTTAGTTCTTACTAGAGAAGACCACGGTGATAAGCTCTTTGAAGTTATGGGCGATGCTCTTAAGGTCTTACTCAATTCTGGATATGTATGTAAAGTGCGCGCGGACGAACCGGGTTTTGGCATCTACGTAATTGAATATGCAAGTGATGACCCTGAACTTACTCCTATTGAGTTGGTTTGGATAGATAGTGAAAAGCAGTGGATTGCAGACGCAGAAGACAGAGAGGAAGGATAAAATTATGGGACTTGATATGTACTTAATGCGCGCCAATAGAGAAGAGGCAGAGGGTTGGAAGAACCTTTCTTATGATGAACGAATTAGTGTTATGGACCAGAGTCCCTGGACTGAAGTTTGCTATTGGCGCAAGGCTAATCAGATTAGACAGTGGTTCGTTGATAATTGCGATTATCCCGCAGACGGAAACTGCGATGAGGTAGAGGTAACAAAAGAAAACCTTGAAGCATTGATAGATACTTGCCGCAAGGTAATAGAGAACCATAAGTTAGCAGATGAATTACTTCCTTGTTCGAAAGGTTTCTTCTTTGGTAGTCAGGACTATGATAAGTGGTATTTTGAAGACTTGGAACATACTATAACCACTTGTGAAGATGTAATCAAATCTACGAACTGGGAAAAAGAAATAATTACTTATAGTGATTGGTGGTGAGTTTATGGCTAGTGATATTCATATGCACATTATTTCCGACAACGGCGAATATAGATATAATGATATGTTCGACGGCGTGCGCGATTATGAATGGTTTGATAATATCTGTAATAAATATCATACTAACTTCTGTTATGATAGTTTTCCTAAGGTAAGTGGAATCCCAGATGTGGCGCCCGATGCAATCAAGAAAGACAAAGAAGATGTAAGTTATTTCGATTTCTTCTATGTAAGGGTAGGAGAATTCCTGGAATGGTTCAATCGCTTAAGACCTGATGTAGATGCAGGTTGGGTATCTACTTATGAAATGTGGCTGTATCAGGCAAAGGGTATTGCGCCCGAAGAGATACCTCATGAACTCGATGAAGATTGTAATGCATTGGATTATCACTTCATGGAGATTGAAGACCCTGAGGATATGTCCAGAGCATTATTTGAATTCATTGTAGACCATAAGGATATTGGTCTCGAAGATTATATTGTATATTACTTTGACAATTAAATTTTGACTTTTTCGTAAAATTCGTATATAATATATATATAAGAAAAAGGGAAAAGGAAAAACTTAAAGGCTGACATGAGGCCAGAAACCAACATCAGGGTAGTTGGGGTGGTAAACGAGAGTGATAGCCGGCGCCTTACAAAATTGCGTTCAGGATGAATGAATCCGTGGGGTTCAATTCCCCCTGGCCTTGTGTGAGCCTTTAAGTTATATTTGTCCTTCTATCGAGATTCTAAAGGTCGTGGACATTAAATAAGCCAGCATCTCGAAAATGACTAAGCACAGCCATACTGGAAAGTCTTAGTGACGGAACCCGTCAAAGTGGTTAGATAGACTTGGTTTGCCTCGACAGGCCTCGAAAGAGATACTTAACCTGCGCTAGCGTAAGGGTTTATAGAATGGGAGCAGGCAAACCAGAAAAACCAAGTCTGTCGCACGAAAGTGTCAGTCATACAATGGAAGTATACCAGACTTTTAATCTGGGCATGAGGGTTCAATTCCCTCCTGACGCACCAATTAAATGGGTTTATGGTATAACGGTTATTACAGCAGACTCTTAATCTGTCATATTAGGGTTCGAATCCCTATAGACCCACCACCGGCCAGTAGGCCAAAAGCGTTACATGGATTTGACAACTTAAACTACCACCGGCGAGGCTGCGTCGCGCTTGCGCGTACACTAACGCTCGATATGTGGCTTAGTGGGAACGCTATATAAGAAGCAAAGTAAAGTTGTACTGAACTAAATATAAAGGAGAAATATAATGGGTACTTTTTCAAGAACAATCCTCAGAAAATCAGCAAGAACCGCTATGGAGAAGGAAGGAATTACACGCATCAATAAGAAAAAGCGTGACCCCGAGACAGATAAGACATATTCATTCTTCTCACTTCATTGGAGAGATTTTGCTCCTCACAAGGAAGATAAGTAAGCTCGTATAATTCAGGAATATAGAGGCCGGCGCAATGTGCGCCGGCTTATTTTAATTTGACTTTTTTCGAAATTTCTGGTATAATATATATAGAAAAAGTAAAAGGAGAAAAATAAAAATATGGCATATAGTGATTATGGAGCATTCGTCTATCTCAATGGCTACAGACGAACAGATAAGGAAGATGTTGCTACATTTGCAACTGACGAAGAAACATTTGGTATGGATTCTGCGGAGATTCCAAGTGGTTCTCGAATTTTGATGAATATTCTTCACCAGAAAGATACCAATAATAACATCAGAATTCACCATGGTATTCTTGGCGATGGAGATATTCGCGTTGAATGTCATAAACAGGGCAGACCTTGTATTGTTGAAGCTACTGAAGATGGATTTAATGAAGTTGAATATTGTGATGAAGACACAGATTTCTATGATTATTGCATTGACTTCGAATATAAGGGTTATAAATTTCATTTTGAAAATGGTGAACCCTATTACGCAAGAATGGTAACACCCGAAGGCGATGTTTGGGAATGTGAGTATGATTATTGGTATGGCGCAGGTTTTTGATAAGGAGAAAGATTATGACTAAGGCACAGAAAGTAGAATTTATTTCAATGGTTTTGAATATTGCACTAGTTCTTATTTATACTAGTTCAACATTTGTATTCCTTATGAATGGATATACAATCGCAACAATCTTAATGGCAATGGCAACTATATTGGTTACTATCACTTTGGTTATGAGATGTTACATAGCGGTAAGAAAAGGAGAGTAATATGAAGTATTTTATTGGTACATACGACAACGGATATTGTGGCTGCGATGTAGAAGTTTATATGATTGCTGATACAGAAGAGCAGGCATGTCAGTGGATGTCAGACGGTCTTGATACTTATGGATATGACTATATGGTTAATGCCGATTTTGATGATGATGAAGTAGATGACTGCTATTGGGCGAATGTAAACTTCGAGGTAAGAGAGGCTACTCAGGAAGAAATTGATGAACAAGATGCAGATGTTTGGGAAGATATAAGAAATTTATGAGGTCGGGCGCCGTATGAGAATTATAGATAAGAATAATGATTATTACGATTACCTTCAGGTCCGGGATGATGATATTGTCTTTGATAGACGCGGTTCAATTCCTCTTTCCAAGACGGATATACTGGAATGTATTGATAGACGGGACTTCCGCTTTCATGAACCTTTTATCTCCTTACTTCTCCAGTGCGGCGCGACCTATTGGTTACTCCTTGCTGAAGGTAAAGATAAGAAGACAATAAACTACGAAGATAAGTTTACCGATTATAATATCGAAGTCTTAACTTCTTGGAAGGATTATGACAAACCTTTAGAGGTTCTTCGTCTTCAGTGGATTTCGATTGGACACATTTGGTACTATGATTATTATGATGTAAGTTATAAGAATCGCAATATAGTAAAGACTCTGGATAGAGATAAGCTGGCGCGCGAGACTCCGAAATTTAAGGACGCGATTATCCAGAAAGACTACGATGTAGTTCATACCTTTGGAAAAGATAAAATTCTTCTTCTCAAATCTGTGGGCATTCCGCTTATCATCAGTCCAGATGAAATCTACAATGCGATTGATGAATGCTTTTCATTGATGAAGACAGGCGCAGAGTCCACAGTTGCAGAAGGCACTACAAATAATGATAAGATAAAGAATCACGGTTTCGACACAAAGACATCTTTTAGAGGAAGACTAAATGGTAGCAACAATAAGTGTTAATATAGATGTAGAGGCCGCAAGAAACGCATTGTATATCTCATGCGGCGGCTATGAAGATTCAGAGAAGATACTGAATATGAGCGATATGGAAGTTATAAGGGCCGCGCTCAAGCATTGTAAATGTTGGGGCATTCGGACAGCAGGAGAAGATTAAATGCAACCAGAAGTTATGTTATTTATGTTTGGTATGATTCTTGTAACCGTTAAGGCGGCCGCAATGACGATTGAGTATTGGAGAGATAAGGATAAGGATTAAATACTTTTATGAGGGCGCCGCGCATAGGAGACTAATTGTAGGAAAATTAGTCTCCATTTTGCATTAGAAGTAGAAATTTGAATTTGACTTTTTCTTAAAATTCTAGTATAATATATATAGAAAAAGAAAGGAAAAAGAGTTATGACTATTGAAGAAAAACTTGCTTTAGTTACATCTGAATATCAAACCGCCTCTAAGATTGGTCTTCCTGCTGCTACGCTTGGCGCGCTCGCAAGACGAGGATTGGTAGAGGTTCTCGATACAACTCCAAAGCAGTATCGAAAGGTAGACGGTAACATCGCAAAGATATATACTCTTATTGAGCAGAACAAAGATGACTTCGATACATATTTTTGTTTGAGAAAGTCAGATAGAAAAATCGGTATGCTTTGTTCCTTTTCAAAGAATACAGTTCTTGACTGTTGGGGCAAACCTTATGATTTAACAAATGTAAATAGAATTGATTTTAAGACAAGGAGTTTTGAGATATGATTAGTCAGAAAGCTATTCAGCACAAGTTAGATTTTATAAATAATGTAATTAAAAAGATTAAGCGTGGTACTGCCTCAATGGCTGAGATTGATAAGGCTTGTGATACAATTCATTGGCTTTACAAGTGGGAGATTATCGATAGAGAAAAGAGCTGTGAGTTGGCAGAGAAGATTACAGATGCTATGGAGGGTAAATCTGATGAAGGGTAATATCCACAAGAAGATGACTTTCGAAGATAGGTTTGCTCGTAAGTATTCTTGTTGGGCAAAGAACCACCGTAAGGCATGGCACTTCTGGAAGAGAAGAAATAGAAAGTTATTTAGGTTGAAGATGAAAGAGGTAAAAGAATGGAACAGAGATTAATAAACGCCTATGCTTTGAAAGAGAAGTTAAATGAGTTGGGGTGGACTGCTGAAAATGGTTTTGATAAGCGGATATATCTTGATGATATTATTGACAATGTCCCGACAGTGAATCTTGAAAAGATTTCATTTATGAAGGGATATAACTATGGTTGTGATGATGGAAAGCGATTTTATGAAAGACCGAAAGGTGAATGGGTAAAACTTTATCATGAAAACCCTTATGCTTGTGATGATTACGGCAGGTCTTATGTTGAATGTTCAGTTTGCGGTCAGACACATGGAACAGATGATTCAGACTTTTGTCCTAACTGTGGTGCGGATATGAGAGGCAGTGAAGAAAAATGAACAATAGTAAATGGATATTACAACATTGTATTGAGTATAATTCTATGAGTGCAAGTGACTGTAAGAGTTGTCATAGTAAGTGTTTTTGGTATGTTTGTCCAACTTGTGGTGAAACAAGCGAATATAAAGAAGATTTTTGTCCTTTTTGTGGTGCAGATATGAGAGGTGAGAAAGAATGAAACTGGTAATTGATATTGATGAAGATGTTTACAATGAGATTAAAAGTATTGTAAGAAAACCCGAAAGTCTATATCCGCTTGATGCGAGCATTAGGAATGGCGTCCCAGTAGTCTTTGGGAGAGAAGAACCCGAAGAAGAGGCGGCTTATTGGGAGGTTCCCGACCCAGATTATGATAGAGATGGCGCGCGTCTTCCGAACTTGGTTGCTATCTGCTCAAACTGTCAGAAACCCGCAAGGCTGCCGCGCACTAGATATTGTCCGAATTGTGGTAGAAGAATGGTTTTAGGAGAAGACTAATGGAAACATTTATTTATTTGGGACTTGGCTTTATAATTGGCTGTGTCTTTGCCATAGTAGTAGGTTTTATAGATTTTTATATATGTGAGAGGAGAAAATAAAATGCCAGATAAGTTTACTTACCATTTTGGAGTAAAGGCCGCGCGATTACCTGACAAGACCTGGAGTTTTGGAAGTTGTATTTCCCATTCGTTTGGGGAAACATATCTTTCAATTAACTTTTTATTTTGGTCGGTCTTTATTGGTTGGATTATAAAGGAATAAATAAAATGGGTAGTGAAAGTTGTTATAACTGTAAGCATAACGCCAACTGGACTAAAGAAGGCTTAGAGAAATGCGGTAATTGTATTGAAATAAAACTTAGGAATTATGAACCGAAGGAGGAAGAAGATGAAGTATAAGGTAGGAGATAAGGTAAAGATTCGCTCATGGGACTCAATGGCGAAGGAGTATGGTACAGATTGTAATGGAGATATTAAAATACCTCATTTTTTTAATAGGGATATGAAAAAGTATTGCGGTAGAGTAATGACTATTTGTGATATGCGCCCTGCTACAATTGGGCATGGGTATGTTTATTTTTTGGAAGATGCTGCAGGTTGGAGGTTTGGTGAAGAAATGTTTGAACCTACTTCTCAGACAATCGTTATTTATAGAAAAGATAACGAGGTAATCGCACTCGACAAGTCAACAGGTAAAATGAACAAAGCTATCTGTTCACCTGAAGATGAGTTCGACTTTTACACTGGCGCAAGTCTTGCTATTGTTCGTCTGATGAATGACGAGCCAGTTCCTGAGTTGAGAAAGCCTGAGAAGTATTTTACTGGTGAGATTGTTTGTTATAAGGCTTTTGGTTTTTATGAAAAGGGTAAAATCTATAAGGTTAAAAATGGATATGTGGAAAATGATGGGTATATTGGTGGCCCCTATAAATCAGTAGAAGAAATAAACGAAGACTGTATAAGTAAGTTCGTCGAGGTGATTAGATGAGTCGCGCAGATGATATCTTTGATGAGAACATAAGGACAATTCTGAATTCTGGCTACACCACAATCAATGATAAAGTTCGCCCCGTGTGGGCGGATGATGGCGCCCCGGCTTATACCTACAAATCATTCTGTATTGTTAATAGATATAATCTCGCTGAAGAGTTTCCGATGTTCACTCAGCGTTGGATAAACTTCAAGGCGGCAGTAGATGAGTTGCTTTGGATTTGGCAGAAGAAGTCCAACAATGTAAATGACTTGAATTCTCATATCTGGGATAGCTGGGCAGATGAAACTGGTTCAATCGGTAAGGCTTATGGCTATCAGTTGGGTGTAAAGCATAAATATAAAGAAGGTGAGTTCGACCAAGTCGACAGAGTCCTGTACGACTTACGTCATAACCCTTCTTCCAGAAGGATTATGACAAACATTTATGTCCACCAGGACCTTAATGAGATGAATCTTTATCCTTGCGCTTATTCGATGACATTTAATGTAACAGGTAATAAACTCAACGCCATTCTTAATCAGAGAAGTAATGATATGTTAGTTGCTAATGCCTGGAATGTATGCCAGTATGCGGTATTGGTTCATTTAATGGCAAGATGTAGTGGACTTGAGGTTGGAGAGTTCGTACACGTAATTGCAGATGCACATGTATACGATAGGCATAAAGAAATCGTAGAGAAGTTGATTGAGATGCCGAAGTATCCTGCGCCCAAGCTCATACTTGATGAGGGTATCACAGACTTCTATCAGTTCACTACTGATAATATTAGGTTAGAGGGATACGAATCCGGTCCAAAGATTAAGGGTATTCCCGTTGCGGTATAAGGGCCGGCGCAGAATAAACAGAATAAATAATGGGACATGGCGCCAGTTACAATCTGGCGCCTTTATTTTTTTAATTTGATTTTTTCGGAAAATTATATTATAATATATATAGAAAAAAGGAAAAAAGGAGAAAAAATAATATGTCAAAGTTTTATCTGGTTAGATTTACAGAGGATTATGCTGATGAGTTCGATGTAAGCGGTATGAAAGTTTATACCGAAGAGGAATTCAAGGTATTTACAGACGGCTTAAAGCTTATCGAGAAAAGAGAAGATGATAGAGAAATCGAGATTTACTTTGGCACTAACGAATATTTATATTTCTATACTAAATATGATTTTTTGGGTATCTTTAAGGCAGAGGAAATCTCAGAGCAGGAATATAAAACACTTGTAAGGTTAGGCTTGAAAGAGTTTGGACACGGTTCGGTTTTCGATTATGCAGAGCATTACGAAGAGGAGGCAAATTGATATGGAGTACAAATGCAAAAATCATATTCATAAGTATAAGTGTGATACCTATAACGAAAATCATGATGCCTGCAAGAACTGTGAGTTAAGGGCAGTTGAAGATAGACCAATATTGTACATCATTAAGGAGACAAGTTGTAATAAGGTATACAACATTACAACAACCGACCAAAGAACTTCATTCTGTGCTATGAATGTAAAGATAGAGGATATTTTTCAGATGATGTTAGACATTTCTACTGTGCTTAACAGCAAGTATGGGTATGCAGTATTGTTTGAGGTGATTTGATATGGGTAACAGTCCAAGCAACATCTTATTCAGACTTCATACGAAGGGTCATATTACTGACGAAGAGTATACTAAACTTAAAAACGCAATAACCGTAGCGCGAGATGAGAATGAACCTACGCGACTTATTCATATCCGTGGTGGTTATGATATAAATTGCTATTGTGAGAAGTGTAAGTACGAGACAACTTTTTATGCTCTTCTTGATGCTAACTATTGTCCTCAGTGCGGTAGACGATTAAATAGAAGAGAAAGTTTTTAAGAGGTAAGTGGTATGGAAAATATATCATCAGAGAGAATGTATGAATGGCTTGGCGCAGTAGGATATTTGATGATTAGTGGTGAAGGCTGCTTTGTTGAGAATGACTACGGTGATTGCGTTAGGGTTGGCGATATGTGCGCCGGCCGATACGAGAAGTATGATAGAAACAATGAATTTTGTGGCGTTGTAGACTCTGCGGCCGAGGCAGTACTTTGGCTTTATGAAAACAACAAGCCTGATGAAGAGTTTTGATGGTGTCGGGCGCACTCAACAAATAATAGGATAACGATAGAACCGAAAATTTCACCTATTATTCGAGTCACCAAAATTTTCTAGAACTCTTTCAAAAAATTTACATTAAATATGTAAGCAGAAAAATTATATATAATAGTATATACGGGGAGAAAACCTAACGGTTTCCTCCTTTTTTTTCAATGACGAAGCAGCGAAGCTGCGCCGTTTTCAGCGCAAGCTGAAAACCCCGTAAGCAGAACATATAAGAAGAATATATATTCTTTATAATATATTCTTTATAATATAAGGGGGAAAATAATTTCGGGAAAAAGTTTTGGGAGAAAAGAGAGGGGAGAGAATCGAGGGAGAAAAAAATTCTAAAAAAATTTTCTGAAAAAAATTTTGTAGAAAAAGCGTATAAGAGGGGAGCGTACAAGAGAAGGTGTAGGCGAGAGGGATAGAAGAGGGGAGCGCAGGAGAGTATAGAAGGGGAGTGTATAGAGGTCCGGGAGACGAGACCGGTCTAGAAAAGGAAACTCTAAAGAGTATACTCTAAAGTATATATTAGTTGTAGGCCTCTGTGTCGGGGACATGGGGTTCCCTTAGTCCGTAGACATATAGTTTCTTTGAGAGAGAGAAAGGAATGGATTGGAGTGGATTAGAGTGGTTTAGAATGTATATGGTACCTGCCCTCAAAATTCCAAATACTTCAAATTTTGATTTTTTCCTAAATTTCCTATATAATATAAGTATAAAAGAAAGGGAAAGAAGAAAAGATACAGGTTCTCCTTCCCACTCTCTAAACAAAAAAGGTGCGCAGACAAGCACAGAATTTAAAGAATAGAAGAGAGAGAACGAAAACTTGAAAAGTTTCCAAAATTCCTGTATAATATAAGTATAAAGATAAGGGAAGAAAACTTAAACTCCCCTTAAAAAATAAAACTTAATTGGGTAGTGGCCATCACTAGAAAGAGGAACAGTATGACAGAGAGAGAATTCTACACAAAGGTTATCGAGACAGTAGCAGACGAGGAACTTAAGGCATTCGCAGAGTCAGGTATCGAGAGAATCGACAAGGCAAACGAGGCGCGCAGAGTAAAGAACGCTGAGAAGGCAGTTGCTAAGGAAGCCGAGAAGGCACCCATCAGAGAGGCAATCTTCGCAGTTATCACCACAGAGGGCAAGACAGCTTCAACTCTTATCGAGGAAGCTGGAGTTGAGGTAAAGCCTCAGGCAATTCCTTCCCTCTTGAAGCCTCTTATCGAAGAGGGTAAGGTCATCAAGACTGACATTAAGGTCAAGGGTAAGGGTACCGTTCGCGGTTACGCTAAGCCTGAAGAGGCCTAAGCCGGTTAAATAAGCCGAAGGAAATCCCCCGGCACCACCTTCTATAATACCTTCGGCTAATCCTTTCTTTTGAGGCGGCGCAGAGAAATCTGCGCCGTTTATTATTTTAGGACGCGTTTGCGTCCTTTATTTTTTGACTGCGCCCGAAATTTGAAATTTTTCAAATTTGTGGTATATAATATTTATATTTATATTTCCCCTTTTATTATAATATAATTTTAAAATAATTTCAAATTTTCGACGCAGCTCCACGTCCATAGATATAAGGTCCGGCGCAGCCGCAGCTCCCAAAATTTGACAGCCGCCCAGCTCTATTTGTAGCTCCCTGAAATTTGACACGGGCCGGAATTTGGAGATAATGGAAATTTGACGCAAATGAAAATTTGCGGACGTACGAAAATTGGGAACGACACGTACGAAAAATGCGCCCGGAAAATTTGACAAATAAAAAATTTCGTACGATATACGTACGAAAATCGGCAATAAAAAAGACGGAATTAAATCCGTCTTAACTTTTAATTCCCCTTTCTCAAAGGACACTTGCTCGAAATTTTTGTGCGGCTGTTTCTCCAAGTTATATCCCCAAGAACATTAGCATAACTATTATAAGGGAGTTTATCGCAAACACTAAGGGTCGCGCTCATATCCGGGAGTTCCTTGTAATAAGGACATTCTTCGCAGCAAGTTATATCTTTGTCGATAACAACCTCGTAATGAACATGGATTGTTTCCTTTGGCTCTTCATTTGAAGGCTTACCATAAGGATAGTATTCTTCATACTCATAATTATTTTTCATTTCAGGCCTCCCAAATAGTATTACCATTCTCATCATTAACCCAAGCGACTTCGATGACAGTTTCTCCCGTCTGTTCTTCGATAGCCTTCTCGACCGGCTCGGCGAAAGTTGCTTCGCTAACGATGTCCTTGTACTTATCGTCAATCTCTACTTCTTTAGTTACATAACCAATATAAGTTACTGATACTTTCATTTTTTTTACTTCCTTTCTTTTTGATACTTGTATTATATATTAGGACGCGCGCCATGTCAACTTTCTTTTCGAACGTTATACGTACGAAATTTTCTATGTTTTGATTAGGGAAGGGTTACCCCTTCCCACAATCAAAAGAAAAGAAATCTATATAAAGAGTTAATATCCAATAGAAAACCAACTATCCATATATTCCCCAAACACAATCCAATTACCGTCTATTTCCTCTCCATAGTGTCCCGCACTTTTAATATTTAAGAAAATTTCATCAACAGTATTAGTAAAACCGATTTCTTTTTTGAGTTTCTTAACCATTGATTTAGTTACTTCGGACCGTTTCATATTCTTATAGTTTTTAATAATGGTAGGCTTACAGTCGCGGTCTTCGGGTTCGTCATTAGGACCCCAAAAATAGATTGCCATACCCTCTTCAAGAGCATAATCATAACCCTTAATACATTCAAAAGACCCGTCTGACTTAATCTCATAAACCTCGTAGCCAAGACCATAGTTAGAAATATCGTTTGTTAAGCAGACTGGTTCGCGGTAGGCATCGCATTCATACTGGTCGTGTAATTCTTCACATTTTATTACAAGATACTTAAATTCCATTTTTATTTTTTCCTTTCTTTTCTTTTTGTAACTATATTATATAATGGGAAACGCCCGGAGTCAAATTAGTTTTCGGACGTGAGACGTACGAAAAATTCTATCTTTTGCGGAGAGGACTTGCGCCCTCTCCTATCAAAAGAAAAGAAATCTATATAAAGAATATTATCTTCTAATCTTTTTGAAAAAAAAGGTAATACTACATATAAGCCAGAATAGATATACCATTCCCATAATAGCCAAAAGAGGACTAAAAACCATAAACCAATTCCAACTAATAATATTAAAAAGTTTGAGGGTAATAAAAGTTATCTGCGTAAGATGGGTAAATACCCATAACCAAGTAGGAATATTGATAGTAAATTTCATTTTATTTTAATTCTCCTTAATTATTACTGTATTTTTATGAAACAAACACTTCAAAAAGATTTCGGGAGTGTTGATAAGTTTTGAGTTCCAAACCATTTCAATTTCATAACTTTCATTTTCTGTTAAAAGATAAGGTGCAAAACGAGGGTGCTTTCTAAAATGATAGCAAATTATTTTTGCAGTATATCCTAATTCACTTTTTAATGCCCATTCTGTTTTATACATTTTATTTTTTCCTTTCTTCTTTTGATAGTTTTATTATACTCCTAATTTTAGGAAATGCAATCCCAGTTTCGAACGTCATACGTACGAAAACGAAAAAGTTTTGGGAGAATTTAATCTCCCTCAACCTTTGTATAAATCTGTTCAACAATTTCTTTAAGTGAAAATCTATTTTCCATAGTATCATTTTCTTTCCACATTACAATAAAATGACCGTAACATTCTGGGTGCTCAAGAAAATGGTTAAACTGTTTGCGCAAATTTTCTTTTGAAACTTCATAACCACCAACATAAGGCAAGTATTTTTCAAATTTATTTTCGTCGTATTTCGTTTTATCTCCCTCTATCATTTCAAAGATACTCATAACAGTAGTTTTTACTTCTTCTACGGTGTGTTCGTTGCACAAGTCCTCAATAATCTCATAAAGTTCTCTCGGTGTCATATTTTTTATTTCCTTTCTTTTTGATACTTGTATTATACCACGATAGATTTATTTTGCAAATACTTTTTCGAACGTAAGACGTACGAAAATCCGGTCGAGTTAGAGGGAGATTACTCTCCCTCGGCCTCGGCCTTGAGGCGGGCCTTCTCTTCTCGGGCCTTCTTATCCGCCTCAATCTTGCGGGCCTTCTTCTCGGCGGCCGCCTTGGCCTTCTCGGCCTTCAACTCACAATGTGCGGCGTAGTCGCTCGCCTCGTCGTATCCATTGTAAGCCTCGCCACCTCTCGTACCTGTCGGAACCTTAAAGGTCAGCACGACAAACTTCTCGTTGCCCTCGCCATCAACACAAGGCATGGCGATTTCATTTGAGCCAGTAACGAGAACTTCCTCGCCAGACTTTTCAAGGAAGTCCTTGACAGTTGCGATATACTTCTCACGAATGGCATTGTCCAAAACAGTTCTTGATGTAGTACCCATACTCGGTACCTCCTTTGTTCTTGATAATTTAATTATACCACATAATTTTGGGAAAGCAAGTCCCGGATTTTAATTTTTCGAACGTTTGACGTACGAAAATTCCTGGAAAAATAAATCGGGGGATTTCTCCCCCTTTTTATTTCAAGGTGATTTTTGTTTTGTCCTTGTTGATACGGATTGACTCGTAAGGGAACTCGTGGCTCCATCCCTCTCTATCCTTGAGGGTTAAGGTCTTTTCGATTTTCCTTTCGATTGACCTCTTGACCTCGTAGGCGGTGTTGACCTCGGCGCCCTTGCGGATACAATGGAGGAGGATATCCGTTTCGATTTCGCTATCGCTCAGGGCGGTATGGTCTTCGATGAAGTCGGTGTTGCCTGTAATGTAGCGGTAAACCGTTTCCGCTGTTGTGGAGTAGTTACCACTCTCGGTGAAGTAGCCGTTATCCTCACAAAACTTCTTGAAGTCCTCGTCAACGATAAACCTATGAGCATAGCCGCGAATGTCGAAGATAGGCATATTGTCGAAAGGGTTAACGCACTTATACCAATCGGAGTTGTAGGTAAATACGCCGTCATCAAAGGGTGAATTGTAGGCATAGGCTCCCTTTACATCATAGGCGGCGAAGTCCCTAATCATAGCCCTACAAATGTAGCCATACTTGGACATCTCGGTCTTGCGTGAACGCATAGCCTTGACATACTTTTCACGCTTTTCAGCGTAGTAGGCGGTTGTAAAAAGCATAGGGTTATGCCATACCTGCTCAACCACATAATCACGCTTGAGGAGGCTCTCCCCCGTTTCAACATTGACGATATTATAGCCAATGTTGTAACAAAAAGGTTTGTTTACCGAAGTGGTTTCGGTGTCGAATACCATAATGTTCATTTTTTATTTTTTCCTTTCCTTTGTTTGATAACTTAATTATACTACTTTAATTTCTAATTGCAATACTTTTTTTGAAATTTCCCGGAAATTCCGCCCGGTTTTTCGGACGTTAGACGTACGAAAAAATACCCCGATAAAAAATGGGTAAAAGATTTACCCAAATTTTACATTTTGTTCAATTATATCTTCTAACTTCTGAACCTTTTTTCCGAATAAGTCTGCATACATAGCCGCCCACCTATTAGCCATTTCTTCATCAGTTACCGTCCAATACATCAGGTAGTAGTCATCACAATCTCCGTCAATTACAAGCTCATACACACCCTTTAATGTATCGCAATCCTTTGACTCCTTGTTTGTGAGCAGGTGCAAGGTCTGTGCGTGTCCGAGTTCGTGGAGGAATGAAAGGGTTACGGCTTCGAAGTCGGAAGTTAAGCCGAGTTTACGCAAAGTTTTCATAAACAGGCTGTCGGCACAATCTTCGTAGTGCTTAGGCACATAGATTATATCTTCGGAGGGGCTATAACAAAGGGCGTACTTACTGTTAAGTTCACACTCAGTCGAAAAGCCGTTCTTTTCTAACCACTTGTTAATCTCTTTAATAGATTTTCTTGTAAAAGTAATTTCCATAAGATTTGATTTCCTTTCCTTTTGATAACTTAATTATACTACAATTCCCGGATATTGCAAACCTTTTTTCGTACGTTAGACGTACGAAAATTTAGATTTTGGGAGAAATTTCTCCCTTATGTTTGACTCTTATTAAAAAAGTCTTGATTATTATAACTACCGTTTACTACCATCAAAGAAACTTCATTATTAGAATAATCCAATAATTTAACCGGTTTCCCTATTCCGTAAGCATAACCACATTCCCACGCGGTACCGCTATCAGAATATAAACCATAATAAATGCAAACTACAAAATCACACTCCTGTATTTGTTTTATATCTTCTTCGAAAACTTCGCGCGCCCATATCCAATTTGCTTTTTTCCAAGCATCATCAACCTGATGTTCCATAGGAACATAAACTTCATAATGTTCTCTTAGGGAGGTTGCAACTTCTTTTACTTTCTGTTTTTCATAGTCTGTAAATAAAGGACTTGCAAGATAGATTTTCATTTTAGATTTTTCCTTTCGTTTGATAATTATATTATAATCTTTTTTGGGAAAAACGCAAGTTAGTTTTCGAACGTGTGACGTACGAAAAAATAAAAATCGGAAAAAAGGGGATTACTCCCCTTTCTCCGCAAGTTCCTTGAGCTTTGCCTTTTCCTCACGGAGTTTCTTGTCGGCTTCGATTTTGCGCGCCTTCTTTTCTGCTGCGACCTTAGCCTTTTCTTCCTTAGCCTTGACGTGCGCCGCATAGTCGGAGGCTTCATCATAGCCGTTGTAGGCTTCACCGCCACGAGTTCCCGTAGGGACCTTGAATGTGAGGACAATAAACTTTTCATTTCCCTCACCATCTACGCAGGGGAGTGCAATCTCATTAGAGCCGGTAATCAATACCTCTTCGCCTGCGCCCGCAAGAAAATCCTTGACCATGCCCATGTATTTTTCGCGGATTGCGTTATCAAGAACAGTTTTTGAAGTTGCCATTTTAACTTCCTCCTTTACTTTTGATAGTTTAATTATATCACTTTCGCCCAGAATTGCAAATTAAATTTCGGACGTTAGACGTACGAAAAATATCTTGACGGATAGAAGGCTCAAAGAAGAGCCTTCAGGATATTTATAATATCTGTTTCGTCAAAGCTGTAGGTTCCGTTATGCTTTCGCCATTCATTGCGGTTGCCGTCCTCGTCATCAAAGAGAATACCCTTTGCGATTGTGTACTTCGGTGTGCCATAAGGTATAATGAAGATGTTTGAGAAGTTAACGGAGGGCAGGTGCTTTTTAAGATAGTCCCTTTTTACTTCCGCAATTCGTTCCTGATATTCAGGCGAGCCACTCTTTGAAGTCCAACTAATAATGTTTACTGTGTAGCCCTTAGCAATTAACTGATTGAGGAGGCGAGCCAAAATGCTAAAATTTACACGCGGTTTAGCGATTTCATAGGGTGTAGTGTCCTCATTGATGAGCATATTAAGCCAACCCTCTACGCCGTAAAAATCTACCAAAGTGCCGTCCATATCGAAGTTAATAGTATTCATTTGGTTTGTTCTCCTTTCTTTTGATAGTTTAATTATACCACTTTAGATTTTAATTGCAACCCGGTTTTATGATTTTTTCGGACGTTAGACGTACGAAATTTGGGATGAAAAGGGAGAATGGAATTCTCCCCACTTTTTACTCGACAATAATTTTTGCATTATTTACGGGAATGATTACATCATCAATTTCCATGTCAATCAAATCACCATTATGAAGATTTACTGCGGTACTTTCACCAAAAGTATATACCGCCATAAGAAGCTCCTGTTCTCCGTTTGTTCTCTGTGGCGCGAAGAAAGTTTCTCCACTCTTCAACTCTTCATAAGTATGAACCTCTATCTTTTTCTTAATTACTACTTCCATTTTTTGTTTTTTCCTTTCTTTTAAGATAGTTTTATTATACTCCTTTTATGAATAAACACAAGTTTCTTTTCGTACGTAACACGTACGAAAAAGATATTTTGGGAGAAATCTCCCTAAGGATTATTCGCATTACCCATACCGCGCCACGTGGAGGCCAATCCTATGCGGTACACATTTTGGTTGTTTAAGGCACAACCTTCAAGCCTTTGGCGACATATAACAAGGGCAGGTGCCACTCTTATTAGGTCCAAACTTGGATATACTAATAATCGCATCGCGAAAATCATGGTTCTTCAGATTGCGCTCGCAATCACGATTACAATTAGGGTTCGTGCAATATGTGATATCTCTCGGTTGTTCTGATTTGTAAGGATTGCGTTCCATTTTGATTTCCTCCTTTTGATAGTTTTATTATACTCTTTTTTGGGAAGAGTGCAAGTATTTTTTCGGACGTGATACGTACGAAAAAGACGAAAAATTGGGAGAATTTAATAATTCTCATTCTCCCAAAGTAATTCGTTAGTGTCTACATTTTCGATATATTCCATATCCATTGGGTCGGCACCATTATATCTAAGTTGTTCACGCGCCTCTTCAACCAATGCGGTTACATCTCCGTCTTCTAAGATTTCATCATCAACATCAATTTCGATTGTTTCTACTGTTGTGTAACCTATTGCTATTCTCATTTTTATTTCTCCTTTTTTCTTTTTGGTAATTTAATTATACTCTTTTTGGGAAAGATTGCAACTTGTTTTTCGAACGTAATACGTACGAAAAGAATAAATTGGGAGAATTACTCCTCCCTTATCTAAATGTTACGGTTGCATTGACTTCTAATACTTCTGTTTCATTATAAAAGAATACGAGTTCGCCGTGGCGTAAGTCTACCGCAATCCAACCCTCGTTTGGGTTGTGTGAATTACTAATGTAATCAACATCAACATCTGTTTTTATAAAAACATCTTCTCCGTATAAAACAGGACAAAGAAAAACTGCGCCCCCGTTTAACTGTTCAAAGGTAGTATTTGTGGTGGTTCTTTCGTCTATAACTTCCATTTTAGGACTTCCTTTCTTTTCTTTTTCTTTTGTAATTAAATTATACTCCAAATTTGTGAAAAAGTCAAATTTTATTTTCGAACGTATGACGTACGAAAAATAGTTTTCCGAAAAAAAGGCGGAGATTTCTCTCCGCCCCAAACTTACCTTACTCCTCTACGGGAGCGATAGCATAGCCCTTGAGCTTGCCCTTCTTGGCAACCTTAACCTCGGTTGCTACGAGCTTGCCTTCCTCGACCAACTGACGAGCGAGGGCAGAAGCCTTCTGTGTCGTGATACCGACCTCAGTAGCGATTGTCGGTGCGATGATAGGGTCAGGCTTGCCTGTGAGGAACTCGACAATCTTCTCCTTGATAGGAGCGTTCTCGATAGCCGTCTTGGAAGGTGTAGCGGCTCTCTTCTCGTTACGCTTGTCGAGCTTTGTAATCTGCTCTGCGGCAAATGTAGCCAACTCGGCTGTAACTGTTGCACCCTCAACGATTGCCTGATAGAATTCTCTGTTTGTCATAAATGACCTCTTTCTCCAACACTTATGTAGTTGGCAACAAAGTTTTTATTTACTCAAGGAAGTTACTGTTTCTTCCTTTTGTATCTTTATTATATCATAAGGTTTGCTCGGTGTCAAGAACTTTTTTCAACTTTTTTCTTTTTGTTTTCCGTGTTCCCTTTTGATAGTTTAATTATACTACAACCTCCAGGAATTGCAAGAACTATTTTCCCGGTTTTCGTACGTTAGACGTACGAAAAGGAAATAATTATGGGAGAAGACTCTCCCTTTTAATTCATTATATATAAACCGATAATAAAAAGTCCTGTAAAAACGACAACCGCTATTAAGGTATTCATTTTATGCCCCTCCAACGATTTTTGTGATAGTAAGAGTTGACTCCAATACAACAACCTCTTCAAAATTGCGACATCCGATAATGTCCCCATCATCAAGACAAACGGCATATCCGTCAAATCTATCGGTTAATTCACCAAGTCCATAAACCTGTTCTACAACCATAAATATATAATCAGTAGTTTTATACTTAAAAATATCGCCTGGTGTTAATTCACCGAAAACATAATTCTTTCTTATTTTATTGTCATATTCAATTTTCATTTGAATTCCTCCTAACTTTTGATAAGTTAATTATAAACCTATTTTATTCGAATTGCAAATTTTTTTCGTACGAATGACGTACGAAATTTTGGGATAGAGGGCGGAAGTTTTATCCGCCCAGCTTTGAATTACCTATACAAAATCCACAAAAAATAGATATTCAAAGCAACATTCGCAAGGTGCATTAGTAGCCCGTTAATTCTTCTGTCCTTTGTTAAGTCCTTTATGATACCTACCAAAGCCACAAACAAACCAAACCAAGCAATAGACAAGCCGTAGGTCATAATCAAAACAACATTGATGATAGTTACAAAGCACCTTAAATCATTCCATTCGAACTTGTAAGGACTTTCGACTTTGAAGAATTTTTTTAATGCGTTCATTTTGGGTTACTCCTTTGTTTTGATATGTAAATTATATACCCGAACCCGGAAAATTGCAAGAAAAGTTTCGTACGTTGGACGTACGAAAAAAAATAAATTCTATAAAAAATGCCACCGATTTGGTGGCACGTTTTATTTTTACTTATAGTGTGCTATTACATCACAATCAACGGGAACCACTAGAGCATCTTGGGCATAAAGATAAATCTCTCCATTTTCCAAGTCAACCGCGGCACCACTAATTTTATCATCTTCGTCATCACGCTTAACTTCGCAATCATAGCCGTAGATTGAAATACGCATAAGGACTCTATCATCATCAAAGGTACCTCTATCAGTAAAAGTGCCACTAATGGGTAACATTGTGAACGGAACCTTGTTGCCACCATCAAACTTAAACTTCATCATTTTTGAAATCTCCTTTACTTTTGATACTCAAATTATACCCGAATTATGGGAAAGAGTCAACCCTTTTTTTGTACGTATGACGTACGAAAAACAAAAATTTCAGAAAAAGCCACCGATTTCTCGGTGGCAAATTTTTTAAGTATAAGATACGATTACCTTACAATTCACCCTAACCACTTTGGCTTCAGGCTTATAGAGATAAACATCTCCTTCTTCCAAATCAACGGCGGCGCCGCAGTAACTCTCGTCCTTAATGTCGTCGTCGGGCTTAATTTCGCAGTCGTAGCCGTCCATAGAAATCTTCATGAGAACTCTGTTGTCGTCGAAGGCTATTCTGTCGGTGAAGGTTGCGCCGCAAGGCAAGTTCACAAAAGCAGTGGTCTTGTTAGTGGTGTCAAATTCGAATGTCATAAGTTTTGTACTCCTTTACTTTTGATACCTATATTATATACTTCTCTCTAAAAAATGCAACTGACTTTTCGAACGTAAGACGTACGAAATTTCGGGAAGGAAAAGAAAATGGGATTACTCCCATTCTCTTATCTCCGCAATCTTTTCTATGATTTCGATTGTGTTCTCACACTTTTTGATGTACTCGTCATTCTCTCTATGCTGTTCACCTAACTTATCAATCTTCTTATTCAATTCTGAATAAGGCATTTCGTTGTTGTCTATGAGCTTGTCTACTTCTTCCCAGAGAAGTTCGTTATCATATTCGAAAGATGTGATGGTGCCTTTGAGGTCACGGATAATTTCCTTGTAGTTATTTTCTGTAACATGCTCGCCTTCGCCTTCGCCAACGATGTCAACTGTAATAGTATAGATAAAGTCCTTCATTTTTGAATTCCTCCTTGATTTGGTACCCAAATTATACTAAACTTTTTAAGTGATTGCAATACTTTTTGAAAATTTTTATCTCGAATTTTCGTACGTTGGACGTACGAAAAAAGTTCGCAGCTTCCGTTTCCATTATAAATTGTAGGAAAATTCGCGCGGGCGCGAGCCTAGGGCGGCTCGTCGTCCTCGTCTAATCCTGAAAGGTATTCTTGCGCGTCATAGAACATATCCTGTTCCCAAACTTCCCAATCTTCCATAAGTAATACCTCCTTGATTTGATACCTAAATTATACTCGATTTTCGGAAAAAACGCAACCGACTTTTCGTACGAAAGACGTACGAAAAAAACGACTTAAAAAATCGGGAAAAATTCCCGACTTTCTTTTTTTTATTTTGTGGAACCTTTACACTTGAAAAAATTGGGACAATTCGTTCCAGCGCAATATCCTGAAAAATCGCACGGCATCATTTCGACGAAACCTTCGTCGAATAAATCGTCGTCTTCCGTAGCTTCGGGTAGCTCGTCTGAAAGATTTTCTGTGGATACGGGAATAGAGGTAGGCGCGAGTTTCGGCGCGGTGAGTTCCTCAACGATTTTTGTGAGATTTGTGATAATAGCCATAGGAAAATCCTCCTGATTTGATGATACCCCATTATACCGCGCCCGCCCCTACGAGTCAAACGACTTTTCGGACGTTGGACGTCCGAAAAATTTAGGGAAAAATAGTCCGATTAAATGGACCGAAAAGACGTCCGAAAAAATTATCCCAAAAAAAATAGTCCATTTAATTGGACTATCCTGACGTCCGAAAAAACCGGGACAAAATAAAAGGCGGAATTTTCCGCCCTTTCGTTTTATTTTTCCCTTTCAGTAATTCGCATTGAAATTATCGTTGCCTGTGGGTGTGTTACTGTATAGTATGTATATGCACTCTGCATTAGGGTTGACGCTTCAGTTCTTGTCATAGGCATTTTACTTTTAATTACCTTGCGCTTATCGTTCATAAGTTCGATTTCATATCCGTAAACTTTCATTTCATATATCCTCCTGATGTGGCTTGAATGGGCGCGGTCATACCGCCACGCCCCATCTCTTGTGTTCTTCTATTGTATCGCTGATATACTCCTTGATGAAGTCGGCGGTTTGCTTGCTTGTCTTGAAGTAGAATGAACGGTAGGTGTTGTACCCGTCAAGGCTATTTACTTCTATGTCGGCACTATCTCCGAATGAGTCGATATGAACATCAAATTCAAGGTCATTCCACTTAACAAAAACTCTATGAGTAAAGGGGTTAAGGGCTTTGAGATAATAGTCGATGAGGCTTAAATCTGTAGTGATTGTTTCGGCTAAAGGCTCTGTGCTAAAAGGTCTGTAAAGCTTAATAATAGTTTTCATTTTCATATCCTCCTGGTAGGTAATTGATTTGATTTAGGTTTGGGGTTACCGCCCTAACCCTTTCGAGTTAGGGCGGTTTGTTTAGGTTAGAAGAGTACGAGGTCCTCGAAGTCCTCAGAGGTGTAGTGGTAGTTCGGGTCGAAGGTGATAGGGTAGTCGGCAAGGCACTTTGCCAATTTTGCACTATCGCCCTGAACGGCTACTTCGCTATCGCCCTTATCGGCATGACCGATTACCTTTGTAGCGTTGCAATGCTCAAGAATTGCGAGGAAGTCCGAGACCTTGAGGATAATCGGGGCGACCTGATAATGCTTTGTAGGGCGAGGTGTACCGTCCTTGCGGTAGGTCTGCCTTGTTTCGAAGTCCATAGAATAGACGATATAAGCCGTTTCGGGCTTTGTCATTCTATACAGCGAACCAATGCGACCGCCGTTTGTCTTGTATTCGACGGCTTTACGCTTGCCGTCGAGGTAGAAATAGCCGTCGGTCTTGCCTTGTGCGGCTACATAAGTCTTGCGGGCGGTATCGGATACATTAAGCATCTCAAAAGCCTTGCCATAGCGACCGCTATCCGCTTCATTTGACAGTATACGCATAGCGTTATTATAACGCTTGACTTCCGTCTTTGTAGCGTTTCCGCCGTCAATCTTGTTTGCCAAAGTTCTCAAAAGATTAGCAACCTTATTTTTCATTTTCTTATCCTCCTGGATTATATAGATTTTGTTTGCTTGGTCTTGGCGTCCCTTGACCTTGCACCCTCATTATAAGGGTTGGCGTCCGAAAAGTCAACACCCAATTTTCCTGTGCAGTATGCCCAAAAATAAACCTTTTTTATTCATGCGTTTGTGCAATCTGCACAATGAAAGTCCCGGTTGTTCACAATCTGTTCACAATCAGTTCACAATCCGCCTCAAAGTGTTTACAAACTGTTTACATTTCACATTTGGTTAGTTTGGACTAACACGGCAGAACGGTTCCGAATTTTACAATCTATTAACAAACTTTACAGAATGTTCATAAAATTCATAGATAATTTACATTTATTCACAAAATGTTCACAAAGTTCATAAATAATTCATATTTATTCATAATTTGTTTACATTTGGCGACCGATTTGTGCAACCCGCACAAAAACGGGATAGAAGGCTTGTGCAATCTGACGACAAGGGACTGCCGCCTTGTGCAATCTGCACAAAAAATAGGGGGG